>Ga0105237_10004955_pt1 | contig 15202 bp, 17 predicted proteins | sample KBSC24metaG_FD_81520 | JGI IMG/M metagenome (GOLD analysis project Ga0105237, IMG submission 81520) | Corn rhizosphere microbial communities from Kellogg Biological Station, Michigan, USA - KBS C2-4 metaG | ecosystem: Host-associated > Plants > Roots > Rhizosphere > Soil | place: Michigan, USA... | reverse complement strand
TATTCCGCTAATCTCTGCAACAGAACTAAAAAAAGGTCTTGGAGAGAATCGTTTTGAACTGATCGATGTACGGACTGACCGCGAAAGAGACGAAAATGATATTGGTGGTAAACATATTCCTCTTATAGAATTAGAAGACCACCTTGACTATTTTGCAGGAAGCGGAGAAAAAGTATTTTACTGCGCTACAGGAAAGCGAAGCGCTGATGCAGTAAAACTCATTAAACAGAAGTATCCTGATGCAAAAGTTTTCTCTCTTAATGGTGGATTAGAGGAGTGGGAAAAAGCATTTTAAATCTGCGAAATCATTTAATCAAAAAAATCAGCGGTCACGGATGTGCTGCTACCCATACTTCACCATCCTCAAATACTTCTTTTTTCCAGATAGGCACAGTCTGTTTTAAGGTATCGATCACATAACGACAAGCTTCAAAAGCAGCATCGCGGTGTGCACACGAAACCGCAATAATAACAGGCACTTCCCCTACTTCTAATACTCCAACTCGATGATGGATCAGCAATTTTTGAACTGGCCATTTTATTAATGCCTGTTCGGCAATTTTGTGCATTTCTTTAATGGCCATTGGCTTATAGGCCTCAAACTCAAGTCGCAATACATTTTTCCCTTTGGTAGCATCTCGAACGGTTCCTATAAACACGTCTATCCCACCCGATTGCGGTGTCATCACCCAATCTATACAGGATTGAATGTTTAATGGTTGGTCTGATATTTCAATTTGAGCGTTCAAATGTGTACTAAATTATGATTGTCCGTGAGGACACAGACAATTGGAATAAAAAGATGCTCTTTCAATCAATGAAATCCTAAAATCAAACAAATCAACGGTTACCCTCCACTTACCGGCGGAATAATGGCAATCTCATCCTTTTCAGTCAAAAAACCTTCATCCGGCGCATATTCATTATTCACAGCTACCATGTATGATACCAGGTGCCTTAGCCGTGGATATTTTTCTTCAAGTGATTGTTTTAAATTTAGAGTAGTACCATTTTCAGGCAATTGAATTTCAATTACTGAGTTACCAAAAATATCCTTCGCTATGCCAAATGCCAGCACATTTACTTTCATACCGCAAAATTAAGTCAATCCTGTAAGATTACTTCGTTAGTTGTCGGTTTCTTTTTAAAATACCAGTATAATGGTATTCCAATTGCCGTTAACGCAAGGCCAAATACTGAATTAATGATAGGGCTTTTTCCCGTTATGTAAGCATTGATGTCATTATACAAAGTAATACCAACATAAAGCGTGGAAAAGAAAATAAAGATGATTGGTAAATAAGGATAACCTTTCATCTTATAGGGACGATATACATCCGGCATTTTTCTGCGCAGAATAAAAATGCCGTATGCTGCAAATCCATAAAATATCCATGAAATAAATACAAACATGTCCATTAACATATCAAACGAGCCGATGAACACCAGCAGAACTGCCCATGTACATTGCAATAGCAAAGCATTAGCAGGTGTATGAAATTTTGAATTTACCTTTCCTGTAAATGCAAAGAAATTCCGCTCCTCGCCCATGGCGTAAATTACCCTTGAAGAAGGTAAAATGTTTCCGTTTGTTGCACCAGCTGTAGATAATACCACCATCAGTGCTACAAATCCTCCCCCAGCAACTCCCATTACCTTATATAATGCATCGGATGCAACCAATGTTGAATTTTTCATTGTGTCTACCGGCAGCATATATAAATATGCCTCATTGGTAAGGGCATAAATAATGATACAGGTAATCAAGCCTAGAATTAACCCTCGTGGTATATTTTTTTGTGGATTTTTAATTTCCCCCGATACAAAACCCAGGTTGTTCCAGCCGTCATATGCTGCTAGTGCTCCGGTTGTTGCAGCAATAAAAGCGGGAATCATCTTCCAAAGTGAATAATCAAATGTTGAAGAATCATCTCTCAGATTGAGCAAGGTGCCTTTGCCAGAAAAGAAAATAGCCATTATGAGAAAAATAAGCGCAGCTACTTTTAATATCGAAAAGAACACCTGTACTGCTCCCGCCGCTTTCAGGCTTTTTATGTTGATCCAGGTTAAAATTACGATTATCAGTGCAGCAACAGCTTTTACACCGATGTTCTCCAGCAGATAAAATTTACCTATGAATGGGATAACAAACGGAATGGAATGTTCAACTGATTGAGAAAACCGCGGTAGTTTAATAAAGTATTGCAAATAATCGGCAAATACGAAGGCAATGCCCGATATGGATGCTGTGTTAATTACAATAAAGCAGGCCCAACCAAAAAGATAAGCAAAGAAATTATTATACATCTGCCTGAAATAGGCATATTGTCCGCCGGATTCAGGAATCATACAGCCAACTTCCGCATTGATCATCCCGCCGAAAAGCGAAACAACACCGGCTACAATCCAAACTAATAATAGCATTAAAGGTGAAGCCAACTGAGCCGCCATGGTAGCGGGCTTCATAAAAATGCTGCTCCCGATCACAGAACCTATCACAATTGAGACGGAGGCCCATAATCCTAATTTGCGCTCGAGTTGTGCCATCTGCTATTTATTGATGAATTCGGCTAAAATGCGATGGAAATGGTGTGTGCCCTGCTCTCGCGTTACCGAGTACCGGCCATGCTTATAAAACCGTGAGCGTACACCGCGCTGAACATTTTCTACTATTTCTTCGTCCTCATGTTCAACTTTGTCTAACCCTGCTCCTGCGCCCTTCTCCAGCTTACTTTCGTCCCACACATAGGATAAAAAACGCACTCTGCATTCACCAACTGAAACAGGCTCAACTACATTCACCGACAAACCCCACGGATAAAAATTGAACATCATATTAGGAAATACCCAGAAGTAGTAAGCGGCTACGTTTTTACCGTAATCAGGCGAGTCTGTGGGTAAATCAAAGCAGTCTTTATTTGTTTTCGATAATCCTAATTGCAAACTGGAATAAGGGAAATATAATTCAGTAGCGTATTCTCCAAAATCGATCACGGCATTTAAACCGGCATGTACAAAAGGTATATGAAAGCCCTCCAGATAATTCTCACAATACAGTGCCCAATTGGCTTTTACATGGAAAGTGCGGCATAGCCCGGGGTAAAACTTAAAATTGTCCAATGGCATCCAGCTTACCCGTTCAATCATATCCCAGAAAAATAAATTATGATCAAAAATGGGATTCACTGATGTAAACAGCCACTTGCTCCACTTGTATAGATTTAATTTAGGTAGATCATCGTCCTTTGACGGGAAATTCTTCACTTCTTTGAACTCCGGCATCGAGGCAAATTTGCCATCAAGATTAAATAAACGGCCATGATACCGACAACGGAGGTTTGCTTGCTTACAAGCCTTTTCTGCTACTATATTCCCTCTGTGAGTGCAAACGTTCGACAGCAGATTTAATTCACCCGTTTTATCTCTTGTCAATACAAGAGGCTCATCAAGGTAATCGGGTAATAAAGTAAATGGATACACCTCCCCTGCTTCTTTTATCAGTTCATCATTGCCGATAAACTGCCATGACGTTGCAAATATCTTTTCACGGAATTGTTCAAATACTTCTGGGCTGGTATAAAAATCGGTATTAAGAGTTTTAGCTATAGAAATATCGGGATCAACAGAAAAACGGGGCATATCGGCTTGGCTTAAATCGGTTAAAGCTGTAATTTAGCTGTTATGGAAGACAATACCAAGAAATATGACAACGGTAAAATAACAGTGGTTTGGCAACCGCACCTGTGTGCCCATTCTGCCAGGTGTGTAAATGGTCTTCCTGAAGTATTCAACCTGGAGCAGAAACCATGGATCAATGTATCCGCAGCAGATACGGAAACTATCGTCAACCAGGTGAAGCAATGCCCTTCAGGAGCTTTGTTGTATTTTAAAAATACTGAAGGTTAATTTAAAAATTGAAGTCGCCATTGGTGTAAGCCTCAACACCGACAACGACGATTATAATGGCAGCCGCTCCCAACACGTTTAGAACATTATGAGCGGCTGATACCTTTTTCATATAACTTAAATCAACTCCGTTACTTTTATAACCTATTACATTTTCATTATGGTCGAATACGAAATTGGCATATGCACCTCTTGAAGTTGCCGCTACAGTTTGCGTGGTATCGTTAACAGGCGTTGTTTTTGCTACTGGTTGAGGAGTTTTACCGCTTATATCGCGATTATATATCCATACTTCCGTACTATCCACTGTCCTTTTGATGTCCGGATTACCAAACCGTTTAAAAACATCATCTTTATTATGAAAGCTTTGCATCACCTGTTGATGCGTATACAGTTTTTTGCTGCAACTGCATAAAACAAGAAAAAGAAACAGAATAAAAAATCCGGGTAATACTTTCTTCATATTTTAAAGTGTCACCCGAATTTACATAGAAAATAACGTATTTGAATTATTTCTTTACAAGGTAAACCAATTGCCCCAAATGATAGCTGAGGTGATTGGTACGATTGATCACAATGTTCAGCTTATTGCGATGCGGCTCTTTTGCAAAATCTTCTTCTGATACGGCAGTGTGACGGTTAAACCATTCTTCAGGAGCTATTTGACTCATTTTTTCTGAAAGTAATGCATTCACTTTATTCCAATATTCTTTCAAGTCCGCTATAGAAGGCTTTTCCAGACTCGATTCTTCAGGGCTACGGACAAATATTTCATCCATTTTAGGATTGAGGTTTTCTCCAAGACCGAGAAAGGTGAACATACCATCGCTTACTGCAGCCAAATGGCCCAATAAATAAACTCCAGTATTGCGCCCCGGTGCTGTTGATGACGATAACTCCTCGTCACTTAATTTAGCTAACACACTGTTCATCCGGCCAACCTGTAGGTACCAGTTCGACATGACCATTTTTATAAACAGCTCTTTTTCAGAAATAATAGTATTTGTACTCATAATCTTAGTTTTTTACCAAATATGGGTCATAGCTGTAGTAACTACAGACACGCTTATGTAAACTTTTGTGTTAAGATTTCTTTAACAGCAACTGATGTTTCATTTTACTGAAAAATTCGGGTGTTACACCGATGTAGGAGGCTATTTGTTTGGATGGCAGCGCTGTAATCAATGAAGGATATCGCTTGCAGAAATTATTGTAACGTTCTTCAGCTGTTAGGCTCAGATTATCCAATAAGCGCTGCTGATATGACACGAGCGAGTTCTCGGTAATAATGCGAAAGAACCTTTCGAACAAAGGAACTTTAACATATAACTCTTCCTGATGGATTTTAGATAAGGTAAGTATCTCGGTATCTTCCAATGCTTCGATATTCAATACTCCTGGTTTTTGGGTAATGAGACTGTACATATCGGCTATCCACCAGTTCTGTGGAGCAAAATTCAATACATGCTCGTATCCGTTTTCATCAACAGAATATCCCCTTAAACATCCTTGGATTACAAATGATGAATAGCGGCAAATCTCACTGGTCTTTAGCAACATTTGCTTGCGTTTCAGGCTCATCGGTCTCAGCAGCGAAATAAATACCTCTTTCTCTGTATCCGTCAGATGAATATAGCCAGAGATATTGTTCAGAATCAGCTTTGTTGCCTCCATGGGGTAAAGATAACCATGAAGTCAAAAAAATAGCGATGAGTTTTAAAACCCACCGCTATTATATTAATGGAAATCGATTCTTTTATGCTTTTAATACATGTTGCTCTGCAAGGTCTAACTCCTCCTGCGTAACGGTATGCGGGCGACCTTTGTAAATTTTAAACAATACATCCGCATTCATTTTGGTAAGCTGGGTAACTGTTTCTTCTACCCTGCTCACCGGCACATGTGGGTCCGGATCGCCTGTGGCTATAAAAATTGGCGTTTGCACGAAATCGCCAGAGTAATTGGAGAGTTTTAATTCCTGTCCTACCAGTCCGCCTGTGAATGCCATTACTCCTCCATATTGCTGTCCGTGACGAGCCGCATATTCCAGCGTTAAGCAAGCTCCTTGTGAGAAACCCAGGAAGTAGATATCCTTCCTGTCGATCCCTGTTTTGGTCACATCTTCTACTATCTCGTCAATCACCTGCAAAGCTGAACTCAGGGCTGGCTCATTACTTTTCACGGGAGCCATAAAGCTATGTGGATACCAGCTATGTTGATTAGCTTGCGGAGCTATAATTGCCATATCTTCAGGTAGCGAGAGATGATCGGCCAATGATAAAATACTATTAGCCGATGCTCCCCTGCCGTGGATCATGATGAATGCCTTTTTAGCCTTGCTAACAGGCACACCAACTGTTATTATTTGTTTACTGTGTGTGTACATCTTAAGCTAATTTTGGCAAACTTTGTTCAATTTCATTACGGTGAGCTTCGTATTGTGAAGGTAATTTTAAATTGCTGCCCAACTCTTCAACTGGTTCATCAACTGAAAATCCTGGATTATCGGTCGCAATTTCAAACAACACACCGCCCGGTTCACGGAAATAAAGTGAATAAAAGTAGTTGCGGTCGATCTTTTCGGTGATATTCAAGCCCATATTTACGATCTTATCGCGATACTGCATCAATACTTCCTCATTCTCTACACGGAATGCCACGTGGTGAACCGATCCTCCGGCTACATGGCCTGCTATTTCGGCTGGGATTTCCACAATGTCAACTATGGCTGCATTTTCAACTGCGTCGGTTACAAAGCGATAACGGTTTACTTCCTGTTCAAGCAATTTATAACCAAATACATCGGTCAAAACCTTAGCTGTTGCATCCATTTTGTTGGATGTGATGGTGATATGATGTAATCCACGGGTTGCATTTTCAGCGCTAACTTCATTGGTTGTCCATGGCTCCCTTGTATCAGCTTGTTTAGGCACGGTCAGTTCAAACTTTAATCCGTCTGGATCAAGAAATGAAACATATTTTTCACCAAACTTTGTGGATGGTTTATTATAGATCACATTATTATCATCCAAACGTTTTACCCAAAAATCCAAACTGCCTTCAGGGACAGAATAACCAATTTCAGTTACCTGCCTTGCTCCTCTGCGGCCTGTTTGAATGCCTTCCCATGGAAAGAAAGTCAAAATAGTTCCGGGTGTTCCTACTTTATCGCCATAATAAAAGTGGTAAGTATGCGGATCGTCAAAGTTTACGGTTTTCTTTACCATGCGTAAACCAAGCACGCGGGTATAAAAGTCATAGTTCTTTTTAGCATTTCCTGCAATTGCAGTGATATGGTGTATGCCTTTAATTCTGTTGTCCATTTTGTTAAGTATCACTCCTGATTGTTTTGTTATACAAATTTACCTCACAAACAGGCTTCACACACTTAATGTAGGTTAAGAAATAAATGCAGTGATATTTTTCAAATCATCCGATAACCACGAGACTTTTCTTAATTTCGAAACCGCCTCAATAGAGGCTTTTTAAGTACGATGGAACATAAATTTGAGGAGAATTCGATCTTTAAAAACATAACAGCTGCTGACTTTGAAGGCAGCGAACGAACTTTTGAAGATTGTCAGTTTATCAATTGCGATTTCTCTTATGCCAATCTTTCGCATATCACTTTTATTAATTGTATAATGGATACCTGCAACCTGTCCCTGATCAAATTGACAGAAACGGGCTTACAAGTCGTTGAATTCAAGGACTGCAAAATAACAGGCGTCAACTTTGGCGAAAGCAGCAGCTTTTCCCTTGAAGTAAGTTTTAAAAAATGTGTGCTCGATTATACAGTATGGCACAAGAAAAAACTCAAAGGAACTATTTTTGATGACTGCTCTTTTGAAGAAGCTGATTTTAGTGAAGCTGACCTGACTAATGCTGTCTTCGAAAAATGCAACCTCAACCGCGCTATTTTTAACAGAACAATTCTAAGAAATGCTGACATGCGATCAGCCTATAATTTTAATATCGACCCTGAAAATAATACCATCAACAAAGCCAAATTCAGCTCTGATGCTTTGAATGGCTTGCTGATAAAATATAACCTGGTAATTGATTAAAGATGACGGAACACATTATACCCTTTAGCAGTGATAAACTGGTAAAGGTGAAACAACTGCAGAAAGATTACTACCAGGTAAGCCTCGATCATTCTTTTATTGGTTATATCCGCAAGGTAGGCGGAGGCTGGCAATTGGAAGAATATTCAAAAGCTGAATTGACCGCTGAGAATGTTCAGTTGATCGGTGACCAGATTGATCAATTGCGCTGGCAGTTGACGCAGTTTTAAGAACGACAAACAAAAAAGCCCCGGAACTTTCCGGAGCTTTCCTTTATCAATCTTCACCACCTGGATAATTCCTCTTGGTTTTTGCTCTTTTTTTCAACTCATCAACAGTGATGGTAATCATTCGGCCCACTGGTTTATCGCCGCGATACGTGATAACCCGCAACATGTAGGCATCTGTTGGCACTAATAATGGTGCGGTATATTTTGGATAAAACTGATCAGGGAAGGAATTGTCAAAAGTATAATGTATGTCTAATCCTTTTATTTCCGTTGATAATTCTACCTCCGTTTTAGTGGTATCAGCACCTGTTTTTGCCGTAAATATTGGATCATAAACGCTTGGCGAATATTTTATTTGTGCCACGTTGAACCTGTCGAAATGTTTCTCTACCCTGCCTGCAAAATCGTCAAAATTACGAACAGACTTAGGTGACCAAACAGCTTCTGCAATTGCAAATGCGCGTGGCCAGGTCATATACTCCAGGTGGCGGGTGTTATAAACCTGTTCCGTCCATAAGTTAGCCTGCCCACCAATTATCAATTTTGAATTAACACTATCTGGTGCAGGATCAAATTGATAGGCTTTGTTTAAGCGCAGACTCGCATAGATGCGTGGTTCAATTGCCGGATCGCCATTCATGTAATCTAAATAAGCAAAAGTTGTAGGGCTCATTACAACCTCGTGGCCCATTTTTGCAGCTTCGATACCGCCTTTCATACCTCTCCAGCTCATCACGATCGCATCTGGTGCTAAGCCACCTTCCAGTATCTCATCCCATCCCAAAAATTTCTTGCCTTTTGATTCTACAATCTTCTCAAGACGTTTTTCGAAATAGCTCTGTACTTCTTCCTGTGTTTTCAGGTTTTCTTTTTGCATCAACGCCTTAACAGCATCACTTTGCTCCCAGAAATTTTTAGCGCACTCATCTCCGCCCATGTGAATGTATCCGAATGGGAACATTTGCGCTACTTCAGTTAGCACTTTATCCAGGAACTCATAAACTTTTTCGTTCGCAGGGCATAACGTATTATCTATTTTTGCTTTAATGCCTTCTTTGGTAAAGCTCATGAAATTCTCGCCTGATCTTACCTGGTATTTATCAGCACCTGGAGTACACGATAATTCAGGGTAAGCTACTACAGCAGCTAAACTATGACCTGGTACATCAATTTCAGGCAGGATATTTACGAAACGGTCCTTAGCATATTGAACAATCTCCTTAATGTCTTTTTGAGTATAAAAGCCCCCGTAATCGCGTGGTTCATCTGCTGTCGGAGGTGAAAAAGTACCAAAATAGCCCACTTTCTTTACGTTGTAAGCGCCAACAGTAGTTAAACGCGGCAAGCTTTTAATCTCGATTCTCCAGCCTTCATCATCAGTCAGGTGTAAATGCAACAGGTTCATTTTGTATTTCACCATGTTGTCAATGTATTCTTCCACCTCAGCTTTGGTAAAGAAGTGACGGGCAACATCAAACATCAACCCTCTCCATTTAAAGCGCGGATAGTCTGTGATCTCAACGCATGGAGCCATCCAGTTTACATTGGCTACGTATTTATCACTAACAATTTCTTTGGGGAACAATTGGACTAAAGTTTGAACTCCATAGAACAAACCGGCTGGTTCATTGGCTTTTATAAAAATACCTTTAGGGGTTACTGCTAAGTTATATCCTTCTTTGCCTAAAGCGTCATCTGCCTTTTTGTTCAGTATAAGTTTGATGGTTGCTGTCTGCGCATTGCTCAGAACAACTACTTTTGAACCGGTGGGTACCGATAGGCGCTGGCGCAAAGTAGCGATCACTTCCTTCATTTCCGGACCGGTGCTGGTCTCGATGGTAACTCTTTTTGGTAAAGTAAACTCGCCTTCTTTTTGGCTGAGTGATACAGGTTCAGGGATGATGGCTATATTGCCGTCCCTGTTGCTTTGGGCAAACGAATGCACAGCAAAAAAGCTAAGGCATAAGAATCCTAAAAGTTTCTTCATTTGGAACTATGTTTAAAGATTAATAGTTGGTTTAGTCCGCAAATTAATGCTTTATAACGAGAAACAAAATATTTTATATAAGTGTAACAAACTTTTTAAAATTATTTGAAATCTTTTATTTCGCTTTCCCGATAGCGTACTTAATGCCGCCTAAAAGGTGCTGCAAGTACAAGGGATCAGCGTATGATTCATCAGTGTGGCCTAATTCAGTATAAAATGCGCGACCTCCATCGTACTCATGATACCAGGCCATTGGATGATTGTCGCCATTTTCACCGCCAGTATAGCTTTTCTCATCTATAGAAATCAGCACATGCAGCCCTTTTGCTATGTATTTGAAATTATACCATTCATCTTTTCTTTTCCATTCGGCCGGCAAGTGTTTGGTGGCTATAAAGTTGCGGTCTACTACATTTAATGTTGCCATTTGCTGTTGAGACGGATGGTTTTTAAAATACGCCCCTACCAAATCGCCATACCACGGCCAATCGTATTCGGTATCTGTTGCAGAATGCACACCAACAAATCCATGACCTGAATGAATATATTGCTGAAAAGCCTTTTGCTGCTCGTCATTCAACACATCGCCGGTTGTGCTAAGGAAAATAACAGCCGCGTATTGCTTTAGATTAGACTCAGTAAATTTCGCCGAGTTAGTGGTGGTATCCACCTCGAAATTATTCTCCTGCCCCAATTTGATGATTGCAGGGATGCCTACTGCAATAGAATTATGGTGAAAGCCAGCAGTTTTGCAGAATATCAATACTTTAGGTTTAGCCAGTAATTTGCTAAATGGAAGTTGTACTAATACAGCAATAAGTAAAGCAGCTTTTAAGTAGTTTGATATTTTCATTGTGTTAATTATTAAAATTTAAAATCCTGTCATTGAATCCGAAATCGTATATCCGAAATCCGAAATTAAATATTCCCCTTCTTCAATTCATCCACAGCAAAGTTCGCTGCTCGGGCGGTCATTGCCATATAGGTTAATGATGGGTTTTGACACGCGGAAGAAGTCATCATAGCGCCGTCGGTTACAAATACGTTTTTGGCGTCCCAAACCTGGTTGTGCATGTTCAGCACTGATGTTTTTGGATCGAGGCCCATACGTGCAGTTCCCATTTCATGGATACCATCTCCAACATTATGACCGAAATCATGCGTTTTTACATCTTTTACGCCAGCTATTTCCAGCATCGCTTTCGCTTCTGCTACAATATCCTTACGCATCTTTTTCTCATTGTCTTTTATTTCGGCATCCATTGCAAGAACCGAAAGACCCCATTTATCTTTTTTGTTATGATCCAGTGTGATCTTATTTTCATGATAAGGTAGTAATTCACCAAAGCCGCCTATGCCCATTGTCCATTGACCGGGTTCAGTTAATTCATCTTTAAACTTAGCCCCAATGCTCAGTTCGGCAACATTCCGGCTCCAACCTTCGCGACTAGCCGCGCCCTGGTAACCAAAGCCACGGATATAATCCCGTTTGTCACCAAAAAAGTTTGCAAACCGGGGTATATAAATGCCGTTTGGCCTTCTGCCGAAATAGTACTTATCCTCATAGCCTTCTACCCTGCCTGAGGCTCCCAAATTATAATGATGATCCATAATATTATGGCCCAATTCGCCACTGCTGCTGCCTAATCCATCAGGCCATACATCTGTTGCCGAATTCATCAATACCCAGGCGCTGTTTAGAGCGGAGGCGTTAACAAATACGACTTTAGCATGATACTCATAGGTTTGATTTGTTTCGGCATCCAATACCTCAACCCCCGTGGCTTTCTGAGTATTCTTATCATACAATATTTTGGTAACGATTGAGAATGGCCTTACCGTCAGGTTACCCGTTTTCATCGCAGCAGGCAATGTAGACGACTGCGTACTGAAATACCCACCAAATGGACAACCTTCCCAGCAACGGTTACGGAACTGGCATTGCGTACGTCCAGGTATCGGTGCAGTCAGATTAGCGGAGCGGCCGATGATCATGTGACGGGAATTATTATAATGCTTCTTTATCCTATCCGATACATCTTTCTCTACGCAGTTCAATTGCATGGCCGGTAGGAAATGTCCGTCTGGTAATTGTTCCAAACCTTCAATTGAACCATTTACTCCTATGAATTTCTCAACATGGTCGTACCATGGCGCAATATCTTTATAACGAATAGGCCAGTCTATAGCCCAGCCGTCTTTCAGGTTGGCCTCAAAGTCGTAATCACTCCAGCGATAGCTCTGGCGCCCCCAGAGAATGGACCTGCCTCCTAACTGGTAAGAGCGCCACCAGTTAAAAGGCTTTATTTCGGTATAGGGTGCGTCAACGTCGTCGGCCCAGTAATTCATGTTACCTTCATTAAGTCCCCATACCCGTGCGAGAATTGGATGACGTTTTTTCTTTTCCAGAGGTACTGCCCCCCGGTGTTCAAAATCCCACGGATTGTTGGTAGCAGTTTTGTAATCTTTGATATGCTCGAAATTACGACCGCGTTCCAGCATAATGGTTTTTAAGCCATGCTCCGTAAGCTCTTAGCTGCCCAGCCACCGCTTATACCCGATCCTATTACAATAGCATCGTAAGTGTTTTTCGCTTGTGCCTTGTTATTGACGTTAACTGAATCTATCGCCATGTTATGAAATGATTGTTTTTTGTTTTTTTCTGAATTATGGACTAGTGTAATTCTTTTATCTTAATATTCTTGTAATTCACCTCAAAGCCATGATCCTGCAAAAGGATATGACCTTGTTTCGCTTCTCCGAAGTTCTTCCAGATCACATACTTACTGACCTTAACCAGGTCTTTAAATTCTTTTGAACCACGTTCGTATTCCAGCACTTTCACCCCGTTAAGGTAATGCTCCACGTGATTATTAGGATAAACGATGATCCTGCCGGTATTCCATGCGCCGATCGGATGAACAAAACGATCCTGTTTTTTGGCAGGGATCAGGTCATATAATGACGCCAAAGTCCGGTCACCGTCGTGCCCTAACTTAGCGTCAGGGTGCACCTTATCATCCAGCACCTGATACTCCAGACCGATAGCTGATTGCCCGTGTGTATCTTCCTGAAGGGTTACAAAATATTTCACGCCGCTGTTAGCTCCCCGGCTCATCTTGAAATCAAATGATAAGTCAAATGCGCTGAATTCTTCCTTAGTTACAATATCTCCTACATTGGCAGCCTCGCCACCTGCTGATCCTAATATGGTCATTGTGCTATCACGAACTACCCAGCCGCCGGGTTTAGTTGGGAATGTAGCTGAAGTAGCACCTTTCCAACCGGTATTGGTTTTCCCATCAAACAGTAAACGCCAACCATTCTTTTTCTCATAATCTGTTAATAGATTGGTTCTGTAATCAACAACATATACCCCGGCTGGGAATGGTCTAGGTTTCAGATTGGCTGTCTGTATTTTGATATTTTTGAAGTAGATATGTTTGCCGGCTTGTCCCTCATTACTGATGCCATGCACTTGCAAACCGATAAAGCCCCTGCTATCTACAGTATCTACCATATAAGCGGTGGCAACGCCATTTATCCATGTTTTAATTGAATTTCCGATGCATTCAATACGATAATGGTTCCATTCTTCTACTTTAAAGGCATCTTTTGCTTTAGCATTCATATCCATTGGATACAGCCAGTCACGACGGCCTTCATCATAAATACCTCCGCTCCATTTACGGTCTGAAGGGTCAACCTCTACTTGTCTGCCATACACTTTACCTGCACCGTCGTTACCTTTGGGATCATAGTGACTCCGGATTTGCACACCTGAATTAGTTTCCCTCCCTTCCACTTTTATATCGATCTCCATTATAAAATCGCCATACTCTTTTTCCGTCACCAGGAATGAATTTGGTGAGTGAGCCACAGTCGTACCCACGATTTCACCGTTCTCAACGGCATAAGTCGCCTTGCCTGTGGCTTGTTTCCATCCTTTGAGTGTTTTACCATCAAAAAGGTTTGTCCACCCAGTTTGAGCGTAGCACGATAGAGAAAGCCCTGATAACAGAGCTGTTAGAATTAGATATTGCTGTTTTTTCATGTTAGAATTTAGATGATTTTCAATTAAGCTATTTTGGGCTCCCAGCCTGCTTCATAAGTACGCCCCCACAGTTTCATAGCTTCGGGACTATTGGTAATGTGACCGTTCTTTGGGTCGCAGTTTAAAGTAATACCCGTACGTTGTGAGATATTAGCCAGGTGACACAAAAGCACACTCTTTGAAGCTTCGTCGACAGGCGAAGTCAACTCATTTTCACCGCGGACAGCGCCCACAAAGTTTTTGAAATGATAGAAATCCAAATTGCCATTGGCGCTCACCGGATTATTCGGGTCTGCAGCTACTTCTGATTTTACTTCTTTTAAAACCTTATTTTTAATGTCCAGTATTTTATAATCACCACCGCCTAAGTTTACAACACTGCCTTTGGTGCCATAAATAATAAATCCACGACTACTACCCTCAACCGGGAAATTATTGCAGCTGCGACTTTCCCAGGTAATGGAGGATTTATCGCCGAACTCAAAGGCGGCCACCTGAGTGTCAGGAGTTTGCCAGTCGTCTTTGTAGGCATATCTTCCGCCTGATGAATTAACTTTGGTTGGGTAATCGACTCCCAGGAACCAGCGGCAGCAATCAATTTCGTGCGTGCCGTTGTTGCAGGCCTCCCCTGTTCCCCAATTCCAGAACCAATGCCAGTTGTAATGCACCAAATTATCCTGGTATGATTTGCGAGGTGCGGGGCCTTGCCATAATTCAAAATCGAGTGTTGATGGCACGGGTATTTGTTTGCCAACACCTATTGATTGACGGTTATTGGTATACCAGGCTTTCGCAAAATAAGCATCGCCAATGGCACCTTCTCTAACTTGTTTTACTGCATCAATCAGTGTAGGCATAGATCGGCGCTGGTTACCCATCTGGATGTGCTTGCCGTATTTGTGCAATGCTTGTGAAACCAGTTCCCCTTCATGCGGGTTTTGTCCGCAGGGCTTTTCTA
>Ga0105237_10004952_pt1 | contig 15206 bp, 11 predicted proteins | sample KBSC24metaG_FD_81520 | JGI IMG/M metagenome (GOLD analysis project Ga0105237, IMG submission 81520) | Corn rhizosphere microbial communities from Kellogg Biological Station, Michigan, USA - KBS C2-4 metaG | ecosystem: Host-associated > Plants > Roots > Rhizosphere > Soil | place: Michigan, USA... | reverse complement strand
TCACGCGCAACAAGCGCGGCAATGCCGGCTGATATACTGCGCGACCTGGCCAAGTAGCTCAGTCGGTAGAGCAGCGGATTGAAAATCCGCGTGTCGGTGGTTCGATTCCGCCCTTGGCCACCAAGTTACTCTCCGCGGCGTTCCATCCTGTGTGCTTCGCTGAGAAACTTTGGCAGTAACTCGCTCGGCTAGGAGCGGAAAAGCCGGAGTTACTCCATGGCCCGCCATCTCATTGCATCGGACAAGACCGTCAGGGCGATCCGCCCGGGCGATGGGCCGGTCCTCTTGCTGTTCGTCAAGGGCGGCTCTCGCGGCTGACGGCTCGACTATCGCGTCGACGGCAAACGCAAGATGCTGTCGTTCGGTACCTGCCCGTTCTCGACGACCAGTTTGGTGTCGCCAAGGCCTTTGCTCGGGACCAGCCGGTCCGCAGTCCGAACGGAGCCAGGCGCTGCGCGATGGCGGCCGGTTCCCCGTGGATCGCCTGCAGCGCCTCGTCGCGAGGAACCTGCCAAGGGACGTACACCACGTCGATGTCCACCGACAGGCGGGGCATGTCCTGCACGACCCTCAGCGCGTCGGCCGAACCATGGGCCGTGGTTGGGGGCGGTCCTGCGCCAGGACGTGCGAGTCGCGAACTGGATGGTCGCCGGTTCAATCGGCGCCAATGTCAATCCGTTCTGTCGGCGGCTCTAGCCAGCAGGGCGCATGTCGCGACCGCCGAGACAAACTCCATCAATCGTCGTCGTCGCGATCGCCCAGGTCGACACCGGGAATTCTGGGCACGATGGCGAGGTCGTCGGTGACTTCGAAGTCGACCGGCGCGCCGCTGTGCAGCGCCGCGTCCAGCATGTCGAAGGCGGCCTGGTTCGCGGCGCGCTCGCGCATCAACTGTCCGCGCAGCCGCCTGCCGGCATCGGCGAGATTGGTGTCGAAAATGCGGCGGGCTTGCCAGTTGACGAAGATCGGCAACGGAAAGTCGGGTCCGTCGAATCGCACCGCGTAGCGCTGGTAGTGCCACGGCGCGCGTGATCGCGACGACTGGAGGGCGGCGTAGCCCTCGGTCGCCACCACCTTGCCGGGCAGCACGGTGCCACGCCGCGTGGCCGATGCCGGCAGTTTCAGTGCGGGCGCGACAACGGTCGCGCCACCCCCGGCCCGGCGTCGAATGAGCACCACCGCTGCGGCATTCAGCAACGCCCAGGCGCCCGCGGCGAGCGGCAAGGCGGCAGGCGCCAGTCCGAGGGCGGCCCAGGCCGCCGGCAGTTGCGATGTCTGTTCAAAGCCGCTCTTGAACATGCCGGCAACGACGATGGACACCATCATGCTGATGCCCAGGGCAAGGCCCTGCAGCAGCACCGTCGACACCGTGCGCCAGGTGCCCAGCGACTCCAACGGCGTCAGGTTGCCTTCCGCATCCTCAAGCAGCCAGAGTCGTCGGTAGACCGCGTGGAACGTGGCGGAAGGGCTCCACGGCGTGACGATGAACCGCGGGATGAATTGCGGGCTCCAGGGACGCTGCCATTCGCGCGCTGCATGAAAGCCTTCGCTCACTTGGTCACCGAGAAAGATCCACGCGTCGGGCCGGCCGCTGCGCACGACGAAGACATCGCGCGCCACGGCAGCGGCCGCGAGCGCGAATCCGAGCGTTGCCACGACCCAGACGAAGCTCTGCAGCGCGACAGCGCTGCCCTGCGTAAACCACGCCGGAATCACTGTGAGCGCACCGTGGTCGGTAGCGGCGCGCAGCAGCCATTCCAGCAGTGCCAGGTACGACAGGAGCACCACATTGAATGCGCGCGAGTAGACCGGACTGGCAGTATTGGGCGGCACGGAGCGGATCGTCTGGGATGGGCGCTGGCAAGAGCTCGCGGTCCGACGTCATGCTGTTGCAGCACGCCCCCGGACGTTGCGGCGATTGTGCCGGGTTGCGATCCAGGGCGATCGCTCGCGTTGTCACTTGCATTCGCACTGGCTTTGCGCGGAAGATTCGCGCCCGGCCCGCAGCGCTTTGCGCTGCGCCGAGATGTCCGAGTCTGCGAATTGCAACGCTGAGAAGATCGTGACTAGGATACGGAGTGGTCTGCTCAAAGTTCTCTCCCTTAGGGGCATATGCGTGCACCGACGACCATCACTTCGCGAGCGACTGTCTTGGCGAGCGCTCCAATGGCTGGGCTGTGGTCACATGGTGAGATGGCTGACCGCGTTGATGGTCGCGCTCGGCATGCAGAGTGAGTCGGCGTTGTCAAGAACGCTTGACGTCGAGCTGGCGTTCCAGCATGCCGGTGGAATGCTCGAGTCGGGGGAGATGGACGCCTGGCTTGCGTCGCCCGACCTGGTGATCGAAGCGCTCTACCATCCGCTCAAACTGATGGAAGGTGAGACCGCGAAGCGCATCCAGACGATGCCAATCGGCAGCCGGCTCGAGCCGATCTTGCTCACGGTCACGCTGCGCGGCGCGCAGATCGAGCGGGCGGGTCGCACACTGCGCTTCCGCCTCGACGAGCAACCACTGACGCCGGAGCCGTACCGCCTGTTCAGCGTGTATTTGAGCGTGCCGATCTCACCGGGCATCGGCAGGCCCCAGCCATCCCTCCACATGGCCTTGTTGCATGAGCCCGCAACAACAGGAGCACACCAAGCCGCGTTCTCGGGCCACTTCGACACGCTTGATCTGGGAGCGCGCCTGCGCTATCGCTGGAGCGATGCGCCTGCCGACTGGAAGCGCAGCGAGCCCATCTGCGGCGGCGACGTCCGCGAAGTGGATTCGGAACGGTATCGCTTCCGTATCCGGCACCGCCATCTGGGTCTGTTTCGAGCATTGAGCGCGGAAGTCTCGAGCGACCCACCGTCAATGCCGCCGGCGGGTTGGAAGAGCTTCCAGATGCGTGAGCCCTACCCGGAGCCGATTGCGGGCTGGCGTGTATCGCGCAATCACCTGATTCGCCTTGATGTTTCTGGCGGCCGGATCGAGCGGCTCTCGATTTACGCCGAGCAAGCCGGACCTGGGCAGTGTCTGCGCACGCGGGCGTACGACGCGCTTCTTTCCGGTGGTCAGTTCGTGCGCATCGAACGCTCGGTCGACGAATACGACTGCGAGAAGGGCGACCGGCCGAGCCAGATCACGCGCGCCGAGTGGCGAGAGGACGGGGGCCTCGCGTACTACATGGAAGGCTCGGGCGCGAACCCCGCGATCTACGACGCGTTCAGCGTCGGCCAGCCCGCGGCGTGCGGCCCGCTGGCCCCAACGCCGGACGCCGCGCAAGTGAACTCGCTGAAGGCCGAGGTGAGCCGGTTACGCGAAGCTTTTCTCGCGAATTGAAGGGAACCTTCCGCACGAACCGAGGCGGCTCGCTGCCGTTGGCTTTGCACCGGTTCGAACGTCCACTTTTGGGGCGACGAATGCAGTCCATCGGATGTCGACGATGGGTCGGGAGTTCCAATTGGCGGCCTCGGTCAGCAGACGTTCGGGGCGGCCACAACGCGCTGGCATGCAGCAAGGTCAGCAACACCGTGAAACCGGCCATCGGGCGCGAGAGGCTACAGGAGCCTGGATGACCGCAATGTGGCCGAGACCATGCGCGTCACGTCCTTGTAGACCCTGGTCAGCCAGAGGTCTGCTGGCCGAGAAGGTGGCCGGACAGGCGACCGCCGCGCAGGCTGGCGACGTGCATCAGTTGCAGGCGGATGCCGTCCAGGCTGTAGAAGCTGCGCGTGGGCAGTGCGATGAGGTTGACGGTCGGCAGGCTGGGCACGATGAACAGCGGTGCAGCATCAGCTCTGCGCCGGGCAGGAACATGCCGATCATGCGTTGATCGCGCGCTGCTGCGCGCGGCAGGTGCGACGCGCGTACCGCCGGCATCAGCACCGATCCATCAGCGGCCACCAGCGCACCACCGGGGAGCCAGGCCGGTTCGCAAGGCCGCTCACCGGCACTGGCTCGGCATGACGGCGACGGCCCGCGTGCTGCTGGCCATCGTCAGCGGCACCACGACGACGGCGATCCAGGCGCGACGGGCCATGATGGCGACCGAACGCGAGCGCATCGTCCAGCACTTCGTGTCTGACGTGTTCAAAGCTGATGGCCGGGCGCGCTACGGCGCGGCCAAGTCGCCTCTGGTCGCTCGCCAAGAACGGAGCGGCAGCGAAGAGACGCTTGGCCGCCGCGTCGATGCAGGCGATGCCGGTGAAGGTCTCGCCCGCGCCGGACTCTCCGACATGCGTCATGGGCGAGGCGCGCACTGCGGCAGGGTCGGTTTCCGGTCACAAACGGAAGGCGCGCCCGGCGGCACGTAGGGCGGAAGGTGGGAAGGCGGGAATAGCGCGCCGAATACCCGTTCCTGCTCCGCATTGCATGGCCGGCTACTCCGGCAATAGGGCATCCAACTGTAGCGGTGGTCAATTGCCGGACCGTCGTTGACTTCAAAGTGATGCTCGATCAGTGCCGCCGGATCATACGCAGGCGCACCCGGACCCAGTCCTTCGTCACTCCAACCGACAATCCCCAGGAGTCCTTTCTTGTGATCCCACGCCCACGGGGTGGCGGCCGCATCGTCAACACCGTTGTCGCCCCGAAAGTGGCCGTCTTCAGTCATCAAGTCGTAGGAGGCACGTCGAACCCAAAACCCTGCGATGCTGTGGATATCGACAAGGGCGTAGTTCGTGACGTCGGTGTTGCCACGTGGAACATCGCCGGTGGCGGGCGGCTGGGTGGCATCGGATGGGGCCGGATAAGCCGGCACGTACTTGATGGTGCTGAAAGGAAGACTGAAGGTTGGCCTGCCGCGGGCACAGTGCCCTTGTGCCTCCTGGTAGGTGATTGGCCGCAGGAAGCCGCCAAACCATTCGCTTGCGATCTTCGCTTCGGTGGCAAAGGGTGGGGACGGGTCCGGAACCCTAGGGCGCCAGCTGGATCCGCTCGGCACGTATCCCAAGAAATTCGTGTGGCACACCGTGGACATCGCCTTGAGCGTGCCGAAGCGCTTCTGTATGTCGGCCGGAGACGTCACGCTGACACCATGAGATGGGCGTTCGATCGCCATGATCACGCCTTCCATGTCATTTTCGTGTTTGTCGCACGTCAGATCGATCCCGCAAATGGACCCGATGACCCCTGCGCTGTTTTGATCTCGCGGGTGATAGAACGCATAGATCAAGAACCAGTGAGTGGACGATTCGGCAACCGAGTAGTACACGGTCGCGCGGCGCGGATAGACATCCCGCAGCTTGTACTCCGCGTGCTCCCAGTTGTTCGTCGTATTCCAGTCGCCATCGTAGTCGACGGCAGATAACCAGTCGGACCTTCCGTGCTCACTGTCGTTGTGCTCTTCCGATTTCACCTTTTGAATGTGGATCGGAGCCCAGCGATAGGCCAGATCTCTTCGAAAGTCTGCATCCGAAACGCCAGCGGCCAGCGGGATGGCCGGCGGCGCTACCGGATCAGGCTCGATCGGCCGGCGGGGTGGGGCCGGCGTCCCCGGTGCTCCTGGCCGCGTTCCGGGTCGACCCGGTGCGGGGCCGGCAATTGCAAGGGCACTCGAGGCGCCCGGCCTGTCCATCGCTTGCACCGGTCGTCTCACCTGTGCAAGCGATGACTCGCTGGCAACGATGGCAGAGAGCACAACGGTGACGCCGGCAAGCATTCTTGCGGCGGTCGCCAGAGATGCGGCAGGGCGGCGTCCTCGAACAGCGAGCAGGTCTTTCATCCCGATTTCTCCAGTTGGCGACGCGTTCCGAGTTCGCCGATGGCGTTGACTTGGTGACCGGCGCGACTGAGCCCCGGTGCCTGCCGACCGGGCGGACACGCACCTCGGATGGCGGCACGGAGCCGGCCCGGTTGCGAAGGCCGCGACGGGAATGAGGCATTGCCGATGCGACGGTCGAGTGTCGGCAAGGTCCAGGGCACTCTATCGCGCGAGGCATGCACGGAGAACTACACGAACATGTAGTGCTGCACGACACCGCTCTGCACTGTCCGCTACCAAGGCCTGACCAAGAACGCCACCCGCGCATTCTTGACCGTCGGGTTGGCCAACATTGAATCAGTACTCCTGCATCGCGATATCGATATCGACTTGGCTGGCATCGCGAGCTTCGATGGCTTGTTCAGCTTTGCCCTAATCAGGGCGACGCGCCGCGACATGCGTCAAGGTACCGCAACAAACGGCCGCATCATGTCGTTGTCCTCGTGTTCGACGATGTGGCAGTGATGCACGTAACGCTGGGGCGCGCTCACGCCGGCCGGCAATTCGAACTTCGCGCGAATCGTCGTGAAGTACCCAGGGTTCGCCTTGACGGTGTCTTTGAAGCCCCTCTCCTCCGGCGCTGGCGGAAGCATCGGTCCGGTCGCAAAAGGCGTGGGATCGATCCCGCCCGGCACGCCGTGCGGGCCGCTGTAGGCGGCCGCGTACGCTTGCGCGTCGAAGGGCGTGCGGCCGATGACCTGAAACGTGACGAGATGCAGATGCATCGGATGGGTATCGCCGGTGAGGTTGATGTAGACCCAGTCCTCGACGGTCCCAGCCCTCGGCGTTTCCGTCGGCGGTTCGTCGAATCGGGCGCCGCTCAGGTTGAGGGACCAATGCGCCCCTTCCGGTTCGATCTCGTTCAGCGTGATGTAGCGCGTGGCGACCGGTCCGTGCAGATCGGCCTTGCGCCCAGGCAGGGTCGCTGGAACCGATGCGGGGCCGGCGTGGGTGACCGTCGTGCCGACGCGGATCTGCATGACCGATTCGAGCTGAGGTGCCGGATTGGATATAGGCCTGCGCGGCCGACGGTTCTTCATGACCACCGCACTCCCGGCAAACTTGCTGAAGTCCACGATCACGTCGGCGCGCTCGGCCGGCGCGAGCACGATCTGATCGACCGGAACCGGGATATCGAACAGCCCGCCTTCGGCGCCGATTTGCCAGAACGTCGCACCGCCGATGTCGAGACTGAGAATGCGCGCGTTGCAGCCGTTGAGGATGCGCAGCCGGTACATCCGTGGCTCGACATCGAGATAGGGCGACACCTTGCCGTTGACGAGCATGACATCGCCGAAGTACTCGCCGATCCACGTCGCGCCGACGATGTCGCTGCGCGGATAAAGAAAGGTGCCGTCGGCGTTGAACTGCCGGTCCTGGATGATCAGTGGGATCTCGTACGCAGCGCCCGGAATGCCGATGGGATTCGGCTCGGTGCCGGTGTCGAACTGATCGCGGACGATGTAGGCCGCGGCGAGGCCGGCGAAGACGTTGAGGCGCGTCGCGCCGAGGGCGTGATCGTGGAACCAGAGCAGCGAGGCCGGCATTTGCGGCGCCTGGTTGGTATACAGCACGGTCTGCGTCTCGCCGACTCCGAAGCCAAGCGGCGTCGCTGCGGGGCTGCCATCGCTGTCGGCGGCAACGAAGCCGCCATGCAGATGGGTCATGAGGCGGACTTGATTACCGAGCGGCGTCAAGCGTGTGTCTACCGGCAGCCGGTCGGGATACGTGGCCGGGAGTGCATGCTTGAATCGCACGGTCAGCGGCGTGCCACTTTGGGCGACGACGGCCATGCCAAAAGAGCCGGCCTGATCGGCAAGCCCCGAGCCGTCGTCGTAGGCCCAGATCGGCGTCGGGGGCAGATGCGGATGAAGCTGCCGCCGGATCTCGCGTTGCGTGAATGCATAGGCATTCACGCCGCTGGGCGTCGCTACGACGATACCCGCGCCTGGACGCGGCACTGGCTCCAGATACTTCGCGAGCTGCCCGCCTGTAACGGCGCGGGCATGCGATGCTCCAACGGCCCCCGGTAAACCAAGCGAGGCGCCTGCGGCAAGGCCCGATTCAACAAATCGACGCCGAGTGATCCTAGCCATGGTTGACACCTCCTGCAAGTGCGCTCAGGGTATGGACAACTCGGTACCGTCCATTGATCTGTGTCAAACGAGCGCCACTTGGTGTTCCCTGCAAGGGGCGTGAGAGTGGTGTCGAAAGTCGGCTATCGGGAAAGGCTCGTCACCGGCGGTCCCTGAACGGGAGCGCGAGTCCGAGGCCGTGCCGGAAAGCCGACTGTCGATGCTTGGGCCCGGCGGGCTCAGGTCAGCCTGCTGGCGAGCCACGCGAGAACCCGGTTCCGGCCGGCAGCCGTCTCTCGGCAACGACCCCTATCTCGAGGCTCACCGATGTCGATAGCAGCGAAGCTCCTGCGAACACAGCTTCGTGCATGGGTGGAGAGGTTGACAGGCGCACCGTCGACGCCGTCTAAGAAGGTACCACTCCTCGGGTCAATGAAGCGCCTCGTGGGAAGCCGGCCGCCAGCTAGCTGGACTGGATCATGGCGACCAGCGCTGCCGTTGGAGACGCGAAGGCTAGCGGGCCGATAGCCAAGTCCGTCAGCAGGATCACGCCTGTGCCCCAGATATAGGCAGGGTGGATGCGGTGACGGACGATCAAGTCGGCCATCATCCCCGCGATGGCGAAGGACAGTATCGCGCCGAACATCACGAGCGGCGCCGCCGCGCCGAACGAGGGCATAGGCAGCAGACGTCCGAGCCCCGGCCCGAGGATCGAAATGGTCGCACACAGCATCAGCCGTTTATGCCATGCGGGCCGACGGCGAAGCCTCACACCCGCCGCGACGAGTGCACCGAACGCCAATATGCCAATGACGTTCATCACCAGGAACACCGTCGCCGGGAAGAAGGGCGGAACCGCGCGGTGGCGGACGGCGAAGAGGGTTGCCGCGATGCCCATCACCACCATCGCCACCGCGAGACCCGCGCCAGCCCAGCCGATGCGTCGATGCAGCCGGATCGAGCCGCGCGCGATGAGGGCGGGCTGTGCGACGAACAGCAGCACCCACACGGTAAAGACCGCGCCGTGGATGTGCAGCAACAACGGCAATGCCGGCGTGCCCAGGAAATCGTCCGGCACGGTCCGCGAGAAGCCTCCAACGAAAACCGCCGCCATCGCCAGCGACAGCCCAAGGTAAAAGGATCGGCCCACGTCGCGGACCGGTTGGGGCTGGCTCTCAAAGCTCGATGTTGTCATCGTGCAGTCCTCGTGCGTGGAAGGCCATCAGGGCAAGGTCGCTCGCAACAACTGCTTCCCGTCGGTGTCCATGAAGACGAGCTGTTTCACGCCGACCGCGATGAGTCGGTCCGTGCCTGGCGCCAATGTCGGCGAGCTGCCGAATGTCGTGGCGGTCAGCGCCGTCGGTATCAACAGCGTGGCCGCACCGGTGGTCGGCTCCACTTGATACAGGCCTCCGGAGGAAAGCATGAACAGGTTGCCCGCCGGATCGACGGCAAGCGTGGTGCTTGAGGTGAGGTTGGACGCGTCTCCGGTGAGCGTGACCGTCGTGACGGAGCCATCGATGGCCACCTTGCGGAGCTTGCCCGGGCTGGGACCCCAATCGATGACCCACAGCGTGCCGTCAGGCGCGATCGCCATCGCATCCGGGTTGTAGAAACGCGCAGTTCCAGCAGGCCCGTCAACCTCGCCATTGTTCTGAAGGGAACCGGAAAAGGTCGTGACGACGCCCGCCGGCGTGATGCGTCGGATCGCTTGGCTGAAGGTGTCGGCCGCCAGGATGTCGCCATTGGCTGCGATGACGACAGAGCGACCGCCCTGGAACCCCGCTGCGGAGCCGGTGCCGTCCCGGCCGATCGCCAATGTGGCCGAGCCCGCCAGCGTCGTCACCGTGTTGGTCACGGGCGCCACGGTGCGGATCGTCGTGCCATCGAAGACGACGATCGTGCCGTCCGGCTTCACGACCAGTCCGGCCGGGCTGACGAACAGGGCCGCGCTGTTGGCCCCATCCGTCACGTCGGCCCTGCCCACCAGACCGGCGATCGGCGTCACGCTCAGGTCGGGAAGAATGCGACGCAGGTCAGTCCGACCCGCGACGACGATGCTGCCATCGGGCGCCGCAGCAAGTGCCGAGCGATAGTTTCCGAAGTTGAACGGTTGCTGGGACAGCACGCCCACGCCGGTGTGGTCGGACAAGAAGCTATTGTCGAATGCCGATGCCACGGCGATCGTGCGGGTGTACCCATCCGTACCCACCAGCCGCAGCGCGCCTACCGAGGCATCAGCCAGCAACAGACGCCCGTCGCCGATCGCCGCGACGCTGCCGGGAGTGCCTTCGTTGAAGGCCACGCCGCGCGGCCCGTCCGAGTACGGCGCGATCAGGCCCGGCGGAGGCGAGCCGGCATTGCCCGTCACCGTCGTCACCACGCTCGTGGTGGTGTCGATCGCGCGGACCAGATTGCTCGAATCGCGCACGTAGAGCGTGTTGCCCTCGATCGTCATGTTGCCCGGGGCCGGGATGCTCGCCGCGGTTCCGGTGCCGTCAACGGGTGAGCGAATAATCGCGCCATCGCCCGCCATGGTGTCGACGTTCCCGGCAACGTTGCCGTTGCGAGCGATGCGGCGAATTCGCGAATTGCCGGCATCGGCGATGTAGACCGTGAGATCGGCTGCGACCGCAATGCCGCCGAGTACTTGGAAGCGTGCCGCGATCGCTGCGCCGTCGACATAACCGAAAGTGCCGGCGACCCCTGCATAGGTCGTCACGACGCCCGAGGTCGTCACTCGGCGCACCGCAAAGTTGCCGCGATCGGCAACGTACAAGTCACCGTCCGGTCCCATCGCAATGGCCGCAGGGAAGTTGAATCGTGCAGCGCTGCCGGTGCCGTCGGCCGTGCCCGAGCTGCCAGCCTGCCCGGCAATCGTGGTCACCGTGCCGTCGGTGGCGATGCGCCGCACGACGCTGGCCGAAAAGTCGACGATGTACAGGTTCCCGGCCGAGTCGACCGTGATGCTTCGAGGATTACTGAAACGCGCCGCGGTACCGACGCCGTCGAGCGTCGATGCGGTGTCCGTGCTCGAGCCGGCAATCAACGTGATCGTCGAGAGGTCGGCCGACAGGCGACGGATCGTGGTGCCGGCCGTGAACGCGAAGCTGCCCGACGGCTCGCGCACGATCCCGGCGGTGTCCGAGATGTCGGCCTGAGTGCGCAGACCCGTCGGCACGACTTGCGACAGGATCCCGCCCGACGCCGGCGCCGTGACGGTCAGCGTCGCCGTACTGCTCGGCGTGACGCTCTGCCCGCTGCACGAGAGGTTGGCGCGGAACTGGGCGCTGTTGTCGTTGATCGCCGGGGTCAGCGAGTAGGTGGCGCCGCTTGCGCCGGCAACGTCGGCGAAGGTCGCACCACTCAGGCGCTGCCACTGGATGTTCAGCGTGCCGCTGCTGCAGGTCGCGGCCACGCTGAAGCTCGCTGTCGAGCCTGCGACCACCGACGCATCGGCCGGCTGCTGCGTGACGGTCAGCACCGGCTCGGCGGTGGTGACGGTGAGCGTTGCGTCGTTGCTGGTCGCACTGCCCGCTGCGTTGCTGACGACCGCGCGGAACACCGCGCCGCTGTCACCGACGGCCACCGATGCGAGCGCGTACGTGGTATTGGTCGCCCCGTCGATGGCGGTGCCGTTGCGCTGCCATTGATACGCGAGCGGTGCGGTGCCCGTGGCGGCCACGGTGAAGGTTGCCGGCTGCCCGACGGTCACCGAGAGCGGTACCGGTTGTTGCGTGATGACGGGCGCCGCCGCGGTCTGCGCGCCCTCGGGCGGCGGCGGCGCGTCGGCGCTGCCGCCACAGCCGGCTGCCAGGACGCACAGCAGCGCAGCCGATGCGGCGCGCAGTTTGATGACCCACGAGGGCACAAGAGACGAAGAGAACTTAGGCATCAGGAGACTCGACATGGTGGGGCCCTGTTCAGAACGTGTACTGCGCCGAGGCGCCGAGCATTTGCAATGAGCCGCGCGTGGTGTGAACCTTGAACCGCGTTGCGTCGTAGTCGACCGACAAGCGCCAGTTCGGGGTGAGGTCATAGCCCACGCTCGCACCGATCAGCGGCTGCGTCGTGGACTCGCTCACCTCGCCCGAGAACGGCGCGGCGTAGTCGAATCGCGTGCGCACACTGGCCAGGCCAAGCTGGCTCTTGAGCGACCAGCCCGGCATGAACGACCATCGATAGCCTGCCGCGAGGCCGATGCCGTCGACCTTGAAGCGCCCGCCGAACGCGGTTCCGAGCGGGCTGGTGTCACCGCCGTCGAACTTGCCGCCGTCGAAGAACACGGCCTGGAGCTCGATGCCGTCCGTGACGCGGTAGCCCACGAACAGCTTCGCGTGCGTGCTGCCGTGCTCGCAGGCGTAGCCATCGACACAATCAGTCTTGCCCCGGACGAGGCCGGCACCGGCGCCGACGCTGAAGTCGCCGGCATGTGCCCAAACGCTCGTCAGCGACAAGATTGCGCCCCACACGCAGCGGACACGGATGGGACGACGGCCCGAGGTGGGCCCGACAGAACTGGGCATGGCAACTCCGTAGTGAAGTGACGATCGGGACTGCGCGCTTCGCAGTACCTGTTACATCACTGAACGAGGCGAGAGACCGCCGATGGACATCGCTGCCAACACAATTTGCGGCCGCCGAACGGCCGCATTGGTTTGCGATGTTTATCCTTGCGCCTTCTTCTCCTTCACCCAGGCAGGTCTGTCGCGATTTGTCGCTTCGCGTCGAGGGAAACGCCGAGCTTCTTTGGCGACAAGGCCGTCGCCGAAATCGAGTGGGCGACGGCACGGCTCAAGCTTTTTTTGGCCTCACATTGCCTGCCTGTCCGGTTCAAACTTTGTCCCCTACCTTACGGACTCGTGAGTAAGTCAAGGGATGAGCGGTCGACTCGGTCTGAATGCGATGCGCCTGCTCTTGCGCGTCCCCGGCGCGTGGGTCGCCGAGCGCACCGCGCGCCTCGGCCAATGCGAGCCATGCCGCTTGAAACCCAGACAACGCTTCGCCGGCACGGCCGGTCGCCACCAGCCAGGCTCGCTCGGCGGTATCGGTCCAGAAGGGCGAGAGCTTCCCGCTCGCCTGCCTCAGCAGTGAACGTGATCGATCCAGCAAAGCGCGAGCCTCGCCGAGCCGGCCGAGTTGGGTCAGCGCGTAGGCCCGAATGCCCAACGCGGCCAGATCCAGCTCAGAATCCAAGCAACGCGTCCGCGAGACTCCCGTAGGTCTCGCAAAGGTCATTCGCGCCTAGTGGTGCGCGTTCCTCACTGATGCGCACCTTTTCCGCAAAGGCCTGACGGGCTTGTTTGTACTCGCCGACGAAAACCGCGCTTTCGCCGCGAACCTGAAGCGTCCGCAGCAAGGCAGCGTCGGGCGGGTACCTTTTGGCGATCGCGAGTGCGCGCTCCGTGGCCGCCAGGCCATGCGCGGGGTCGCCTCGGCGATCGAGCGATGCCTGCATGAGGTCGACCCAAAAACGCGTCCGAGAGTTGTCGTCCCTTCGAGCGTCGAGCATGGCGGCGGCCTCGCGCAGCAGCGAGGCCGCTTCCGATCGCTGCTCCGCCGTGGCGAGCGCATCCGCCAGCTGGGCCATGGCGGACACGCTGTCGTCGCTGTTGTGCCCCGACAGCCTGCGCGCCTCGTCCAGTTGCTGCCGCCGCAGCGCAATTTGTCGGTCGACAAGCCCCATGCCGTCATACAGCGAGGCCAGCACGTCCAGCAGGCGCAGCCGGGCAGCGGGTTGCTGTCGCAGTTCGGCATCGATGCGCTCGGCGCCACGGTCCAGCAGTGCGCGCGCGGTCGTCTCGCGGGCTTTCGTCGGATCGGCTTGATCGCCTGAGTTGGCAAGGAACACGCCTTCGAGAAAGGCTTGCACTGCCTGGGCCGTGGCTGCTTCGGCCTGCGCTCGTTTCGCCTGGAGGCCAGCCTCGCGCGCCTGCCAAAGGGCCACCGTCGTGCCGGCGACGAGCGCTGCCACGGCAACGCTCCCCGCCGCCACCTGCAAGCGGTGGCGTCCGACGAACTTGATTGCCCGGTAGCGCTTGCTGTCGGGTCGGGCCAGAACCGGGGCGCCGCTCAGGTAGTGCGTCATGTCCTGAGCGAACGCATCCACCGTCTGATAGCGCTCGGTCACCGCCTTCTTCAACCCGCGGTTGAGGATGGCATCGAGATCGCCGCGCAAGGCCTTGCGGTTGGCAGGCACGGCCGCGGCGTCGCTGGCCAGCCGCGGCTCGGCGCTGGCGATCGCCTCCTCCATCTCGGCAGCAGTCCCTCGCTTCAGTCGATAGGGCCGCGCATCGGTCAAGACCTCGTAGGCGACCACGGCCAGGCTGTACACATCGCTTGCCGTGCCCAGCGGCTCGCCGCGGATCTGCTCGGGGCTCGCATAGTCCAGCGTCAGCGCGCGGCCCGAGAGTTCGGTCAACGCGGTGCGCAGCGTGCTGTCTCCCTCGAGCAGCTTGGCGATGCCGAAGTCGAGCAGTTTCACCTTCCCGTCCCGGGTCACCAGGATGTTGCTCGGTTTCAGATCGCGGTGGACGACGAGCCGAGAGTGGGCGTGGCCGACCGCGGCCATCACCTGCAGCAGCAGCGCCACGCGCTCGCGCACCGGCAGTGCGTGGGTGCGGCAGTAGGCATCGATCGGTTCACCGTCGACGTACTCCATCGCCAAGAAGGGCCTGGCGTGTGCATCGATGCCGGCGTCGTACAGCCGGGCAATGTGCTCGTGCTCGAGCGTCGCGAGAATCTCGCGTTCGCGCGCCAGCCGCTCGGCGAAGCTGTCGCCCCAGACGATGCGCGGCAGTTTCAGCGCGACCCGCCGGTTCAGGAGCCCGTCCGCCCGTTTGGCGAGCCACACGGTGCCCATGCCGCCCCGGCCGATCTCCGCGATCAAGCGGTAGGCACCGACGCTGCCGCCCGCGGCCAGTCGGCCGAGGGGCGGGGTCGTGTCTGCCGTGTCCAGCCGGGGCAGCATGTTCAGGAAATCATCGGTCTCGATCTTGTCCTGGTGCGCCAGCAAGGCGCGCAAGGCCTCGCGATGCAACCCTTGCTCGCCGGCCAAGCCCGCGAGCCACGAGGCGCGCTCGGGCGCCGGCAGGTTCAGCGCCTCGTCGAGCAGCGCGCTGATGGCGGGCCAACGCGCTTCGAACGGCGAGAGCGGTGTCATGCTGTCATGCGGGCGCCGCCCTGCGTTCTCAGGTCCGCAGTGCGTGCGCCAGCAGCAGCCGAGCCTTGTCCCAGTCGCGGCGCACGGTGCGTGCCGACAGGCCCAGGGCCTCGGCGATCTCGGCGTCTTCCATGCCACCGAAGTAGCGCATTTCGACCACTCGCCCGAGCCGTTCGTCGATGCGGGCGAGGTCCTCGAGCGCGGCGTGCACGTCGAGGATCTCGT
>Ga0105237_10004951_pt1 | contig 15208 bp, 12 predicted proteins | sample KBSC24metaG_FD_81520 | JGI IMG/M metagenome (GOLD analysis project Ga0105237, IMG submission 81520) | Corn rhizosphere microbial communities from Kellogg Biological Station, Michigan, USA - KBS C2-4 metaG | ecosystem: Host-associated > Plants > Roots > Rhizosphere > Soil | place: Michigan, USA... | reverse complement strand
CGGGCCGTTGAGGAACGTATTGCCCTGCTGCTGTTGCGGGGTACCGGGCGTGCCGTTGGCGTTCTGGTTCGACGTGTCGCCCTGGCCCGGCATGTGCTGGTTGCCCTGCGGCGACTGCGACGTCTGCTGGCCACGCTGGTTCTGTCCGGACTGTCCGGACTGGCCGGACTGCGAACCCTGCGACGATGACGACGACGAACCTTGCGACGACGACGAGCCCTGCGACGACGTGTCCACCGGCGGCTCGACGACCGGGATCGGCGGCAGGTTCAGCCGTTCCTCCGGGATGGCCGGCGGCGCGACGGGCGACTGCCCGTTGATCATCAGCGCGCCCTTGGCGCTGTTGACCAGCGTCGACCAGCCGCCGTTGCCGAGTGACGAGCCGATGCTGCAGGACACCTGCCGGCTGCCGGCGGTCCAGCTGGGCAGCGCGATCGAGCTGTAGATCAGGGTCAGCGTGGTGCCGCGCAGCTGCACCGGAGCCAGGTACTCATCGGTGGCCTTGGTGCAGCTGTCTTTGATGTACCCCAGCTGGTCCGGTTCGGTGGGCATGGCGTCGTGGTACTTGTCGGCGAGGTTGACCGCACCGGTGACCTCCATGGCGTGCGGCGCCGAGCAGTCGACCGGGATGTCGATGGGCTGGTTGGTCGCCGGGTCGATGCCCAGGCAGGTGCCGGCCGGCCACACCTTGGACTGGTCGACGTCCGCGACCTTGCCCTTGTAGGCCAGTTGCTGGCTGTTCGGTCCGAGCAGCTGCAGACCGCACAACATGCGGCGCTGGCCCTTGGTCTTCCAGGCCTTGTCGCCCGACCAGACCAGGCTGACCGCGAACTTACCGTTCGGGTCGAAGCGCGGGCCGAGGTAGTCGCGCGCCGCGTTCTGGCACTGCTCCTGGCTGATCTGCTTGATCCGGGAGTCGGACGGCGGCGCTGCGTTGGGGCCGTATTCGCTGCCCGGGAACGTGCGCATGTCCAGGGACTCGGCGACCTCGAAGCGGTGTTCGTTCTTGCAGTCGACGATCTCGACGGCGTCCGGTGAGCGGTCCGGCCAGTTCAGGCAGTCGCCTGGCTTGGCGTGGTCGAGGGTGTCGCTGACCCGGCCGGCGTTGACGCGGCCCGTGTTGAAGCCGAGGCCCGTGGGGCCGAGCGAGCCGTCGGGCAGGACGGTGAGGACGCCGGCGATGAGCAGTCCACCGAGCGCGGTGAGGACGAGCGCGCGTTGAGTCCCGGTGACATGCATGCCGTGCATGCGTTGCCGCCAGGTGGTCGTCGTCTTCGGCGCGTCTGGGGGTGTATCCAGGCCCAGTTCGACCGCCGCGGGTGCGTCCAACATCGGTTCCATTGTGACAGCCGCAGCTGGAGCTGTGACAAGAGTTGCAGTTGTACCGTTATGTGGTTGTGGCCAGGACCGACTACAGGCCCTCGACATACCGCGGTAGCGACGACAAAAGTAGTCTGACGCCCGTGATCGACCTCAAACTGTTGCGCGAAGATCCGGACCGGGTGCGGGCGTCGCAGCGGTCCCGCGGCGAAGACCCTGGCCTCGTGGACGCGCTGCTGGCTGCCGATGCGGCCCGTCGCGCCGCCATCGCCGAGGCCGACACCGCCCGGGCCAACCAGAAGGCGGCGAGCAAGCTCGTCGGTGCCGCCTCGCCGGAAGAGCGGCCCGCGCTGCTGGAGAAGGCCAAGGAACTCTCCGCGGCGATCAAGGAGATCGAGTCTCGGCAGGCCGAGATGGAGGCGGCGTTCACCGCCGCGCACATGGCCATCGGCAACGTCATCATCGACGGCGTGCCCGCCGGCGGCGAGAGCGACTTCGAGGTGCTCGACGTCGTCGGGACGCCGACGGAGATCGAGAATCCCAAGGACCACCTGGAACTGGGCGAGGCCATCGGCCTGCTGGACATGGAGCGCGGCGCCAAGGTGTCCGGCTCGCGGTTCTACTTCCTGACCGGCCAGGGCGCCCTGCTGCAGCTCGGCCTGCTGCAACTGGCAGTCCGGCTGGCCACCGAGAACGGGTTCACGCTGATGATCCCGCCCGTGCTGGTGCGTCCAGAAGTGATGCGCGGCACCGGTTTTCTGGGCGCGCACGCCGACGAGATCTACCGTCTCGAAGCCGACGACCTGTACCTCGTGGGGACGTCGGAGGTGCCGCTGGCCGGTTACCACTCCGACGAAATCCTGGACCTGTCAGCGGGCCCGCTGCGGTACGCCGGCTGGTCGTCATGCTTCCGCCGGGAAGCCGGCAGCTACGGCAAGGACACCCGCGGCATCATCCGCGTGCACCAGTTCGACAAGGTCGAGGCCTTCATCTACTGCAAGCCCGAGGACGCCGAGGCCGAGCACCAGAAGCTGCTCGCCTGGCAGCGTCAGATGCTGGCCATGATCGAGGTGCCCTACCGCGTGATCGACGTCGCGGCGGGCGATCTCGGCTCGTCGGCCGCCCGCAAGTACGACTGCGAGGCCTGGGTGCCGACGCAGCAGGCCTACCGCGAGCTGACATCGACCTCGAACTGCACGACGTTCCAGGCCCGGCGCCTGTCCACCCGGTACCGCGACGAGAACGGGAAGCCCCAGACGGCGGCCACCCTCAACGGCACCCTCGCCACCACCCGCTGGCTGGTGGCGATCCTGGAGAACCACCAGCAGCCCGACGGCAGCGTCCGCGTCCCCGAAGCACTGGTGCCCTACGTCGGCACTTCGGTGTTACAGCCCAAGTAGGAACCACGTCGGCGGGGGCATGACAGTGGAACGGGCGGTGCGGGTCACGGTGCTCGGCCCGGTGCAGGCATGGGTCGGTGACCAACCGGTGGACCTGGGCGCCCGCATGCAGCGGGCGCTGCTGGCCCGGTTGGTGGCTGCCCGCGGGCACACGGTGTCCGTCGACCGGCTCATCCACGACCTGTGGGAAGGCGAACCGCCGCCCAAGGCGTTGTCCGCGCTGCAGGTGTATGTCTCGCATCTGCGCCGGGTGCTCGAACCCGATCGGCAGCGCCGGGCACCGGCCCGCATCCTGGTCAGCGCCGCGCCCGGGTACTGCCTGCGGTTGCCCGACGACGCCGTCGACTCCTGGCGGTTTGAAGCGAAAGTCAATGCGGCGCAAGAGGAATCGGACCTCAAACGGCGCGCGCAGTGGCTGGACGAGGCGCTGGCAGGCTGGGCGGGCGAACCGTTCGCGGGGGCCGGGGACGCCTTGTGGGCGGCGCCGGAGGTCGCGCGGCTGACCGAACTGCGGTTGGCCGCGGTGGAAAGCCACGCCGCCGCGCACGTCGATCTCGGGCGGTACGGCACCGCCGTCGCGGCGCTGGAAGGGCACGTCGCCGCGCATCCGGGTCGCGAAGGTGCCGCCGCGGTCCTGGCGACCGCGCTGTACCGGACCGGGCGGCAGGCCAACGCACTCGAGGTCCTGCGCCGCACCCGCGAGCACCTGATCGACGAGCTGGGGCTGGAACCGGGCCGCGCCCTGCGTGATCTCGAACGCGACATCCTGCGTCAGGCCGACCATCTCGAGCCGTCGCGGCCCGCGCCCGTGCGGTCGCCGGCGCCGGCGGCCGCGCCGCGTGAACCGGTGGGCCAGGCCGCGTACGGCCGAGCCGAGGAGCTCGCGACGATCGACGCCACGGCCCGCGCCGTCGCCGCGGGTGCCAGCGCGGTGCTGTGGATCGGCGGCGAGGCAGGGTCCGGCAAGACGACGCTGGCGGCGGCCGCCGCCGCCCGGCTGCGGGCGAAGGGATGGCGGACCGTGCACGGCCGGTGCCAGGAGGTCCACGGTGCGCCGGCCGGCTGGGCGTGGACCGAGGTGCTCCGGGAGCTGGTGGACCCGGCGGATCAGGACCGGCAGGCGCTCGCCCCACTGCTGCACGACGGCGCCGCGGCCGAACAGGGCACGTTCTGGCTGGGACAGGCGGTCGCCGACGCGCTCGGCGCCGTCGCCGATGAGCAGCCCCTGGCCGTCGTGCTCGACGACCTGCACCGCACCGACGGCCTGACGCTGGAGCTGCTGCGCCTCGTCGCCGACCGGATTCCGGACCGTCGCGTGCTGGTGATCGCGACGTACCGCCCGTCGGAGGATCGCGGTGAACTGGAGGTGGCGCGCGCGGCGCTGACGGTGCACACGTCGGCGCATCTGATCCTCGGCGGGCTGGACGCGGCGGCCACTGCCGCGGTCGCCGCCGATTGCGGGCTGACCACCAGCGGTGAGGCCCTGCGCCTGCTGCGGGAACGGACCGGCGGCAACCCGCTGTTCGTGCGGGAGCTGGCCCGACTGATGGCCGCCGAGGGTCCGGACGCGGTGTGGGCGTCGGTGCCGGTCGGGGTGCGTGACGTGCTGCGGCGCCGGCTCGCCCGGTTGCCCGGCCCGACGGTCACGGCGCTGCGGCAGGCCGCAGTGCTGGGCCGCGACATCGACGTCGACCTGCTGGCCGAGCTGGGCCGCAGTGACCCCGACGATCTGCTCGACGCGCTGGAGCCTGCCGTCCTGCTGGGCCTGCTCGACGAGCCGACGCCCGGCCGGCTGCAGTTCGCGCACGGGCTGGTGCGCGACACGCTCTACGAGGACACCTCGAAACTGCGTCGGTCGCGGTTGCATGCCGCGGCGCTGGAGTTGCTGCGCGCACCCGGCCGTTCGGTGGACCAGGCGGCCCTGGCGCATCACGCCGTCGCGTCGGCCACCGCGGAAACCGCTTCGGCGGCAGCCGATTTCGCGACCGCGGCGGCGCGGGACGCGGGTTCGGTCGGCGCCCATGCCGAAGCCGCTCGGCAGTGGCGCGCCGCGGTGCAGATGCTCGAACTGGCCGCCAGCCGCCAGCTGGCGCCCAGCGTCGCGATGCTCGACCAGGACATTGAGGTGCGCTGCGGCCTGATCGCGGCCCTCGCACAGTCCGGCGATGCCGTCACGGCGCGCAGCGAGATGAAATGCGCGCTGCAACTGGTGGCGGGCCGGTCGCGCGACGACCTGGTGGTGCGCATCCTGACCGCGTGGGACACCCCGCTCGTGTGGCGCGACCGCGAGTACGACGAATCGGACGGCCAGATGATCGGGCTGCTGCGGCACGTGCTGGCCGCCGAGGTTTCCGTGGCTGACCGGATTCGGCTGCTCAAAGCGCTCTACGTCGAACTGGAGGGCAATGACCCGGACGGCGCACTGGCCGCCAGCACCGAGATGCTGGCGCTGGCGCGGCGACTCTATGCCGACGATCCCGGGGCGGGCCGTCTGCTGTGCACCGCGCTCAACGTGCGCGCGTTCTGCGCCCTCGGCCCTGACCTGGACTCCGAGCGCGACGTGCTCGCCGCCGAACTGCTGCAGACTGCCGAAGCCGCCGAGCAGGCCGACTACCAGGCGGTGGCGCACTGGCTGCTGTCGCTGGCCGCAGGCAACCGCTCCGACCTCGCGACGGCCAAACGCCACGTCGACCTCGCGGTGGCGCGCGCGAGCACCGGCCAGCTGGTCCACCTGCTCGGCGTGCTGGGCCTGTTCCAGGCCCGGATGTACTTGCTGGCCGGCCGCCTGGAAGAGGCGGTGAGAGCCTACACCGACCTGGCGGCGCGCATGGCCGAGAACGGTGCCGCCAACGGCGCCAAGCTGGCGATGGTCGGCCGGGTGACGGGCGAGTTCTGCCTCGGCGACCTGGGCACCCTGGCCGACGAGCTGTTGTTCTTCTACCGGGAAATCTCGGTCGCGGCGCTGGACGCGGCGGTGCTGGCGCTGGTCGCGCGAGGTCGTGCCGCCGAGGCCCGGGACCTGTGGCGGGACCGCAAACCGATTGAGCGGGCGTACTTTTGGGTGCCCTTCACGGTGCTGCGGGTCAACGCGGCCGTGGCGCTGGGTGACATCGACGAGGCCCGCGCACGGGCCGCGGAACTCGAGCCGTACTCCGGCCTGATCGCCGGGCTCGGGGTCGACGGACTGATGGTCGGTCCCGTCGACGACGCGCTGGCCGCGGCCGCCGAAGTCCTGGACCGGCCCGACGATGCCCGCCGGTACCGCAAGTCCGCCGAGACGCTGCGGGCGCGGCTCGCCGCCGAGGCGCTGAGCTTCATCGACTGACGGGCTTCAACGATCAGCCGGCCAGCGACTCCAACGGGCTGGCCGCGAGGTCACCGAAGACCGCGCGCATGACCCGCCGGTGCCGGAACGCCAGCACCGCCAGGAATGCCCGCAGCCCGATGCCCAGCTGTCCGGCCATCGTGGCCCGCTCGTCGTCGGTCATCACGGCGAACGAACGCGGACCGTCGAACGACATCCGGCTGCCGGCGCGGGCGGCGGCCTCCACCGACTCCCAGTCGGCGACCGACACGTGCTCGGTGATCAAGGGGAACAGGTCCAGTTCCTCGTCGTTGATGTGCTCGGTGAGCAGCGTGGTGAGTTCGGCCAGCTCGAAGGCCATCAGGAACGCGACCTTACGGTCGCCGTTCGACAACCGGAACGCCGCGGCGCGGGCCCGCAGCTGGTCGAGGCGCGGGTCGAGCGCCGCATGGTCGTCGGTGAGCTCGCTGAGATCCAGATGAGCGCCGACGCTCGCCTGGATCACCGGCCACAGCACGGTGTCCTCGGTGGTGTGGTGGTGATGAATGGAGTCGCACAGCATCTCGATGTATTGCGAGATGGCGCGCGCCCGGGCGGGCGTGCAGATCACGTCACGGTCGCGGACGGCCTTGGCCAGCTCGGTGAGCCGGACCAGGTCGACGAGCATGGCGCGGTGCGCCAGCCGGATGCCCAGCAGGTCGGGCTTGGGTTCGCCGGCCTGGCGCGGTGCGACGGTGACGGTGTCGAGAGAGGTGGACATGGCTGCTCCTTGTGATCAGGTTGGTGCGCAGCCTGCCGCCCGTGACTTAAGCGCGACTTGGTTGCGGCTTGTCGGCGCTGGTCACAGCCGCAGTAGGGTGGCAGCCATGATCGATCTCGACCTCGACGACATGCGTGGCTGGTTCGGCTTCGGGGTGGCGGGCAATTTCGCCGGCCACCTCGAACAGGCCGGGGAGGCAGTCGATTTCGTCAACGTCAGGTCCGAAGGCGGGGCACCCAAGGGCATCTTCCCCTGGTACGCGCCGGGCAGCGACACCTTTCTGGGTGAGTTCCCGCTGTCGACGGATGCCGTCCAGTTGCCGGTGAGTGATACGCCGCTGAATCTCCAGATCGAGCCCGAGGTCGGGCTGGCGTGCGAGGTGTCATGGTCGGGCGACCGGGTGGTCGGGCTGCGGCCGTTCGCGCTCGGCGCGTTCAACGACTGCTCGATCCGCCGGCCGGGCGCCCCGAAGATCAGCCACAAGAAGAACTGGGGCCCGGCCTCCAAGGGTGTCGCCCCGCAGTTCTTCGCGGTCAGTGACCTGAGTCCGGACGGCCCGACGTCGTCGCTGCGGCTGGCCAGCTTCCTGGACGACGGCAGCGACGATGGGGCCGGCGTCGAGCAGGCCTACGGTCAGGACAGCCCGCTGCTGGGCTACTCGTACTACGGGACGCAGCTGCTGGACTGGGTCGTCGACCGGCTGGCGAACCAGAAGGGTTCGGACGACACGCCTTTGGAGGATGTCGGCGCCCTGATGGTGGCCAGCGGCCGCCCGTCGCACCTGCTCGTCGGGATCGGCGCGACGCGGTACACCGAGCTGGGGGAGTCCACGTATCTCAAGCCGGGCGACCAGGCGATCGTGCGGGTGTACGACACCGCGTCCGACGACGTCTCGGAGCTTCGGCAGACGGTGCGTGCGGCGGAATAGCTCGGATCGCCTCCTCGCTTTCGGCGTAGCATTGGTGCACGTCGGGGCCATCGGCCGGAGGTATTGATGATGTTCGAATCGACCCGCTTGCTCGTCCTCCCGTGTGCAGCGATCCTGGCGTTGAGTTTCAGCAGCGCCGTGGCCGCAGCCGATCCTCCCGCTCCAGGTACCTCGTGCGGCGCGGACAAGGTGATCACGTCCATCAACACGTGCGAGCCGCTCAACTCGTCTTGTACCGGTTACGACGGGATGCTCATCGGCCGCGTCGCCGCGGACGGGCGATGCGTGATTCCCGGGCTTGACGGCACCAGGTGGTGAACGAGCGGGTGGAAGCTGCCACTCGGTCAATCTCGACGGGCGGCTTGTTCCTTTAGCAGCAGGTCGAGAGTGGCCAGAAATTCCTTGGGCCGCAACGGGGTACAGGCCGGCGCCGGAGTGGTGCCGACGACGTCGAGGGTCACCAGCGTCGACTTGATGGGCCGCCAGATGTCCAGTGGCAGCCAGCGCCGCGGATCGGTGCCGCCCCAGATCAGGAACCGGTCCATGATGAAACCGAGCGACTCGGCCTTGTAGCCACGGACCGCGCTCAGCGGGATGATCTTCGAGGTGCCCGACGGAAAGTGGTAGCGGCGCAACGTGATCGCCTGCCGGTCGAGGAAAATTTGGCCGTCGTCGTAGTGCGCGTCCGAGCGAGCGCCGGAGTGGGCACTGGTCACCGCTTGGCGCTCCGCAACTCATGCCCCTTGGAGGTCAGACACCGGCCGTTGTCCAGGTTCCACTGCCAGCCGTGCAGGTTGCAGGTCAGCGTGTTGCCCTCGACGATGCCGAACTTCGACAGGTCGGCCTTGAGGTGCGGGCACCGGCGCTGAATCTCGTAGCCGCCCAGGTCGATCGACGCCGAGGTGTCGTGCGCCTCGGCGAACCAGCCGTCGGCGTAGGCGATGCGCTCGTCGGTCAGGCACTTGAAGAACGTGTACAGGTACTCGTTGTAGCCACCGACCCGCCACGCCTGGAAGCGGGTGGACAGGAAGATGGTGTTGACCCAGTCCGGCTCGTCGTCGCGCAACACGGTGCGCACCAGTTCGGGCGCAATACCGAAGCCGTATCGGAATTTCTCGTCCGGAATCGCCTCCCGCACAGCCCGTTTCGGGAAGTCCAAGACGACGGTCTCGGTCCCGATCCGGAGCTCGACAGGGTAGCCGATGCCGTCACAGATCTGATCGCTCTGGACCATGATCGGCTCGAACTTGGCGCGTAGCGGCTCCAGCAGGGATTCGCCGGAAGCTGGTGCCCACAAAGCCTTTTCGGCGGCCAGTACCGGCGCCATCCGCTGGGCATAGGCCTCGATGTACTCGGCCTTTCCGGTGGTGAAGATCGCTTCGGCCGCGGCGTCGGGAATCGGGTGCACCAGCGAGTCCAGCGTCGGCCCGGTGAACGAGGCCACCGTGCCCGGGATCAGCAGGAGCCCGCCGTCGTGGCCGTGCCGGCGCAGTTGGTCCAGGAATACCGCCTGGTCCGGGAAGATGTTGGCCGGATCGTCGTGATCGTCGTTGAGCCAACGCAATTCGGGATCCAGGAAGCACGGCGGGCCGGCCGAGGGCACCACCCAGGTGGCGCCGACCTGAGCGATGTACTGGCGACTGCGGTCCATCTGCCGCTGCCGCTTCTGCGTGCCGAAGGCCTCCTTGGCGCGCGCCGGCATGTCGTAGACCATGGGGTACCAGATGGCGCCCGAGTACTGCAGCATGTGCACGTCGACGTCGCCGAACTCGGTGGCCACCATGTCCAGATCGATCGGACGGGCGTCGTTCATGTTGAACGCGACGGTCTCGCCGTCGGACACCACCAGGCCGGAATCGCCGATCGGGCCGTCGGCCGGGGCACGCAGCGCGATGATCATCACGTCCAGGTCGCCCTTCGGCCCGCTGACGCGGTGCTTCACCGAATCGGTGGTCTCGAAGAACTTGTGGAAGCCGAGGGCCTCGAGCTCACGACGCAGGTCCGGCACCGGGAAGTCGGGCAGCAGCACCGTCGCGTCCTTCTTGACGTGGGCGCGCAGGTGCTCCGGGTCGAAGTGGTCCTTGTGCAGGTGGCTGACGTAGAGGTAGTCGCAGTCGCCGAGCGCGTCCCAGTCCAGCTGGCTGTTGTCCGGGAACGGGAACCATGATGCGAAGTAGGCAGGGTTCACCCACGGGTCGCACAGAATGCTGCCCGCGGCGGTATCGATCCGGAATCCGGCGTGTCCAACGCTTGTGACCTGCACAAATGCCCCTTTTGGCGGTGAAGAGTTCGCCAGCGAGTCTAACCGGATTCCGGAGCGTCCCAGAGCGCGCGGTAGTAGTCGATGCGGGCGTCGTCCCGCGCCACCCCGTAGGCGTCCAGCAGGGCGGCCTCGTAGTTGCCCGGGTAGTTCCAGTCCAGGGACATGGTGGCGATGGCCAGGTCGGCCCAGCGGTCCGCCACGCCGAGGTCGCCGATGTCGACGTGCCCGACGAACGCGCCGTCGTCGCTCATCAGGGTGTTCGGCGAGCAGGCGTCACCGTGGCAGACGACCAGCAGATCAGGCGCCGGGCCCGCTGGGTCAGCCACCACCCATGACGGGCGCCCGAACGGGCAGTCCGCGACTGGCAGCGCATCGTGCATGGCCCGTAGTCCGGCGCCGATCGCGCGGGCCGCGGTCTCGGGATCGTCGGACCAGCGCGGGTCGACGGCGGAGCGGCCGGGCAGGCCCGAGGTGTGCAGCCAGCCCGCGCCTTCGCCGAGCACGGGCGGGACGGCGATGTACGTCCCGGCCCAGCGGAGCCGGACCGCCTCGTCGATCAGCAACGGCGCGTGCTCGGCCGGGTAGGTCTTCACGTACTCGTCGCCGGCGCCGATGGCGAACGTCACGCCGCCGAGTTCGTTCTCCCAGACCGCCGTCACGGGACGGCCGACGGCCAGCGCGTCGACGACAGCGGGAACGGGGACGGGTCCGGTGGGGAAGGTCACCCCTACAGCGTCGCCTACCTTTCTGGACGCAGTACCGACGGTCCGCACTAGGCTGATGCTCGTGGAACCGGTATATGGCACCGTGATCAAGCTGGCACGCACGGTGTGGCGGGTGCAGGGCCTGACATTCACCGTCACAGGCGCGGAGAACCTGCCTGTCAGTGGCGGCGCGGTGGTCGCCATCAACCACACCAGCTACATCGACTTCACGTTCGCCGGGCTGCCCGCCGTCATGCAGAAGCGCGGCCGCAAAGTGCGATTCATGGCGAAGAAGGAAGTCTTCGACAACAAGTACGGCGGCTGGCTGATGCGCAAGATGCGCCACATTTCCGTCGACCGCGGCAGCGGCGCCGACTCGTACGAGGAGGCGGTCCGGCAACTCAAGGCAGGCGAGCTCGTCGGCGTCTACCCGGAGGCCACGATCAGCCGCAGCTTCGAGATCAAGGCGTTCAAGTCGGGCGCGGCCCGCATGGCCATCGAGGCGGACGTGCCGATCGTCCCGCACATCATCTGGGGCGCCCAGCGGATCTGGACCAAGGGCCATCCGCGCAACATGAAACGGCCGAAGGTGCCCATCCACATCCACGTCGGTGAGCCCATCTATCCGACGTTGCCAGCCGCCGAATTGACCGCGCTGTTGCACGCCCGTATGCAACACCTGCTCTCGGTGGTCGCCGACTCATACCCCGAACACCCCGCCGGCGAGTTCTGGGTGCCACACCGGCTGGGCGGCGGCGCGCCGACGCTGGCCGAGGCCGACCAGATGGACCTCGACGACGCCCGCGAGAAGGCGGCCCGGCGCGCGGCGCGCGAGGCGGAAGGGGCGCCGGAGTAGCGCCATGGAGCCAGTCTTCCGCGGCATCGAGCTGGCCGCCAAGGCGCCGGTTGTCGCCACGGGAACCCGGATCACTTACCAAGGGCTGGAACACATTCCGGATACCGGTGGCGCGGTGATCGCCATCAACCACACCGGGTATGCCCCGACGCCCGAGGAGGCCGAAGTGCTGGAGAAAGCCGAGCGGGTCCGCCGGGAAGCCGGGGGTCGGTGATGCTGCCCGCACTGATCGCCACCGACGTCGACGGCACCCTGCTCGACACTCACGAGCGGGTGACGCCGCGAACCCGCGCCGCGGTGCAGGCCGCGGTGGCGAACGGCGCCAAGTTCGTGCTCGCCACCGGGCGGCCGCCGCGCTGGATTCCGCCGGTGGTGGACGCCCTGGGGCTGTCCCCGATGGCGGTGTGCGCCAACGGCGCCGTGCTCTACGACGCCGCGGCGGACCGGATTGTCTCGGCGCATACCTTGAGCCCAGATGCATTGGGCGAGTTGGCTGAAATCGCCGCCCGCGTGATCCCGGGCGTCGGGCTCGCCGTCGAGCGGGTGGGCCGCACCGCGTTCGACGAGTCGATACCGCAATTCGCGAGTTCACCCGGCTACGAGCACGCCTGGCACAACCCGGACAACACCGAGGTGTCCGTCGAGGACATGCTCAGCGTGCCCGCGGTGAAGCTGCTGATCCGCAAGGCCGGTGCGCACAGCGCCGATCTTGCGGCGGCGCTGGCGCCGCACGTCGGCCTCACCGGCGATCTGACCTACTCGACCAACAACGGGCTGATCGAAGTGGTGCCGCTGGGCATCAGCAAGGCCACCGGCGTGGCCGAGGTCATCCGCCCGCTGGGGATCAACGCCGAGGATGTCGTGACTTTCGGTGACATGCCCAATGACATCCCGATGCTGACCTGGGCCGGCCTGGGCGTGGCGATGGGCAACGCACATCCGGAGGCGCTGGCGGCCGCCGACGAGGTCACCACGACCAACAGTGACGACGGGGTCGCGCGGGTCCTCGAACGCTGGTGGCTCTAGCTCTGCATCTCGATCCGGCTGAACCGCTCGAGCTGCACCGGCTCCTGCTTCGGCGGCGGCGGAAGTTCTTGTGGCACACCGTCGATGACGCGCGTGACGGTCCCGTTCTCGCGGTCGAAGTTGAGCGTGCCGTGCTGGAAGTTCTGCACGATCCACTGCGGTTCGGCAATCTCGCCACTGGTCGGCAGCCCGAGAGCGCCGCGTTCGAAACCCAGTGCGCCCCAGGTGTCGTAGAGCGCTCCGGTCAGCGGCTGGGCCCCGGTGTTCGGCGACCAGTACATGGCGCCGTGGTCGAAGGTCGCGTAGCGGGTGTGGCCGTCGGCCGCGGCCTCGGGCGAGGTGGCGACCCCGAGCGGGCCGGACGCGCCGCCCATGGCCTGCCACTTGTCGAAGATGGCGCCCCCGCGCAGCATGTCCATCGCGCTCAGGGCGCCTGGCGGAGCGGTGAAAGATGCTGCGATGTCGCGTAATTCGCCCATGGCGGCGTACGCGGCGTTGCCCGGGCAGTCGGTGTTGCCGACGTCGCGGTGGGTGAAGATCGTCGGCAGCGTCGGCGTCGCGCCGGCGGGGAAGTGGGTGAACGAGCCGCCGCCAGAGGTCAGCACCACGCTGCCGAGGGGGTTGACATGGTCCAGGCTCAGCCGCCAGCCGATCAGCCGGCCGGTCATCTTCAGCTGGAGCGGAGTCGGGGGCACGGCGTCGAAGTCACCGAGCATGGCCACGCCCCAGGTGTCGACGTTGAATCCGCCGGTGTGCGACCCCTCGACGGGCCGTGTCATGCCGCCGAACCGGCCCTCGAAAACCTGTCCGTACTTGTCGACCAGCGCGTTGTAAGCGATGTCGCACCAACCCAATTCGCGGGTGTGGTACTCGTAGATCGACCGGACGATGCCCGCCGAATCCTCGGGCGCGTAGTCGTTGCTGCCGGCGGTGTGGTGGACGATCGCCGCGCGCACGCCCGGGTCGTAGACCGGCTGTCCGCAGCGGACGCTCTCGTTGGCGCCCCACTGGGCGCGACTGATGATGTTGGGTGGCTGGTTCGGCGCCGACACCGCCGTCGGCTGGAACTGGACGTCGGCCGGTGCCTCCGGCGGGCTGATGAGCACCGCTTTCATGCTGGGGCCCAACGGCTTTTCGACGTCGACGGGGCGGTATCCGAGGCCGGGACCCTGCGGCCGTTCGGCGGCGGGCGGCGTGGCGGCGGCCTCGGCGGGCCGGGTCACCGCGATCTGGACAGTTTTGGTGCGGCCGACGAACACGGGCTCGGTGCCGTGCGTGGTGGCGTGCGCTTCGCCGACACCGTCGGGTGCCTCGACCTCGTACCAGGGGCCCCAGGATCCATCGGCCTTCTGGGCGCGGACGCGGGCCGAGGTGCCGGTGAAGTCCGACGCCGTGAGCGCGACCAAGGAGAAGGGGGTGTCCTGGTGGATTTCCCGGACGGTCTGTCCACCTCCGACACCGGCCAGTGGCTGCGTGTGGAGCTCCGGTGCCGACGGCTTGTCGTCCGTCAGGCCGGGGATGCCCGGGATGCCGCTGACGGCCAACGGCACCATCACGACGGTCGCCGCCAGAGCGGACAACAGTATTGACGGTGCGGGACGACGGCGCGGCACAGCGCGAATGTTACGTATGTGTCAGGTGTTACCCGTGTTTCGACACGGATTACTGGGCTGTCAATTCTCCGCAAGACGCCGCAACGGCACCGCAGAGCCTTGGGGCTTCTGCGGTGCCGTCTCGGTTACAGGTCTTCAGTTGTTATTGCGGGATATCAGACCCCGGGCGCCGGCAGGGCTGCCGGTGCGGCCGCGGCGGCTGCCGCGGGGGCGGCCTGAGCGGACTTCACCGCGGAGGTGATGGCCGGCATGACCATGCCCTTGAGCAGGTCGATCGCCTGCGTCGCACCCAGCTGGTTGGCGGCGCTGGTCAGGTCGCTGATCAGCCCGCCGCCGCCGCTGCTCGGTGCGGCACCGAGGCCGAGTCCGTCACCGCCGCCCAGGCCGACCGACGGGTCACCCAGGATCGGGTAGCTGCCGCCGAGACCCTGGCCGGGGCCGAGGCCCAGGCTCGCGTTGGGATCGGTCATCGGCATGCCCGCGGCTCCGAGCCCTGCCGGGCTCGCGCTGATCGACGGCGTCGTCAGCCCCGTGGCGTTCAGACCGGGAGCGGTCAGCCCGGGCGTGCTCACGCTCGGGAGGGTCGCGCCCTGGGTCGTCAGGCCGGCGCTGGGCAGGCCTGCGGTCGGCAGGCCCGGGGTCAGCGCCGATGGGCTGGTGGTGCCCAGGCCTGCCGGCGGGGTCAGGCCGGGTGCGGTAGCCCCGGTCGGCGGGGTCAGACCGGGTGCGGTCAGGCCCGTCGACGGGGTGGTGCCCAGGCCAGGGGTCAGGCCGGCCGGCGGCGTGAGTCCACCCGCCGGGGTCAGGCCGGCCGGCGGCGTCAGGCCCGGGGTGGCGCCCAAGCTGGGGCTGGTGCCCAGGCCGGGCGTCAAACCGGTCTGCGGGGACAGACCGCCGGTCAGGGGGCTGGAGGAGCTCGCGGCTCCACCCATGAGGTTCGGCAGGTTGACGCCGAACTGGGACAGGCCCTGGGACAGCGCGGACATGACCTCGTTGGGGAGGTCGGTCACGAGCGCGGCCTGGACGAATTCCCG
>Ga0105237_10004948_pt1 | contig 15215 bp, 9 predicted proteins | sample KBSC24metaG_FD_81520 | JGI IMG/M metagenome (GOLD analysis project Ga0105237, IMG submission 81520) | Corn rhizosphere microbial communities from Kellogg Biological Station, Michigan, USA - KBS C2-4 metaG | ecosystem: Host-associated > Plants > Roots > Rhizosphere > Soil | place: Michigan, USA... | reverse complement strand
TGCTGACCACGAAAATGCCAAACGGAACGATCATTTCTCTGCTGAATTCATCATTAAGGGTATGTCTCTCACCGAACCATGCCCTGGCTTTCAACCACTGGTCGAAGCCAATAATATTCATTGTCGGATCGGCCGTGACCCACTCTTTGGCATGGTCATCATAGATCTCGATCCAGCGATGGTCATTGTGCTGTCTTCCAAATACGGACACTTTATTGCCCTTCTCCTTTACCATTTGAGCCGCCCGCTGGCCTCGCCCGTCATCGGGCTTTTGGATGTTGACTTCAGCAATAGGCCGGTAGTTTATGTTCAACTCCTTTAACAGGGCCATATAAACCGTTGCCATTTCGAAGCAGTTACCGCCTTTGCGGGCAATGATCTCCTGCACCGACCGATTTTGATAGTCTGTATACTTCCACTCGAAATGGGTTCCGAGCCAGGCGAGCAATGTCCTGGCTTTTTCGAAATTATCCTGGACACCTGCAATGATACTTGTGGCAAATGCTTTTAGGTCTACCGTATCTCGGCGGGAAGAGGCGCTATCACCCCGGGCGGCCACTGCCGACGATGCCAGTAGAAAAAGAGAAATAAGTAAGTATTTAGCGAATTTCACGCGATAAAGGTAGGATTGGCTGCTACATGAGGGGTACTCATTTTTTGCGAAGTAGATTGCAGTTTTATGCGGGGCTTTATTTGATTTGATTGAATCCGCTGCCCTTGCCATAGTTGCGTCTTACCCTGTATATCTCGCCGTCTTCAAGCATATTTGTAAGCTCCTTTCTCGTATGTAAGGATGTATCATTTTTAACAAAATAATCATCTCCCTCCGTGGCATTGACAAAATTGTTGTACTCCAAACTGCTATGAATAGCCATTAAAGTGTCGCCCTTGATTTCAGCTAATCTCAGGAAATACCAGGTCGTTCCGCCAGTTCTATGTTCCCGAACCGTATAAACATCGCCCACCATAGGATTTGCCACATATTGAGCATTATTCTTCTGATTGTCACTGTTCCAATAGATCCAATATGCGCCAATGAGCGCGGCGAGAATCAGCGCTGAAAAAAGATAGACCGGGGTTCTAGCACGTTTTTCATATTTCTTAATTAAATTCTCGGACTTGGTGTCATCGCCACAATTTGCACATCGTACCTCAAATTGCTTTTTACCAATAGGAAAAACCGGGATATAACAAAGATGAAAATAAGGCATGAACACCTTGACCTCTCGTTCGAAGGCTTTGCATGGGTAACAAATGTATTCCTTGTCCGTAAATTTGGCAATTCTCGCGACCCTTCTACCGAAAACAAAAAACATTGGGTTTGTCTTGGGATGTTAATAATTATTGTATCCGGCAAAATACGCGATTTTCGCCAAAGGCATAAAATCTGCCCATAAGTGATAAGCGGCTAGGCCAGGAGCAGCTTTTTGTTACATTTAATGTCAAATCAAGCCCTCCATGTTAAATAGTATAAATAAATTCCTGTTCATAGGCATCGCCCTCAACTGCTTTACGAGCATGTTAGCTGAGGCGCAAAAAATGGATTTCGAAGAATATGATCCGAAGTCGACCCTGGTAGTTCCAACACATATCGTAAACCGGGCGAAGTATCCGTTCATAGACATCCATAACCATCAGTGGGACATGCCTTCGCAGGACCTTCGTCAGCTGGTCAGCGAGATGGATAAACTCAACATGGCGATCATGAATAACTTAAGCGGGCGGGGATACAGGGATGTGAATGGCTATTTCGATGTGCAGGATACTTCGTATTTCAAAAGGGCGCAGTCCAATATCCGGGCGAATTGCCCGAACCGCATCATTCAATTTAGCAATATTTCCTTTACACATTTCGGGCAAAAGGGCTGGATAGAGCATGCGCTGGCGGAACTGGAGGCGGACGTGCGCAATGGGGCGAAAGGATTAAAGATCTACAAAGACCTGGGCATGGAATTCAAGGATGAACAGGGAAAGAGGATACCCGTGGACGACCCGCGGCTGGATGCCATTTGGGAAAAATGCGGATCGCTTCACATCCCGGTGCTGATCCATTCCGCCGACCCTCCGTCCTTTTGGGACCCTATGGACAAATACAACGAGCGTTGGCTTGAATTGAAGACCCATCCCGACCGCAAAAGGACAAATGCCAACCCCGCCTCATGGAAGACGATCATCGAGGAGCAACATCATCTATTCAAAGCCCATCGGAATACCATATTCATTGCCGCCCATTTCGGCTGGCTGGCCAATGATCTCGCTTCGTTGGGGAAGTTATTGGATGAGTGTCCGAATGTAAACGTGGAAATAGCGGCGATCATTGCGGAACTGGGACGACAACCCAGGCAGGCGAGAGATTTCTTCCTTAAATACCAGGACAGGATACTATTTGGAAAGGACTCGTGGGTTCCTTCGGAATATTCTACGTACTTCAGGGTATTGGAAACGACCGACGAATATTTCCCTTATCACAAGAAATACCATGCCTTTTGGCGGATGTATGGGCTTGGCCTGCCCGATGAGGTGTTGAAAAAGGTATATTACAAAAATGCGCTTCGGGTCATCCCCGGGCTGGACAAGTCTTCATTCCCGCAATAGCTTTCGGCCATGTCCAATCCGGATGAAAAATCCGGCCTGGTCAGGCCGGATTTGTTAAGGGGTTTATCAGGGATGGGTATACAGGTGATATACCAGCGTGCCGGAGGGGGGCTGACCCGGATTGCCACCGGTGTACCCTAAGGAGACAAGCGTCCCGTTCACGGGGTTGGTATCTCCTCCTGTCACGACTTCCGCATTCACCAGCGTGCTCCATGCGACGAACTGTCCGCCAGGCGTATACCAGGCGTAATTCAGGATGTTCGCTTTTGTGTTCTTTTCCGGCCTGGCAATGAATGAACCAAGCAGTAATACAGCCGCCAGCAGTGGCAGCAAGATAAGGGCTTTGATCTTTTTCATCTGTTGACATGTTTAATGATTAGAAAAGGTGTGACCGCATGCAAGATGCATTTTTCCACTGCAGTGTGGGTGCGGTGAATCATTAAATTCCGGAAGATGAATTGGAAAAGATAGCTTATTCCTCGGCGCTGGCGGCAGAAACTTCATCAGGCGTGCCCTGGTCTATTGCAATATTTTTTATGCACAGCTCAAAATTCCTGGTAAAAGTAAAAACATAATGGTTGCTGCGCATGAGGAGTTTTGTAGCAGCATCTTCGAAGAGTACATCTGCGAGGTCTTTTCCTGCACCCACCGGATGGATGGGTGTCAGTTTGCCATTATTGCATTCAAGCGTAAATGAGCTGGTATTTTTGGGGTTGCGATTCGCTTTTTCAAAATCAATACGGTTAACAGAAAGCACCTGCTCTGCTGAAGAAGATCGTTTCAACAATATCTTAATCACCGGCAAATATTTCTTCCAGGCATAGGTATACATAGACGTATGGGTTGTTAATTTCTTATAAAAAAGGACGTCGGAAAAAGGGAAATAGCTTATTTGGCCGACAGCTTCGTAAATTCGGCGCCATTAAACATCCTGGCGTGGCTAATATCCTTTGATTTCCGGTAGTTTTCCAGGTTCATGCCTGTCACAATACGCCAAAAATTCTTCGATTTCAATTCCGCATAATCATTGGCCCGCACAAAAATACCTTCCACCGTGCTCCTTGTTTTAAAGAAAATTTTTACTGGTTGATCTTCTGAGGTCGAATGGTTTACAAGAAATTTTTCAATCTGGTCATTTGTCATAAAAGTAATTTTACTTTCTACACAGGTAAGGTTGGCCGAAATGTGCTCTTCTTTCTTGAGAAGGTGCAGTTTAGGCTGATTACCTGGCATGGCTGCCTATTAGCCGAATTCGAGGGAAAGGAAGACCTCAGGCGGCGTAAAGGTAAGCTAATTTCTTGAAACTCTTCATTTTTAATGATCCCGATGAATTTAACGACCCTGGCCGGGTCATGAATCGCCCGATAGGAGGCTATTGCGTAAGGACCTTCAGGTCACCGATATAGCCCTTGAAAGCATGGCTGCTGTCCCCTATATATTGAAGGGGGAAGAACAGGGTCTGGACCCTGTTTAGCGTATCCTTGCCCCCTGGCAGGGGTATGCGTTGCATTTCCAGCCGTTGTACCAGGGCGCCATTTACAAAAAGGCTTGTGCTTTTATTGTTCCCGCTGATAGCCAGGCTGGTCCATCTACCCTCTGGAACCATATAATCGAAAGTATAGTCATAATTCTCCCGGGAAAACCCGAGTTTGCCGGTATGCTGCTGTTTCAGCTTTACTACAGCGTTGGGAGAACTGAATAATACAGTATTGGGGCCATTGCCCTGATCGGGCTTCAGGGTAAAAGAGACTGTATAGTCATATCCTATTTCAGTTGCAGGGGTCCGGAGATAACTCCTGCCCCCTTTGAGGTGAAGCCCTGAATGGGTTATTGCGGCGTTTACCAGCTTACCCCCATCCCTGTGGTTTCCCGAAAAGTCGGTCTTTTTGCCTGTCCTGAGATCATATTGCATTGCCACACTCTTTTTGGCTGTCAGTTTCCCCCGCATATTGGCTCCGGGCCCTTCGCCCAGGTTCTCCGCTCCCTTTGCAAACCGGGAGAAGGTGATAGAACTGTCCGTCCCGCGCCACATCTTCTGGGACAGGACCTGCATAGCAGGAAACACCCTGTCATTGACATCTTTCCCCGTGATGCCGTTGCCCACCTTATCATTCCATACCGCGAAGGAGCCGCCCTTGATCTGTGGTTCTCCCTCAGGGAAGCGTATGTCTCCCACCTGCACCGGTTCCCATTTGTCAAAGAGACCCTGCAGATCGAGATAGTCATAGTAATAACCTGCGGCAGGTACGATATACAACCATCCATCAGGGGATGAGATCATATTGTATCCCAGGTCTTTCATCTCTTTGGGGTCCGCATATCCATTATACCAGACGTTCATGGTAACACCCTCTACCTTAACAGGAGTGCTGCCTTTGGCATGGGTGAGCGCGCCCCAAAGCCTTGCTTTTTTTCCATAACTCTCAACCAGACGGATATAATGATCAGTAAATGCGCGGAACTGCTCCGAAGCGGCCTTTGCATACTCGTCCGTCCCGATATGTACTTCCGGACCTGTAAAAACAGGGTCCGGTCCGCCCAGATATTCTCTGAATACGCTATCGATGACCTGGTAGGTGACGGGATTATCAAGGTCCAGATGATCCATGCCATATTTTTTGCTTCCTATGTCGGGGCGCATTTTGGTGAAAGCCAGGGAGTGAGCGGGGACATCTATTTCGGGGACGATATTTACGCCATAAGAGCGGGCCAAGGCCTGAAGCTCTCTGAATTCCTGTTTGGTATAAGACCCATCCTTTGCGGTGAGCCCCGGATACGCTGTGCTCTGTAGCCGGAAAGCAGAATAGGTGCTGTCCCAATTGCTTCCAAACAGCTTGTAGAATCCATTATCGTTGAGATGGATATGGAAGTCGTTCATTTTATAGTAAGCCATTAATTTTATGTACTGGCGAAGGAAGTCCAGGGTAAAGAACTTCCGGCCGTCATCCAGCACAAAGCCCCGGATACTATAACGAGGGTAGTCCCTGGCTGATCCGCAGGGAAAATGGCAATGCAGGCTATCCTGTTCCAATGCCTGAACGAGAGTGCGGGTTCCCCAAAACAAACCGCGTGTATGGAGGGCGGATATTCGCATGCTCCGGGACTCTGCCTGTAACAGGTAGCCTTCGTCTCCCAGTGCCTCATCAGCCGCTTGAAGACTGAGATGGATCGCACCGGGGGAAGGACTGCCCGTCCTTATGGGCAATAACCATCCACCCGACAGCAGCTGTATATCACGCTGCAGGATATGCGCAGATGGCAACAGGCTGTCTGCCGATGCGGGGTCCACTATTATTGCCGTTGCGGGACTGATCGTAAAATCCCCGGAAGCTCCATTCCATTCCCGAAGCGCTGGTATGACAAAGGGCGCTTTGTTGTTTTTCCCGGCCTGAGCAAAAAGTCCGGCTGCAGGACAGATGGAGAGAAGTAAAAGAAAAAATTTCTTCATAGCGGATAAAGTTGCAGGAATTTTGTGACTTCTGTATAAATTACGCAATCGGTTGCACGATCCTCATATAAAATACCCAATGTAAGTTTATGATCTGTAGTTTTGGAACTATAGTAACCAGGACACCATGCTAACAGGCGGACGTGGAGATGACGGCTATGTTGCTATTATAAAAGAGCAATACCCGGCGATGTATTCGTATGGAATGCATTTTGTGAACAATGAGTCCCTTGTAAAGGACTGCATCCAGGATGTATTTGTGAGCTTATGGAATAATCGTGAAAAGACGGATGCCATCGAAACCAGATCGATATACCTGATGCTTATTATTTCGGACCTATCGATCCGCAATATATTTTACAAAATAAGAACCTGGAGCAGAACATTGGTTGGGACAACGGGACATTCAACCCCGTGATACAGTAATAATTTTTTTTATCAATATAAAATTCATGTGTTCGAGAAAGACAGTTTTTCAATTCGTCCGATGGAGTACTATTGTGTTGTTGATCGCATGCCGGTGCCCGGCGATAGCGCAGATCACCCATCTGCAAACCGAATATATAACCCTTGCCATTGATGGTAAGGGTTATATCACTTCGATCAGGGACAGACAATCGGGACGTGAGTATGTGCCGGATGGGAGACCGTCCGCAGTTCTCAGTCTGAATGAGAGTGGGAAAGTTTTACTCCCGCAGGTTTCCGGCTTTAAAGAAGGAGTATTGTCCCTGACGTATCCCAATGGATCGGTGGCCAGGATCCAAATCCAAACTAATAAACTGTATCTGAGATTCCGGCTTTTGTCCCTTTCGAAGAATGACAGCGTGGATAATATCATTTGGGGACCTTATAAATTGACGATGTCCGGGCTGATAGGTGATATTTTTTCCGTAGTCCGGGACGATGCGTTCGCTGTCGGAATAATCGGACTCGATGACAATACAACCAGCGGTCCGCCGACGGACGGGGATATGTCGTTCATGTACTATTATATTCATTCACCCGACCCTTCCAAATATCCCTTACCTGCCCATTTGAAAGAAGGGCAAACATTTCCCATTGGAGGAGACGGTGTCAATGATGTAGCGTTTTATTCTCAGCCGGAAGAATATTTTAGGATGAACTATGGCAATGGGGCTACATTGGAGCCCGCATTTGGTTCAAGCATCTGCATGCATTCCCGGAACAGGAGGAAAGAGCAGATGATCAGGTTCCCTCCCTACCCGGATAATCTCGATGGGAAGGCCAATTCATCCAGGTATCAGCTGGTGACACCTGCCGACGCCGGATATACAGGCTCTTCTATTGCGTTTTATGCCTGCCCGGATTCGCTGGGATTGAATACCATCGAACGGATCGTACTGGACGAGGGGCTGCCTCACCCTGAAATAGATGGGCGATGGATCAAGTATCCGGCGGCCTACCGGCCGGATATCGCATGGTGGGGTGTGCACGACAGCCTGATCAGTTATGCGGAAAGACTGGGTATCCAGGGCGTCCAGGACGAGGGGTATGGAGAATATTATCCGAACCCCGCCGACCGATGGGGGAAGCGTCAAATCAACTTCAAAGGGCAGTCTCCCATGAGCGTCCCCGCCTATGGGTCAGTGGCGCAGCAGCACGGAATACTGTACGGGCTGCATACCCTCTGCGAATTTCTCCAACCCGATGGTAACAGCGATGTTTCACCTGTCCCCAGCGATAGCCTGGCCATCATGCAGCGAACGATCATTACAAAAGACATCGATGTGGATGATACCGTCATTATGGTGGCCGATACGGCTCACTTTTCTGAATTCGGCGGGTGGGAAGGGAATCATACCAACGTGCTAAAAATAGGCAAGGAGCTGATAGAATACAATGGCATCACCACGACGCCGCCCTATACTTTCCTCCATGTAAAAAGAGGATATCATCATACGGCAGCGGGCGCTTACAGAGCAGGTACCGTTATCGTCAAGCTGCAGCCGAATTGCTATCGCGGTTTCGCACCCGACATCGATCTACAGGATAGGTATGCCGAATATTACGGCAGATGGCTGACGGATGGAAAAATGGACTACATAGATTTCGATGGTCTCGAGAGCTGCATGTACCAGGGACATGGGCAGTATTCATTCAAGCGTTTTTTCCGGAATTTGTTTGCCAGCTACGCAAAAAACGGCGGCGGGGGTTTGCGCGTCATGGGGAGTGCAGTGCAGGAAGGGAATTGGCATTATATGAGCGTTTGCAATGTCGGCGGGGGGGACCATATGTTCAGCCCTGTCCTTAATAAATGGGGCATCGAAGGGAAAGATATGCGGTATGTGCTCGAAAGCAGTTATCTGCCAGCCACGTTCGGGATCCAGGCTTTTGAAAGCGACTGGAGCCTCTATGACGCCGAGAACCTTGAAGCAAAGTCCATTGGATGGAATGCCACCTATATGCTGGGATTGACTGAGGACGCCGTCGAGCGCTGTGGTGAAAAGGAAGCTATTTTCAAAGCATACCGGACCTGGGAAGATGCGAGGGCTGCGGAGATCTTCACGCCCGCATGGAAACGATTACTAAAGGATCTGAACTATAAATTTCACCTGGAGGAGCACGCCGGCAATGTATTCTTCCTGTACCCGATAAAGGAGATGAGGTTCTCCGTCCACGCCGCTGCGGACAGTGTGAAGACCTTTTCGGTTTCCAATGAATTCGGGACGCAATCGCTGCAATTTGCCGTAAGGCTGGCGGACCCCAAAGGAGTGACGGCCGAAGGTGTGTCCCTGCAATTGGACGACGGACAAACCGTATCGATCAGGGCGTCTTTGCATGCGGGAGAATTTATCATCGCGGACTCCGCTGGAGTTTACCGGGCGGACAGGAACAGGAAAAAGCTGGAGGAGATCAGGGATGTCAGGCTGCCTCTGCTACCGTCGGGTACTCATCAAATGCGCTGGGATATCATACAGGCGGGCGATCGGGCTGCGCAATTGCGGGTTGTGATCTCTGTTATCGGGGGTGCGCGGAGGGTCAATAGCGCTGTTCGGGATGGCGGGAGCACTGTTCAGTATGGCGGGCTGCAAAAATTGCTCCGGGATGTGAAAGGTAGTTTCAAGGTATCTGTACTATCTTCTGAGAGAGAGGATAAAAGCGGACGGTGGGATATAAAGACCTCTGTCGCTAAGGTGCCAGGACAGCCGGATGCGACAGATGGAAGCGTGACGTGTACGTTGAAAGATGGGAATGCAAAAGCGGCGGCTGTTTCGGTATCCTTTGACTTCGCCGGATGGAGCCGCAGCAATTATGTGCTTGTTCCCGCTGTAATATACAATGGCAACCGATACCGGGCCATCGGGAATGGCTATAACCCCGACTACCCCAAAGATATGTATTACAATCCCGAGGTACCGTTGACCATCTCCAATAACCCAAGATTGCAGGTGGAAAGAGGAAAGCCTTCTTTGGTAGAACTACAGACCGGAAATGCGTCTACTCCGGCCATGTGCTTTTTCTCCCCGGCGTTGAAAAAGGGATGTATCGTGCTGCTGGAGCAGGCAACACGATTTGGGAACAGTGGTATGACCATCGTCGAGAATGCAGGCCGGGACAGCTTTTCGTTCCGGATGACCGCTCCGGCTGTACGAACACTGGCGGCGGGGTTCGGAGATTTTCATCCCAGCGGCGACAAGGCGCCGGACTGGAAAGCCGGGGATGCGCTGACTATCCCATTCCGACTGTATGTTTTTACGGCACAGGATATTCCCGCCGTATTAAAGAAATTTATGGAGGTCCGCAAGCAGGTTACCGGTCCGAACCATCCCAGGGATATCCTGCCGATGAGCAAAGAATTTGAGCTGGGTACGGCCATCTGCAAGGAGCACTGGTCTGAAAACCCCGTCGGGAATTATTATACGCCTGAGAACAGTCCTGATTTTCAATTGGGCTGGGTCAGCGGTATGATCAATACCTATGGCATGCTGGCGTTGAACGATGAGAGGGAACGGAAACGGGTTGGCGAGGAGCTGGATTTTGTGGTAGAGAAGCTGCAGGGGCCAAGCGGATACTTTTATGGAGGGATTACGGCTGACGGGAAGATACGTCCCGAGAAAATGAATCCCAATTTTCCAGAGCCACAGGCCATGGTGCGCAAGAACAGCGATGCATTGCTATGGCTGATGAAGCATCTTCTGCTGCTGAAGGCACAAGGTTATTCGAGCGTCATAAAGCCTCAATGGGAAAATGCCGCGAGGCGGCTGGCGCTGGCGTTTACGCGTACCTGGGATAGGGATGGACAATTCGGGCAGTACATTGCACCTCGCACCGGCAGGATCGCCGTATTCAATTCCACTGCCGGCGCCATTGCTCCGGCGGGACTGGTACTGGCCTCGCAATATTTTAAGGAGCCTGCTTTTTTGAAGGTTGCCAGGGCGGCGGCTAACTACTATTATGATCGGGATGTCTTGCGGCAGGGTCTTACCGGAGGCGATTGCGGAGATATTTCGCAGGATGCGAACTCCGAGTCGGCGTTCGGGTTCCTTGAATCGCTGATGGCTTTATATTTTACTACGGGGGAAAAGAGGTGGTTGGAAAAAGCGACCGTAGAGGCTGCACTCTGTGCCACCTGGACATTGTCCTATGATCCAGTATTTCCTGCCGGATCGCAGATCAGCCGGCTGGACGGACACATGGCCGGGGCTGTATGGGCCAGCATTCAAAATAAGCATGCTGCTCCCGGTATTTGTGAAGCATCGGGAGACTATCTCTTCAAACTTTACAGAGCCACGGGCAATCCCTTGTATGCTGATCTTATCCGAGATATTCAGCATGCACACGCGGAAGCCGTCAATATGCCGCCTGACCATATCACCACTCACAATTTAATTGGCTCCTCTATGGAAAGGATACAACCTTCCGATGCTGAGGGATGGGGGAGTGTCGGTAATTTTATCAATACCCGTAATTCCTGGACGGAGACCAATGGAGTGCTTATGGCGCTGGAGCTTCCGGGAGTATATTATCAGACAGACACCCGGCGCATGGTGGTCTTTGATCATATAACCGTGACCCGGCTGAAAGAAGATACCACCGGCGTTGATCTGCTGCTGGAGAACAAGACGGCATATGATGCGACTGTTTCCATCATGGCGGAGAACAGCAGGGAGGCGGCTATACCGATGGGGTATACGCAATTTCTGAAATGGCCCCGGACACTGGTAAAGGCAGGGGGTAAGACGGTGGTGCATATTGCGGGGTCATGACCAGGGGTTTTTTCCTACTTTTGGTCCCATATGAGAAAAAAGACTAAGATAGCTGCTGCTTTGGTGATTGCTATGCTCGCACTGGCTGCCTGGTTGTTGGCAAGGCAATTCGGTGCGCAGAAAAATGTACCGGAACATGGGGAGGCGCTGTCGAAACAATATTGCGCAAGCTGTCATCTATATCCGGAGCCGAAGCTGCTCGACAAGAAGACCTGGCGTGATGGCGTGCTGCCTAATATGGCCATGAGGTTAGGGATCAGAATGCCCGGCCAGGACCCTTTTGAGGGGATGGACACTACGGACGCCCGTCTGGTGCACAATCTTAATGTATATCCTGAGCAACCCCTGATCCCGCAAGCAGATTGGGAGCAAATTGTAAATTACTACACTTCAAAGGCGCCCGATGAGCCGCTGCCCCAGCAGGCAGTTCCCCCCATCCAGTCCGGCCTGCAGCAGTTTCGTGCAGAACCCATTTATATCGGGGAGAATCAGCTGCCTTATACCAGTATGCTGAAGTTTGACAAAAGTCATGGAAAACTATATGTAGGTGACGGCTACAACAAGCTATATGTCTTCAACAAAGACCTTTCACTGGCCTCTAACTGGTTTATGCCATCACCGCCGGTAGATATAGATTTTTCAGGCCGCGTCCCCAGGGTGCTTTGTATCGGCAGCATAGCGCCCACTCAAAAACGAACTGGTAATTTCTTCACTTTCGACCCTTCCGAAAACCCTGCCACTGTTTCCATACGCTTTGACACGCTGGCACGGCCTGTAAGTGTTGTGGCCGGCGACCTGAATGGCGATAAACGGGATGACGCGCTCATATGTTCATTTGGCGACTACACCGGCAGGTTATCCTGGTTTGAGTCATTCGATCAGCACAAGGAGCATGTATTGCTTGACCAGCCCGGAGCCCGGACAGCGGAAATTGTCGACATGAACAATGATGGCCTGCCTGATGTGGTGGCGCTGATGACACAGGCCCGGGAGGAGCTCGTCTTGTTCCTAAATAAGGGGAATGGACAATTCGAACAGAAAATCTTACAACAATTTCCCAGTGTGTTTGGCGCCACTTATTTTGAACTTGCTGATTTTAATAAGGATGGCCATCCCGATATCCTGCTCACCAATGGCGACAATTGGGACCTGTCCCCGATAAAAAAATATTATCACGGTATCAGGATCCTGATGAATGACGGGCAAAACAATTTTAAAGAGACCTTTTTCTATCCCTATTATGGGGCGGAGAAGGCAGTGGCAAGGGACTTCGATCTCGATGGCGATCTGGACATCGCAGCCATCGGTTTTTCAGATGATCTCAGCAAAACGGAACATGGATTCCTGCTGCTGAAGAACGATGGGAAAATGAATTTCACCGCCTATAGCTCTCCTGATGCGGCCAACGGAAAATGGATCACCATGGAAGTGGCTGACCTGGATAACGATGGAGATGATGATATTGTCATCGGTTCCTTTATTTACAAGCTTGGCGAGATGTCTAAGATTGTTGGTAAGGGGGTCGATAAATTCCCCAGCTTCGTAGTATTCTGGAATAATCGTAAATAAGGACAGGCCTGCGATGGCAGGCCTGTCCCATGTATTTAAAGCTTGATGAGCTTAGTGATCACATAACTTCCTCTTATATCTATACCCCTTATCAGATACATTCCCTTCGGCAGCCCCGTCATATCGATCTGCCAGGTGTTTGCATTACTGCCGGCAGCAGCCTTTGCCGACACCTGCTGACCTGACATCGTATACAGACTCACCGATCGAAGAGCAACAGCACTGCTAACCGTTACCATACCGGTGACCAGGCTGGGATAAACCCGCAGGTTCTGATCAGAGCCCCCACGGTTATCAAAACTCCTGGCAATACCCGACATCTGCTGTGCCGCAATACTGTTGGCGGTGGTAGTATCGCTCTCCCAAACGAGGATGCGATAAATGTTCCTGATCGTATCCCTACCCAACGGGCTGTACATCGAATCCTCGATCTGGCTGTTGGTCAGACCCGGCAGGTTAAAGAGCAATGCGGTAGCATTACTGTATTTTACAATGCTGTCGTGTATGTATTGAGCGTCATAGGCCGCAGGGGATGGCTCGAAGGAGCGTACTTTTTTATTGTTAAACCGCACCCATTTGTCCGGTGTTTGCAGCAGGCTGTCATAGTTCTGCACTGCGTAATTCCGGGAAGTAATTACCTTTTTCAGATTCAGCGAGCGGTAGGTGACATTACCTCCATAACCCATCGCCGATGTCCAATTCGTAAAATTATAGATAGTGCCCCCGCCTTTTTCGGTGCCCACCAGCATGACGTACTTGTAACGTCCATAGCTGTCCTTGGTGGTATCTACCGGGTAATAGGTCATGATGCTGTCCCATATCTGAGAGAAACCATCCGGCAAACCCAGATCGCCATAGTTGAGCGGCTGAAGTTTCACCGCGATGTAATAAATGGGATTCCCGTTGCCGTCATTGGGATAGATATTCGCCCCATTCTTCAGCAGTTTGGGCGTGCCGCTGTTGAACATGCCGGATACGCCTGGCGAAACATCTTCGTATTCGCTTTGTTGTGGTATTTCAATGATCAGCGGATATTTTCTGGCCGAAGTATAGACAGGGTCTTCTGTCGGCCTCTTTACCAATATATTCCTTCCCCAAATGGTGAGACTGTCCATACCATAATAAGGGGCGCCACTGACGGGCGCAGTCGTCTCATTCACGAGGATGCGGTAAATGTTCCTGACCGTGTCCGTACCCAGGGGACTGTACATCGAATCCTCGATCTGGCTGTTGGTCAGACCCGGCAGGTTAAAGAGCAATGCAGTGGCATTACTGTATTTTACAATGCTGTCGTGTATGTACTGGGCATCGTAGGCTGCGGGGGATGGCTCGAAGGAGCGTACCTGTTTATTGTTGAATCGTGCCCATTTATCCGGTGTTTGCAACAGACTGTCATAGTTCTGAACGGCATAATTCCGGGAGGTAATGATCTTTTTCAGATTGAGCGAGCGGTAGGTGACATTACCGCCATATCCCATCGCGGATGTCCAATTCGTGAAGTTATAAACAGTTCCACCGCCTTTCTCGGTGCCCACCAGCATGACGTACTTGTAACGTCCATTGCTGTCCTTGGTTGTGTCTACCGGGTAGTAGGTCATGATGCTGTCCCATATCTGCGAGAACCCATCCGGCAGGGCCAGGTCGCTGTAGCTGAGCGGCTGCAGCTTCACCGCGATGTAATAGATGGGATGTCCGTTGCCATCATTGGGGTAGATATTCGCCCCATTCTTCAACAGTTTGGGTGTGCCGCTGTTGAACATGCCGGATACGCCTGGCGAAACATCTTCGTATTCGCTCTGCTGTGGTATTTCAATGATCAGCGGATATTTTTTTGTCGAGGTATAGGCGGGGTCTTCTGTCGGCCTCTTTACCAATACGTTCCTGCCCCAAATGGTAAGGCTGTCCATGCTATAATAGGTGCCTGCGGGCGGATTGACGGTGATGATCACGGTATCGCTCCCCGTCAGTCCGTGATTATCGGTGACTGTTAGTTTATAAGCATAACTGCCCTGCTGCAGACCGGTGACGGTGGTGGTGGCGCTGGCAGGGCTGGAAATGGTGTCTCCTGAAGGGCCGGAATTTTTGACCCAGGAATAGCTGCTGATGGTGGCTCCGTTGACACCTGTACCTGAACCACTCAGTGTCACGGTGCTGGTTGGCAGAGTAACGCTTTGATTAGAGCCGGCTTCAGCCGTCGGGTTGGCAGAAAGCACTGTCACCTGGACATCATCTGTACCGATGAGCCCGTTGTTGTCTGTGACCGTCAGGCGGAAAGTATAAGTGCCAGCAATTAACCCTGTAACGGTGGTAGTAGCCGATGAGGGCCTTGTTATAGCAGGTGTATTAGGCCCGTTGACGGTTGTCCAGGCATAGGA
>Ga0105237_10004947_pt1 | contig 15217 bp, 13 predicted proteins | sample KBSC24metaG_FD_81520 | JGI IMG/M metagenome (GOLD analysis project Ga0105237, IMG submission 81520) | Corn rhizosphere microbial communities from Kellogg Biological Station, Michigan, USA - KBS C2-4 metaG | ecosystem: Host-associated > Plants > Roots > Rhizosphere > Soil | place: Michigan, USA... | reverse complement strand
CCCGAATTGCGGCTCGCGGATCGAGTCAAGGATCTCGCCCAAACGATTTCTACCTGAAGAAACGGCCTCGGCCGACGACCGCTTTACCGACTCGGGCAACACGAAATAAACCGCGAGAGCATTTGCGAGCGAGAGAAACGCCGCAAAATAGAAGGGCACGTGGATGCCGTATTTGCTCAGTATTCCCGCAATAGCGGGACCGAATACGAACCCCAGCCCGAAGGCGGCGCCAAAAAGTCCCATGCCCTTAGCGCGATTTTCCTTACTCGTAACGTCCGCGATATAAGCCTGAGCGGTCGAGATGTTTCCGCCCGTGACACCGCTGACGATGCGGCCCGCAAAGACAAGCGCGAGCGTCCCGGCCCAGCCGACCAGAAAATAACCGACCGCAGAGCCCAGGATGCTGAAAAATAAGATCGGCCGCCGGCCATACTTGTCCGAGAGCCTACCCAGCACCGGCGCGAAAAAGAACTGCATCCACGAGTAGATCGCGAACAGCATTCCGACCTCGAACGGGGTAGCGCGAAACTCGGGCGACTCGGCGTACAGGGGCAAGATCGGCAGCACGATCCCAAAGCCGACCAGGTCGATAAAAACCGTCGTGAAGATGATCAGGAGAGGCGCTGTAAAAAACTTCTCTTGAGCTTCTGTCGTTGTCGAAGGCGGTTTGAGGTCGTCTCTCATCCGGTGACGAAATTCTGCGTCGGTAAAGACTTATAGTAAAATAGCCGAAATTAAATCCAAAATACCTTGCTTGGAGTTCCCTATAGAATGCGTAAACGATCCAGACTACTCACGCTAATTCTGTTCACTGCAGCCATCATCTCATTTATGTATAAAGAACAACCGGTTAAGGCTGGTCAGAAAGAGTCCTCCGCCCAAGCCATTGCACCCGAGATTGGGTACACCGTCTCAATGCCAAAACCGTGGACGCATCTGCTCGAAGTGCAAATGCATGTCCGATGGAACCAGATGCCTGCCCAGCTCGAGTTGAAGATGCCGGTCTGGACGCCGGGCAGCTACCTCATCCGCGAGTACGCGCGAAACGTTCAGGACTTTGATGTGAAAGCCGGCGGCAAAGATCTAACTTGGCACAAGATCAATAAGAATACATGGCAGATCGACACGGCGGGCGCGAAGGACATAGTCGCGAGCTATGGTGTCTACGCCAATGAGCTGACTGTCCGAACCAACGAGCTAAACGACGAGCACGCATTCTGGAACAATGCCGGCACGCTGATGTTTCCAAAAGACCAACTCAAGGCACCGAGCACAGTCACGGTCAACCCTTACATCCCGAAGTGGAAGATCGCCACCGGCCTGCCAAAAGTCGCAGGACAGGCAAACACTTTCCGCGCCGCAAACTACGACATTCTCTACGACTCGCCGTTTGAGGTCAGCGATTTCAAAGAGGTCGATTTCACAGTCGAGGGCAAACCGCATCGCATCGTTTTTTCCGGCGACGGCAATTACGATATGCAAAAAACGGCTGCCGATGTTGCCAAGATCGTCGACGAGGCGTACAAGATATTCGGCGAGTTTGGCTACGACAAATACACCTTTATCGTGAACCTTCGCGGCGGCGGCGGGCTCGAACATCTCAACTCGACCGCGCTGCAATACGACCGGTTCGGTTTTAAGCCGGAGTCTCGGTACAAGAATTTCTTGGCTCTTGCCGCACACGAGTATTTTCATAATTTCAACGTCAAGCGCATTCGCCCCGATGCTCTGGGGCCGTTCGATTACGAGAACGAGAACTATACGCGGATGCTCTGGGTCGCCGAAGGCGGGACGGAATACTATGCCAATCTGCTTCTTCGCCGTGCCGGTTTTTTAACAGACAAGGAGTATCTCGATGAGAAGGCGAATGCGATCGCCGCACTTCAGCGGACGCCCGGCCGGCTGGAAACTAGCCTCGAAGACGCGAGCTTTGATGCGTGGATCAAGTATTACCGCCAGGACGAAAATTCGGTCAACAACCAGATCTCGTATTACGACAAAGGCGAGATCGTTAACATGCTGCTCGACTTAACGATCCGGGAGTCGTCGGGAGGGAAAAAATCGCTCGACGACGTGATGCGTTATCTTTGGACCGAATACTTCAAAAAGGGCCGCAACTACGGTCCGCAGGACTATCAAAAGGCCGCTGAGCTGATGGCCGGCCGCAGCCTCGACAATTTCTTTTCGAAGTACGTCCGGGGCGTGGCTGAGATCGACTACAACGCCATCTTTAACCCGATCGGGCTCGCGATAAAGTCAGAGGAGCCTGACGCAGGCACCGCCTACATTGGTGCTAATCTCGTCGAGGACAACGGCCGGCTGACTATACGTTCTGTCCCGGCCGGAACGCCTGCTTACGATCAGGGCATAAACGCCGGCGATCAGATCGTCGCCATCGACGGTTATCGGGCCAGCCAGGCGCGGCTGCAGCAATATCTCGGCGACCGAAAACCGGGCGACAAAGTGCGGCTGACGATCTTTCGCACCGATCGGCTTCGTGACATCGAGCTAACGCTCGGCAGCAACACGCGTCAGGCATTTACCTTTGTACCGGTCGCAAATCCCACTGAACAGCAGCGCAGTCTCTATCGTGAGTGGATGAAAAATGATCTATAGATCGCTCAGGAAACTTTGCCTGTTGCCTATTGCTCTTTCTCTGCTGGCTGCTGGATGCGGGCATGCACCGCCGTCGGCGGGCAATCTGTCGGCGCCAACCGCGCTTTCGCAGGTGCCGGCTGTTCGATTGAATTTTCGGTATGAGGCCGACGTTCCGGCGCCGGACCAAAACGCTGCAGCAAAGCCCGAGGACAGAAACGGCGGCATCCAATCCGACTTCGATCAGAATCGTCCGCAGGAGCTGCTCGATAAGACCCTAACGTCGCCCGATAAAAAGCGCGTTGCGGCCGTCTATCATCGGACAAGCGATCTGAATGCCGAGTTTCGGATAGATATTTATCTGCCGGATGGACGTCTGCTGCAAAAGGTAACGCCCGACTCGATGGCGGTACATTTTCCCGACACCATCGTCTGGTCGCCCGATTCGACGACGCTGGCGTTTGTTGCTGTTACGCGCACGGGACAAGTGGAGGGCAACGCCGCACCGACGCCACCGCCGGTCGTAAGCGACACGAACACGAACACAAATACCGAAGCGCCCGCGTCAACGCCGGCAACGCCGACCCAAGCGACGGTTCTGACCTTTCGCACGGAACAGATCTATTTGTGCGATGCCGAGGGCGGCGCCTTAAAACCTATCACGCAAAGCGAAGGCAGAATTTATTTCTATTACGTCTGGGCGCCAGACAGTTCCATGCTTGCAGCCCTGGTGACTACAACACCGGAATGGAATGCGGGACAGGTGCAGGCACAGGGCAAGAAGGAATTGTTCGTGCCCGTCGGGCGTCCGCACCTGGTCGAAAAGAACGGGCGTGAGCGTCTGTTGGACGATGCCTTAACTCAAGTCAGGCCCGTTTGGTCGCCCGACTCAACAAAGGTTGCCGCCGCATTCGACACTCAGGTGCGAATCTATGATGCCGTTGGTAACACACCCACACAGGCCGCAATACCGCTGAGGAACCAGCTTCTCATTTCGTCGCAGGCCTACGACAAAGAGCTTGAGCGACAGGCCGCCGCCCAGAACCAGAACTCGGTTGCCAACGACCAGCAGCAGCCGCAGCCGCCTCCCGCAAACAACACCCCCGCAACGTCGACGCTGCCCGATCCGTCCAAATTGGTCTCGTTCAACCCGATCGTTCTGCTCGAGTGGAGCTCGGACGACTTACTTTATTTTCAGACAGCATACATTAAACAGTTTGAGAATCCGGCGGACAATACCAGCAGCTACCTTCGTTGGCACCGGCTGATCCTTTCACCGCAGCCAAGCCAACCGGCACGTTAACTATATGGAATTTGAATCGATCGAGCAGATCTTTGCGGACAACGACCGAACTCATGACAACCTGAAAAGCGTGGTTGCCGACGTGTCTGACGAGACGGCCGCCGCGCTCGTTGACGGCGAGAAGTGGACGATCTCGCAGCTTGTCGAACATATCGCGCCCTCGTCGACGGTCTGTTACAAGCTCCTCTCGCAGGCCCGCGATGCCGAAATGCCCGCAAGTGGAACGGTCGCGGTCAGCAGCGATTTTAAGACCCGATCGGCTGACCTGGGCCGCAAAAAGGTCGAGGCGCCGGAACGCGTCAGACCAACGGGGAATTTTTCGATCGTCGAATCGCTCGCCCGAATGGAGGAAAATCGCTCAAGACTGCGAGAGATCCAGCCGATGTTCGAAAACTATGACGGCAATGCGGCAAAGTTTCCGCATCCGATTCTGGGCGAGATGTCGGCGGTCGAATGGCTGGTAATGAAGGGCGGCCACGAAGCGCGGCACACGAAACAGATCGAGCGGATTCTAGCGAAACAAGCGTAAACAAAACAAAAATGTCCCGGCCGCGAGGAGGGCTTACGGCCGGGACTTGTCGTCCAAACAAATGCTTCATCATTTCCCGTTTGATAGAAGCTGTCTATAGGATGTAACGCCCTCACAAAGCCGTTGCCAAAAAAATCTCTATTTCGATTCGGACACCCGCAGAGGCATAAACTGTTGAGATTCCAATAAATTACTGTCGCGCTTAACCGGCGACCCGGCACATTCCGATAAAAATTTCGTCGTGATCGGCCACCGCAAAAACGGCATCATAGAGCGGGGTTTTATGCTTTTGTGATAACCTTTTCTTTTCGTTAGCATAAGCAATATTTAAGCAATTCGATGGACAAATTCTTGATCCGTGGCGGTAAACCGCTGCAAGGGAAAATCGAGATCAGCGGCGCGAAAAACTCGGCATTGCCGTGTCTCGCGGCGACGCTTCTGACGCCTGAGACCGTTATTCTGCATAACGTTCCGTACGTGAAAGATCTCATCACGCAGCGGCGACTGCTTGAAGACCTCGGCGCCACCGTTCTCACGCCGGAGCTTCGCACGCACAAGGTCACTGCGAACAACATTCAGGTCTACGAGGCGCCCTACGAGCTTGTAAAAACGATGCGGGCGAGCGTTTTGGCACTTGGCCCCCTGCTTGCGCGGTTTGGGCAGGCAAAGGTAAGCCTGCCCGGCGGATGTGCGATCGGCACGCGGCCGATCGATCTGCATCTGAAGGCGTTTGAAGAGCTTGGCGCCGTTGTCTCGCTCGAATCCGGAGATGTCGTCGCACGCGCTCCAAAGGGCCGATTGACCGGGGCCGAATTAGAGTTTGAAAAGGTAACCGTTACCGGCACCGAGAACGTCATGATGGCCGCCTCGCTTGCCGACGGCAAGACGGTGATCCGCAACGCGGCGATGGAGCCCGAGATAGTTGACCTGGCCGATCTCCTCAATAAAATGGGTGCGCGAATAAAAGGAGCGGGCGCTTCCACGATCGAGATCGACGGCGTTGAGGCGCTTGGCGGCGCGGAGCACACCATAATTCCCGACCGCATCGAGACCGGGACCTTTGTCGTCGCGGCCGCGATCACCTGCGGCGATCTTGAGATCAAAAACTGCTGCCCCGAACATCTCTCGGCCGTCATCGATAAGCTGCGCGAGACCGGCGTCAAAATCGAAGAGCTGAATCCAAGCACACTCCGCGTCACATGTCCCGATGGCCTTACCGCTCGCGACGTGACGACCGAGCCGCATCCGCATTTTCCGACCGATATGCAGGCCCAGTATATGGCCCTGATGACGCAGGCTGACGGAACGTCGACGATCACTGAGACCATTTTTGAAAACCGTTTTATGCACGCGTCCGAGTTGATACGCATGGGTGCCGACATACATATCTCTGGCAACCATGCGATCGTGCGCGGGCCTCGTACGCTGACCGGTGCACCCGTACTAGCGTCGGATCTTCGCGCGTCGGCGTCGCTTGTGCTCGCCGGACTCTGCGCGACCGGCGAGACTCTTGTCGATCGCGTCTATCACATCGACCGCGGTTACGAGACCATCGTCCGCAAGCTCCGCTCGATCGGCGCCGATATCGAGCGAATTACAGAGAGCGTCTCGGTCGCCGCTGCCGGTTCGGAAGAGATCCCGGCAGGTTAACCAAACAAGCTCTCGTATGTTTTAATAGTAATTTCCGTTATGACTTCGGCTGATTGCCTGTTTTGCAAGATAGTTGCGGGCCAGATACCTTCGTCCAAGGTGTATGAGGATGATGTGTGCTATGCCTTTAACGACATCACGCCGCAGGCACCGACGCATATGTTGATCGTCCCGCGCGAGCATATCGATTCGCTAGACAAAGCGTCTGAAAAGGATTCGCCGATGCTTGGGCATTTGCTGCTGACCGCAGCCGAGATCGCCCGCGAACGCGGCTTTGCCGACGACGGCTATCGTGTCGTTATCAATACAAACGCTGATGGCGGGCAGACGGTCTTTCACGTTCACGTGCATCTGCTCGGCGGCCGAGCGTTCGTGTTTCCACCCGGATAAATTATCTTGCGATGTGGCGAATTGTTTCATTATCCGCTGTTTTGATCTGCGCGTTATCGCTCGCGTGCTGGCGGACCGCGCCGCAAGGGCCTGGTTCAGATGGCAACTCGGCGGATGAATTTGCAAATGTCACCGACCCGGCGCAGGCCGTGGCGCTTGGTGATCAATACCTCGACAACAACGAAACCGAAAAAGCCATCGAGGCCTACACGCGTGCCACTGAGCTAAACCCAGATCTCGCCGATGCGTGGTTCAAGTTAGGCATCGCGTATGGTCTCGTCGAAAAAGCGCAGGAGCTAGAGGCAAAAACCGATGTCAATGCCCCCACTAACCAGCCGACCGGAAAACCAAATTCGGAAAAGGCATTTCGCCGGGCGGTCGAAGCGTATAAAAAGCAACTTGACGCAAATGACAGCGACGATGCGGCCTGGTTCAACCTAGGTCGTGCTTACAATAAACTGAACGAAGACCAGGATGCGGCAAAGGCACTCAAACAGGCCGTCAAGCTCAAGCCCGACGACTCGGAATATCAAACCGAATTGGGTGCGATCCTGATCAAGCTCGCTCAATATCACGAGGCCATCCCGCCGTTGAAAAAGGCTCTGGATCTCGACCCGGATAATTCACGCGCCGCCGATCTTCTGGACGACGCCGAGGCCGGCCGGAATCGTGTCGATTACACACCGGCCCCGAAAAACGCGAATTCGAACGCCAACGCGAATGCCAATGCAAATGCGAACGCGAACACTAATTCCGCGACAAACGGGTCCGCCAAGCCCACGCCCGAGGAGAAACCCACTCCAAAACCGCCCGAAAAGCCGACGCCAAGACCGACAATTCACTCGTAAAAATTTGTTTCGAAACTACACAGAACCGATCGACCGTGTGTCAACTTGACATGCCCGCTCGCGCCACGGCAAAGTGTGACAAGGACGAATGAGCGAACCTAAACCATCCGAGCAGCCGGAATTGTCACTTGAACGCCGAATGCGTATGCACGAGGCGCGCGAGGGCATTATTAACCGCCTCGCACGCGACCTGCCGACCAATATCGACCTTGAGCGATATCTCAACGTCGTCGTTTCCGAGATCGGACGGATGCTCGATGCCGACCGGTGCGACCTGCTGCAGCTTGACGACAAGAACGAGCTACTGATCAGTCATGAATGGCGTCGCGAAAAGAGCGTCCCGAAAAGTCTCGGAACCAAGATACCATTCGACACGGAAAAGCTCGGCGAGATCTTGGACATTACAAAGCCCATCCGCATAAACGATACGAATAAGGTAAAGCATCCAACGCTGAAGTTTTTTACCAAGGCGCTTGAGACGCGGTCCCTGCTCGTTATTCCGATCATGCTAAATGACCGCGTGCTCGGTTTGCTCGGCTTGCACGATATTCAGAATCCGCGAGTCTGGCTTGATGAGGAAGTCGCGTTCCTTGACTCGATCGCGCGTCAGCTCGCGATCGGATATCAATACACGAGTCTTTATGTCGCCCAGGAGCACGAGACGCGCCGAACAAATGCGCTGCTCGAGATCGCGAACACCCTCAATGCACGGTCCGATTTTAATGACGTCTCCACGATCGTCGTCGAACGGGCCATTGGCCTGGTCGGCGCCGATTACGGCGCGTTAGGCGTTTTGGATAAGACCGGAAAACGTATTTCTCTCGAGAGCTTTATAACGGCGGCGGGCGTCAAGCCGAGCGGCCTGTTAAAACTGATCGAAGAGCATAATAAATCGCTCGACATCCAATCGTTTCCGGCAATGCTCGATCTTTTGCGGGAAGGCAAAACGCTTCAGCTTTTCGACAAGCAGCTTCCCGTCGCGATCCGCATGATCTTTAACACGCAGCTTGGCGGCAAGACTGCGCTTGTCGCGCCCGTCCGCGTTGGCGGGCAGCCATTTGGACTGCTTGGTTTTGTTTGGAGTCGAGAGACGGCGTTTGAGAGTCACGACATCGCCCTCGTCGAAGGTATCGCCGACCAGATCGGCACGGCGCTCGAACGCGATCAGCTATCGGCCGAGGTCATGCGGCTCAAGAGCGAGCTGCACGGCCGTCACAGCGAGATCGTCGGCCAGGCCTCCCTCTTGCGCCGCTCGATCGAGCTGGCGCTGAACGTCGCCGGTACAAACACCTCGGTTCTTATCCAGGGCGAATCGGGCACCGGCAAAGAGCTGCTAGCGAATCTCATCCATTACAACTCCGGCCGCGAAGACCGGCCCTACGTAAAGATCAACTGCGGTGCAATACCCGAAACGCTGCTTGAATCTGAGCTGTTCGGCCACGAGAAGGGGGCCTTTACCGACGCCCGCTCGCAGCGACAGGGCCGATTTGAGGAGGCTGACGGCGGAACGCTGTTTCTCGATGAGATCGGCGAAATGTCGATGCAGGCGCAAGTGCGGCTGCTACGTGTGCTGCAGGACGGTGAGTTTACACGCGTCGGCGGCAAATCAGTGATCAAATCGGACGTTCGAGTGATCGCGGCGTCCAACGTCGACCTTGAGCAGGCAGTCGAGGCTGGCACCTTCCGAAAAGATCTCTACTACCGCCTGTCGGTCTTTCCGATCAGCCTGCCCCCCTTGCGCGAGCGCGTTGAGGACATTCATCTGCTGGTCGTCCATTTCCTCGACGGATATAAGGAAAAGACTGGACGCTTTGTCTCCGGCATTTCGAAAGAAGCGATGCGTGCTCTGGTAAATTACACCTGGCCGGGCAATGTCCGCGAGCTTGAAAACGCCATCGAGCGGGCGGTGATCATTGCGTCCGGCCGCCAGATCGAGCTGGAAGATCTCCCGCAGGCGATCAGCAAATCTGCTTTCGAGGCCAGCGCGCAGGCACGGCAGGAGCGGGCACGCGCCGCCGGCGAGGGCCGTTCGATCGGCATCGAGATCGAGCTTCCCGCGTCGATGGATGAGGTCGAAAAGCAGGTGATCGAGGCCACACTCGACTACGCCGACGGCGACAAATCGCGCGCCTCGCGCCTCCTCAACATCGGCCGCAAAACGCTTTACCGCAAGCTTGAGCAGTACGAGCAGGGATAAATAAATGGATGCGGTCATGCGTGCGATCCTGCGATTGTTGCGATGTGCAGGGCATTTCAGGCGGTCCTCAACTAGGCGGTTGCCTACATAAGTCCATGATCGCAATTTTCCGCGCTCTCATACATTTCAGCCGCCTCTCTCAGCCGGCCGACGTCCGAAAGAAAATCGGCATACGCTTCGAGCCGCTCTCTGTCATACGGAGATCTCTCAATAGCTTTCAAATGGATCTTTTCCGCCTCGATCAGCTTGCCCTGTTGCATCAAGACGAGTGCAAGGTTAAGTCGTACAGTGTAAGACTCTCGTCTTTCCAAGGCACTCTTGAGAGCTAGCTCTGCTTTGTCCAGTTTGCCATTTTCTCGATACGTCATCCCTAGCCACCAGTTACAAACCGGCTCATCCGAAGAGAGTTTTGCCGCTCTTTCGAAGCATGGCTCCGCACGAATAAACAAGCCTAGGTGAAAATAAGCTGCTCCGAGATTCCATAAAAGTTTCCAGCGACTCTCAACTAAGTCGGGCTCCGCCTGCATCAAGTCCACCACCTGATGATAGTCGGCATTCTTCATTAGTTGGTCAACCGCAACGTTTAGTTCCTCTTCGCGGGTCATCGGATCTTTGTGGTAAGGTTTCGCAGTGCGCTATCCGCGCTGAGCTAATTATATTCTCATTTGTTGAAATCATCCCTTTGTGATCCAAGTTGCCAGCCGCGACTGGATTAGCGATCCGACTAAGCCTCGATTTAGCTTCCATACGCATCTCAAGCAAAATAGCCGGTATGAAACTCCTTCTATTGACTCTCCTGTTCGCTCTCTGCGGGCTCGCTGCTGCTGCTCAGAAGCCTAGTGCTAAGGTCATCGTTGAATTTTCAGAGGCGTCATGCGACGACCAAACCTACTATCTGTCGAGGTTTGCAACAGCCCTTGCCGAAACTCCGGGTTCAAAGGGGATCGCAGTTTTTTATCCTCAAAAAGGTCAGCCTGGGGAAGCCCTAGCCTACGAAAACGGTTTTCGAGTTACATCTAACTTCATGCGTTTCAAAGATGATTTTGCAACAATTATTCGGGCAAGACCGCAAAGTTCGACCAAGGTTGAGTACTGGGTTGTGCCGGTCGGAGCCGACCCGCCAAAGATCGACGTCGCCAAACCGGATGAGATCTTCGAGAGTGTTTCAGCAGCTTTTAAGTACAACACAGAGTTTGGTGGTGAAATGTGTCCGCCGGCTCGTCCGGAACAGATCGCAGACATAATGACCACAAATCCCAAAGTCTATTTACGGCTCGTCATCCGAGGCAAGAGCGAGAGGTACCGCAGAACAAAAATGAACAAATGGTTGCACATTCTGGTGGAACAGCAAGGTGTTCCGAGGAACAAGATACGTGTTTTCCTAACTCACAAGCTAGAAGAATATTACCCCTACCAAGATGTAGAGTTTTGGTTCGTCCCTTCCAGCCCCGGTTAGATGAGGCTCCGATCTTGAGTCTTGGTGGAAATGGGTGAGGCGTGTGATTCTTGCGATGTGCAAGGCATTCGAGGAATATTTGAGATTATCCGGTCAGCAATTGCGCGAATCGCATGTTCGGCCCCGAAGAAAGCGGTTTGACCCAAAAGCCGTTTGTGAACTCTCATTTTATGAATTACGAATTTGAGTGGCTATACCATGACGATCCGCCGCCACCGATTGAATCGGAACCGTACATCCATTTCGAGTTTTTGCTTCGTTTTCCCGATGTGCCGCCCGGAGATGACCACGTTGCGCATTTCTGTTTCAATGTACTCCAGATTCCGGAAAGCGATGAACACGGGATCCGGGTCGCTCGACGGGGTTTTCTGAGCTGCGTTCCATACTCCAGATCGAAAGTTCAGAAATTTGTTGAGAAGGCTGTCGCGGAAACGTCCGCCGAAACGCCAAGGGACAGAGCTCTTGCGATCCTTAACGAACAATTCATCAATAGTGATATCGATTTTTCCAGCGAGTTCGCTAGCGACCTTCTTCAAGCGGATGAATTGCTGCAGCTTATCGACGATGCGTTCGATCGTGTAGCGAGGGGCGACGCAATTACCCTTCATCAGGCGACGGTGATAGACAATTACGGTAGTCAAGAAGAGTTTCTCGCAGCTGAAGCACGTGACACAGAAGCTCGCTGGCAAGACATTCCTGACTCGGCCATTATGGAGAATCCGGGACCGTTCCACTTTCTGGACGGCGACGGGTTCCGTTACTATATTCCGGCATTTATGTCCTGGGCGGTTCGAAACTACTCGACAGATGACTCGGATGCCAGCTTCTTTACCTACCTTGCCGTCCTACCATCCATAGCACCGAGGGAGATCGGCCGCGGATTGGGAGAAGGGTTCGATCTTCAGGCGTTTATCGATGAACGCTCTTTGTCTAAAGCGCAAGTAGACGCAATTTACAGGTTCATATGCTTTATGGCCGTCCGAGCGGAGCAGCGGATGGATGAAGACCAGTGCGCTGCCGCTCGAAAATGGAGGCAAGTCTCGAAAGAAGTGTAAAAGGAACGGCGTCGGCCGTACGATCCTGCGATTCTTGCGATGTGTGAGGCATTCGGAGAATCTTTGAGACCATCTTGTCCGCAATTGCGCGAATCGCGTGCCTGCCCGGTCTCACGGACCGTGTTTTACGAGGAATTGGACACACGAAAGCCGATTCCCGATTTTCCCGTGGAAGAGCTGTTGGTTTGCTTGAGGCAAACGATTTTTCGTTTCAGTTTCCTAAAAAATGATCTAATATGACCGCGTATCGCCATGAATTCGACGATCCTGAGCGTGTTCATTCTCGTTGTCATGACGGCATGTATTTCGGCCCAGTCTTTGAAATTGCCGAAGACCATGGATGACTTCGACGTGTCTGATCTCGAGCGGCTCTATGAAAAGCGGGGAAACTGCTCTTCAGCCGGACGGGACGAAGTATTCGATAACCTGTCTAAATTTGTGTGGTTTAACGATCATAGCGTTCCGGAATACTCTCAGCTGTTAGAGGAAATTCTCACAAAGTACCCAGAAGAAAAACTTGATCAGATGAATTTGCGCTGGCAGCCAGGTGACAAGATGCGTCCTTTCAGACATCTCGACTCGTCCGGTTCTGACTCTCAGTGGATTCCCATGGATAAGGAGGATAGAGAAGATCTGGAGCGAAGCGTACTCGAATTTGGGAATGGATTTTCCGCCGGGAAGTCGTTCCAGTTGACAGTCGATCGTACCCATGCCGAATTTGTTTCCCGATTCACGGTAAATATGTCGGGAACCGACTTGCAGCTGGCGAGTTCACTATATTCTGGTGCCCTTCATTACTATCGATGTAATGGTTCAGGCTTGGCCATGATCTTCCTTGATCGGACCGATATAAGCGTTGAAAACGATGAGCTGGTCTTCGTTACGCGTCTTCCACGCGGTTCAGTGTACAAGCTGGTACCGAAAGAGAAACAGTAGCATCACCCTCGTTCTGCATTTAGGCAAAAACAATAATATATCTGCGTATCCCAAAGCCTAGAATGCGTCGTTCACCTTACAAACTCAAAGCGTTTAATTCGTTTGTGGTAGCACAAGACTCCTAAGGGGGAGAGCCACCGACAAATTCCGCAAACGATCTTTTTCTTGTCGCCAACGGCGACAGATAGTAAAGCCTAGGGTTGAGCTTTAGCGAAACCCTAGGTACCGGTCCGACAGGTCGTTCATCGCTGTAGGCGATGAATATCGATCACAAACAAATGGTTTCACCGGTCTCAACCTCGCGTCTGCCGCACGTATATTCATCGCCTTTGGCGATGGGTGGATATGTTGCATGCCTGCCCAGGGTTTCGGCCATCCGGCCTCAACCCTCGGCTTTAATATTTATCGCCTTAGGCGATATGTGGGAAGATCTACCCGAGGAAGCCGGATCAGCCGTGCGATCCGGGGACTCTTGCGATGTGCAAGGCATTCGAGGAAGGTTTGAAATTATCCGGTCAGCATTTGCACGCCTGACCACGATTTTACGAGATATACTATTTGCGAAATGAAACGAACTCCCAGAACAATCAGGGTCTGGCCTGTTATTTTGATGGGCCGCGATCGGCGCGCTCGGCGTCAAAAAGGACGACGAGCCGGGCAAATTGGTAGTTGGTATTCCGCCAAAGTTCGAATAAGAGAATAGATACAGGAATCTTCGAAGGTATGAAATTTATGACTTGGTTTAGAGTTTCGGTTTTCCTCCTTGCCTTTGCGTGGACTGCATTTGGTCAGGCTGATAATCAAGGGTCAGTGGGCTACGGCATCTTGCTTGATAACAGTTTTTCAATGATCCCAGCAGCGGAAACCGTCAAATTCTTCGGCGAGGAATTTGTCCGTCAAGTACCTGCTGATTCGGAGATCAGCCTATTTGCATTCAAGTCGTCCGGATTTATTGCGTACTTTGATTTGGTCCAATCGTGGGGGAAGGATAAGGAAAAGTTCATTAACAAAATTGATGGACTCGGACCTAAGGGAGGGAAAACGGAACTTCGGACCGCAATTGACAGAGCCGGGAAGAAATTTCTGTCTAAGGATGAGCACTTCGCAGAGCGGATCTTGTTAATCGTAACCGACGGCGATGACAAGGTAAGCAGTATCTCCGTTGAAGATTTGATCGCAAACCTAAAGTCCGAGAAGGTGAAAGTTTTTGTAGTTGGTCTCGTGAATAACCTCCCAGTTGACCGAAAGGACAAAAAGGGTCAGATCACGGATGCTCGTAAGAACGCCACCGATTTCCTTACTCGGTTGGCAGACTCAACCGGCGGAGCGGCCATATTCCCTAAAGACGGAGAAAATATTACCCACATAGTGACGACGCTGCTGAACCAAAAATAGACTGTTGCCGATGGAGTACGAAGGTAATGTTCATGTCCTCACGCGAAATCCGGGTCGCGACTGTCATTTTGACCACGAGGAATCTATCTTGCTTGAGCAACATTGTTTGCGGTTTGTTTTTCAAACCGAGGTGTTACCTGCTGCCGGCTCCGTTTGCTTACCTTCGCCGGTTTTAGTTATCCTGATGACACCACAGAAACGTTATGGCCGTAGCTGCAGTTGATGTACAACCACTTGCCGTCTCCGTCGATTTTACCGGCGATATGATGGTCGTCAGTCTTGCCGATGGCCGAGAGATCGCCGTGCCGCTTGATTGGTTTCCCGATCTTGAAGCCGCCGCGCCAAAAGACCGCAAAAATTGGGAATTGATCGGCGGTGGGCTCGGTGTTCGGTGGGAAGCTCTCGACGAGGATGTTTCGGTCGAAAGTTTGCTTCGTCTTCGCTGATCTTCGCCTAACTTCTTTCCTGTTATAATCGCCGTCTACCGAAATGGATATCATTGTCGGAACTGCCGGCCACATTGACCACGGCAAAACACAGCTTGTAAAGGCCTTGACGGGCACCGACACCGACCGGCTGCCCGAGGAAAAGTCGCGCGGCATCACCATTGATCTCGGTTTCGCCGAGCTTGCGATCGACGACCTTCACCTTGGGTTTGTCGACGTTCCGGGACACGAACGCTTTGTAAAAAACATGCTCGCCGGCGCAAGCGGCATTGACCTCGTTCTGCTGGTCGTCGCAGCCGACGAAGGCATCATGCCGCAGACGCGTGAGCATTTTGATATCTGTCGTTTGCTAGAGATCGGCAGCGGCGTCATCGCGATTACGAAGTCAGACCTTGCAGACGCCGATCTGATCGATCT
>Ga0105237_10004946_pt1 | contig 15217 bp, 17 predicted proteins | sample KBSC24metaG_FD_81520 | JGI IMG/M metagenome (GOLD analysis project Ga0105237, IMG submission 81520) | Corn rhizosphere microbial communities from Kellogg Biological Station, Michigan, USA - KBS C2-4 metaG | ecosystem: Host-associated > Plants > Roots > Rhizosphere > Soil | place: Michigan, USA... | reverse complement strand
TGGATCGCCTGTTCGAGGGCATCAAGGACGAAGCCGGCATGCGCCGTCCGGCTGACCCGCCACCCCACGATGAAGCGGGCATAGGCGTCGATCACGAAGGCGACGTAGACGAAGCCGGTCCAGGCCGCTACATAGGTGAAGTCGGAAACCCACAACCTGTTCGGCGCCGGCCCGTGGAACTGGCGGTTGACCTGGTCGAGCGGGAAAGCCGCCGCCTTGTCGCTCACTGTGGTCTTCACCGTCCTGCCCCGGATCACGCCTGCGAGCCCGAGCATGCGCATCAGCCGCTCCACCGTGCATCGCGCGACCTCAAAGCTTTCGCGCCTGAGCTGACGCCAGACCTTGCGCGCTCCGTATACCCCGAAATAAGTCCGCAACGGTCAGCGCGGGCGCTCCGGTCAGTGCGGCAATCTTCACCTGTGCGTTCGCGCCAGGGCCATCGGCATCATAATAGAGTGCTCCTGCATTGTAGATGATGTGCTGATCTTCGCGCCGCCGATTAGCGTATCGTGCCGTTACCCCCTAACCGTGTTCAGACCCTTTCAATTACCACAACTTTGAACCGCGACGCGATAACCGATTAAGATATCCATGCGCCTTCTCACCCTCTCCACATGACAGTATTTCCCGGTGATGGGTCATGACTTCGTGCCATGTATCCGCCGAGGCGAGCTACACTGTCGGAATATTTGGCGAGGGCAGGAGCTGACGGCTTGTCCGTAGGTCGCCGAATTGTGTCATCGAGGATTGTGCATTCCTCCACGGTGAAGACCAGGGTCGGCGGTGCGTCGGGAGCAATCCGGCTCATCATCGTCATCCAGAATATGCACCAGCTGATCACGCAAAATATCGCGATCAGATTGACAAGCCGATCGGCAGTGCGGAGTTTCGCGTCCTCCGCGCGACAGCCGGATTTGAGGATTTTGTGAAAGACCTCGATCTTCCAGCGCATGGCGTACCAGTCGAGCTTTTCGATAGCGTCGGCCGCGGTTTTCACCGGCAGGTTGGTGATGAGGCGCCAGTCGATCAACCAATGCATCCCACGCGATAGGACGCATTCTTCGTCGGTTGACCGCAAATTACATCCAGCTGGTCTCATTAGCCACCATTGGCGCTTAAAAACCCAAGGCAGCCCACGTGATTGGGCAGCAATTCGTTGGCAATTGTGCTGCCACGTGGCCATAATATCTTTATCTTTCAATTAGATTTGTTATCGCTAAGAATCCTGTCTCCCCGACCATATTTACGAAATGTCTGATTTCTGCCATTTCTGGCAGCTTGCTACGGAGCCGACGTAGCATAGGAACGTAGCATGATTGATGTGTCGTCCCTTTTGTCCAAATTGTCGGCTCGAAGGCCAATCTTTCATTCTGAAGCGGACTTCCAGCACGCCCTAGCTTGGCAGATACAGCTTGAACATGCCGACGCGGATTTGCGCCTTGAGCACCCGTTGGTGGACGGGCAACGAGGAGCAATCGATATCCTGGTTAGATTAGATAACCAAGTATTTGCGTTAGAGTTGAAGTATCTATCTCGAAATTTGATCCATGAGACAGGGCACGATAGGTTTGCCCTGAAATCTCAAAGCGCCCACGACATACGTCGCTATGACGTATGCAAGGATATACAAAGGGTTGAGCAGTCGCGACTCACACCGGCGGAACCGGTGGCGCAGTCGTCCTTAGCAATGATCCATATTACTGGAATGGCCCCAAACGCTTGGATACGTGCGATTCGCTGTTCAACATCCGTGAAGGGTGCGTCTTATCTGGCCAATTGAAATGGAGCGAGCGTACTGGGGCAGGTTCGATGAAAGGGAGGGAAAGGCCGATCGTCCTCGCAGGCAGTTATCTCTTGAGCTGGAAGCACTACTCAAACGTGGACGGCACCTTTGGGGCGTTCAGATATCTATATGTGCCCGTTCCCAAGCAGTCTGCTGAATTATCAACCACAGATTCAGCCGTCAGTAATGGGTGGCACGTGAAGCCTTCAGCGCCCGCCATCGAGCGTGAACCAGTTTTGGCGCGCGTGACAGGCTTGATATCTGAACTGGCACCGAAGCCCGTATGTGACGACTGCATATCAAGCAGGCTTGAACTAAGCGCCCGTCAACACGCCAACGCAATGTCTCGGCAGCTTGCAGATGGGGGTTCTTTCAAACGCGAGATTGGCGTCTGCTCGCTGTGCAAATGCTCCAAGAAGGTGATTTGGCGGGTGTAAGTTTCCTGCTCGCTTCGGCGGGCACTGCACCTTAACTGTCTTCTCGTCGAGGGATCGTGAACGACGGTTCAGGCCGGTAATGAGGTCTTTCTACCTTACAAATTTGCCAAGCGTTGAGGATCGGCAAACTTAGATCACAAGGGCACCGATCATTTCTGTAGTGCTCAGCCCCAGCGCTTTGGCAACCTCCACAAACTCCACAACATCCAATCGCCGCTGGCAAGTTTCGTAGCGCGATACAAACTGCTGATGGTGGCCAAGGCGTTCTGCTAAGGCATCCTGCGAAAGGCCAAGCTTCTTCCGTTCCGCCACAAGCAGACCGATAAGTCGGCGGTATCTTTGGTCATGGGCTTTTTCCCATGCACCTTTCGCGCTTGCCATGCCTCGTCTGTCGGCAGGCTTGATCTTTACACAAAAACTGTGTGAGGCTTATGCTCGCGTTGCGGGGGCTGTGCCCCCCTTCCGATGAAACAGAGGGGCGAACGTGATCCTGAACATCATAGGCGGCGATTTCGGAAAGGGCAGCGGCTCCTTCAGCTTTGGCAGCTTCAGCCTACCCAAAGGGCCGGGGCAATGGGGATCGCAACGAGTGGAAGGGTCGCTTGTGCGGTCTGTGGAACTCGTTAGCCAAGAAACCACCCACCACAACGCCCACCGACTCGCCAAAGGTCTGGGTGGAGCAGCACTGATCGGTCCAATTGGCCTTGCATTTGGCCTCCTTGCCCAGGGCAAAACGACCAACAAGGTCTCCTTCGTGGTAGAGTTGATGGATGGCCGCAGCTTTCTAGCAACCTCTGATCATGCCACCTTTCTGAAGATCAAGGCATTGTCTGTAGGTTCGCCGCAGCGTGGCTTTGGAAGCCCAATAGAACCCCGGTCCAACCCGCTTGTGCAGGAGCTTATGGCAGGTCGTGGCTCGCACGAGGATGAACTGGCGGGATTGGGTCACCGAAATGCCTCAAGCGTCCAGGATGCCCTAACGTCCGTAGAGTCCTGCTTTGTTGACCGAGGGTGGAAGGTCGAGCGCGGGGGCACACCTGGAAAAGGTGATCGCTTTGCTTTGCTAAACGCCCGGAAAACCGCGCATGAAGCGATGGTGGCGTGCACGCCCTTTCTACTCGATGCAGGCCTATTCGACTCGATTTGCGGTGCACTCGATCGATATCCAGCCGATTGGCAAATGGTTGTTGCCGGTCAAGTGATACCGGGTGTTACCCAATCGACCCATGAACGAAGGTTTATCGTGGGGGAGCTTCGTGACACCGCGAATTTGATCCCAGCATGAGGCGGGAAATTCTGGTAGCGGCGATAGTCCTGCTTATGGCTAGCGCCTGCAAATCCCGTTTGCAGCAGAATATCGAGCAAGCAGAATCTGACCTAACCTTGACTCAATCGAACGCTGATTTTCTACAAAGCTCCTGCCACGAGGATGACGTTACCTTGGCAAAGGCACAAGGGGCTGAGTCAAATGCACAATGGGACATAGCCACAGGTGCCAACGTCGATCACATTTCCAAGGATCAGGAATGGGATATCCGTTGGGAGCTAGCCAACGAAAACGGGATCAATCCCGCCCAAGCGAATGGCTGGAAGGACGTATTACGCGGGCGAGCGGAGAACGCACGAAAGGAGTTGCCTGAGATCGAGCGCCAGATAAAAGAGGCACAAGCCAAGCGCGACAAAAGCTGTAAGGACTTCAAAGATTCTCAACAAGATTTTCAAAATGCCAAAAAGAGGTTAGCAGAACTCAAGAGACAGCTTCCATCATGACCACCGTTATCTAACCTGGGGAAATATCATGCGATTAGCTTTGCTTGCTTCAGTGGCCATCATCCTGCCCATCCAAGCCCAAGCGGCAACGTTCATCATCAAAGATACGATTGATCCCGTTAATGGGTTCGTGAGTATCAACAATTGGGGGTCTCAAGGACCTCTGCCTACGCCAGTGGGATATATGGCCGATAACTCAAAGATGAAAGTTAGTCTTTCTATTAATCATGGCGTCATTGCTGAGGTAGATAGCTATATTCCGGTATCTTATGCATATGACGACTATAGTTTTTATGAAGGGCTGCACGTGAATTCTGGGGAAGATTATCGGTTAGATGAAAGCTGCGGCTATAATGGTGGCGGCTCTGACGGCTGCTTCTTCGCGCCACCGGGCAATCCAGGCGAGCCGCTTACGCCTGCCAGACTCACTTCAGGATTCAAAGTGGGTACAAAGAGCCTATCCTATACCATCTTTCGGCCGCACAGTTATGATTTTTGCACAAATCAATCGGTCGGGATTTGCAGTGAATCTTGGAGCCTAGAAAACGAATATAACTTCACGATCTTTAGCCATCAGCCGGTCTCTTACACGCTTAAGTTCCAGAGCTTAGGAAACAATGCTGCTGTGCCTGAAACGGCATCTTGGGCCCTGATGATTGCTGGATTTGGTTTGGCAGGCGGTACGCTCAGAAGACAGCGGAAATACACAAGACAAGGTGCTGTGAGCTTCGCCTAGGCCACAGCGCGCCAAAACGCCCCACACAGTGCGATTTCCGATTTCGGCTACTCAGGTAGCCAAGGCGCTGCTTACTCTCTTACAATCAGCTTTGCGGCCAATCTAAGGCTAGGAAATGAACTATGAAGTGGCTTGGTTTCATATTGCTCGCGTTATCCCCAGTTCCTGCCCTGGCAGTTAAGGCGGAGGTAAGTCAGCAAAGTGTGGAAACCGGAACCGTTGGTGCAGGTTCGCTAGGTTTGAACGTTACCGGCCAAGGTCCCCTAATTGGTAACATTCGAATGGCTGTCGCGGAAGCCATTGCCGGTTTAGGCAAGTTTGACCCGATCTTACCCTATTCGACTCAAGCCGATGTGCAGATTCAGATCAATGTTCTGTCGACTAAATCTGTAGGTTCGGAAAAGCGCATGTGGTGGGGGGTATTTGCCGGGGGATCAAAAAGTGTCACTGACGTAACGATCATTGATCACGGCAAGGAAGTCGATCGATATCAGGTTGCAGTTGGAACCAAAGCAACTTCAGTTGGAGGTCGGACAGACATAACTGCTAGTCGCGAGGTAGGCCGAGTGGTAGCTAGCAAATTACGGGTAAGATAGCAGCGGAAGCAAACGCTACAACAGCATGTGAGTTTCGTATAGCCTAAAATGCCCTAAAAGGGCTCGTACAAGACAATTGTCGATTTAGGATACTTTGGGGGGTAGCCTAGGTGCCGTTGCTCTTCTGTACGGGCTTCCTGGGCAATTTGGGAGCCCATTCAGATCGGCGTGCTAGCCAACTCCCCTGAACGTGCTCTTCGTCAATTTCCACAAATACTTTCGCACGGGATTCCGTCTCCGTCACCGTCAAGCCTACCAACGCCGCAATCGTTAAGATAATGCATGGCTTCGTCGCAGCTATCCATCTCTCGACAGTACCGCTTGCTTCCACATGATCCGGCGCTTTGGGCAGCAAGCGCCGCGTAAGGTGACGCCTGAGACCTTGGGGCGCTTTGGTATCCGGCTTGGCTATCGATCTCAGAAGCTTCGGAAGCTGGGGCCTGCATGAGCGAAGCAGCGGTACCTGGATCGTTGCCGTTCGTAACCTGCAAGGGCGCATGGCCAGGAACGGAATATCTTCCGCCTGCTTCTATTACGTGTAGAAAACGATAACATACCTACAGGCCCATGCAGGATGAACGATATGCCAGACTTTGACCAGATGAATGAGACAGACGTTCGGGAAGTTATCGTAAGGCCATTCTTGCATAGACTTGGCTATAAACAAGGAACTGAGGCCAACATCCGCACCGAGCAAACGTTTAGATATGAGAAGGCCTTTCTTGGTCGAAAGAACCCAAATCGAGATACGGTGTTGGAAGGGCGCGCAGATTATACCTTGGAGATCGCATCCGTTGGCCGTTGGGTTGTTGAGGTAAAGGCACCGAATCAGCAATTATCTCGTGATACTATCGAACAAGCGCACACGTATGCCGCTCATCCAGAAGTGGCCGCTGTTTTTTTCTTAATAACGAATGGCAGGGACTTTCAATTGTATCGGACAAGTTCGTTGGACAAGCCTTTGATGGCATGGAGCTGGGAAGACACTGAAGAAGTCTTCATTGCAGTCAGCAATCTGGTTGGTCCGGACGCGATTCGTCGGAAGATGAAGCTATTAGAACCGGACAGGGGCAAACCGCTCGGAGAGGGTGTGGCATCAGAAGTCAAGATCATCGGAGGATTTGTGCGATATGAAGATCATTCGAGCAATCACCCGCTGTTGAGCGTAGATTCGATCAACGGCCTTGAACTACCCGTTGTAGGCGGAAAGGTATCAAGAGCAACTGATGGTAGACTCTATGCACTGGTAAAAACCGCAAAAGTGGCACCCCTGATGGGCGAAATTAGCGCGAAATTAGAGCGCGATGATGGTTACGACTTTTATTCGAGCGACGAGTATATATCGACAAATCGCGACAGGCCGACAATTTTTCAGAATTTTATCCAGGGCAACCTGCCCCCACGTACCAACGTGTCGATACCCGGCTTAGGTCACTTTGCGGTCCCATTTGGTTTCCGTTACGCGGCTACCACGCAGGCGGTTGGGTTCGTAGATGGAGACGCTTTTAAGGGTACGATGCAGCTATCGTATGAATATTTCTTCGAAAACTTAACCCCTATGATGCGGTCAGCGCTCGAAGGCCGTTTTGGTCCGATTCCGAGCGTGCCTTCGGCACAAGGTGGGGGAAGGTTTGAGGTGCAAATTCTCAGTCTCTAGGCGGAAATCCTTGGGGCTGATATTCCCCCGTTCGGCGTCAAGATCGACAACAAAAAAGCGAACAAGAATTCAATTCGTTCGTGCGACCTTCATCAAGATGCCCGAAGCTGCCGCCAGCACCATGGTGGGCGCTCCTAAAAGCGACCCTATGCCAGCGATTGTTAAAACTATCGACAGCGGCAACGGATCGCTCATAAAGGCCCTTTTTAAGCGGCGACATAAGCCATAGATTTCAGCCACCAATCCAGCGCCCAAATCTGATCCCAAATGACCTCGGTCTGCTCGATCGAGTAGTTCACCCAAAACACTATGCAGAGAACGCAGTAACTCGACCTTTTCCTTGACTTCGTCCAATTCCGGGCCGCCGTTATGGCGATGGTCCAAATCAGCTATTAAAGCGTCAATGCTGGCAAGCGAAGGTCCAATCAAGAGCTTAATTGCTTGAATTCGCTCTCTTTCATTTGTCAGTCCCGTAAATTCAGAGGTCATATGGGATTGTTCTGTCGTATCGTGGGGCCTAGACGATTCGTGCTCCTGGAAGGCACTAATTGCGGACGGACTATCAGATTCGGGTCGCGCCGGATAAAGTTTGTCATAGTAGGGCTTTAACTCATCAATCCGATCCATGATCCTTTGAGGAAGGGGTATTTCGGCGATTGCTTCATCTTCGATGCTTAAAGTAGCCTCATCAACCTCGGTCGTATATTGACGCTTCCATTCCATTAATACGCTCTCGGGCACACGGGCACCTGGAGTACATATCAGATCGATCGCCTGCCTTCGGCCTTCATCCGTCAAATGTACAACAGAACTATCCAGGAAATACGAGTCTTCGGAAGGCAAAATTAGGCGCTGGTCTCGGAGTTCGTCGATCAGTCCGTCACTCCAGAAATGTTGATCAACGAGACCTAGTCCTTTAATATTAGCGACATAGCTATGATCGTTAATCTCTAACAGGTAAGCTCCCGCTAAAAATCCATCTCTAAGTTCACCGGGGCTGGCGGCCATGGCACGAACGCTCCTCTAATCTCTAGCGGCATAGCGCGCGATAAACGCTCGCCCTACCGATCTTAAGCTCCTTAGCTATGGCAGATGGGGTTATCCCCTGCGCCCTCAATTCCAACATGTTGGCTTTATCGACACGGGGTTTCGCCCTTTATATGCACCATGGCCTTGGCCTTGGTGATCCCCTCAAGCTGACGGTCTTTGTGGTGGTGTACCTTGAAGCACTGCAATACGGACTTAAGGGCTACGACGTATCGCCCATATACAATGGGCTATTGCAGTTACCAAAGCGGCAATTCCAAAAACGGCAGATGTTGATACGGTCAGCATATGGGCCTCTAAAGCTTGTCCCCCTTCTTTTAGTTCTTTCTCAATCAAATGTTACGGAGGGTTGGGCCACCAACCTCAACCACATCCTAGGCATAAGCCACGTCTATTGAGCCATTGCCCGGTAAACGCTGGCCCTACCAATCCTAAGCTGCTTGGCAATAGCGGTAGGGCTTACTCCTTGCGCTTTCAGTTCCAGGACCATCGCTTTATCAACACTCGGCTTTCGTCCAGCGTATTTTCCAAGGGCCTTGGCTTTATCGATGCCCTCACGCTGCCTTTCTTTACGGATATCCGTTTCGAACTCAGCGACAGCCCCGAGAATCGCAAGCACTAGCTTACCCATGCCTGTATCCGTATCAACGCCCGCTTGTTGGAGGCAGCGGAACTTGACCCCTTTGGCATTCAACCGTTGGATGATGTTATGCAGGTCGTTAGACGACCGGGCTAAGCGATCAAGCCGGGTAACAATGAGGGTGTCGCCCTCACGAACGAAATCTAAGGCATCGTGCAATGCGCAACGTCCGCTAGCGCTGGTGCCCGACTGCTTTTCAGAAAATATCTTTTCGCAACCGGCTTCCCGAAGCGCATCGAGCTGCAAATCCAAAGATTGCCCGGTGCTGCTTACGCGGCCATATCCCACCAACATCAGCCACCTCCGCGTCTCAATAGACTCTAGATGAAAGAACTATGGTGTCTCATAATCCATGAGTCAACCCTATTGATACGGAATTTCTGTATCGGCAGCTTGTCTCGCTACGGTATAGGCATTTGGAACGTTGCACGATGGCGAAGCAAGGGATAGCTTTTTTCCGCTATTCCAAGGATCAAAGTGTGACGTTCATCGCAATTGATGATACTTACGGCCCAACCGACGCGGGAGCCACGAAATATGTGACTGCGAGGCGACGTACGTATGTCGGAATCCAATTTGCGGATAACGAATTGGACGACTTAAGAGCTTGCTTAAGCGGATTTCAAGAAGCTTTACGCTCAACTATTGGGGTGAGGCCTAATCGACTACATTTCACCGAAATATACAACAGGCGGGGAATATGGAAAAACGATCTGGCGAACTCGAATTTAGCAATTTTTGAGACTTTTGCAGCGCTGTATGCCGCCAACCGATGGCCAGTGCACATTCAAACCATTGATGATCGAACATTATCGGATCACGGCGTCGCGCTCTTTGGGCGATATGACGGCATAGATGTTTCAAGTCGGGATGGGCAGGCGCTCCTTTTCCTCCTTCTTAGGTTGAGAGAAAAGATACCTCCATTCCCGGATCCGCTCACAATTCGGATTGACCAGGGAAACGGGAAACCAGGCCGGGTATTCGCCCCCAAATTATTTTCCAGTTGGGGAAAGAGCTATGACGGGAAATATGCTTCATCGGTGACCGAACCACTCCTTCAGATCGCAGATTTCCTGGCCTTTTCTATCAATAGAAACACATATCTACAGACTAAGGGCCAGAGAACAGATTTAGACACCTGGTTTGTAGATTTAGTGGGCAGTATGTCGATAAATTCAGACGAAATCCTGTCAACAAGGATGCCTATTAATTTTACACCCGCTGACATCGACCAGCTACATTATTATGACCGAGTCTCCAAGAAACTAGAAAGCGCGCCTGGCTCTGTATAGAATGTAGACGCCATAAAGCTGAGCACAGATTTGGCTTGGATCACTGGACGCCCGTCTCATCACAGATGCCAAGCCAGCCCCAGTTGCAGCGGCCAAGCCCAAGCGGACGAGGAAGCCAAAGGCAGCGGAATAGATTATTTGGAGAAGGTCGAAGTCCTAGATGGGTTGGACCTTCCTCATTATAGTCGATTCCCAGTGGGCACCTGGAATTTTTGCAAGCTCACAGGGGGAAAGCTGTGACAAACAGCGCGAAGATCAAAGCCGTCCAGCACATCATGGCGACTATGTTTTCAGCCCAGAAAGCGCTGAGGGAACTAGCGCCTGATTTCCGATGGGCTGGCTTGGGGAACTTGCTAGGAGACTATGGCGAGTTTGTAGCTATCGAGGCATACGGGCTAACAAAGGCACCGCCTGGGTCTAACGGCTACGATGCAATCACACCCGATGGAAAAACGGTTCAAATTAAGGCCAACCACGCGGCTAATCAGATTGGCTTTCGCGGAGAAGTGACCTTCTGCTTGTTATCAAAGTTGACACGGATGGGTGCTGGGAAGAGGTCTATTATGGTCCGTTTCCTGATGCCAAAGCTTTAGCTCGCTTCTCCGCACGTGATAACAAACACATGGTAGCAGTGCGGCAGCTCGTGACCCTGCGAGCTTCCCAACAAGCGATAGCTCTAGCTACGGTATCAAATGAAGACGTTGAAGCCTTAACTGACCTCAAAACCGGAGTGGTGGTTATGCCGAAATTTGAGCCTCTAGCGGAATATTGTCGTCAACAGACGTTGCGAGAATTCGAATTGGCATTCCACAAGATCGAGGCCTTAATTGGCGACAAGCTTCCTCCCAGCGCCCTCAGGCCGCAGTACTGGGCCAACGTTGTGAACGGCACTGGACCGGTTCGCTCGGTGATGAAAAATACACCATACGAAACGTTTCTGATCGAGGGATCAAAGCGAGTAAGATTCCAGCGGAAGATTTAGGGCTGTGTTCCTCGTGCAAGCTTCGATACCGCATTGTTAAGCTTGTCTCTATTGCCGTCGACATAAGCTTTACGAAACTGTGCCTTCTAAGGGCCGTTTGGCCTCAGCCCAAGCCTTGTGCGCCTGAAACATCGTTTCCGGGTGGTAGCGCTGGTTTCGGCAGCGTTTCCCTACAGTTTAGCATCAGTGGGGCTGCTATCTCCTTGAATGTGGCACTTGCGGTTGGAAACTAGACATTGGCGGATAGGGGCGTGGGTGTTAGGGCCTGATGAAGAGGTGGCCAATGGCGTGGTGGAAGCGACTCTTCCGGCGAACAGCCGACAAATCCCTTGATGGCACCCTCTACCGAGTTACCAGCACCCTCTACAGCAGGGATGGCAAACGCTCTGCTGAGGTTCGCGAGTTCTCGAACGGCAAGACATATCTGCTAGAAAGCGACTGGGTCGAGGGAACTAAGTTCAAGGCGCGGCATGACGGTAGAATGGTTGGTCCCTTTGCCTCGCCAGACCTTGCTGAAGGTTTCATCGTCGCCACGCCATGGTTCAATGGCGAGGAGTGATCGGTAACATGTCCTACACTTCAAACCGTCTTTGCCTGATGCAGAGGCGCGACCAGAAGCCATCGGGATGATTGCACACCTCATTTTCGACGAATCTTTTGGAGGTGCACCAGATGGACCGGCATCAATCATTGACACGCCAACAACCGGCAATCGTTCGAAGTCCAAGAGGCCCACTGGATCGGGCAAAACAAGCGTTAAGACGTTAACTTGCCATGTTTATTATGTTAAGGGCCACCCCGTTGCCTTAGGTAATATCGAGCATCCCAGGGGTAGGATGGATAATCACACAAACAGCGTCAAGTGATATCAACCGATATGCCCGGAATAGATGATCAGTATACCCTATGCGTTACGTATTGATATCATTGTACAAACCGCACACGCTGATCAACGTCATCGAGGTAATCAAGTATCGGCCTCACACTCTTGCCGCGTAGTTGGACGCAAAACGCTTATTAGGTTGTATATATACTATATATTCCGTCATGTTTATGGCATGGACATTCATACGTTTATCGATGTTTATTTAAGTTAAATAAATCGAGCTGTGTTTAAGTTCACACCTGCGTTGGGGCATTTATGCTGACGACATGTTCCATAAACATAGGGGAAAACCCAGGTTACAAGAAATTCCGCCAAAGACTTCAATGCTCACATAACGGTAGTTGATCCGCGAGAGGATTTCGGATATAATGCCACCCTGACTGACTATTGTATTGGCTAGAACGTCCTAAAACAAGAACCAAGCCAAATAGCTTTTCCGGTTGTGCTCAATACAACCCGCTTATGAGATTGAGCCAGAGTTATTTAGCGAAGGCATAGCCGATGTGCTATTAACCGACCAATTTCGTGATACTGATGATGCAGATAATGTCTGCTAGTATCGGGGGAACTTATATCCATAGCGGAGACTATGGGGACTTCCTACCCTCCCGACGGACAGAGATCGTCCCAGGGAACAACCTACCCTAAGCAGAGATGCTGGGTCATATAGTTCTAGTGCTTTCACTAGGTATGAACATGGAGTGGCTTCCATTCTTTCTCTTTTAAGGGGTAAGGTAAAAGCAGGTAGGCTAAACGATACAGAGAAAAGATTTCAGGGAGCATTCCGCTATAATATATAAAGGGTAAAAGCAACCTCTATATATGACCCTAGCGGAAGGATATTGTTTTACCTCAGGGAGTATATATGTGTTCGATGATTTTATAATAAAAGGAAAAATAGACCAAGATGGTTACGCCGATGATGAATACCTAGAAGATCGGTTTTGGTATATTTGGGGGAAATTGAAACTGAGTAGCGACCCATCCATGGTTGATATTGCAGACGACATGCTTAAGCGAAAGCGTGAAGCTACGCTTAGAGGTGAGACAGGGTGGCCTAAGCGGAGGTAGATAGTGGATTTAACGTTCGCTGTTGAGCACGAGTAGTATAGTAACAGTGTTATTAGTTAGCTCCACTTGGTTGATATTGGCGTAGCCTAAACGGTGATATTGAAGGCAGTATCGCACCCGATGGCGGAGCATGTCTGGAGACTGCGGTAATCGAATTAAGCGGTATTTAGCACAAGTATAGCTGAGGTTTCAGCGCGCTAGATTCTACCTAGCCTAGCTTGTCCGTCGGCTTGTTTCAAATCGGACACCTCAACTCATGTTTGGCAGGGGTTCCGATCGTCTAATACTGAGAAATCAACCCCGGGAAATTTCACAGTCTCTATCATGGTCCGGAGCCTATCAGCCGTGCCATGGGTTAGGGCTCCGTAGCCCGACGTTACGTTCTTGTTGCTATGCCCAAGGATGAGGGGGCCAAATTCGTGGTCTAAATAGTCGGCGGACCGAAGCTGATCGGCCATCGTATGCCGGAATGAATGAGCGCCTATGCCGTCTTTACCGTCTTTGATCCCGATTTTGTCGAGGTAGTCTCTCCACCACTCAGAGGGGCCGTCGCCAAATTGTTTTCGCTTGCCCGGTTTCAATTCGGGGAAGAGCTGGGGGTTCCCCTCCTTTGCCGCCCTTTCAGATTGTCGTGCATGGAAATCTAGCAAACCGATAGCAATCAGCATGGAATGCACCGGTATTGCCCTACTCCTATTTGATTTCGTCTGCTGCCCCGTCTTCTCTTCATGACGAAAATGGACGAACCAGATGTCATGCTCTCGGCGAATATCCCCCACGTGCAACTGGGCTACCTCGCCGATCCTCGCCCCGGTAAATAGGCAGATCAGCGGTATCCAGTAACGCCAGTCGGATGCTCGGCAGTTTCCCGGCAGATGCTCCGCACCATCCGCCTGATAGCCCGTAAAGAGTGGCGAGCTCAAAATCTTATTGAGTTGGTCGGTGCTGAATGGAGGGCGCGGGTTCTTGTTCTTTTTGGGTCGCTCGTGCAGACCATCAAAGGGCAAGGTCTCGGTATATCCCTCGGACTTGAGCCACTTAAAAAAGGGGGATACCGTTGATAGGTAACGAGCCGCAGTGACAGGGGAAATCGTATCGTCGCCGATTTCCCTGCCCTTCTCGACTACCTGACGAATGTTTAGCCCACTGTAAGCGGACTTTTTCCCAAAGCTAACCGGCAGCTTCGCCACCATGTTTCGGAATTCTCTAGCTTCAGCTTGGGTAATCGAGCTTACGGCGCGCTTCTCGCCAACGAACTGCGCAAACAGCCTTAATACCATCCGATCCTGATCGACGCCTGCTTCTCGCTTATCGCCGTTTATGATGCACTTTGATCCGTACAGCTCGAATAGCTCCATGATTGACTCGCCGGGTCTTGCCATGCCTGCTGAAGCGTTGAGCCCAGCGATGACGGCTTTGTTGGATGGCTCCGCACCGAGGTTTCCCTTACCCCGTTCAATTTCCACCCTGATGGCCTCTAGGCTCGCTTCGGAGATCATACGGATGAAAGTCGCGTATTCGTCACTCTCCTTTGGCAAAAGCCACCCAGCCGCCTTGATTTGGCGATCGGCGACCTGTTCCCATAGCCGGACCGAATCCCCCTCCCGAGTGCGAATCAGGCGCATCAGCTGCCCGCTTAAGCTTTTGTAATATCGCTCATATTCATCGTTGTCTTTGAACGACCTAGCATCCCGCATCTTCTCTAGCCTGGATAGGATCGTTTCAAAGCCCATCTTGGCAGCAGCTATCTGAAGTTCGATGATGTTGGGTACGACGAGTGCCTGCCCCGTATCGGGGCTGCTTGGGGCTGGTTCATCCTTGCTAGCTGGATGGCGAGCTGCCTTAATCAGTGCGCCCCATTCCTCAAGGATCGGCCAAGCTATCGCAACTGCGTCTTGCCGAGTCGCAGCACGGATGGCCTTGGTAAACTCCCTTTTGCCCAGCGCTGCTCTTAGGTCCTTCGGCACCATCTGCCGAAGTTGCCAATGTTGGGAACCGGGGCGTCCTTGCTTGAGATAGCGGTCTAACTTCATCTAGGTGATTTAGCGGCTCCAACTCAGGGTTCAAGCGTAGCAGTGCAGCGTAGCAGTCTAACTGCCAAAAACGTAGCATTTCTGCGACTCGTGAGAGATGTATAATGTCAATTGCCAATTTTTTGGGGAAGATTCCCATCCTGTCTCCCCGACCACGAAACCCGTGTCCGAACCGGACACATGGGTAACATAACGTTCCTAAGACATGGGTGACAACCTCGGGCCGAACGGGTTGTCGAGGGTTTGCAGGGTCTGTTGTTCGAGATCGATGTAGCCGAGATCATAGT
>Ga0105237_10004945_pt1 | contig 15218 bp, 16 predicted proteins | sample KBSC24metaG_FD_81520 | JGI IMG/M metagenome (GOLD analysis project Ga0105237, IMG submission 81520) | Corn rhizosphere microbial communities from Kellogg Biological Station, Michigan, USA - KBS C2-4 metaG | ecosystem: Host-associated > Plants > Roots > Rhizosphere > Soil | place: Michigan, USA... | reverse complement strand
TCCGATCGTGATCAATTCCGATGCGCATTCTCCGGAGGAAGTCGGCCATGCGTTCGACCAGGCTTACGCGCTGGCGCGCGAAGTCGGTTACACGCAGGTCACGCGCTTCGAGAAGCGGAAGGCGGTTGCGATTTCCATCGAGTAGTCGCTTGAACCTCCGTCATCCTGAGCTTGTCGAAGGATCAGACGCGTACTGCCTTTCTGCAAACCGGAGCGAACACGAAAAGCTAACGTTTCTCCAAGCTCTTCAGTCCGGCGTCTTTTATGGGCGCGTCTGATCCTTCGACAAGCTCAGGATGACAGGCTTTTAAATCAACCCCGCCTGCACGAGGAGATCGTTGCAGACTTTTTTCGCCTCGAAATACTGTTCTGCCAGGGCGCGGGCGGCGGCCTGGTGCTCGGCATAGTGGTCATTGATGTCGGCGATGGCGACGGCAGCCTCGTCGAGGGTGGAGAAGGCGATGAGCCCCTCGCCCGAGGGGATGAAATCGCTCCAGCCGGTTTCCTGCACGACGGCGGGACGGCCCAGCGCGAGGTAACAGGCGGTGCGGCAGCTGAACCAGCCGGTGCGGGCTTCGACGTAGCCATGCTTGGCAATGCTCCACTCGGCCTTGGAGGTGCGGAGGAATTCGTGGTAACTGCGGTGATCGGGCAGGACATCGCCCGCCTCGAGGATGGTCCAGCCGAGCGCGCGCAGTTCCTCGGTGGGACGCTTCGAGCCGACGCCCTGCCCCATCGCCATGACCAGCGGTTGGGGGGTGCTGGCGGGAAGCGTCTTGAATTTCTCGAACTCGAGGTCCTTCTGGCCAAACTTTTTTCCCTGCCACTCGACCGGCGCGTAGCTGGCCCAGTTCATGACGGTGGTGAAACGGTCGAGCCCCTCGTCGTCCTGCACCGGCCAGCGGTCCAGCGCGATGGGCTGGACCGTTTTTCTCCAGCGGATGCCGGTGTCGGGCGCGAGGCAACCCGGACCGCCGACGTTGAGTCCAAAGGTAAAATGGCTGTCGTGCGCGCGAACCCGCGCGGCGTACTCGGCGTTTTTCGGATCGAGCAGACCGACCTGGCAGAACATCGGATCGCCATCGATGAACATCTGGTGCTTCACGCCGAAGTCGTAGTCGCGCAGCCACCCGGCGCTGGAGACGTTGACGAGAAGGTCGCCGTTCTTGATGAGGTCACGCGCCGCCATCTCGCCCGCGCCGTGGAATTTGCCATCGGCGCCGTTGCGATAGATCCAGCGGTCGCCGAAACCGAACTCGGTCATCATCCCGTCGAGGTACTTCACATTATAGGAGCAATCCTCGCTGATGGTTTGGCGAACGGGATCGTAAGGCCATGCGCCGGAATCCTCGAGGTACCAGACCTCGTGTCCGAGGGATTGAAAACCGAGCAGGTACTGAATGTAGTCCCACGTTACGCCACCGAAGGCATACTGACCGAGAAGTCCTGTGACGACGATGCGCACAGATCAGAAGTGATGGATGACGAGATACTGCGTGACAGGTTCCTCGCCGGAGCGGATCGGGTAAAAGCTGAGATAGACCTCATTGTCCTGCCGAACGCGGCTCCAGAGCGGCACGTGGGAAAGTGGCAGCGCCTGGGCAGTGGAGCTGACGACCATCTCCATGAACTCGGGCGTCCAGCCCTCGAGCTCGGCGAGCGACTTGCCGACGAGCTGGTCGCGGGTGAACTGGGTGATCGAGGTCATCGAATTGTTGGTGTAGACGATCTGGAAAGAGGGCTTCTCGCCCGCGGTCTCGATCACGGCCAGGGGCGCATCGGTCTGATCGATGACCGTGGCGATGAAGGACTGACGAGGATCGCCACCGCCGGTACCGGCTGCGACGGCGGCCTGCTGGGAAAGAGGTGAAGCCGGAGCGTGGGCGAGCAAGCGCTCGGCGATGCGGAGCCGGATTTGCAGGATCTTCACGTTAACCGGCTTGGGCATGTAGTCGTTGGCCCCGGCGTCGAGAACCTTGTTGATGACCTCGATGCCTTCGTTGGCGGTAACGGTGATGATGTAGGGAACAACATCCGATACGCCGCCGTAGCGCTGGCGAAATTCACGGCACAGATCGTAACCGTTCATGCCACCCATGTTGATGTCGGCGATGATCAGGTCGGGCATCGCAATTTCCTTCGAGCCGACTTTCTGGAGAGCCTCCTCGCCGCTGGAGGCTTCGCTGATTTCGTGCCGCACTGCCTGCCCCGAGTTGATCAGGGTGCGCAGCAGGCTTCGGGTCGAGGAACTGTCGTCGATCAGGAGAATGTGCATAAGGGCTTGGACTACTTCCCCGGCAGATTACCCTTACTTATTTTTTTTTGCACCAAACAAAGAACCAAGTTTTCTCAGGAAGGGCGCTCCCTTGCCGCGATGCTTAAGTTGGGTTGAGATCTTATCGTAGGTGATGGCACCCCGCAGCTTGCCGGTGGAGAGGAGTTTCATGCCCTGTGTCGTGGCGACTGGATTGGGCGTCTCGACGGGCGCGCCCTTCTTGCCGTCCGCGGGAACGGGCTTGGGCTTGAGGGTGGGACGCTTCAGGCTGAAGCGCACGCTGAGATTGACCGCCCCGAGGGTCATGATGTCGCCGACTTTAAGGGTGTCCTCCGAGACGGGGACATCGTTGAGTTTCACGCCGGTCTGCGCGCCGAGGTCCCAGATGAAAATGGAGCCGTTTTCGATGATGACGCCGCAGTGGAGCGGATCGATCGTGGCGTGGCGCAGGATGATGTCGCAATCGTCCGAGCTGCCGATGACGTAGCTGGCTTTGGCGTTGTCGGCAAAGATAAAGCCCTCGGGCAGGAGCTCCTTCTGGTCGCACTCGAGGGAGATGGTGTAATTCTTGAGAACCGATTCGATCCCACCCGCCTGTCCGGCCACGAGTTCAGGAGCGAGCAGCGCCTGGTCGAGTTGGACCCGTTCCTTGCCGCGCGCCTGGAGCTCGGCCCGCTCCTGGAGATGCTCGGCGTAGAGGATGCAGGCGGCCTGCATCGGCAAATGGAGACTGGTCTTTTCCGTGACGACGTCGGAATTCCAAGTCGTCTCCGCATCGCCCCAGTCGAGCAGGCGGAAGAGGGCGGGAACGCCCTCTAATCCCGCGAGCTGGGCGTGGACGATGAAGTGGCCGTAGGTGAAAATCTGCCCTTCGTGGTCGCCGCGCCGGAGATCGAGCCGACCATTCGGTTCTGTTGAGCAATGACGTTCAAGCGTCTCGGTGCAGATGTTTTTGATCGTGGCCATGATGGATGAGGGGAAAGTGGTGTCTCTGGAGACCCAGCTTATCATTCATCGGGCGGAACGGCAAAAAGAATAGGTCCGCTCGGTGCGGGCTGGCCTCCGGAGGGTTCGAGCGAGACGGCAAAGCCGGGGCCCTCGCTGCCAATGGGGCCGACCGTGAACCGGCGGGAGGCGGTATCGACGGTGAGCACTCCGGCGCTGACCGGCGCGGGGGCCTTCGGATCCAACACCCAGAGCTGGTAATCGCGGCCCGCGGGCGGCGGCGGCAGGTTTTGCAGGGAAATCACGCCCTGGTTCCGGCGCGGATCCCATGCGACGATGATTTTCGCCGAGGTGTAGGCGGGGTCCTTGGCTTCCAGGGTGTCGAGACGCAAGCTGAGGAGCGCGTTACTCTGAGCGAGGGCGGCGGCCTGCGCCTGCGTGGTGGCAAGCTGTCGGTTGAGTTGGGCGACTTTGTCTGTCTGCCAAATCGCCAACGCCAGAAGGCAGGCGGCAAGGATGCAGGTAAGCCAGGAGATAAGAGGAGCGATCTTGATCATGGCCACGTGTCGCCCCACCTCATGATCTGAAAATCTCAGGGAACCGTATCGCCCGGGCCGGAAGCAATGGGCGCTGCGGAAACGGTAGCGCGAGGCTCGGAACGGGTCGTAGTGGAAACGACCTTTTTCTTGCTCTTCTTGGGCGGGGCGCTGGCTTCCTCGGTCCGGGGCGTCATCGCGGGTTCGGCCTTGATGGTGGGAGTGGCAGCGGTGGCTGCTGTTGCCGGAACCGCTGCGGTGGCGGGAACGGGCGCGGGTTTTACCGCCGGTTCGGCAACGCGGACAGCGGGTGTGGGCTTGTGGGGCGCGGGTTCAGCGGCCTTGACCTCGGCGGTCTTCACCTTCGGCGCGGGCGCGGGAGCTGCGGCCGGGGCGGGTGGTTCGACGAGGGTGAGCTTGATCAGGCAGGGAACTTTTTTGATCCGGCTCAGATATTCCTTCTGGTGCGCGGTGAGTGTTCCGCCCTGGGCCATCTTGTCGCGCAGAGCCTTGATCTTCATGTTGACGGTCGGGATGAAATTCATGGCGGCGGTCATCGTCTCGGCGCTGGCCATCATCGCCTCGTGCATGTCGTTCATCACGGGATAACGAATGATCTTCAGGCCGCCGGTCCCCTCCGAGCTGACAGTGCCAACGGGCTTGCCATCGGGCTGGTCGAGCTGGACGGTGCCCTGGGCGATCCAGACATCGGTGCGAGCGGGCATGGCGACGGAAACGAAATCGGTGCCTCGCGCGGCAGCAATGCCGAAGGGCGTGTGCACCTGATAATCCTGCTTTTCGCCAATGCGCTGGCCTACCTTGGAGAAGACGGCCCCGGCACGGAGATCGACCTCAGTGGAACGGTTCTGCGGCGTCACGGTCTGCTGGACGGCGGCCTGCGAGTTGGGGATGAGGCGGGCCGAGTTGACCCCGCCGAAGAGGACGGCGGCGCTGCCGTCGGAACCGGTCTTCACCACGGTGCCGTTGGGAATGGTCATCCCTTCGGTGGCCGGGACGAAATTGGCCGGGGCGGTGGGAAGTGCCACCTGCACGTCGCCGCGCGGTTCGCGGATCTGCATGGCATCGGGGGCGACGCCAAGCGACTTGGGCATGTCGGGCGGGGTGATCGGCTCGACCCAGTCGTTGAAGACCTGGAGATAAATTTCCTTGGGCGCCTTATGGCTGACCTGGATGAAGTAGGAATCGCCCTTCTGGTAATTGCCCGCTGGGACGATCATGGCGGAGGAATCGACCTTCAGCACATCACCTTTCCAGTAGAAATTAGGGTCGGAACGCTTGTACTCGGCCTGCTTAGCGAAGGCCGGGCCGGTCAGGAGAGCGACCGCGAATAAGGCAAGGGTAAGTCGGATGACATGTTGCATGGGCTGTAAGGATGACGTTTGAGGTTGAACTGCCAAGGTTCTACAGGGAGGGAGCGACGTTATCAATGAAGACGTTTGCGCGTCTTTTGATAAAAACGAAGCAAAAAGGGGAGGGAGGGAAGCAGTTTTTCCAAGACAGTGGGTGTGGCTGTCTTCCTTTGACCCTTCTCCCCAACCCGTCATCTCGAGCGGAGGTGAGCCGGGAGACGTCTTTGGCCAGTAAGTCCACCCGAACCGCAGTCGAGAGATCTAGATGGGAAAGACACAAGACAGGGAAAGCGTGGAAACGTGGGTTTTTCACAGCAGCCGCCCGCTTATTATCCAGGCGATAAGCGGGGTGCCTTTTCCGGTCTCCGTTCGTCCTCTGACGCTATCCCAGCGTTTTGCTCAGCCCGTCCAGGTCCCTCGACTGCGCCTCGGGTTAGTCTTGCGTTCAACTTACCCTTATCAGCTCGGCTCCGCTCGGGATGACACCAGAGAGAGAAGCTCGTCATTATCTATCCTATCCCTGACCGAGCGCGTCGACGATTTCCTCCGCCGGGTAGGTAACGATCTCGGCGAGGGTGGGATGGTAATGGGGCATGAGGGCCAGCTCCTTCACCGTGCCTTTATAGTGCATGACGGCGATTAGTTCGTGAATCAGATCGGAGGCGTGAGGACCGATGATCTCCGCGCCGACGATCTCGCCCCGGGTCTTCTCCGCCAGCAGCTTCACGAAGCCGAACTCATGGCCGCCGATCTGCGCCTTGCCATGGTCGTTGAACGGATATTGCGCGGTGAGGAAATCGATCCCCTTCGCCGTTGCCTCGGCCTCGGTCAGGCCGACGAGCGCGACTTCCGGATCGGTGAATGTCACCAGCGTTTTCAGCCGGTAATCGGCTTTTTCCGACACCTCGTGGCTGCCGCGGACGAGAGAAACGGCGTTGCGCGCGGCGATCTCCCCCTGCTGGATGGCGATGTGAACCACTTCGTGGAGGCCGACGACATCGCCAGCGGCAAAAATGTGGGGAACTGACGTGGCCATCGCCTCGTTCGTCGCCAGTTTTCCCTCCGGGAGTTTCACGCCTGCCCGGGCGAGGTTCAGCCCCGCCACGGCGGGCTTGCGACCCAACGCGTAGAGGATTTCGTCGACGACGAGCTCCTCGCGCTTCCTGCCGCGCTTGAAGATGATTTTCTTTTCCTTCTTTTTCCCTTTGCCAACGGAGCGCACTTCCAGCAACTCGACACCGGTACGGACGTCGATGTCCTCCGCCTGGAATGCCCGTTCGAGCTCGGCGCTGACGTCGGGATCGTAGCCGCGGACGATCCGCTTGCTGCGCTGGAGAATGGTGGTGCGCGATCCCGCCCGGGCGAAGAACTGGCCCAGCTCGACCGCGATCACGCCGCCGCCCAGCACGGCGAGGCGTTTCGGGATGTACCCAGCCTCGAGAGCCTCGTCGCTCGTCAGGCAGCCCGTTTCCCAAAGGCCGGGCACGGGAACATGCGTGATGACCGAACCGGTGGTGACGATGAAGGTCGCGGCAGTGACGAGCTCGTGATGGCGCCCCCGGTCGACCAGCAGGGCGTGGGGATCGAGGAACGAGGCATTCCCGCGAATGAAGGTGAACTTGCCGCGCTCGAGCTGCTTGCGGCGATAGGAGGCGAAGTCGCCGATGAGGTGCCGCTTGCGGGCCTGGACGCTTTTCATGTCGATGCCCACCGGCTTGGCGATCAGGCCGAATTCTCGCGCGCGCCGGATATCATGCCAGCGGTGGGCCGATTCGAGCAGCGCCTTCGAGGGCATGCAGCCGCGCAGGATACAGAGGCCTCCAACTTCCTTCCCACCCTCGATCACCACAACGCGCGCGCCGAGGGTCGAGGCGGTCCGTGCCGCCGCATAACCGGCGCTGCCGCCGCCGATCACCGCGACATCGAACTCGGGCTCGGCAGGGCGCAGCTTTTGCCACTGGCTGGAAACGGATTCGCCTTTGGCGGGACGGGGCAGGCGCACGGGCATGGACGGAAACCTTTTGGAACGCCCTAGGCGGGAACCGCGTCGAGCACGAGCCGCGTGCCGCCGAACTTGGGGTAGAGAAAACGGTCGGCGGTCAGCCCTTTTTTCGTCACCACCCGCGCAATGTCGAGACCCCGGTCGCGCAGGCGACGCAGGCTCTCGTAAAGCAGGAAAGTACCGAGTCCTCGGGAGCGGTATTCATTGAGGACACAGACACCGAGCGGCAGGTTGCTCGGCTTGTCGGCCGCTTCGCGGATGGCAGAGGCGGCGATGATGCGCGCGCCGTGCTTGATCGCAACGAAGGCGACTTCTCCCGCGGGAAAAGCGTTCTCGATGATTTCCTCGGCCAGCTTGATGCGCGCGTTCATGTCATCGCTCCAGGCCGGCTCCATGGAGACGGAGCGGCTGATGGCGGCCTGAAGGAGCGCCCGGTCATCCGCGGTGGCGGCTTCAACCGTGTAACGGGGATCGATTCGGGGCGCCTCGGCGGGAAGCCGGGTCAGGTCCCACGAATATTGCACCCAGACGGACAACTTCATGGCCCTAGCTTCGCGGTCCCTTTATCCCCGCGCAAGGGATTTTGTTAAGTCTGCTCCCAAAATATCGTGCTTGGAGTTGGCCTGCGGCGTGCTCCAATTATTGCATGCAAGCCCGACGGCTTCCCCGCATCCGGGAGGATTCGTTTACTGGGCACACCGTTGCGGGTGGCCCCGCGTCGGCGCTTTTCCGCCGGCCTTTTCACCGTGAGAGAACCGAATCCATTTGCGCGGTTGCGAACCGCTATTAACTTTCCCTGTGGCTCGAAAAAATAAATCTTCCGCGTCCGAAGAGCCGAACTTCCGCCCCAAATCGGCGGCGGCGCACGGCCCTTCTCCCTCCCTCGAACCGATTCTCGACGAGAACCTCGACACGCTCTCGGCCCTTCAGCTCGTCGACCTGCTGACGCAATTTTATCCGCTCGCCTCGCCGCGTCGCGTGGAGCTGGGTTATCTCCGCCGCCGGATCGAGGAGCTCGAAGTCCTCAACGAGCAGGCACGGCAAGCGGTCGAGAAACTCGATGCTGCCGTAACCAAGCTGACCTCCCCCGCCAATCGGGTCGGCACGCTCCTGAATCTGCCGAAGGCCGACACCGCGCTCATCGTCAATGGTGGGACCGAGTTTTACTGCTTAATCGATCCCCGGCTCGCGCAGTCGAAACTACTCATCGGCACCCGTGTGCTGCTCAATGAAGCCTACGTGGTCATCGGCGACCTCGGCTTCGAGAATGGCGGCCCCGTGGCCAAGATCCAGGATCTCCTTCCCGACGGTCGCCTGCGCGTGGGACAGGAAGGCGGCATGGCCAACACGCTGGTGATTCGCTCCGCTGCGCTCGGCAAGGAGAAGCTCAAGCCGGGTCTCGAGGTGCGACTCGATTCGTCGCAGCGCGTGGCGCTGGAGGTCGTGGCCGGGGCTCAATCGCGCGATCATCTTCTCGAAGCAGTCCCCGAGCTGCCGTGGGAAAAAGTCGGCGGCCAGGATGAGGCGCGCCAGGCAGTCCGCGACGCAGTCGAGCTACCGCTGCTCCACGGCGATCTCTTCAAGGCCTACAATCATTCGAGCCCGAAGGGCATCCTTCTCTACGGTCCTCCGGGCTGCGGCAAGACGCTCCTCGGCAAGGCGACCGCCTACAATCTCACGCGCCAGTTGCGCGAGAAAACGGGACAGGATCACCGCGAGTACTTCATGCACGTCAAGGGACCCGAGATTCTCAACATGTGGGTTGGCGAGTCGGAGCGCCAGGTGCGCGAGCTCTTCGCCCGTGCCCGCGAGAAGGCGAAAGAGGGTTTTCTCCCCTTCATCTTCATTGACGAGGCCGAGTCGATCCTCGGCACGCGCCGCGCGGGACGGACCAGCGGCATCCTCAACACCCTGGTGCCGATGTTCTGCGCCGAGATGGACGGCATCGAGTCGCTCCAGCAGATGGTGATCATCCTCGCATCGAACCGGGCCGACATGATCGACCCCGCCATCCTGCGCCCGGGCCGCATCGACCGGAAGATCAAAGTCTCGCGTCCCACGAAGAAGGGCTCGGAAGAAATCTACCGCATTTATCTCAACCCCAACCTGCCGCTCGATCCGGCCCTGCTCCACGAGCACGGCGACGACCGGCAGAAGGCCGTCGACGCGATCATCGAGAAGGTCATCGAGGCGCAGTTCAGCCACCGTGAGACCAACCGCTTCCTCGAGGTCACGCTCCGCAGCGGCCGCCACGAATACCTGCACCGGGGCGACCTGGTCAGCGGCGCGATCATCGCGGGCATCGTCGAGCGGGCCAAGGAGACGGCGATCAAGCGCGCCATCGCTTCGCCCGAGCCGACCGGCCTCGGCATCCAGGACCTGATCGACGCACTCGACGTGGAGTACCGGCAGAACGACATCTTCCCGCCCAACGACATCACGGAAGACTGGCTCAAGCTGGTCGATTACGATCCCGAAAACGTGGTGAAACTTTCCCCCGTGAAGCCCCGCCGCGCGGAAGCCTCGGCCATCATCTGATCCCCATGCACACCCACCCTCCCCCCTGGCCCATCTGCTTCGGTCTGGAAACGGAATTGGGCATTACGGTGATGGAAGATCCCGAGGCCGACGTGGTCGAGGAATCGATCGCGTTGGTCCGCTCCGCCGCGCAGCACGGTGTGGCTAACCTCTGGGACTACGCCACCGAGGATCCCCACCGCGACGCGCGCGGCTTCCGCGTCCAGGAGCTGCTCCAGGATACCGACGAGGCCAACTACTATTCCCGCGACAGCGAGCGCGAGCTGACCTTCCAGGAGATCAAGAGCGACCTCGTCCTGCGAACGGCGCCCGCTTCTACAACGACCACGCCCATCCCGAATACTCGACCCCCGAGTGCGGCACGCTGGTCGACCTGATCTCGCAGGACAAGGCGGGCGAGCGGCTGCTGGAGGAATGCGCGCGGCAGGTGACGCGCCGCGGCAGCCGCACGGTGAAGCTCTACAAGAACAACACTGATTTCCGTGGCCATTCCTACGGCTGCCACGACAATTACCTCATCCCGCGCGTGATTCCATGGGACCGGTTGGTTCAAGCCATGACGCCATTCCTCGTCACGCGCCAGCTCTACGCCGGGGCGGGCAAGGTCGGTTGGGAATGCGAAAACAACTCGGGCGGCACGGGCGGCTTCCAGATTTCGCAACGGGCCGATTTTTTCTCCGAGCTGGTGAGCATCGACACGATGAACCGCCGTCCGCTGATCAACACTCGCGACGAGCCGCATGCCGACCCGACCCGCTTCCGCCGCTTCCACGTCATCATTGGCGACTCGAATCTGTCGCAGTTCGCGATGTGGCTGAAGATCGGCACGACCGCGCTGATGCTCGAATCGCTCGAGCACGAGGCCGCGCCGGAATGGTGGACGCTGGCCGATCCGCTCGAGGCGCACCGGCAGATTTCGCGCGACACCGCGTTCCAGTGGAACGTCGCGCTCGCCAATGGCAAAACGCTCCGCGCCGTCGACCTCCAGTACGAATTCATCCGCTGGGTCGAGAAGCGGGTCGACCTCGACCATCCCGAAAAGCGGCAGGTGCTGGCCGACTGGAAGGAGACGGTCGACGCGCTCGCCACCCGCCCCCTCACCCTCCACGACCGGCTCGACTGGGCGGCGAAGCGTCACCTGCTCGAGGCCTTCCGCGAGCAGGAGGGGCTCGAGTGGGACAACCCGTGGCTCCAAAGCCTCGACCTCGAATACCATCTCCTCAAGCACGACGAGGGTCTCTTCTTCGCGCTCGAAAATTCGGGCCAGATGAAAATGCTCATTGGCGAGGCCGAAATCATCCACGCCGTGCAGCACCCGCCCGCCTCCTCCCGCGCCTACCTGCGGGGCCGCAGCGTGCTCAAGTTCGCCCGCGAGATGAAAACGGCGCAGTGGGACAACCTCGTCTTCAAGGTCGGCGACCAGATGTATCGCCTCGACATGAGCCAGGCCTTCCCCGGCATGCGCCTGGAGGAGATGATTGCCGCCATCGACAAATCGAAAACGATCCAGGATCTCATCCGCGAATTGAACTTGAAACCGGTCTGACCGGAGCGACCATTGATTTAGTCCAACCCCGAACTAGGTTTTCCTTATGCCCGATCAAAACCAAAAGACACGGCCCTCCGGCGGCGGACCCGATGCACCGGCTCCCGGCGGCGGACCCTCCGCCCCCAAGGTCGAACGTCCCAACGTCGACGATCTGCTGAAACGGATGCGCAAGGTCGATCCCGACCAGGCCAAACGTTACCGCCAACGCACCGGCCAATGAACTTCCCGGGATCTCGCCCCGGCGGGTCCGACATCGGAACCGGGGACTTCTCAGATTTGCTGCGCCGCCACGGCAATGCTCCCGTCATGACGGAGGGCCTGCGCGCTTCCGCCCCGCCGACGCTCACGGAAGCGACGACGGTCCTCTCTTTCCACTACAAGGACGGCGTCCTGATCGCAGGCGACCGACGCGCCACCGCCGGAAACATCATCATGTACGACCGAGCCGACAAGGTGATCGAGCTCGACAAGGATACGATCATTGCCATCGCCGGCTCGCCCGCCGTCGCCTTCGAAATGGCGCGCACGCTCCAGACTTCCTTCCAGTATTACCGCCGCAGCCAGCTCCAGGCGCTGAGCCTCAGCGCCAAGGTCCGCGCGCTCGGCAAGCTGATTAAAGACAACCTGCCGATGACGCTCCAGGGCGTCGGCACGGTCGTCCCCATCCTCACCGCGCGCGACGCACACCATCAGCCCGAACCGAGCCTCTATTTCTACGACGCGCTCGGCGCCCAGTTCCAGGCGGTTGACTTCGCCGTCTCCGGCTCGGGCTCTCCAGCCGCGCGCAGTGTCCTCCAGTGGATCAACCGCTGGAGCGGCCGCCCCACCGTGCAGCGCGATGAGAAGGAGGCGGTCCAGCTCGCGCTCCAGCTCCTCGATGTCGCCGCCGAATCGGACAGCGCCACGGGCGGCGTCGACCGCCGCTCCCATGTTTTTCCGCAGGTGAAATTGCTGACCGGCCAGGGGCTCCGCTCCGTGCCGGTCGAGACGCTGCGAGAAAGTTTTACCGCCTTGGAAGCCTCACACAAATAACCCCTCAACACGAAAGGTTCATCATGAAAATCCTCGATACCATCTCCGCCACGACCACCGGAGGCCGCGACGGTAAAGGCCAGACCTCCGACGGAAAACTCGACGTCAAATTTTCACTGATGAAAGCCCTCGGCGGCAAGGGCGAGGGCATCACCCCCGAGCATCTTTTCGCGCAGGGCTATTCCGCCTGCTTTGGCAGCGCGCTCCAGTACGTCGCGGGACAGAAGAAGGTGCACCTCCCGCCCGATTTCAGCATCACGGCCAAGGTCGACATCGGCCAGACCGATGACGGCAACTTTCAGCTCGAGGTCGAGCTGACGGCCAAGGCCCCGGGCGTCGACAAAGCGCAGCTCGAGGAGTTGGTGAAAGTCGCCCATACCGTCTGCCCCTATTCGCGCGGCATCAAAGGCAACGTGCCGGTGAAGCTGAACGTGGCCTAAACTGATCCCCCCGACCACCGCCCATGACCGAGGAACCCTACCGCTGGCTCGAGGCGATCCAGAATCGCCGCGAGTATATCGAGGACCAACTCGCCCCGGGCCTGCCGGTGGTCGCGGTTAGCGCCGACCCGGGCATCCTCCTGATGACGGTCAGGACCTCGACGCCGAAGCTCTTCGAGGTCTACGACCATCTCGCGCTCGGCAGCGTGGGCCATCCCGCCGACATCGAGCGGGTGCGGCAGACGGCCATCGACGCGGCTCACCTCGAGGGCTTCGCGCGCTCGGCGCAGGACGTTAGCGCGCGGCGGCTCGTCAGCTACAACCTCGCCCCGGCACTCAAGGCGGCCTTCGAGCAGATCTTCGCCGCGCCGCTTCTCTTCCGCGGTCTTCTTGTCGAGCTCGGGCCCACGCCCGCCGACGATGCGCTCTGGCGGGTCGATTACGACGGCTCCTTCGCGGCTCAGACCGGACCGGAGCTCGCTCATGGCAGCATCATCAGCGGTCCGCGCCAGGTGATGAAGGATTGGGCGGCGCAAACCCCGAAGGCCACCCTTGAGCGCAATACGCTTCCGGCTGCTGCGCTCTCCGCCCTGCGCCTCCTCGTCTGGGCCAAGCTGCGCGCCACGAAGGACCAAGCCGCCGAGTTCGCAGAGCTTCCATCCGAAGCGGCCAAGCTGAAGGAAAAGCTGGGCGCGGAAGCCCTCGAATTCGCCCTGCTCGACCGCAGTCTCTTTGGCCAGCCGATCACCTACCGCGTGCCGGCGGCGGACGAATTGGGTCTTTAAAGCCGGCGCCAATCCGCAACTGTCGCTAGACGACGGAGGGTTCCGGTTTGGTGATGCCCAGCCCGAGTTCCTCGAGCAGATTGAGGTCGGCGTCCTTGCCCGGGTTCGCGGCGGTGAGGAGCTTGTCGCCGTAGAAAATCGAATTGGCCCCGGCGAAGAAGCAGAGCGCCTGGCCTTCGCGGCTGAGCCGGGTGCGGCCGGCGGAAAGGCGGACGCGGGCCTTGGGCAGGGCAATGCGGGTCGTGGCGATGAGCCGGACGAGCTGGAAGATGTCGACCGGTGCCTGTTCGGAAAGGGGCGTGCCGGGCATCGGCATCAGGCAGTTGATCGGCACGCTCTCAGGTGCGGGATCGAACCCGCACAGGACCTCCAGCATTTTGAGCCGGTCGGTCTCCGACTCACCCATGCCGATGATGCCGCCGCAGCAGACCGACATGCCCGCCTGCTGGACGGCACGGATGGTGTTGAGCCGGTCGTCGAAGGTGTGGGTGGTAACGATGTTCGGGTAAAACTCGGGACTGGTGTCGATGTTGTGGTTGTAGGCGGTGACTCCGGCGGCGCGGAGCTGGCGGGCCGCCTCGGGCGTGAGCTCGCCGAGCGTGACGCAGACTTCCATGCCGAGCTTGCCCACGGCGCGGACGGTCTCGAGGACCGACTTGAACTTGGCGTCCTTCTCGTTCACGCCCTTCCAGGCCGCGCCCATGCAAAAGCGTGTGCTGCCGTTGGCCCGCGCCCGCTCGGCGGTTTCAAGAATGCGGTCGAGAGGCAGCAGCGTCTCTTTCTCAAGCCCGGTGTCGTAATGGGAACTTTGCGAGCAATAGGAGCAATCCTCGCTGCACCCGCCGGTCTTGATGCTCAGGAGCGTGCAGAGTTGCACCTCGTGCTCGGGCCAGTGGTCGCGGTAAACCCCGCGCGCCTGCTGGATGAGATCGAAGAACGGCTGCTCGTAAAGCGCGCGGAGGGAGGCCAAATCGTGTCGCGTCATGGAAGAGACTAACTTAGCGCGAAAGACAAGGCCGCGGCAAGAATGCCGTTAGTTACCGGCTATCGTCAGGCGATGGCGTTCTCTCTACTGATCTTTCGACAAGCCCGGATCGATTGAAGTAGGATAGAGCCGAATGACCACGCGCTGGCCCCGGCTCCTGTTTTACATCGTGATCGTGGCGGCGATCGCCCTCGACCAGCTCACGAAGGCGTGGGCGACAGCCTCGCTGCGACCGCTAGGTTCGGTGGTGGTGATCCCCGGCTTCTTCAACCTGAGCTACGGGCGCAATACCGGGATCGCGTTCGGAATGTTCCCGGGACAAGGGCTGGTGATTGCCGTTTTCATGATCATCCTGGGGTTGATTGCACTCTACTATCTGAAGGGGCTCAACTGGGCCGGGTGGGAACCGAATGTAGTGGGCGGCTGTCTCTGCGGCGGTGCGCTGGGCAACATGTTCGACCGCTGGCAATTCGGTTCCGTGGTCGATTTCTTCGACGTCTACGCGAGCAGCTACCACTGGCCGACCTTCAACGTGGCCGACAGCCTTATCTGCATCGCCGTGGGCTGGATCGTGATCCGGCAGCTGACGGAGAAGCCGCAAAAATCATCCTGATCGAAACTTACTTCAGGTAAGGCTCGATGAGCTGCTTCTGCTCCGCGCGATCGTAGGCTTCATGAGGCGAGATGATGTTGCGCTCGACCAGGTCGATGAGCGAATCGTCCATCAGGCGCATGTCGAGCTTCTTGCCGGTCTGGATGAC
>Ga0105237_10004944_pt1 | contig 15226 bp, 13 predicted proteins | sample KBSC24metaG_FD_81520 | JGI IMG/M metagenome (GOLD analysis project Ga0105237, IMG submission 81520) | Corn rhizosphere microbial communities from Kellogg Biological Station, Michigan, USA - KBS C2-4 metaG | ecosystem: Host-associated > Plants > Roots > Rhizosphere > Soil | place: Michigan, USA... | reverse complement strand
TCCCCAAGCTTTAGCTTGGGGGAACACCGCCCCAGAATCAGGAAAACCATTTAAATGGTTTTCAAGAGTAGGAGGCAAGGAGAAACCCAAGCTAAACCTTGGGGAGAATGAGAAGGGTGCTTAAACCCCGACTCGGGGACATAGCAAACTGTAAAGGACGTCATGATCCCTACGACGTTGACTCTTTAGGGCCAGGACGGTGCCCCACATACTTCCCAAATGCCCTCCGAACCAGTTATCTTCCGTCGCATGGAAATCAAGAGAATCAACACACCGAACGCGCCACAGCCCGGCGGGCATTACTCGCAGGCCACCGTCTATAACGGTCTCGTTTTTGTCGCGGGGCAGTTGTCGATCGACCCGAGCGGCGAGAAGAGACTCGGGCCGATTGAGGAACAGACGGAATTAGCACTGAGCAACGTACACGCAATTCTCAAAGCGGCCGGCAGCGACTGGGACCGCGTACTCAAGATGAACATCTCTATCTCCGATATCAATCTGTGGGAGCCGGTTAACAAGGTCTACTCGCGCATACTTGGGGAGAATCGCCCCGCTCGCGCCGTCATTCCGTGCGGCCCGCTGCATTACGGGTTTTTGATTGAGATCGAGGCGATCGCGGCTACAGATATGTAAAGCCCACAAAAGGCACAAACGCGCTTGTAAAACCTCACGCCTATCCATTAGTGTAAGCACGCAATTCTGATTCTCGAGGTCCTGGAAAAAACATATTGATGAGTACCCCCAGCACACCCGGCCCCATCGACGGCGGGCGATTGATCGTTTTAACCGCTCCGCTTACGGAAGCAATCGACCACGCCGGCTACTTCATTCAAATGGCAATGGCTTCGCTGCCAATCTGGATGGAGGGCGTAATCAACCGAAAATACCCGAAATGGCGTGAGGTCGAGCACAACGCCGACGGTTCAGCGAAGTACATGCCCGCCGGTGTTCGCCTGGTCGAGAAGTCTCTGCTGCGCGAGCATCGCAACGACGACGTGGTGGCGTGTTTTCCTGATGACCTCGAGAAGTTCGTCGGTCCACGCACGCGCGTCATCGCCGTGTCCACGCACAACCCACTCGGCGTCACATTCGCCGCGGGTGTCTACACCTCGATCTTCGGCTCGTCGAAGATGCCCATCAACTCACACTACTCGCGACAGTTGTTCGCAAAGATCAAAGCCAACCCTTATCGAGACAATTTCAAAGTGATCGTCGGTGGTTCCGGTGGTTGGCAGATCATCCAGACCGACACTTACGAAGAGCTGAGCGTCGATTGTGTCGTCGAAGGCCGCAGCGAATCGGTCGATACGCTCGCGCTCTTCCGCAAAGCGATCGAAGGCGAAGAACTGCCGCGACGCGTCGAAGTCAAACACCCGATGGACCGCGAAGGAATACTCTTTCCCGATACACGCACGACGTTCGGCGTCGTCGAGATGACCACCGGGTGCGGCCGGCGCTGCAAATTCTGTGTTCCGGATCTAAATCCTCAGATCGATCTTCCAAAAGACAAGATCATGGACGCCGTGCGCGCAAACGTGAGAAACGGAAACAAACAGATCTCACTCGCAACCGAAGACATGTTCATCTGGGGACAGGTACACACTGACACGCCATTCTATTTTCCAAACCGCGAAGCGCTCGTGGATCTTTATTCCGACATCGTGAACACACCGGGCGTCGAGCAGCACGTGCTGAGTCACTCGACAATCGCGCCCGCCGTAGTCGATCCACTGCTGATCAAACAGCTTTCAGACCTCTTGCTGCCGAAGAGTCCGATTCATTTTCCACTATTGAGCAGTCACCCGCAGAAGAAGGCGCTCGCGCCGTTGATCGGACTTGAGACAGGCTCCGTGCGTATGGCAAAACAGATCATGTCGAGCAAGGGTGTGCCGTTTTCGATCGAAGACTGGCCGAGCGTCGTACTCGAAGGTCTGCGTGTTTTGAACCAGAACAACTGGTTCCCAGCGATGACGTTGATCGTCGGAAATCCCGGTGAAACCGATCAGGACGTGATGGACACCATCGATCTCGTCTACGAAATAGAGCGACGCGGCCTGTTTGCGTTCCTGATTCCTTCGATTTTTACGCCACTTCACGACACTCGCATGGAAAAAGAAGAAGGTGTGACACAAACTCGACAGCTTAGTCCCTTACAATGGCAACTGATGATGAAGTGCTGGAAGATGAATCTCCGGCCCGGTCAGTACAGTTGGTGGGGACCAATGGCGTGGCGCGTCGGATCCATCGGAATGTGGCTCTACAAACTGCGTCGCTTGAATGGTCCGAACTTTACGTGGCCGCTTTGGATGTTCTCGGGTGCGATTTCCGAGAAAAATCTCCAGCGAATGGGTAAAATCTATCGCGGTAAACCGCTGAAGGTTAAAACGCGCAAGGAACTGCTCGCTTCGCTGAAACCGAAAGATTGGCAGTTTCTCCGTGCGGATAACGGCGATATGCCGTTGGAATATGTGCCGCCTGTCGCTGCACGTGCGTTGGCGGCGGATCGTGCATAGGGCTCCCGGACAACGCGCCAGCCGTGCAAGGCCCTCTAACGTGCCAAAGAAAACCAGGAATACGCCTCGGCGTTAGAAAGGCTTGCCATGCGTCGATATGCTGTTCGATTTCTCGTCGCGCTTCTTACCTTCGCTCTCGGTATCGTATTGAGTCTCGCTTTTGGTCTTTTCAAACCTCATGGGATCTTCGTTTCAGACACAACATGGAGCAAACGACCACCGTGTCCTAAACAGTTTCGAGTCGCAAGACCGGAGTTCGTCACGACCGACACGCAAATCGGCGACCCGTTGAGGCTCAAATATTTAGGTGATACTCCAGACGGCCGGATGAGATTCATGATCGAGAATACAAGGGATCAGATGGTTTCGGCATACGCGATCAGAGGTGACCGGATTTGGGGATCAGACGGACAGCCGGGAACAACGGTTTTCGAGTGGCATTCGAGCGATTTGCTGGGACCCGGAGAAACGCGTTTGGTAACAACTGTACCGCGCAATACTGACGGGCTGTCGTTGCATGTCGCGTCAGTGACTTTCGAGAGCGGCTTTACCTGGATCAATCCTCGCGACAGGAATTAGGCGCGCTGAAAAGATCGAGTCTTATGAAAGATCTGAAACGTTTACTCGATCAGAATAAAGCGTGGGCTGAAGGCATTAAGAAGAGTGATCCGGAGTTTTTTCAAACACTCGCCAAACAACAATCACCGACGTTTCTGTGGATAGGCTGTTCTGACAGTCGTGTGCCTGCGACGCAACTTGTCGGCACGATGCCGGGGGAGATGTTCGTGCATCGAAACGTGGCGAACGTCGTGGTCCATACTGACTTCAATTGTTTGTCGGTTATGCAGTATGCGGTCGACGTGTTGAAGGTGAGTCACATAATCGTGTGTGGGCATCATGGGTGTGGCGGTGTGAAGGCGGCGATGGAGGGTGCGCAGCTCGGGTTGATTGATAACTGGCTGCGACACGTGCAGGACGTGGTGCAAAAGCATGAAGATACGCTTTCGACGCTTGATGAAGATAAGCGACTCGATCGATTGTGTGAGTTGAATGTGATCGAACAGGTTTTGAGCGTGGGCCGGACGACGATCGTGCAGAGTGCGTGGGAAAGAGGCCAGGAGCTTGGCGTGCACGGGTGGATTTACGGACTCGAGGATGGACTGCTGCGCGACCTGGACGTGTCGATTGGAGTTTAGCCGCAGATCTGCGGCTAAAATTACACTCGTTGCCGAGATGCTTCGAACAATAAGATTCCCGCGGCGACGGAGACGTTGAGGCTTTCGGCGTCGCCTCTCATCGGAATGCTCACTCGCTGATCCGCGCTGTCTAACTCTTCCGCCGTAAGGCCGGTCGATTCCGGGCCGAGGATGAGCGCGGTTGGCCGGGTCCAATCTATATCCGTGTAAGAAGTAGTCGCTTCAACATCAGCGCAAACCGTCACGATTCCGCGTTCACGACACCAAACAATCATTTCATCAAATTCAACATCACTCCAAATCGGAAGCCTGAACGCAGATCCCATCGCCCCACGCAGAGACTTCGGCGAGAACGGATCGCTCGTGTTTTGGGTCGTGATTACGCCTGTCGTGCCTGCCGCTTCAGCCGTTCGCAAGATCGCACCGACGTTTACGGGGTTGTTGATCTGATGCAGGACCACCAGTAACGAATTCGCGTCGAGACTCGCAGCCAGACGTTTTTCAGAAGCCTCCGGCCGTTGCGCGAGAACGATTATCCCTTGCGGCGTCTTCGTGTACGACACCGACGCGAGCAACTTCTCGCTGACGGTGCCCACACGTTTCGACACTCGCGAGAGTTCCTCAATCGCCCCCGCAGCACGGTCCTTCCGCATCAGCTCTTCCGAAACAATCACCGCCTCGATCTCGAGATTCGAGCGCTGCGTCTCTTCGCACAGTCGCAACCCCTCGACGAAGATCAACTCCTCGATCTTCCCATCTCGAACAGCACGAACCTGCCGGAGAAGGGAATTGTCGCGACTGGTGATGTGCATCGGTTCGGGCTTCACACGACAATCTCCGCCCAGATGGGCCAATGGTCGGAAACGTTCAACGGTTTGGCGACGCCCCAGCGTTCGATCTCAACTCCTCGCGTAAAGATCCAGTCGGCGTGCATCAGCAAACCGCCGCCACGCCACGTTGCTGTGCCGGTTGGAAACGACGTGGTGTAACCACGCGACTCGAGAAATCCGCGTGTCTGGCGGCACTTCTCGTTCGACAGTGTGTTGAAGTCGCCGAGAATCACCGACGGCAGCGCAGTTTTGTCTGCTTCGGCAGTGAGCGTTTCGAGTTGGGCCAGTTGGCCGTTGACCGCAGCGTGCGGATCGACATGCGCGTTCAGTAGTCGAATCTGTTTTGAATTAATCGAGACAGTTGCGGCAATCGCCATGCGAGGCCGCCAGGGACATTCGTGCCACGGCAGATCGATTCGCGTGACGTCGATCAAAGGCAAACGACTCAACAGCGCGACGCCCGTGTCGCCGCTGTCGTGCAGATCGATCGGTTCTTCAAAATCGAGCCACCATTGGCGCTTCGCCGGTGCAACGCCGCGCGGAATTCCCGCGGGAGCGTGGGCCCAGTTCATGTGCATCTCGCTCGCCAACTCCTTCGCCACGTGATGACCGCCCGTGCGTCTGGTCAGCTTGTCGGCCTCTTGCAGAGCGAGAATGTCGACGCGCGGCAGCAGCGCGCCATCGGAGAATGCACGCGCCGCTGTCGAGATCATTCGACCGACGTGCTGCGGGCGTCGGGCGAGACTCATCAGTCCCACCTTGCGGCGCAGACCGCCGGTGATGAGATAACGCCCGCGCGCATAACGGATGTTGTATGATGCGATGACGAGTTTATTACTTTGTAAGACGTGGGTGTTAGATTCCTCGTGCAGCTCGAGTTTTTCGGAGTCGGTTAGAGGGGGAATCGCGGTAACCATTTCGCTAATATATTTACCATGAGCCGTAGAGTTGTTGCAGTTGTTGACGACATGTTTTTTGCCTCGAAGATCCGCGCTGTTGCGGAAGCAGTGGGTGTTGACGTGAGTTTTCCGCGAACTAAAGAGGCGCTAATCGAGAAAGCGCGTGAAGCGCAGTTGATCCTGGTTGACCTGCATAATCAGCGGTTCGATCCCATCGATGTCGCTCAAGAGCTGCGGGGGATTCCGCTGGTTGGTTTCTTTTCACACGTCGAGACGGAACTGCAACGAAAGGCACTCGCAGCAGGTTTCGATCAAGTCTTACCCCGATCAGTGTTCGTCCGTGATTTACCGAAAATATTAACCACGGATCACACGGATGATCACCCGACCGGCGCAGGCGCGACGACTTCGTGAATCGAGCGCACCTCGCCGACCAACTCCTCATATTGCGGTAGCGTGAGCGCTTGTGCGCCGTCCGAAAGCGCATGCTCAGGCTGATCGTGAACCTCCACGATCAAACCATCCGCGCCCACCGCAACACCCGCACGCGCCAGCGGCATCACCATGAAAGTCCTGCCCGTCCCATGCGAGGGATCGACAACCACAGGCAAGTGTGAAACCTGGCGCACAGCGGGAATCGCCGCAAGGTCCAACGTGTTTCGCGTGTGCTGCGCAAACGTACGAATGCCGCGTTCGCACAGAACGACTTGATAATTTCCTTCGGCCATCACGTACTCCGCCGCAAGCAGCCACTCCTCGAGCGTCGCCGACAGCCCGCGCTTGAGCAATATCGGCAACTTCGCGCGCCCCGCTCGTCGCAACAGCGAGAAGTTCTGCATATTGCGCGCGCCGATCTGGATCATGTCGCCGTAACGTTCAACCTGGTCCACACCCGCTTCGTCGAGCGCTTCCGTGACGATCTTCAATCCGTACGCCTCGCGCACCTCAGCAAGTATCTTCAATCCTTCTTCCCCGAGTCCCTGAAACGCGTAGGGTGAAGTCCTTGGCTTGTAAGCACCTCCGCGAAAGAAACGCGCGCCACTTCGCCTGACCGATTCAGCAATCGCAAACGCCTGCGTGCGACTCTCAATCGCGCATGGTCCAGCAATAATCGCCAACTCGTCTCCGCCGATCGTCGCGTCGCCAACGCGCACTATGGTCTTTTCCTGTTTTAGATCAAGACTGATCAGCTTGTAAGGCTTGCTGACGCGAATCGCTTCAGCTACGCCCGGGAGATTCTCGAAGTGAGAAGGATCGACTGCACCCTGGTTGCCGGTGATACCGATCGCAGTGCGAGTCGCGCCAGGCATCGGATGGCCCTTAAAACCTAAATGCTCGATTACGCTGAGGACGGTCTCGACTTGAGCGTCGGTGGCGTCGTGTTTCATTACGATTAACATGGTGCTTTTTCCTCTTAACTTTTCTTCGTTACGCCATGGGCGTTTCGCGCACGGGTGTTTACATCTGTTCCGGTACCTTGATACCAAGTATGGAAAGCGAGGTGGTCAGCTTAATTCTGATGATTTTTGTCACGGTGATCAAGACCGCGCGGCGTACTTCGTCCGGTTCGGTCATGATCCGGTGGTCGTGATAGAAACGGCTAAAAGCTCTGGCGAGCGAGAAAGTGTACTTTGCCAGGTTGGCAGGTTCCGCTGAATTGCGACACTGTGCAATCACTTCATCGAGCTGTTGCGATAACATCAACAGCGACCAAATCTCCGTTCCGGCATCGCCAGACAAAACCTCTGTCACTCTCGTCTGCAACGGGCCGTCTTCGGCTGCTGCTTTCATTAACGCATCCGCGGCGTCAACAGTTTCATTGCCGAGCTTGCGAAAGATCGAGTTGGTCCGTACCGCGGCATACTGGCAGTAAGGTCCGGTCTCACCTTCGAACGAAAGCGCTTCTTTGAAATCAAATGCGATCACCGTTGTGCGCGTAAATTTCAATAGGAAGTATCGCAATGCAGCAACCGCGACGTCATGCGCCGTCGCTTTCTTTTCGTCGTCGGAAAGATCGGGATTTCGTTTTTCAACTTCCGCGAGCGCTCCGGCTTCGAGTTGATTGATCAGATCGTCGGCTTTGACGCCCAAACCCTTGCGACCGCTCATCTCGATGTAAGGCCGCGCGCGATCCTCGTCGCTCAGTTCGATGCCAAGCTCTTCGCAAGCGGCCGGTGACAACGCAACCATCTCGTAGCTGAAATGTACGCTCGCGTCTGCGCCGATCTCAGGTACGACCGCCGCCACACCACGTGCGACGATCTCCTGCGGATACGATTGACGCGAGTCGATCACGTTATAGACGGTGATGCCGCCGCCGAAGTGTGGATGGTCGGGTCCGGCTTCAGTTTTCGTAACCCAAAGCACGTGGCCGTCCGGGTAGTTTCGAAAGACTTTGTAATTGAAGTCGAGACCGAGCTTGCCGAGTTTCCAGAGTTGGTAGGCGATGTCTTTACCGGTGTAAGTTACGGTTCCATTCGAACGCACGATGATCTTGTCTGACTCGTGTTCGTCGGTGCCCGTGTGCGATTCGAATGGCATCACCCAGCAGCCTGCGTGCCGGCCTTCAGTTTCGTACCTGATCACGCCCGTCTTCTTCATCAGGTCGAAAGCGCGCTCCCAGAAATGCAGGTGCAGAATGTCTGACTCGCGTGCGAGGAGATCGTAGCGAATGTCGAGTCGCTCCATCGTGTCGATGATGCACTCGACGTTACGTGTCGCGACGTAGTCTGCGAGCTCGGCGATTGTGTTACCACCACCTTCCTCGAGTGCGTGCAGCACTTCGTTGCGAAGCTTGATCTTTTCGGGGTTGAGGTCGCCGGTCGCGTTTCCGTCGCGGTAGAAGAGGCCGACCTTTGTGTAGAGGTCCCAGCAGTAATAATCGAACGGGTAGTCTTTGGTGAGTGAAGCGTCGAGCGACTTGATCTGGTCCAGGTTCATGTTTTCCAGATGCAGGAAGCCGACGACGACATCTGCAACCTGGACGCCCGTGTTGTCGATGTAGTTTTGGACTTCGACGCGGTCGCCGGCGGCTTGCAGGATTCGCACGAACGTATCGCCGAGGACAGCGTTGCGAACGTGGCCGATATGCGCTGCTTTGTTGGGGTTGATGCTGGTGTGCTCGACCATCTTTTTGGATTGGTCTTGATCCGTAGTTTTTGTTCGGCTTGGCCCAGCAAACAGACCGAGCAGCCTGGCGCGATCTAAGAAGACGTTGATATAACCTGCGCCCGCGATCTCTACACGCGAGACTTCTTCGATATCTTCAAGCTGTGGTTTGAGCTTTTCGGCAATGGCGCGCGGCGCCTGTTTTTCGCCCCTTGCTTGTTTGATCAGTTTCGCGAGCTCGAAACAGACGGGAAACGCGAGATCCCCTAGTTCGGCACGCGGCGGAGCGTCAACACTGACCTGCTGCACCTCCACACCAAAAATCTCACGCGCGGCCCCGCGAATACGCTCCCTGAGCTTTTGTTGCAGTTGGGTTAGGGTCATGGGAAAAGGCGAGAGTATAGCATCTCTTTGGAGTGTGCCATCCCACCGCCGTTTTTGCAGGTTTGAGGGGGCTTGCGGCGAGAGCGTGGGGCTAATCGCGGACTCCGTGTTCGCGGTAACGCCGAGGCGTTGGCCTAATCGCGGACTCCACGTTCAAGGTTTAACGCCGAAGGCGTTGGCTAATTTCAGCCCAGGGTTGGAGCGCAGCGACAACCCTGGGTCAATCCATTAATAATAGCAACCAACCCTGAAAGGGTTCCTGCCGCAATCAATCCCAAACGTATCGCTCGTCATACTTAGAAACGGAAAACGATTTTTTGTTGAGAAGACGAGGTGCGTCCATAGACGCGCGAGAGATTGAACCATTGTGAGGTGCTCTCCTTTTGAGTTTTTAACCCTTTCAGGGTTGGCGCGGAATATAACATGTTTACCCAGGGTTGTCGCTTGCGCTCCAACCCTGGGCGGGAATTAGCCAACGCCTTCGGCGTTAAAACTGTCATGCTCCAAAATGCTGGACCGTACTACAAAAGGCGCGCCGTGTTACCATCGCGGGCGAAATGCAAATCTCGAGGGAACTGTGGCGGCGCTTTGCGCACGCGCGGAGGGTGGTCGTGCTCACCGGCGCCGGGGTTTCGGCGGAGTCCGGGGTGCCGACGTTTCGCGGTGGTGGGAATACGACTGTCTGGAAGGGAATGCCTTTCGACGTCATCTCTTCGGCAGCGATGGTCGAGCGCGATCTGCCCGCCGTTTGGGAGTGGTTCGACTATCGTCGCGGCTTTATGGCAGCCATCGAACCCAATCCCGCGCATTACGAGATCGCGCGCTGGCAGAACCGGTTTGCGGAGTTCACTCTGGTTACGCAGAATATCGATGGCTTGCACCAGAAGGCCGGCTCGCGCGACGTGACGGAGCTTCACGGCAACATCTGGCGCGCCCGTTGCACGGTTTGCCGTTTCTCCCACGACAACTCTTCCGGCATGAAACGCCCTGACGCATGCCTCGAATGTGGAAACTTCCTGCGGCCGGACGTGGTCCTGTTTGGCGAGATGTTGCCGCCGGGTGCTTTTGAGTTCGCGGCTGAACGCGCCGCCGAATGTGAATTGTGCTTTGTTATTGGAACGTCAGGGCTGGTGTATCCAGCCGCAGGGCTGCCGGAAATAGCAAAGGCGGCTGACGCGTACGTTGTCGAAGTGAACCCAGAGCGCACGCCGCTGTCCGATCTGTGTGACGAGGTTTTGACAGGCAAAGCCGGCGACGTGTTGCCACTGTTCTCAAAATGAAGACTCTTTATTTCGACTGTTTTGCCGGTGCGAGCGGCGACATGATTCTCGGCGCGATGGTGGCCGCAGGTGTAGATCCAAACTACCTGCGCGACCAACTCTCACTGCTGCGCGTCGACGGCTTCAGCATCGACTTTGAAACCGTCGACCGCTCCGGTCTGAGCGCAACGTACGCGCGTGTCGAGACTGCACACGAGCACAAGCATCGTCATCTCGCAGATATCAAACAGATCATCGAAGCATCAGATTTGCCGGAGTATGTGAAAGCGCTTTCAGTTCAGATCTTCACGCATCTCGCCGAGGCCGAATCGCGTGTACACAACGAGCCGGTCGAGCACGTTCACTTTCATGAAGTCGGCGCACTCGATGCGATTGTCGACGTAGTCGGCGCTGCGATCTGTTTTGACTATTTGGATATCGGACGTTTCGTATGCTCGCCGTTGCACGTCGGGAGTGGTATGGTCCAGATGGCCCACGGTCGCTTTCCGATCCCGCCACCCGCGGTCGCAGAACTTCTGAAGGGCGTACCGTTCTATGCAACCGACATACAAGGCGAATTGCTGACGCCGACGGGCGCAGCGATCCTCACATCGGTTTGCAGCGAGTATGGTCCAATTCCTGAAATGACCACCGAAAGCGTGGGCTACGGCGCCGGTACGCGCGAATACCAGGATTTTCCAAACGTCTTGCGCGTGTTGTTTGGAGAGACCAGGGAGCATCCAAACGACGATCTGCTCTGGATGTTGGAAACCAATCTCGACGACGCTTCACCACAGATCATCGGTCACGTCATGGATCGCGTCCTCGAGTTGGGCGCACTCGACTGTTTCTTCACCCCGGTGCAGATGAAGAAGAACCGCCCCGGAGTGCTTTTGTCAGTCCTTTGCAGACCCGATGAAAAGGAAGCGGTCATGAAGTTGTTGTTTATGGAAACGACAACGCTGGGTATTCGCAGTTATGAAGTCCAAAGGCGTGGACTGCAACGAACCGTGGTTCGGGTGGAAACGCAGTACGGAACAATCGATGTTAAAGTAGCGCTACTGGAAGGGCACGTGGTAAACGAAATGCCGGAGTTCGAGGAGTGCCGGGCGGCTGCGGCCCGGGCGAACGTCCCTCTAAAAGTGGTGGAGGATGCGGCGCGAGTCGCACTGGCTAAAACTCGCCACGGATGAAGCGCGGGTAATAGGAGTTATGGCAACAAAGTTTTTAGATCAAAAGAACGAGGTCGATCTCGACCTGATCGCGCAGGGCGTGCGGATGATCATCGAGGGCATCGGCGAGGATCCTGAGCGCGCAGGTTTATTGGAAACTCCGCAACGCGTCGCCGAGATGTACGCTGAGTTGACCTCGGGCATGCGCGAAGATCCGGCGCAGCACGTCGTACCGTTGCCGGGCGACAAACACGACGAGATGGTGATCGTGAAAGACATCTCGATAGCGTCGTTGTGCGAGCATCACCTTGCGCCGTTTGTGGGTCGCTGTCATATCGCGTACATCCCGAAGGGCGGCCGCATCCTCGGCATCTCGAAGCTCGCGCGCCTTGCCGAGACGTTTTCGCGGCGACTGCAACTTCAGGAACGTCTGACTACAGACATCGCAAACACTCTTTTCGAGGGGCTCAAGCCGCTCGGCGTGATGGTCGTGATCGAAGCGGAACACACTTGCATGACGCTGCGCGGCGTGAGGAAGGCCGACGCGAAGACGGTGACGTCAGCGGTGCTCGGCGGTTTCCGCTCCGATCCACGCACACGCGCTGAAGCGATGGCTCTGATCAAAGGAAAGGATTAACAAAGGTTCATGTATCGAATCATTGTCGCCGTTGTCATTACTACGGTCACGTTTGGCGCCGTGCAATCACAAAACGGTAAATCGAGCTCTTCTGAAATCAAGGAAGCAACGCTCAAGGGGCATATCCGGTTTCTGTCAGACGACCTGCTCGAAGGGCGTGGCACGGGTGCGCGTGGTGGCGAGCTGGCGGCGAAGTACATCGCGGCACAACTCGAAGCTCTCGGCGCGAAAGGCGCCGGTCCTGATGGAAGTTTCTTCCAACCCGTGTCGCTCGTCGGCGTGAAAGCAGATCCGAGCACAGTCCTGACGATCTCGGGTGCGAGTGGAAGCGAGACTTTCAAATTCGCCGACGACTTCGTCGCGTTCACAGGCGCGCAAACTGAATCAGTAGACGTCGACACGGATCTCGTCTTCGTCGGTTACGGCATCAACGCGCCCGAACAACGCTGGAACGATTACAAGGGCCCTGACACAGATTATCGCGGCAAGATTCTCGTGATGCTGGTGAACGATCCACCAGCGACACCCGCCGAACCAAATCTCTTTGGCGGCAAAGCTCTCACGTACTACGGCCGCTGGACCTACAAGTATGAAGAAGCTGCTCGTCGCGGAGCCGCCGGAGCAATCCTGCTGCACACAGATCAATCCGCCGGCTACCCCTGGGGCGTCGTGCGGACTTCGAATGGCTCCTGGCGATTCGACATCGCTCGAACGCAAGGCGACACCACTCCTTTTCTACAGTTTCGCTCGTGGGTAACTGACGACGCCGCACGTCGTTTGATGAAACTCGCCGGGCAGGATCTCGACGCGCTGCGAACCAGGGCGGCGACTCGAGACTTTCAACCAGTAAAGCTCGGCGTCAAAGGCAAGTTAAATCTGAAGAGCGAAGTGAAGCGGGTCGAGGACAAGAATGTCGTCGGCATTCTGGAAGGAAGCGATCCGCAGTTGCGCAGCGAGTATGTCGTGTATTCAGCACACTGGGACCACCTTGGCGTGGGCGCGCCAAACAAAGCGGGCGACACGATCTACAACGGCGCGCAGGACAATGCGACGGGGGTCGCCTGTGTTCTCGCGATTGCTGACGTCATCTCGCATATGTCGCCGCGTCCAAAGCGCTCGAGCTTGTTTTTATTCCCAACGGCTGAAGAGCAGGGACTGCTCGGCGCCGAGTGGTATGCGAAACATCCAGTCGTGCCGATCGACAAGACGGCGGCCAACGTGAACCTCGACTCGATGAACGTGCTTGGACCAACGCACGACTTCATCCCGCTGGGCGCGGAACGTTCGACACTCAAAGGCGTTGTCGATGCAGTCGCCAAAATGATGGGCTTGAGAGTCTCGCCCGACGCGCGTCCGGAGCAGGGCTCGTTCTATCGTTCCGATCATTTCCCGTTTGCGAAAGCCGGTGTGCCTTCGATCAGTTTGAAAGAAGGAAGCGATTACGTCGGGCATTCGAAGGAATGGGGCGAGGAGCAGTTCAAGGCTTACAACACGGCGCACTATCATCAGCCCTCCGACGAGATGCGCGACACGTGGGATTATAGCGGCATGATTCAGGAAGCGCAGATCGCGCTCGCGATCGGACGCATGATCTCAGACGCGCCGGAGAAGCCTCGCTTCAATCCCGATGATGAGTTTGCGAAGAAGCATTAGAAAAGCTTCCTCGCAAAGACGCAAAGGCGCAAAGAGGATTTACCTGGCGTCTTTGCGCCTTTGCGAGGAAAGCACCCTTTACAGATGAACACTTTCTACGTCACAACGCCAATCTATTACGCCAACAGCCTGCCACACCTGGGCCATCTCTACACGATGATCGTGGGCGATACCATCAACCGCGCGAAAAAACAGCAGGGGATCGAAACCTACTTTCTGACCGGTACCGACGAACACGGAATCAATATCGAGCGCGCCGCACAAAACGCGGGACGCACTCCGCAAGAGCAGGCAGATTACGTCGTCAGTTATTTCAAACAGATGACGAGTAAGTTTGCTCTCGACACCGAACACGGCGGTTACGACATCTTCATGCGTACCACCGAGCCTTTTCACTACGAAGGCGTGAGCGAGCTCTGGCGAAAGATCGCTAAGGCGAAAACTCCAAAGGGTAATGACGCGCTGTACAAGGGCCATTACGAAGGCTGGTTTTGTGCTCCGTGTGCGGAATACAAGACGGAGGACGAGTACGAGAAACCAAAGAACGAAGGCGACCCACCGACGTGCCTCATTCACGAAACGCCTCTCGATCGCGTATCGGAAGAAAGTTACTTCTTCCGCCTCTCTGACTACGACGAAGCGTTGTTGTCTGTGTTTGAGGGTCGCCCCGATTTCGTGAGGCCGGATTCGCGGAGAAACGAAGTAATGAGTTTTGTTCGTGGAGGCTTGCAGGATCTGTCGGTCAGTCGTTTGAAAACGTCGGTCAGTTGGGGTCTCCCGGTTCCCGATGATCCCGCGCACACGATGTACGTCTGGTTCGACGCGCTGACGAACTACATCACGGCAATCGGATATGGGAACAAGGAGCGCGAGCAAGCCGTTGGATTTGAAAAGTTCTGGCCTGCGTTGCACCTGGTCGGGAAGGACATTCTCCGGTTTCACGCGGTTTACTGGCCCGCGTTTCTGATTGCCGGGGGCATCGAGCTTCCGCGCGCGATTGTGGCGCATGGAATGTGGGTCGATCCCGCCGGGCGCAAGATGTCCAAGACACTCGGGAATGTGATCGAGCTTGACGTCTTGCACAAGCACTTTCCCATTGACGTGATCCGCTACTTCGTTTTGCGCGAAATGGTGTTTGGACAGGACGGGCGCTTCGGTTACGAGGCGCTGATCGATCGCGCCAACAGCGACCTCGCCAGTGGCTGGGGAAATCTTTCCAGCCGCACGTTGACGATGATCGGGCGTTACTGTGATTCGCGAATTCCTTCGGGCTTGATTCCTGAAGACAAGTTGTTGCTGGCGAAGCGCAGTGGTGTCGACACGGACGAGACGACCATCGCGGGATTCATCGAGCACGCCCGGGATCAGTTCTTACTGCATCTGGAAAACCTCGCATTTAGTCGAGCACTCGAAACGGCGTGGTCTGTGATCGCGCGCGTCGACAAGGCGATTTCCGACGCAAAGCCCTGGGATCTCGCGAAAGATGAAAACCAGAAGCAGACGCTCGGTGCCGTGTTGTATCGGGCCGCAGAATCGCTTCGCTGGTTGGCCGTGTTGCTGCATCCGTTTATGCCG
>Ga0105237_10004941_pt1 | contig 15231 bp, 14 predicted proteins | sample KBSC24metaG_FD_81520 | JGI IMG/M metagenome (GOLD analysis project Ga0105237, IMG submission 81520) | Corn rhizosphere microbial communities from Kellogg Biological Station, Michigan, USA - KBS C2-4 metaG | ecosystem: Host-associated > Plants > Roots > Rhizosphere > Soil | place: Michigan, USA... | reverse complement strand
TGCGCATGATCGCGGGTCTCGAGGATATCAGCGGCGGGGAGATCGACATCGGCGGCCGCATGGTCAACGATCTGCCGCCGCGCTCGCGCAACATCTCGATGGTGTTCCAGTCCTACGCACTCTATCCGCACATGACGGTGCGCGAGAACCTCGGCTTCTCGCTCAAGATCGCGGGAGTGGCCAAGGACGACATGGACAGGCGCGTCGCCGAAGCCTCCGCCATCCTCGGCCTCGACGAACTCCTCGAACGCCGCCCCTCCCAGCTTTCCGGGGGCCAGCGCCAGCGCGTCGCCATGGGCCGCGCCATCGTGCGCGATCCCGATGTCTTCCTGTTCGATGAGCCGCTGTCGAACCTTGATGCCAAGCTGCGCACGCAGATGCGCACCGAGATCAAGAAGCTGCACGCCAAGGTGAAGTCGACGGTCATCTACGTCACGCACGACCAGGTCGAGGCGATGACGCTGGCCGACCGCATCGTCATCATGCGCGCCGGCCATATCGAACAGGTCGGCACGCCGGACGAGGTGTTCAGCCGTCCCGCGACACGCTTCGTCGCCGGGTTCATCGGCTCACCGCCGATGAACCTGCACGAGGCGACGGTGAGCGACGGGCGGCTGGTCTTCAGTGGCGGCGACAGCCTGCCTCTGCCCGGCCAGTTCAAGTCGAGGACCGCCGCCGGCGACAAGGTCGTGTTCGGCATCCGTCCCGACGACTTGTACCCCACCGGCCACGGCCTGAGCTCCGGCGGTGACACCGAAGTCCATCGCGTCGAGCTGCCGGTCAGCATCACCGAGCCGCTTGGCAACGAAACGCTGGTCTTCGCCGAGTTCAACGGCGCCGACTGGGTGTCGCGCATGCTCAATCCCAAGCCGCTGAAAGCCGGCGACAGGATCGGCATGAGCTTCGATCTGAGCCGCGCGCATCTGTTCTCCGCCGAAACCGGCAAGTCGCTGAGGATCTGATATGGCGAAAATCGAAAGAATCGAACTGCGCATGGTCGACCTCGTGCCGAAGGTGAAGCGCACGGACGCGATCCAGAGTTTCGTCAGCCAGGAAACGCCGATCGTCACAATCACCGATTCCGACGGCGCGTCGGGCACCGGCTACAGCTACACGATCGGCACCGGCGGCTCTTCGGTGATGCGGCTTCTGGCCGACCATCTTGCGCCGCGCCTGATCGGCCGTGACGCCGACCAGATCGAGGCGATCTGGCACGACCTCGAATTCGCCACCCACGCCACCACCATCGGCGCCATCACGGCGATCGCGCTGGCCGCGATCGACACCGCCCTTTGGGATCTGCGCGCCAGGAAGCAGAACCTGCCGCTCTGGAAGCTCGCCGGCGGCGCCAAGGACCGCTGCCCGCTCTACACCACCGAGGGCGGCTGGCTGCATATCGAGACGCAGGCGCTGGTCGATGACGCGTTGGCGGCCAAGGCCAAGGGTTTCACCGGCTCCAAGGTCAAGATCGGCAAGCCGCACGGCTCCGAGGATTTTGCGCGGCTCTCGGCGGTGCGCAGGGCGGTCGGCGACGGTTACGAGATCATGACCGACTGCAACCAGGGCTTTTCCGTCGACGAGGCGATCCGCCGCGCCGAGCGGCTGCGCGAGCTCGATCTTGCCTGGATCGAGGAGCCGCTGCCGGCCGACGACATAGACGGCCATGTACGCTTGTCGAATTCGACTGCGACGCCGATCGCGGTCGGCGAGTCGCTCTATTCGATCAGGCATTTCCGCGAATACATGCAAAAGGGCGGCTGCAACATCATCCAGGTCGATGTCGGCCGTATCGGCGGCATCACGCCTTGGCTTAAGGTTGCCCACGCGGCGGAAGCCTTCGACATGCCGGTCTGCCCGCACTTCCTGATGGAACTGCATGTCAGTCTGGTCTGCGCCATCCAGAACGGCAAATATGTCGAGTATATTCCGCAGCTCGATGAGTTGACGGGCAGGAAGATGCGCATCGAGGATGGACATGCGCTGGCGCCCGGTGAGCCCGGCATAGGCATCGACTGGGACTGGGACGCCGTGAAGGCAAAAAGCATCGCCGAGTTCACCACGGCGATCGTGAAATAGGGAGGCGGATATGCAGCGCATGGGAATGGTGCTCGGGCTGAAACCCGAAAAGGTCGAGGAATATGTTCGCCTGCACGCCGCCGTATGGCCGGACGTTCTCACCATGATCTCGGCCTGCAACATCAAGAACTATTCGATCTACCTGAAGCGGCCGGAGAACCTCTTGTTCTCCTATTTCGAATATCACGGCGCCGATTACGCCGCCGACATGGCCAAGATGGCCGCAGACCCGAAGACCCAGGAATGGTGGTCGGTCTGCATGCCCTGCCAGGAGCCGTTGGAGACTCGCAAGGAAGGCGAATGGTGGGCGTCGATGGACGAGGTCTTCCATCATGACTGATGCCTTCGATCCGGCATCGCTGGCGCAGTCCTGGCCAAAACCCTTGAAGCCGCGTCCGATAGTCACCTTCGGCGCCGGCTCGATCGTCGGCGACGCGCATTTTCCCGCCTATCGCAAGGCCGGCTTCCCGATTTCCGGCCTGTACGATCCGGATCAGGCCAAGGCGCAGAAACTCGCCGAGACATGGGGCGTGACGGCATTCCGCTCGGTCGAGGAAGCAGCGGCCGTGAAGGACGCGATCTTCGATCTCGCCACGCCGCCGGGCCGACATGCCGAGGTGCTGAAGGCGCTGCCGGACGGCGCCGTGGCGCTGATCCAGAAGCCGATGGGCAACTATCTCGGCGAGGCAACCGAGATCCTCGAAATCTGCCGCGCCAAGCAACTCAGGGCAGCGGTGAATTTCCAGCTTCGCTTCGCGCCGATGATGCTGGCGCTGAAGGATGCGATCGCCAAGGGCTGGCTGGGTGAGGTCGTCGATTTCGACGCGCTTCTGGCGCTCGACACGCCATGGCAGCTCTGGGAATTCCTGCTCAAGGCGCCGCGCGTCGAGATCGCCATGCATTCGATCCACTATCTCGACCTGATCCGCCAGCTTCTCGGCAATCCGTTGGGCGTGCACGCCAGGACGCTCGGCCATCCCAACCACAAGGTCGCGCAGACCCGCACCAGCGCCATCCTCGACTATGGCGACACGGTGCGCTGCGGGCTGTCGATCAACCACGACCACAAATTCGGGCGCCGCTACCAGGCCTGCGAGTTCCGCATCTGCGGCACCGAGGGCGCGGCCTATGTCAAGCTCGGCCTCAACCTCGATTATCCGCGCGGCGAGCCGGACATATTGGAAATCCATCCCAAGGGCGGGTCGGAGTGGGTCAGCGTCCCGCTCGCCGGCGAGTGGTTCCCCGATGCCTTTGTCGGCCGCATGGCCAATGTCCAGCGCTTTGCTTCCGGCGAGGACGCCGGGCTTGTGAGCTCCGTCGAGGACGCCTGGAACACCATGGCGTTGGTCGAGGCCGCCTATAAATCGAGCGCCGCGCCGGCAACGCCGCTGGCCGCAAAGCCGTAAGACAGGACATGGAACAGACCACCTATTTCGAAGACTACGAGATCGGTTCGTCGCGCCTCACCAGCGGCCGCACCATCACCGAGACCGACTTCGTCGTCCATGCCGGTCACACCGGCGATTTCTTTCCGCATCACATGGACGCCGAGTTCATGAAGACGACGCCGTTCGGCCAGCGCATCGCGCATGGCACTCTGGTCTTCTCGGTCGGAGTCGGCCTCACCGCAAGCGTCATCAACCCGGTCGCCTTCTCCTACGGCTACGACCGGCTGCGCTTCATCAAGCCGGTTTTCATCGGCGACACGATCCGCACGCGCACCACCATCGCGGCCAAGGAGGACGACCCGAAGCGCCCCGCCTCGGGTCGCGTCATCGAACGCGTCGAGGTTTTGAACCAGCGCGACGAGGTCGTGCTGGCGGCGGATCACATCTACATCGTCGAGCGCCGGCTCGGCTGACAGACGGAGACAGACAGCATGGCTGACATCAAAGGCAAGGTAGCGGTCGTCACGGCGGCGGCGCAAGGCATAGGGCGGGCAAGCGCGCTGGCCTTGGCCAAGGCCGGCGCCATCGTCCACGCCACCGACATCAACGAGGCGGCTCTGGCCGAACTCGGCAAGACGCCCGGCATCAAGACGCGCAAGCTCGACGTGCTGAACGATGACGCGGTGAAAACCGCCTTCGCCGAAATCGGTCGTGTCGACGTACTGTTCAACTGCGCCGGCTTCGTCCATGCGGGCTCGATCCTGGAGATGAAGGACGAAGATCTCGACTTCGCCTTCAACCTCAATGTGCGAGCCATGATCCGCACCATCCGCGCGGTGCTGCCCGGCATGCTGGAGCGAGGCGATGGTTCGATCATCAACATGTCCTCGGTGGCCGGCGCGCCCAAGGGCGTGCCGAACCGTTTTGCGTACGGCGTGACCAAGGCCGCCGTCATCGGCCTGACCAAGTCGATCGCCGCCGACTATGTCGCCAGGGGCATTCGCTGCAACGCCATCTGCCCGGGCACCGTGGAGAGCCCGTCGCTTCAGGGCCGCATGCAGGCGCAGGGCGACTATGAGGCGGCGCGCGCCGCCTTCATCGCCCGCCAGCCGATGGGCCGGATCGGGACGCCGGAAGAGATCGCCGACCTCGCCGTTTATCTGGCCGGCGCCACCTACACGACAGGACAGGCCTATAATGTCGACGGCGGCTGGTCGATCTGAGGCCGTTTCGGCGGCCAGGTTCAGCGTTGGCGGCAACCCAGTTAGAGCGGGCCATTTACGAGGCAGACATGACCAGGATCACGGACCTCAGAACCTTCGATCTGCGCTTTCCGACGTCGCAAAGCCTCGACGGTTCGGACGCAATGAATCCGGACCCGGATTATTCCGCCGCCTATGTCATCCTCGACACCGATGTCCCGTCGCTGAAAGGCCACGGGCTCACCTTCACCATCGGCCGCGGCAATGAGATCTGCTGCGCGGCGATCGAGGCGCTGCGCCATCTGGTCGTCGGGCTCGACCTCGACTGGGTGAAGCAGGATCCCGGCCGTTTCTGGCATCACGTGACCGGCGACAGCCAGTTGCGCTGGATCGGCCCGGACAAGGGCGCCATGCATCTTGCCGTCGGCGCGGTGGTCAACGCGGTCTGGGACCTGTGGGCCAAGCAAGCCGGCAAGCCGGTCTGGCGCCTGGTCGCCGAGATGAGCCCGGAAGAGATCGTGCGCATTGTCGACTTCCGCTACCTCACCGACGCGATCACGCCGGCCGAAGCGCTGGAGATCCTGAAAAAGGCTGAAGCCGGCAAGGCCGGGCGCATCGCCACCCTCGAGCGCGAAGGCTATGCTTGCTACACCACTTCGGCCGGCTGGCTTGGCTATCCCGACGACAAGCTCAGGCGCCTTTGCCAGGAGGCGGTCGACGATGGGTTCAATCACATCAAGCTGAAGGTCGGCCGCGACCGCGCCGATGACATCCGCCGCTTGCGGATCGCCCGCGAGGTCATCGGCCCGGACAGATACCTGATGATCGACGCCAATCAGGTCTGGGAGGTCGACCAGGCGATCGATTGGCTGAAGGACCTTGCCTTCGCCAAGCCGTTCTTCATCGAGGAACCGACCAGTCCCGACGACGTCGCCGGTCATGCGAAAATCCGCAAGGCGGTGGCCCCGATCAAGGTCGCGACCGGCGAGATGTGCCAGAACCGCATCATGTTCAAGCAGTTCATTGCCGGCGGCGCGATCGATGTCGTGCAGATCGATTCCTGCCGCATGGGCGGGCTCAACGAGGTGCTGGCGGTGCTTCTGATCGCCGCCAAGTTCGGCCTGCCGGTCTGGCCGCATGCGGGCGGTGTAGGCCTATGCGAATATGTCCAGCACCTGTCGATGATCGACTATGTCGCCGTGTCAGGCAGCAAGGACGGGCGCGTCATCGAATATGTCGATCACCTGCACGAGCACTTCCTCGAACCCTGCGTAATAAGTGACGCTGCCTATATGCCGCCGGCAGCGCCCGGCTTCTCGATCGAGATGAAGGCTCAGTCGATCGAGGACTATCTGCATCGCGCCTGAAACCCGGCGCTGCCTTATTGCCTCAGACAACCCCGCCTCAGCCGGACCGGCACGCCTATCCAGCGCTGACGGTCGGCGGCGTCTCCAACTGATCGGCAACGGCCTGCCAGCGATCGGCAAAATGCCCATATGCCGTCTTGATCTGGACGCCGACGGGAAGTTCCGGGCATTCATTCTCGCCGTTGCTGCCCCAATTGACCCACCCGGACTGGCGCCGCTGCACGATCTGGAAGGCGCCGGATGGCTGCGATGTCCACCAGACCATGGCGCGGCCGGTGGCCGCGTCGAATTCCACCGTCTTGTCGGCCGGGCCCGGGAATATCGTCTCGTGCTCGACTGCGGACACGTCGACCGGCCGATCGGTCAGTCGCCAATGACGGTCCGTGAGGTCGGCCTTCACATGGGATGTGGCGCGCACGCGCGCCAGCCGTTCACGCAGCTCGTCTTCGCCGAGCACGCCCTCCCACTTGCAGAACAGGCGCCAGTAGAGATCCCAGTGCGCGGATTCGATGTCGCTGAGATTGGAACGGAACTCCTCGAACTTCCGGCTCTGGTTGGCCGAGCTGGCCACCGTGTCGGCCACCATGGCGACGAGTTCGCCGGCATAGGGGTCTCCCGGGCGGTAGCGCGTGCCGCCATAGGCGGCGAAGCGGTCGAACACCAACTTGCCCTTGCCGCCCTCGAATTCGTCGCCGACCGTGATCTTGTTGGTGACCGAGCGGCCATTGATGACGGTCTGGAAGGAATCCACCTGGTAACGGCGCTGGAAGAAAGGCGTCCCGTGGGTGAAAATCCAGTCGATCGAGAAGCGCTTGCCCTTTAGCTCATCGAGTAGCCCGTCGGGGATCGTGCCGTACATGCGGTAGTGGTGGAGAACCGGGCCGCGTTCCAGCGTCTCGATCTCGACGGTCGTGTGTTCGGGAGGATTGATCAGCCCGTTCTCCGGGGTGAAGAAAGGCCCGTAAAAGCCGCCGATTGCATTGTTGCCGGAGGGGAGCAGCTCGAAATCGTCGGCCGAAGAACGGAAGTGGCGGATACCCCACTTGGAGGAGCCCAGGCCCTGCGCGGTGCCGGAGCAGAGCTCGAGGTCGAATGCCCCGGTATCGAGACGGACAAAGCAGTCCGCTTCCCTGCCTTTGAGGATGGTGATGCCGGAGAGGTCGGCCGAACCGGGCTCGCACGGCTCGTCCAGCGTCAGCCGCAGCTCACCGCTGAAGCTTACGGTCGCGATGAAACGCGTCTCGCCTGGTCTGGCGTCCTTTGTAAGGCGCTGGCAGAGAACCTTGTTGCCGGTGTCGTCGCGGGCCCACCAGAGGGTCTGCGGCAGCTCCGCGGCGACCGAAAAGATGATTGGTTCACGCTCGCGCCGGCCAGCGAGAGGATCCGTGATGGAGACGGCAAGGGTCATGGTTCTTCCAGTGCAAAGTGTGGGCAGGGATGAGGGGCCAGGTCCGGCCGGACCTGGCGCTATTGGCCGGGCATTCCGGGCGGTGCGTTTCTGCGAAAGCGAAAGAGTCCAGGCCGTTGCTTCAGGCTGTCGATGGCGACGGCCAGAATGATGACCACGCCCTTGATCAGCAGCTGGGTGAAGAAGGGCACGTTGAGCAGGATCAGGCCCGTGCCCAGGACGCCAAGGATGACCGATCCTATGAGCGTGCCAAGGATCCTGCCGCGCCCGCCGGCCAGGCTGGTGCCGCCAAGCACCACCGCCGCGATGGCGTCGAGCTCATAGCCTGTGCCGGCTGTGGGCTGGGCCGAAATCACACGGGCGGCGAAAATGACGCCCGCAAGTCCGGCACAGGCGCCGGCCAGGATATAGACGGATGTGACGACCCGCTTGACGCGTACGCCGGCGAGCTTCGCCGCCTCGGCATTGCCGCCAACGGCATAGACGTGGCGGCCGTAGCGCGTGCGTTCCAGGATAAACCAGACGATCAGGTAGACGACCGCCATCACGATGACCGGCATCGGGATGCCCCTGAGGTATCCGTTGCCGATGTCCTTGAAATTGAGGGAACTCGAGACGATCGGCTGGCCTTCGGTGATGGTGTAGGCGAGGCCGCGCAGGAACGTCATCGTTCCTAGCGTGACGATGAACGGCGCGAGCGAGAGGTAGGCGGTCAGTGCGCCGTTGATAAGGCCGCAGGCCGCGCCGACCGCAAGGCCTATGCAGATGGCGGCGGGCGCCGGCACCCCGGCCATGGCTGCGATGACCGAGACCACGCCGGAAACTGCGATGATCGATCCGACGGAGAGGTCGATGCCACCGGTCAGGATGACGATCGTCATTCCCGCCGCCAGAATGGCATTCACTGATATGGAGCGCGCAATGTTGAGGAGGTTGTCGACACGGTTGAAGTTTGGTGCGATGGCCGACATCAGAATGACCAACGCGAGCAGCACCATCAGGATGCCGACGCGATCCCACCATTTGGCGAAGTCGAACGGGACGCGTTCGGGAGCGGCCGCCTTTGGCTGGGCGATTTCATCTCGAGCGGTGTTCACGGCTGGACTCCTGTGTTTCCGCCAGGGGCCGCGGTGCCCGTCGCGTAAAGCATCACTTCCTCTTCGGAGGTTTTCTCCGAGACCAGTTCGGACACGATCTTGCCTTCGCGCATGACCAGGAGGCGATCGCTTATGCCGATGGCTTCCGGCAGGTCCGACGATATGACGAGGATTGCCTTGCCGGCGCGCGCCAGCTGATCGATCTCCTCGTAGATCTCGCGCTTTGCGCCGATGTCGACGCCACGGGTGGGCTCGTCAAGGATCAGCACCCTCGAATCGCGAAGCAGCCACCGCGCGAGCGCTGCCTTCTGCTGGTTCCCTCCGGACAGGGCTTTCACCGGCAGCGAGAGCGCGTTGAGCCTGAGACTCAGTCGTTTCATCTGCGTCAGGACCGCATCGCGTCGCTCCGTCCGGTTGACGACACCTGCCGCCACGAAGCGGTCGAGCGAGCTGATCGCAATGTTGTCCTCTACCGAATGGTCGAGGAAGAGCCCTTGCTCCTTGCGGTTCTCGGGCACCATGCCGATGCCGTCGGCGATCGCCTCGAACGGATCCGCAGGACGGCTAGGGCGACCTCCGATGCGGACCGAACCGGCGGTGCGAGGGTCGGCGCCGAAGAGCAGGCGGCCGACCTCGGTCCTGCCGGACCCAATCAATCCGGCCATGCAAACCACCTCTCCGGCGCGGACCGAGAGATTGACAGGGCCGACGCCCGTGCCCGCCAGTCCCTCGACTTCGAGGACGGTGGCGCCGGGGTCGCGTTTGTCGTGGTGGTAGAGGTCGGCGACCGGACGGCCCACCATCATCCGAACCACGTCCGGCGGACTGATCTGGGCGAGGGTTCCGGTGCCGACATAGCCACCGTCACGAAACACTGTGACACGGTCCGCCAATTGCCACACCTCTTCCATGCGGTGGGAGATGTAGATGAGGCCCACGCCTGCCGAGCGCATCTGGCCTATGATGCGGTAAAGCTCCTGCGCCTCGGCGCGGGACAGCGCGGCGGTCGGTTCGTCGAGCACCAGGACGCGCGCATTTTCGCCCACGGCGCGCGCGATCTCGACCATTTGCTGCATGCCGACGCTCAATGAGCCGAGTGGCCGCCGCGGGTCGATTGTCGAGTGGATGCGCGCCAGCTTCTCGCGCGCCTGCTCGTCCATGCGGCGACGGTCCAGCGTGCCGAAACGCGTTCGTGGTTCGCGTCCGAGCGCCAGGTTCTCCGCGACCGTCATGTCACGCACGGTGTTGAGTTCCTGGTGGATGATGGCAATGCCGTGGGCGGCAGCCTCGATCGGCGACCGGATCTCGACTTCGCGGCCATCGATGAGAATGCGCCCCGAGTCCCGCTGGATGTTGCCGGCAAGGATCTTCATCAACGTGGATTTGCCGGCGCCGTTCTCGCCCATCAGCGCATGGACTTCGCCGGCTCTGAGATCGAAACGGACCTTGTTCAATGCCAGCGTGGCACCGAAGCGCCTGGAGACGTCTTCGACAGCTAGCAGCGGAGGTCGGATGCTCATGGCAGCCTCTTGGGTCCTGGGACGGGGAGCGGCTTGCGCCGCTCCCCGTCGGGCTGGTCTGGGAGATTACCAGCCCGGATACTGGGCGACGTTGTCGCGGGTGACCAGAACGCTTTCGATCAAAACGGTCTTGTCCTTCGGCGCCTTGCCGGCAACCATGTCCTGCGCGACCTTGACCGCCTGACGCACCATCTCGGCAGGGTTCTGCGTGGCCGATCCGATGAACGGTGACCCGTCCCGCTTGAGTTCGGCGACCGCTTCGGGGCTGCCGTCAACGCCGGTGACCTTGATCTGGCTGGTCTTGCCGGCTTGTTCGACCGCCAGCACGGCGCCGAGCGCGGATGGATCGTTCATGCCGAAGATGCCTGTGACATCCGGGTTGGCCGTCAGCATGTCGGTCGTCACCGCGAGACCGGAGGCGCGATCGTTCTTCGAGGCCTGCTGGCCGACTATCTTGATGTCCGGAAACTTCTTGGCCACCGTCTTGCAGCCATTGATCCGGTCGATGATCGTCTGGATTGGGGTGCCGTCCACCAGCAGCACTTGACCCTTTCCGCCCATTTGCTGGAACAGGTATTCGCAGGACTTCTCGCCTGCCTGCACCGCATTGGTCATGATCACCGCGTCGGCGCCGTGGGCGGGAGTATCGACGGCTATCACGATGATGCCGGCGTCCTTGGCGCGCAGGATGGCCGGTTCGATGCCCGCCTCGTCCACCGCCGAGATGACGATCAGATTGACACCTTGCTGGATGAACGCGTCGATCTGGGTGTTCTGGTTGGCCAGGTCGAGCTGTGCGTCCTGTACGTTGACGGAAGCGCCGATCTGCTTGGCCGCGTCCTGGGCGCCCTTCGTCATGGCCGAGAAGAACGGATTGGACATATCCTGCACCATCAGGCCGATCTTCTCGATCTTGCTGGGAAGCTTGGCTTCAGCCGCGGCCGGAGCAGCCCCGAATGCCAGGCCGAACGCCAGAAGCGATGCGGTGGTGATGAACCGCAGTGTGGTCTTTGCTGTCATGTTTATCCTCCTTGGTTTCTGCCACCGTGATGTGACGGCAGTTGGGTTTCTTCTGCTTGCCAACCACGAACATCACCGCGGTCAGATTCCGGTTTTCGGGCTTTCCTAATCGTTTAGGTTGGAGCTCGAAAAAAATCCGGTCATCGTCTCTCCAATTCCATTTGTCGTCAGGCTGCCTGCGAGGCCATCGGGCCCGCCGCATGCGCGTCGTCTCTCGAGCAGCCGCAAGAACAGCGGATGATCAACCGGGCCGGCACGCGCTGCTGGTCCTCCGGTAGATAGATCGGGGTCGGCGACTCCCCCTTCTTCTCGGCCTCGACCTGCTTGTCGATGATCCTGCGCAGGGTCATCGCGGCGAGCAGGCCGATCTGCTCGCTGTGCTCGTTAAGCACCGTCATCGGCGGATCGGTAAGCTCCGACCAGGCGAATTCGTCATAGGCGACCACCGCCATTTCATCCGGAATTGCGATGCGCCTTTCAGCGGCAAGCTTCATGGAGCCGAGCAGCAGCGGATTGTTGCCCGCGATCAGCGCGCGTGGAATCCTGCCATTGGCGTCGAGGTGACGGGCCAGCGTGCTGTAGCCGGATGCCGCGTCGTTCTCGGACTCCAGCACCACCAGATCGGCTCCGTGGATACGTGCCGCCTCCCGTATGCCGCGCTCACGGTCGAACCGCGTCGACCATTTCGATGGATAGACCAGGAACAGCCAGTCCTTGTATCCATGGTCGGAGAGGTGCTTGCCCACCATCAGGCTGGCATTGTAGTTGTCCGTCGTCACGCTTGGAATGTGCGCGGCTTCGGCTGGCGGCGAGGAGTCGACGAAAACCAGCGGAATGTCCCAGCGTTCGAGCAGCCGCGCGTTGTCGGCCGTGAGCGTCAATGTCGAAATCACGCCAGCGGTCCGCGACTCGATGAGGCGGCGGATCATCCGATCCTCGAGGCGGGCATCATAGGCGCCGTTGACCGCGACGTCGCCGACGACCACTGTCCAGGCGGACGGTTCGAGCGCTTGCTGTATGCCTGCCATCAAGTCGAGATAGTAGGAGTTTGAGGTGCTAGCGGTGATGACGGCAACTGAATCGCGGCTGGCGCGGCGCAGTTCCTGAGCAGCGCGATTGAGCACATATCCGAGATCGCTGGCGGCCTTCATCACTTGCTCCCGACTGGCCTCGGAAACGCCATCGGCCCCGCTCAGGGCACGCGATACGGTGAACAAAGACAAACCTGTAGCGCGGCTGATGTCGCGCATCGTCGATCTTGCCAAGAGTTGAAACCTCCCTCGTCGAGGCCAGCCGAAGCTTTACCTAAACGTTTAGGGTCTTTTGTAATCCGTGTTCCGGTCATTGTCAATCCAGCCTTCAAGGTATCATGACGCGGGCGCTTGCAGCGCGCGACCGGACCGCCGCGAATCGGCTATGCCTTCCGCATGCAGGAAACGTCCCTCTACGAGCCGGTGAAGCGGTTCCTCGAGAACATGAATTTCGCCGTCAAGGGCGAGATCGGCGGCTGCGACGTGGTCGGCGTGCGCGACGGCGAGCCGAATGTCGTCGTCATCTGCGAGCTCAAGCTGCAATTCAACCTCGAGCTCGTCCTCCAGGGTGTCGACCGCGCTGCCGTCTGCGACGAGGTCTGGCTGGCGGCCCGGCAGTCGGCGCGCGGCAAGGGCCGCGAGCATGACCGGCGCTTCCGCGCGCTCTGCCGCCGCCTCGGCTTCGGCCTGCTCGGCGTCGACGGCAAGGGTGAGGTGGAGCTGATCCTTAGCCCGGCCGCCTTGCCGCCGCGCCGCGACCCGCGTCGGCGATCGCGCCTGGTCGAGGAGCATCACCGCCGCAAGGGCGATCCGTCCATCGGCGGCAGCACGCGAAGGAAGCCGATCATGACCGCCTACCGGCAGGAGGCTCTGGCTTGCGCCGCCGCCATGGTTGACGGCCCGAAGCGGCCGCGCGATCTCAAGGCACTTTCGCCGCGCGCGGCCAGCATCCTTTTGCACAACTACTATGGCTGGTTCGCCAGGGCCGAGCGCGGCGTCTACGCGCTGACCGAAGCGGGCCTTGCGGCGATCGGACCTTTGCCGGCGGCGCTATGACTCATCGCGGGCCAAAAGATTTGCCGGCTCACCACTCGGCGAAGGAGCCGTCCTTGTGGCGCCATACCGGGTTGCGCCAGCGATGGCCTTCCTTGGCGCGTTCCTTGACGTAATCCTCGTCGATCTCGACCCCCAGGCCGGGTCCGTCCGGGATCGCGACATAGCCTTCATGATAGCGGAACACGTCCTTGTTGGCGGCATAGTCCAGCAGGTCGTTGGCGGCATTGTAATGGATGCCGAGGCTCTGCTCCTGGATGAAGCAGTTGTAGCTCACGGCGTCGAGCTGCAGACATGCGGCGAGCGCGATCGGGCCGAGCGGGCAATGCGGGGCGACCGCCACGTCATAGGCTTCCGCCATCGCCGCGATCTTGCGGCATTCGGTAATGCCGCCCGCATGCGACAGGTCCGGCTGGATGATGTCGACGACAGCCTCCTCGAACACCGACTTGAAGTCCCAGCGGCTGTAGAGCCGCTCGCCGAGTGCGATCGGCGTCGAGCCAAGGGCGGCGATCTCCTTCAGCGCCTCGCGGTTTTCGCTGAGCACCGGCTCCTCGATGAACATCAGCCGGTATGGTTCCAGTTCCTTGACCAGCATGCGCGCCATCGGCCGGTGTACCCGGCCGTGGAAATCGACCGCAATGCCGATATCGGGGCCGACCGCCTCGCGCACCATGGCGACGCGCTCCACCGCTGCATCGATCTTGTCGTGGCTGTCGAGGATCTGCAGTTCCTCCGTGCCGTTCATCTTGAGCGCCAGGAAGCCGCGCGCGACCATTTCCCTGGCACCCGCCGCAACCTCCGCCGGCCGGTCGCCGCCGATCCAGGAATAAACCTTGATCGAGTCGCGCAGCCTGCCGCCGAGCAGTTCATGCACCGGCACGCCGAGCGCCTTGCCCTTGATGTCCCACAGCGCCTGGTCGATGCCGGCGATGGCGCTCATCAGGATCGGCCCACCGCGATAGAAGCCGCCGCGATGCATGACCGTCCAGTGATCCTCGATCAAACGCGGATCCTTGCCGATCAGATAGTCGGCCAGTTCCTTGACCGCCGCCTCGACGGTCAGCGCCCTGCCTTCGACGACGGGCTCGCCCCAACCGCTGACGCCGGCATCGGTCTCGATCTTGAGGAAGAGCCAGCGCGGCGGAACGACATAGGTGGTCAGAGCGGTGATCTTCATGCGGCCGGCCGGTCTCAGTTGTTCTTCAGTTTCTTGGCGCTGGTCAGGTCACGCGCGGCGAGATCGAGTATTCTGTTCGCTGCATTGCGCGCGGCGACGGCATCGCGCATGCGCAGCGCCTCGACGACGTCGCCATGCGCCGCCGCTGCTTCCATGCGCCTGACGGGCGAGATCGTCGCGGTGGCTTCCAGCGAAAACAGCAGCGCCGTATCGATCAGCTTGCCGATCTGCCGAAAGATCGGGTTGTGGCTTGCGCCATAGACGATCTGGTGGAAGGCGATGTCGGAGCGCGAGAACCGCGTCAGGTCCTCGCCGGCGCCGGCCATGCCTTGCCACGCCACCTCGAGATCGGCGATCTCCTGCAGCGTCGCGCGTGTTGCCGCGAGTTCGGCGACAAGCGGCTCGATGGCGCGGCGGGTTTCCAGGATCGCGTCGAACAGCTTGTCGTCCAGCGCGTGCGGCGCATGCCAGGCCAGCACCTGCGGATCGATGATGTTCCAGTTGTCCTGGTCGCACACGATCGTGCCGACGCGCGGCCTGGACAGCACCAGACCCTTGGCCGCCAGCACCTTCAGGGCCTCGCGTATGACGGTACGGCTGACGCCATATTCGATGCCGAGGTCGTTCTCGGTCGGCAGTGACGACCCGGCCGGATAGCGCCCCGAGAAGATGTCGGAGGCGATCGCCTTGGTTACATCAGGCATGACGCGCGGACGACGCGCGGTCTCGCGCGGTTCGGCCTCCTCGTCAGCCTTCTTCGGTGTTTCGGTCACCTCAGCCCCTCCTCCAAGGCAGCGAACCCTTTGGTTTGCGCGCAATTGGTCCGGCCTTAGCGGATGCGAGTGATTTGCGCCAGCGACTACTTATCGGACTATCTATCTCATTTATC
>Ga0105237_10004940_pt1 | contig 15232 bp, 15 predicted proteins | sample KBSC24metaG_FD_81520 | JGI IMG/M metagenome (GOLD analysis project Ga0105237, IMG submission 81520) | Corn rhizosphere microbial communities from Kellogg Biological Station, Michigan, USA - KBS C2-4 metaG | ecosystem: Host-associated > Plants > Roots > Rhizosphere > Soil | place: Michigan, USA... | reverse complement strand
GTTTATATCCCCGCCTTTATACTATTAAACGGCATACCCAAACCATCGGCCCCGAATTGGGTAAGGATGCTATCTTTCAAAGTCATGTAATCGCCGTGTTGGGTTACTATCCATTTATTGGTATTGCCATCCTTTACTACTTGCGGGATGGTTTTCGAAACCACGGTGGCTGTAGAATCCAGTTCGATGATGTAGACTTCCTTTTTAGGGTCGGTCGGATCGCTAAAAGGAATAATGACGGTATGATTATAATCGTCCACAAATTTTCCTAAAACGTTTTTGCCGGATATTTCCTGCGGCTTCATGCCGAGCAGGTGTTTGGCTTTATCCTGATTTACGCCGAATATATTAAGGTGTAAGTAGTTGCCATTATAATCTTTAACGGTATCTGATAACGCGGCTTTACCGGCTTCGATGAACCGCGCCGATGCATAATAGCTGTTTTCCCCCGCGCTGATCTCGGAATTGCCGGGCAGCAGGAAGCTTACCTTCAGGTTTTTCAATTGAGAACTATCCTCTTTAACCTTTCCGGCTATCAGCAATAGCTCCCCGCGATTGATGCGGCTGGCGATGTGTACATTTACGGTGGTCACGGTGTCGGTTTTGATGACTTTCGATACGGTGTAGTGCGGGATGTCCCTGTGTTTGCAAGCGGATACGGTTATCGCCAAACAAAATATTACCAGGCTATTTTTAAAGTTTTTCATTTTTCACTAGTCTCATTATTCTTATTAATCGATCTTAAATGATGCCATGAAGTGCTCCACCCTTTTCCCCCATCCTATCCACCATCTTTTCCACTTCCGGGTCCTTTTCCAATACCGGCGCATGATGCGGTTTTATCCGCGCATCAATAATCAGCGGACCTTCGCAGCCCCAATGCTTGTGCCCGGTAAAGCTTTTTATGCCATAAATATCATGCGAAGGGTTGCTTCGGGTAAAGGTTACCCACACAAAGTTATCCAGGTTTTGACCGGTAAATTCCGCATCATCGCAAAGCACCATTAACGGGAGGCCATTTAGCTCAGCGTCCTGCAAATGTTCATCTAATATTTCGAACATCAGGGGCATGTCGCTGGTGCGGATGTTTTTGGGGACTTCCACAGCCAATATACCCGGCATTACCATTTTATATTTATCAAATGGGCGGGGCAAAGTAAAATCTACCGGCAATTCGCTCCAAAGCTCGCGCTTTATTTCTCCTGCTGCTGCTATTGCCACTTTACTGCCGGAGTTTAATCCTGCACCACTATAATCTAAAGTATCGATGGTGGTGTTGGTGTAAAAATGAAGGTCGCGGCCAAGGTCGATGCGCTGAAGGATATGTTTGAGGAAACCGCCGATATCATTTACATCGAGCGAGGCGTTATCCTCTTTTGCGGCGATGAAAAGATATTTGGCCAGGCTTAACTGCCCACTGCCTAAAATGTGATTGGCAATGGTAAGCAGTTCCTGCGGACGGCGTTCGTTGCTGTATGGTGTATAACGTTCACTGCCGATGGCAAACAATAATGGGTGAACCCCCGCGGCATCCACGGCATTTACAGCATGTAGTCCCGGTATTTCTTTAGGGATAGCGGCGCCGGAAATTTCATGTATCAAAGCACCAAAGCTGGTATCCTCCTGCGGTGGGCGGCCCACTACGGTAAAACTCCATATCGCATCCTTACGGTGATAAACGTTATGCACCTTCATCAGCGGAAAGGGATGTGTAAGGCTGTAATAGCCCAAGTGGTCGCCGAAGGGGCCTTCGGGTTTGTTATCATGCGGCATCACGGTGCCGGTTATTACAAAGTCGGCATCGGCTGAAATGCAGAAACCATCCTCGTCATAAAAATACCGGAAACGGCGATTGCCCAATGCACCGGCAAAAGTCATTTCGGATAAACCCTCCGGCAAAGGCATTACCGCAGCTACCGGATGAGACGGCGGACCACCTACAAATATGCTCACCTTTAAAGGCTGCCCTTTTGCGTTTGCTTTGCTTTGATGAACACCGATACCACGGTGCAGCTGGTAATGCAGGCCAATCTCCTGGTTTAGGATATAATCATTCCCGGCAAGCTGTATGCGGTACATGCCCAAATTGGCGTTCATAATGCCCGGCGCGTCCATATCCTCGGTATAAACCTGCGGCATAGTTACAAACGGACCACCATCCTTTGGCCAGTTTACAATCTGCGGCAAATCACTTATTTGACATTTTGCAAAATTGATGGGTGCACCACGTCCGGTTTTCATCGGCAAAGCAGACAATGCAGTTAACCCCACACCTGCATATTTAAACGGGCTTTTTACAGCCTTTAAGGGATTCGATTTGAGGTCGACCAGCGTTTTAACTTTGTCCAGCGTATCCCTGAAAATAAACTTGGAGCGTTCCAGTGTTCCAAACAGGTTTGATACTGCCGGGAATTTGCTGCCCTTTACATTTTCGAATAATATGGCCGGTCCCTTATGCTCAAAAACGCGCAGGTGTATGGCTGCCATTTGCAGGTACGGGTCAACCTCGTCCTTTATGCGAATTAGCTGGTTATGCTTCTCCAGGTCGGCAATGCAGGCTTTTAAACTCGGGTAGCTCATATTGGTGGCAAATGTACGAAATGCGAGGTGGGAATGATATGCGGATGTGCAAATGTGTAGATATGCGGATATGAAATAATTGATAGACGATCTTACAGGCCGCGGCACCATAACATATGCAAATATTGTCTGACGCCAAAGACTATTTGCTTATATTTTTCATTCGCACATCAGAAATTCGCACATCGATACACATTCGCACATCAATCATCCGCACATTCTTTTTCCACTAATCCTATAGATAAACATTAAAGTAAGCGCTTAAAAAAAGTTATTATTACTTTAGCGGCATCTCATTTTACTTGCCTGATGTCGGTAATTGTTGTTACGCTAATCATACTTGTAGGCTCCTATTTTGCGGGCTTGCTGGGCTCGCTGACCGGCCTTGGCGGGGGCGTGGTTATTATTCCGCTGCTTACCCTATTGCTTAATGTTGATATTCATTATGCCATCGGCGCGTCGCTGGTGTCGGTTATCGCAACTTCGTCGGGTTCGGCAGCAGCTTATGTAAAAGAGGGTATAACCAATATGCGTCTGGGCATGTTCCTCGAAATTTCAACGACCTTAGGCGCTATGTGCGGCGCCATACTAGCCATTTATATCCCAACGCATTTTATCGCCACACTTTTTGGGGTGATATTAACTATGTCGGCCATCATGTCGCTGCGGAAAAAAGCTGAACATACAGTAACCGAAGAAAGCTACCTGGCACAAAAGCTAAAGCTGAACAGCAGCTACCCTACCGCTACCGGCACCGTGAAATACAGTGTAACAAACGTGGCAGGTGGTTTTTTTATGATGATTTTTGCCGGCACTATATCCGGCTTGCTGGGCATTGGCTCTGGCGCATTAAAGGTGATAGCGATGGATACCATTATGCGCATCCCATTTAAGGTGTCTACCACCACCAGCAACTTTATGATAGGCGTTACAGCATCGGCAAGCGCGGTGGTCTACCTGCAACGCGGCTATATTCACCCCGGACTGGTGATGCCGGTGGTTATTGGTGTGCTGTTCGGTGCGTTTACAGGCTCTAAAATATTGGTACACACTAAATCATCAGGCTGGCTAAGATGGGTATTTGCTATTGTAGTAACCTTTTTAGCCGGACAGATGATTTATAACGGGATAACGGGAAGGATTTGATTTGGAGTTCATGGTTGATGGTTCATAGTTCATGGCAGGAGAGAGTCGTGAGCCAAGAACCAAGAGGTAACACAAGAACCGTGGCGCCAATTGCAGCGGCTATGAGCCATGAACTATCAACCATGAGCCCTCGTGCTAATCGCAGCGGCTATGAACTATGAACCATCAACTATGAACCAACAACCATGAACTGCTCATGAAGATAAAGGACACCGACATACAATCCATCATCGGCCACGTGTTGCGCTGGGGTACTATCGTATCTATTAGTGTGGTGTTTTTTGGCGGTATATTTTTTATGTACCGGCACGGGCATTCCATCCCCGATTATAAAACCTTTAAAGGGATACCCGTTTTTTTGCAGCAACCAGGTGCGTTAGTAGCGGCTGCCCTTAATTTAAAAGGGCAGGCAATTATTCAGCTGGGTGTTATTTTATTGATAGCTACGCCGATATTAAGGGTGGTTTTTTCTACCGTCGGCTTTGCGCTCGAGAAAGATTACCTGTACGTAGGTATTAGCTTGCTGGTATTGCTGATTATTTTCAGCAGCATGATGAGCGGGCGTGTGGGGTAGTCTAAAGTCCGGAGCCGTCAGTCTGATGTCAAAAACACAAACTATTGACTCAAGGCTTTCGACTTAAGACTCATGGCTCCCCGACTAATTCCCTCCGCCGTTACCAATCCTTTTTTGTTCCTCTTCGTTCCCCGGGTGGTGAACTTTTGCTGCCTTTACAGATGTTTTGCCAAATCGATAGGTAAAGGAAAGACGTGCTACCTGTGTTTCCTTCTTATCCCTTACCATCAGGTTAATGTTTTGATAATTTGTGTAGGTATTGTCGCGTTCGGTATTAAATATGTCCTCAGCATTGAGCCGCAGGGTGCCGCGTTTATTAAAAAGCTGCGTACCGATGCCCGCATTAATTCTGAAATGCGTTTTATTTTGCGTGATACCATAAAAAGTAGGCGACTCATAATCGCCCGACAACGTGGCAGTTACACGCGGGCTTATCTTAAATGTATTGAGCACGTTTAATATAACATCCTGCGTGCCTTTATTCAAATTCCCGTTTTCAGGGTAAGCTATATAACGCTGATAGGATACATCAGCATGGAAATCCGCAGTCCACCATGCCCGGATAACAGCAGGCGCCGAAAACCTTATACCAAAATTATTAATCTTGCCGAAGTTGGTATGTGTAAGTATGTTTACCTTAGTCGTATCATTCTGCTTATAAAAGCCAAATTCATACGAATTGCTCACAAGGGACGCATACAACGTGGTGGTAATAATTTTATTAAAAACATGCGTAAGCTCTATATTGTGAGCGTATTCCGGCTTTAAATATGGGTTTCCCGAGCGATAGTCATACAAATCCACATAGTATAAAAATGGGTTTATCTCTTCATAAGCAGGCCTGGTGCTGCCGCGGTTATAGCTTAGCGTATATTCATTTTTATCATTCTTTGACCAGGTTAGCGCCACATGCGGAAATAAATCAAAAAAATCCCGATCTATTTTTGAATTCATAGTTATTGAATTGCCATCGGCCGAGGTCTGATCAGCGCGCAGCCCCACATCAACGTTCAATTTTCCGAATTTATCCTGGTAATTTATATAGCCCGAGTTTATGTTTTCGGTATATAAAAAGTGGTTGCTGAGCATCGGGTCGGGAATGTAATCATCGCCTTCCTTTGCTGCGAAAACCAAATCGTTATTGCTGCTTACATGGCTATATTTTAAACCTGCCTCTAACACCGAATTTTTCGATAGCGGTGCAGAAAAATCAAGCTTTGTAAGCCAGATGCGTATTTTTGAAGGCGAAAGGTTTTCCAGCAGCAGCGGGTCGCGATACTGGCTCATATCGGGATTATAAAACGTATTGGTTATATATTCTGCAGAACTGCGGTTAAACGTAGTATAATCCGCATCTGCCGATAAGGTAGCCCCTGCCTTATTAAGCTTTCCGGTGTAGTTAAGGTTGTAATTTGTTTTGTTAAAATGACGGGGTAAAGTAGTGCTCGCCGTAATTATCGAGTCCAGGTGCCCCTGGTTAGTAATGCGCAGGCTGTTATTCCGGGTATAATCATCCTCGCGGGAGAGGCCGGTTATTAAAAATCCAAAAGTATGGTTAGGGCTTAAAAAAAAATCCGTCCCCAGGTTAAAGTTGCTGTAGTGGCTTTTCTGGATACTCATGTAGCCTACATGATAGTCGCTTATTTTATTATCAAAATCAATTATCCTGTCGTTTACAAAATTGTGAAAAGTTTTATCCGCAGAAAGGTTAAGTGCCCCGAAAATATTAAATTTATCCGTCCGGTCGTTAAAAGTTATGCCGGTGCTGCTTTTGTAATACTTACCATATCCACCCGTGGCATTAAAGGTACCGTTAGTGCCCTGGTTGTTCCCTTTTTTCAGGATGATGTTTACTATACCGCCTGTGGAGGCATCATATTTTGATGAACCGCTTGTGATAAGCTCTATTTTATCGATAACGTTTGATTGCAGGCTGCGCAGATAACCTATCAAATCATCGCCGGTAAGGCTGGTTGTTTTGCCATTAATGGTAATCAGTGCCTCCTGGCGCCCCACAATATTTATATTGCCGTTATTATCAACCCTTACACCCGGAGCCTGTTTTAATATTTCAAATGCCGATGCACCGTCAGCAGTTAAGCTGTTAGGGATACTCAGGGTAACTTTTCCGGGCTTTACATCCACTCCCGGCTTGCCGGTTGTTATGGTAACTCCGGTTAATTGGTTTGTCGATGGGATTAAGATGATATCTGGTGCTTTAAGGTTTTGTTCTTCTTCGATGATGTAGGGGCCGGCGTATGTTTTATAATAACCTATAGAGGTGGCCAGCAGCAGGTATCTGTCGGGCGGCACCTCTATGAACCTGTACCTGCCGTTTTTGCCAATGACCGTGGAACTGACTATGGACGAATCGCTGGCTTTTAGTAAAATAATGGTAGATGCTTCCGCCGGAGCACGGCTTTCGGTAAGTACTTTACCTTGTATAGATGCGGGGTTACCCTGGGCATTCGCCTTAGTAAATAAAACAGCTAAGAACGCTGATAAAAAGCACCCGACTATAAACTTCATTAATAGTTATTGTAGAAATTGGCTATAGCTTACTTTTAAATTAAAACCGTCACAATATAGCAACAAAAATTAACCCGATAAATAAAATAGCCTTTTACGGAATATTGTGATTAAGGTTGCCCGGTAATTATATTTAATATAATATTGCCTTATAAGCTATATTTGGCAAACATAGTAATTTTTCCAATTAAAAAATAAGCCATTTCAGTTAAATATTATATTTTTTATTATTTTCAGGGTTCTTGCTTAATACTTTATTAACCAGGCCAAATATATTGAACAGGCTCATTTGATTGCGTTCATTATTCCCTTAATTTTACGGCGTCCGGTAATACGTTGCCGGACGAAATGATATGAACATTCATCCTCCCGAAATACGTACAGTTAATGTTACCCGTTATGTTACGCCGCTGCGCGAGGGCGGCTCACTGCCGGCCATTGCCGAGGCAGACGATGGTTTTTTGTATGTGCTTAAATTTCGCGGCGCCGGCCAGGGCTCAAGAGCGCTGATAGCCGAATTGATAGGCGGTGAAATTGTGCGGGCCTGCGGATTGAAAGTGCCGGAGATTGTATTCGCCAACCTTGATGAAGCATTTGGCCGCACCGAGCCGGATGAAGAAATACAGGATTTACTGAAAGCCAGCGTAGGCCTTAACCTGGCGCTCCACTATTTATCACGGGCTATTACATTCGACCCTGCGACGACTGTAATCGATGCTAAGCTTGCCTCCAAAATAGTATGGCTGGATTGCCTGCTCACCAATGTGGACCGTACTGCCCGCAATACCAACATGTTGATTTGGAATAAAGAACTTTGGCTGATTGACCATGGCGCGGCGCTTTATTTCCATCATTCGTGGCACAACTGGCAGGAGCAGGCAAAACGGCCGTTTCTGCAGATAAAAGACCATGTGTTACTCCCCAGGGCTACACAGCTTGATGAAGTTGATACGGAGCTAAAATCGATATTAACTAACGAGCTCATCCTGGAGATTGTAGAGCTGGTACCGGATGAATGGTTAACCGGTGAACAGGTATTTGAAACGCCAGCTCAGCACCGCGATGCGTATATAGAATTTTTAACCACAAGGATAGCGCATTCAGGTATTTTTGTAAAAGAAGCAAAAGATGCACAGCAAAGACCTTTTTGAATATGCCGTTATCCGCGTTGTGCCCAGGGTGGAGCGTGAGGAGTTCGTAAATATTGGTGTGATACTTTTTTGCACCAAACAGAAGTTTTTGCAAGCCAGCTATCATTTGGATGAACCAAGGCTAAAGGCATTTTGCAAAGAACTGGATATTGCCGAATTGAAGGAACACCTTTACTCATTTGAACGCATTTGCAGGGCTGATAAAGATGCAGGGCCCATCGGTAAATTGGACACAGCGTCGCGTTTCCGCTGGCTTACTGCTACCCGGAGTACGGTGCTGCAAACATCAAAGGTACATCCGGGAATGACCGAAGATGCATCCGCCACGCTAAACAGGTTATTTGAACAGTTGGTGATGTAAAACGCGCTGCCTCGAGTTTAGTCCGAAGGACGTAACTCGTGGTGCGGCATGGTGTAAGTTTTCAGCTTACACAAAACCAACCATAAGTTTCAAGATTTCTTCGCCAAATCCACCGGTATCATCAATATATTCGGCCTGCCGTTAAAAATGCTTTGCATGCGGGTTTGCAGCTTATCATAATCAAGCGCGCTGTTATCCGGGTTTGGCTTAAAAAAACCGCGTACACGCGCGGATGAATAATACAGGGTTTTACCATCAGCCGAAATATACGGCCCGGAAATGCCATTACCGTCATTAACCTGGGCGCCCAGCTTTTGTGCGGTCCCCCAGCCGTTAACATCGCGGAAACTGATGTATATTTCATTGTTATTGATAAACGCCAGGTAGCTTTCGTCCGGCGCTATAAAAGGGTCTTGTATTTCGTCGGTTCCGGGAACTACTATCAATTGCGGCTTATCAAAATGGTCGCCGAGCCATTTTACGGAGTAGCTGCTCCAGCCTTTGATATCGCCCCGGCCTATCGAACAAAAATAAAGCGTACCGTTTTTGCTGACAGTGGGCGCATAGTCGTTAATACCATCTAAATTAAAAGGCTCGTTAACCGGTTTCGCCGCCGACCATTTATCTCCGCCTAAATTATCTGCATACCATAAATGACTTTTTCTTGAGGGCGTATTTTGCGGAGCATCAGGCAACGGCTGATTGGAAACATAAAACATCTTTTTCCCATCCGGACTTACGAAAGGGTCCCAGCTCGACCACTTTTCCGAGAACGACGCCACTTTGGGTTTTGTCCATTCGCCGTTTATTTTTTTTGAATAGCAAACCGCCATGTATATGGTGCCCTCGGAGAAATAAACGGTGTTACCGTCCGGCGTAAATGAAACGGACCATTCTTCGTAAGGTGTAGACACTATGCCCGGCGCAAATACCGCGGGCCTTGAAGCTGTATCTGTTATAGCGGATATTACCGGCTTGTTCTGGCAGTAACCAGTGGCAAAATTAAGGCATACACATACTGCAACAGCCAGGATATTTTTAACAAATTTCATTTCGGGTTGGATTATTTTTTGTGAGGGATATTAACAGGAATCATCATAATGCCCTGCGCCAGGTTTGACGAATAATATAACATTTTGCCGTCCGGCGAAACATAGGGGCCGCCGTTCCAACTGCCGGTAACATTCACCTGTTCGCCAAGCCTTTCACTTGCCGACCAATCATCACCCTTGCGATAGCTGATAAAGAGTGCTTTTTCGCTGGCAAATATGATATAGCTTTCATCCGGTGAAATGTATGGGTCGAAGGTGTCGTTATCGCCATTCAAGACTAAACGCTTAGGTTTATCAAAATGATCGCCCAGCCATTTGGCATAGTAGGCGCACATACCCTTGTTGCCATCGCGACCGCGCGAACAAAAGCAAAGAGACCCCTTCATGCTTATGGACGGCGCAAAGCCATTAAGACCTTCCAGATTCACCGGTGCTTCGATGTGTTTGGGCTGTGTCCAGCCGTTGTTGGGCAGGGCATCAGCGTACCATAAATGTGCTTTTGGTTGCGGCTTATCTTGCGGCATACCTTCCAGCGGTCTGTTCGAAACAAAAATCATACGCTTAGCATCCGGGCTTAGCGTGGCGTCCCAGTCCTTCCATTTTCCGGAAATAGATATGGTAACAGGCTTAGTCCATTTACCGTTTATCTTTTTTGAAAAGCAAATAGCGTTATGGTCCGACAGATAAACCCTGTTACCATCCGGTGTAAATGACGGCGCGGACTCGTCATTCGGGACGGTAACGCCTTCCTGCAAAAAGACAGTTGGCTTTACGCCCGGCGCTAAGATATTTTGCTGGCTTTGCCCCGATGCGGCATTAGATAAACAGCAAGTTATAATAGCACTTACAACAATGCACTTAGCAATTTGGGTGGATTTTATCATGGACGATACCGGTTTTTAGCATAGTAATACCGGTAAAGCACGCGTTTGCATGGTAATGCGTCAAATTATTTCTACGAAAGGGCTGGTATTTTAAACAGGAAAGGCAGAGAATTCAATAACGGCACTGTTCGCAATTTATCGCAGGGCGTTGCCCTGCGCTGACATATGAAATCCTTTCAGGGTTTTCGGATTGAGCAAAATCTATATCTTCAGAACAAATGAAATTCCCCAACGGAGATACATACGTCAGCAATGAGCAATGCCCATCGATCGTTTGCCCCGGCATTAATCATCATTTTTTTTCTCTTCATTCTCGGCTTCCAGCCGCACCTTTTTAAGGTCGATGCGAATTAAAGCAAACAGGCTCATGTACACATTCGCCACAAAAACCAGCGCAAAACCCGCCAGCAGGTACCCCCGCCAATCATCAAATAGCAACTTATAACGGGTTATAAAAAGGATGATAATAGTTACGTAATGGCTAAAGCAATATTCGCAGGTAAACAGGTAGAAAAATTTACGCTCGGCAATGGTTTTGCCCTGGTGACAACGTTTCACACAATATTCACGCGGCTCCCTGAAAACTTCCTCATGGGTAACCGTCCATGCGATACAAGCTATCGGGATGGCCAATAAAAACAGCCAGGCAATTTGTGTGCTTAAATCCATATTGCTAAGAATGCAAAAGCAGGTATAAATGTTTTATTAAATGATTTAGTAGTGATTTAGATGATTGCACTGATTTTATTAAAAACGCGAATTATGCATTTTATGGTAAACGTTGTTGTATCAGCGGCGCTATTAAAATAATCACTGTAATCAGAATAATCAACGTAATCAATAAAACCGCGTATCATAAAAAATAGTATTTTCGCGTTGAATAGATCTAAATGAAGAAGATAGCATTTTTTATAGCAACATTGCTTTTGGCCATAAGGGTAACGGCACAGGCTGAACCTGTAAATTACCTTACAGCCGTAACCAAATTCACCCAATATTATAACCACGACCAGCCGGATAGCATTTTCTCGATGTTTAGCACCGAATTGAAAAATGTACTGCCGCTTGATAATTTTAAGCCTACTACCGTTCAGCTTAAATCGCAGTATGGCAATTTGCTTAAAACGGAATTTATCAGTCTTTCACAGACGCTTGCGGTTTACAAGGCTACCTTTCAGAATAATACTTTTTTGTTGAACCTGGCGCTGAACGCTAAAAACCAGGTCAACGGACTAACACTTGGGCAATACAAGGAAGACAAGAAAAGCGGCGTCACTATTGACCCTGCGCTTGACGAAACGCCCATCACCCTAAAAACATTAACCGGAACTATTTCGGGTTCGCTGGTAATACCAAAAAATCCATCGGGCAAAATACCGGTAGTATTAATTATTGCCGATGCAGGCCCAACTGACCGTGATGGAAACAACGTTAAAACCGGAGTTAACGGCAATACCTACAAAATGCTGGCTAACGACCTTGGCAAAAACGGAATTGCTACAGTACGATATGATAAACGCCTGGTGGGCTCCAGCGTAACCCAGGGAAAAGCATCTGAACTACGCATTGAGGATTATGGAGATGATGCATTGGGTATGTTAAAGATGCTTGAGGATGACCAGCGTTTTTCGAAAATTATAACTTTCGGCCATGGCGAAGGTGCATTGGTGGCCGGCCTGGCATTTAATGACTCGCCTGCGAAAGCATTTATAGCCGCTGAATGGTCGGCAGAAAACGGAGATGTAATATTAAAAAATCAATTAAAGGGTAAAGCCCAGTTTTTACAGGATGAATTTAAGACCTTTTTAGACAGCTTAAGAAAAGGCAAAACTACACCTAACATCGACCCCGCGCTATACTTTATAGCAAGCCCCAACATGCAAAACTTTATCATGTCGTGGTGCCGTTACGACCCGTTAAGAGGAATAAAAAGAATAAAAGCTCCAATGCTGTTGATACAAGGCACTACCGATTTATCTGTACCTGTTGAAAACGGGCGCAAGCTTAAAAAATCCAAGTCTGACGCTACCCTATTGGAAATAAAGGGAATGAACCACATTTTGAAGGAGGCACCGGTAGATGAGGGGGCAAATGTAGCGACGTACGAAAAACCGGACTTACCGCTTAAGCCGGAGTTGGTGCCTGCACTGGTAGAATTTATAAATAAGGTGAAATAGACCAGAATTTTGGGAGTTTAAGAATTCCCCGAATTTATTTCACCTTCAATTCTGGTAATTCCTTAATTCTAAAAATTCTGGTTCAAACATTATTTCCAGTTCCCCAATACCCTTCTGACGGCGATGATTTCGCCGATATGATACGAGTTATGGTCGGCAATTTGTAAAGCTTCGCGAAGAATTGATTGGCCGTCCCCATGTTCAAGAGGCTGGTAGATGTCGCTGTGTTCCAATAGTTCAATAAATTCATCCAGGTCGCTGTCAATTTGGGCCAACGCGCCTTTCCACATATCCTCATTTGCCGGTGCGTTTTCTTTGGGCCAATAATCGTCGGGCCACTTCGGCGATTCGTGGTTGGCATCTTTGCTGAACTGCAGCATGTCCCACTGGGCTATGCGGATATGCTCAACCAACTGCCAGATGCTGTAAGGCATGTTAGTGGCTTTTACGCCGCGCAATTCGGGATTAAGGCCTTTTATTGCATCATGAAAAGAAGCATGCGCATTGCCGCCGAGCAATAGTTTGGTTAATTCGTCTGTTAATGTTTTATGCTGATTGTCCATAGATGGTTTTTAAGGTAAACAAATATCGGTGTAATTGGTTGAAAAAAGTTCACTGCCATCCGTATTTATGAGTAGGTTTCAATCAAAAATATTACCTGATTCGGCTTAATCACGTCGACGTAAATTGCCCTAATATCGTATGTTTGTATTATCACAAAAACCAATCATAATGAAAAAAGTTACCGGCATCGGCGGCATATTCTTTAAGTGTGCCGACCCAGCAAAAATGAAAGAATGGTATGCAACGCATCTCGGCTTTCCGGTTACCGACTACGGTACAATGTTCAAAGGCCGTGAAATAGATAACCCGGACAAAACCAACTACACGGTTTGGAGTCCGTTTTCGCAAAATACCAAATATTTCGAGCCCTCGGAAAGGGATTTTATGATCAATTACCGGGTAGAAAACATTGAGGCATTGGTAGATGAATTAAAAAATGGGGGAGTGACTATACTGGATGAGGTTACAACTTATGATTACGGAAAATTCGTGCACATCCTCGACCCGGAAGGTAACAAAATAGAGCTATTCGAGCCGGCTGGATAATTGGTTTTATCCCTGAATTACTACTCCTTCAATGTAAAACTTGCATCGCATATTTACATTAGTTGGCTTATTACGGCGAAAAGTTTTAAGTTTATCATTCTAAATTATAAAACTGATACCCCGGTGATAAAAAAACTGCTATATACCGCCTGCTTTGGCTTTCTTGCCCTTATTGGTTGTAAGAAAGACGGCTCGTCCGTTAGTAACCTGCCCGGCAAAGACGATGCCGCTTTCGCGATTTATGAAAACTCCTATTTGGAAGGATTGTGGAAACTCGACCCAAACTGGGCCACTTCTGTTGGCTACCATAAGTATGATAGCCTGCTGCTTGTGCCTGATGATAAACTGCGCGACAAACTGGTTACCTATGCAAAAATTCAAATAGATTCGCTGAGCAGGTTCGAGGTAAATACATTAACCGAATCCAACAAAATGGATTACCGGATAATGCAGAACCAGATGGAGGCGCTGGAGTGGCGTATACAACAACTGAAAGATTACCAATGGAACCCGGCAACCTATAACGTAATCAGCACCTTCGCCTACATTCTAAATGAACATTATCAGCCACTAACCGAGCGGATGCGCCATTTTTATCAAAAAATGACTAACATACCTGCCTATTATAAAGAGGCGGAAAAGCACATTAAAAACCCGGTTGCAGAATTGGTTAACCTTGCCGTAACTCAACACCTTGGTGGCGTTGGCATATTTGAAAAAGATTTTGCCGACTCTTTAAAGAAAACAAGTATCCCTGCTGCCGAGCAAAAACAAATGCTTGATCGTGCCAAATTATCCGCAGATGCAATTAAGGCATATGCCGAATGGTTAAAAGCGTTGAAAAATGACAAGCCCCGCAGCTTCAGGTTAGGCAAGGAACTTTATGAGGCCAAGTTTAAATACGATATCCAGTCGGATTTTACAGCGCAGCAGATTTACAATTCGGCGGTTGAGCGCAAGAAAAACCTTCACCGTGAAATGACAAAAATCAGTAAAAAGCTATGGCCGAAATATTTTGGCACAGCGGCAATGCCTGCTGATTCGCTTGAGCTGATTGCTAAATTAATAGACACACTTTCGGCCAAACATGCAGAACCAGGCGATTTTCAGTCGACAATTGAAAAGACGATACCCAAACTTACCACATTCGTAAAATCAAAAGACTTAATAACACTCGACCCATCGAAGCCCCTGATTGTACGCAGGGAGCCGGGGTATATGTCGGGCGTGGCAGGCGCTTCCATGAGTTCGCCCGGGCCGTATGATAAGGGTGGTAATTCCTATTTCAATGTAGGCAGCCTGTCGGGCTTGCCGGCGGCAAAGGCTGAAAGTTACATGCGGGAGTATAACAATTATACTTTGCAGATATTATGCATTCATGAAGCTATACCAGGCCACTATGTACAGCTGCTATATGCGAATAAAGCACCCAGCCTGATTAAATCTATTTTCGGCAACGGCGCTATGATTGAGGGCTGGGCAGTGTACAGTGAAGAGGTGATGCTTGACAATGGCTTTGGTGGCGATGAACCCGAGATGCGCCTGATGTGGTACAAATGGAACCTGCGCTCGGTGTGCAACACTATTTTAGATTATGCTGTGCATACCCAAAATATGACGCAGCCGGATGCTTTGAAGCTGTTAACGCACGAGGCTTTTCAACAACAG
>Ga0105237_10004939_pt1 | contig 15240 bp, 10 predicted proteins | sample KBSC24metaG_FD_81520 | JGI IMG/M metagenome (GOLD analysis project Ga0105237, IMG submission 81520) | Corn rhizosphere microbial communities from Kellogg Biological Station, Michigan, USA - KBS C2-4 metaG | ecosystem: Host-associated > Plants > Roots > Rhizosphere > Soil | place: Michigan, USA... | reverse complement strand
TGCTTTTGCAGTAATAGCAAAATTGCTTGGTACAAAAGTGATGGTATAGTTACTGCCTGCACTTAGGGTTCCCTGATTAATGGCATAAGCAGTCCCGACGTTTTCACCAGCCGCTCTCGCGAGTGCACCTGTGAAAGTGTCGCCTGTTTTCAGTGGTCCTCCACTGGTAATGGTATAAGCCAATGTTGGATCTACTGCACCATATACTTTGCTTTGACCAGCCGTTGCTGTTACCGTAATTGGTTTTACAGTGATGGCAAAGTTATCCGGAACAAAAGTAATGGAATAGTTACTACCCGCGCTTAGGGTTCCCTGATTGATCGCATATGTAGTTCCTATGTTTTCACCCGCTGCTCTTGCGAGTGCACCTGTAAAGGTATCGCCTGCTAAAAGTGGTCCCCCATTAGTAATAGTGTAAGCGAATGTTGGATCAGTTGTACCATATATCTTGCTTTGTCCTGCAGTTGCAGTGACCGTAATTGCTTTTGCAGTGATGGTTAAAGTTTGAGAGACTTGAGGTGCAGCAAGGTGCTGACTATCACCTGCCTGATCCGCATAAACAGTTACTGTACCTTTTCCAACAATATGGATTTTTCCGGCGATAACTGTAGCAACTGCAGGATCACTTGTGCTGTAGGTGACAGGAAGGAGACTTGTGCTGGTTGCCCCCGGGTCAAAATCTGGTGTTCCGTAAATGGCTGAGGCAGTTGTTGCTAAGGTAATGCTTTGCGTTAGTTTCGTAATGGTTAGGCTATAAGAATTGCTGCCTGTAAAAGGGCTGCCGGTTCCGGTAGAAGCATCTGTCGCTTTTACAACAAAATTATAATCCCCGGCGGCAGTTGGTGTGCCGGAAAGGGTTCCGGAAAGCAAGTTGATCCCCGGAGGTAAACTTCCTGAAGATATAGTGTAGGAATAAGGAGTTGTCCCTCCGGATGCCGTTATTGCCTGGCTGTATGCGGAGTTCAGACTTCCATTTGGAAGGCTGGCCGGGGTAATTACAATTGTAGGTATAAGTATTGTTACCGTATAAGCTTGCGATCCTGTGAAGGAACTGGCATCCGTACTTGTAATGGTAAAACTGAATGCACCAGAGGCTGTAGGTGTACCGCTCAATACTCCGCCAGAAGACAAGGTCAGGCCGGTTGGCAAAGTACCTGATGTTACACTATAAGAGTATGGAGATGTTCCTCCTGAAGAAGTTAAAGTTTTACTATAAGCAACGCCAATCTGTGGATTTGTGAAAGTTATGGGTGCAAGGGTAATAACAGTAGGTGCAGCTTTGGTAATGGTAATCGTATAGGTTTTGGTTGTAGAGCCATCTTGTGCGGTTACAATTGTTGTAATCGTGTTGGTGCCCAGGTTAAGTGCTATGGTTCCCGAAGTCGCTCCGCTGGCCACCGGAGTTCCGTTTACTTTAATGGTTGCATGACTCTCTGTAACGGTAGGAGTTATGGTTACACTTGCTGTAGAATTTGGTACGCTTGCCGTATAAGTTAGTGTTCCGGCTGCAAAAACAGGTGTTAGTGCACCAGAACTTAAAACAAGGGCATTAAGATCTGCATTATTACTTAATGCAACTGAGGGCGTATTTACCTTAATGTCATTTAAGGCAATGTAAGCGCCTGTACCGTCTGCACGGGAAAGCCTCACTTCATCAATGTTTTTAAAGAAGGCCGGTAGTTTAAAGGAAGGATTGCCGGAAGTCTGTGAAAGTGGAATGAACGCGACACTTGTATTTCCCGGGAAGGTAAAAGAGCCTTTGGAAACACCTCCGTCAAAACCTTCTATTTTAAATACGATTCCAGCAGTTTGATCGCCCCAATCCATGAAATTCAGAGATTCAAGAGAGAAATTGGTTCCGCCGGAAGATTTAATGGTCCAGCCATAACTGGGGTTGATATCACCGTAAGTAATAATGGGTGGATAGCCTGTCCAGCTGGGTTGGGTCAAATCATGATATTGCAAGGGATCTGTGGTTAACAGCACAGCAGAGCTATTGATCGGGTAGGTCTGGAGGTCAAGATCTGTTATGGTTACAGATCCTCCATCCCCATCTTGTGCGATATGGTCTCCAAAACCAGTTGCGTTTGAGAATGTAAGCGTTGGTGCGGTAGATAAAGCTACGCCTGGTGTGGTAATGGTAAAGGAGGGGTTGGGTTGTGTAAATATCGTCCCTCCAGGATTCAGATTTTTTGGCGTGTCTTCGCTGCTTTGCCAGGAGCTGGTCGTTCCTATGGCAGCAAGAATTTGCGCTTTGGTACCACTGATAATACCTGTATAAACCGTATTGTCTCCATGCAGTGCCGTACCGGTTAGGGCTACAGCTGTAGTTCCTGAAGTAAGTCCAGATGGTTTATAAGAAGTGGTCGCAGAAGGTGTTCCGGAACTTAGCCAGTTTCCTCCCCCTGCAAGATCTGTAGACCAGTTTGCAAAGCCATAAATAAAAGTAGGAGCGGCTTCCGTTCCGGTATAAATGAACCAGTTGTCTCCTCCGCTGGCTACTTCAAAATCTGTCCAGCCAGAATGACTTATTGTTCCATAAGAGGTCAGAGTACCTCCTGTAGCCCCACCTGCAGCAACAGTAAGTTTAAGCAAGGTCCCGGCAGGAATAACCGAGGTTGTTGTCCATGTCAACAGCCCTTCGGCCGTGGTATTGCTCACCTCAAATGCATTTGACCCCGTCCATGCCCTGTCGGTTATTTTAATGACCTGGCCCGAGGGGATACTGGCCAGGGTGACCAGGGCGAGTTCATCGGGTTCTGTATCGGAATTAAAGCCGACAATAGCGATATCTCCCGGACTGAGTTGAGCAAAAGTTCTTAAAGAGCAAAGAACAATGAATAGAAATGTGGTGAGAATGAGACGTAATGAAGATGACTGTTTCATGGACTTTATATCTTTTGAATTAGTTCCTTGATGGGAAAATGCCTTGCAAGGCGATGATATAGTTCACACAAAGAACCGGCTGGAGGGTAGAGAAAGGTTGGTTACCACCGTTAACAGCAACATTTGTCGTTGCAGAATTATCTAGATTTACACTGGAAGGTTGAGAACTGAAGCCCTTGGCTGGGTCTCCGTTGATGTCTTTAACGGCCGAAATAGAGCTGGCTGCTACTGGTGTTACCTGATCACCTTGCTGGCTGTTTACTTTTACAGTTGTTGTTGCTACATGGCTGTGCGAAGGCATTTGATTGACGGTTAAAGTGGTGTTTTCCGTACCGATTGTTTGCCCTAAAACGTAATTGGAAAGCCCAGGTCCTTGCCCTTGTCCAATAGGTGCTCTTCCCCTCAGATCGGGTAATGCGAATGTGGTCATTCCATCTCCGCCATAGGTAGTGCCTAAGATAGAAAAAAGAGCACTGTTTTGTGAAATTGAGAGAAGCTGTCCCCAGCAAAGCGCCCAGCCTTTTGGTGCAAAATTACCAGCGAAAATGATAATTGTTCCTAGTATAGGATCCATAAAATTTGATTTTGATATGTGTAATGAATGAAACGAATATGCCGACGGGGTTTTAACGGGCTAAGTATCTCACGATGGACAGAAAATAAACCAGTGGTAGAGAAGATTGCTTTCATAAAACAATTCAAAAGGCCGTTAATTTGGTATGTCAAAAATTTAATTCTCTTGATTGATGAATTCACTCAATAAAATTAAATTTAAATGTAAGACAATATTAAATTCTTTCAAATAGAATTTTAATAAAAATATAATATTTATAGAAATGTTGCGTTGCCTGCTTTTTTTCCCTATAATTACTTTATAAAAACTATTAATTATGTCCTCTCCCAGAAGATCATTTTTGAAAAGCTCGGGCATTTTAGCTGGAGTTACTCTGCTTGGTAAACCCCTGCAGGCATTAGCTGATGTTAGTAAAAAGATCAATACTATTGATGCTGGAAGGTGTGTCAATATCTTTCAGACCAATGATATGAACAGTCAGATCAAAAGTAATCAGAACGGTTTTGGAGGCTTGGAGAAAGTTCATGCTTTGATGGCCAGTGAAGATGTGTCCGGGCTGGTTGTCGATGGGGGTAATTTCCTCGATCGGCAACAAAATTGGGAAAGGCAGGAAAGAGCGATCGATCTGATGAACAAAATTGGTTATCATGCAGTAACGATTGGAATTAACGAGTTGTCTCTGGGACAGGTCGGATTTTCGGAATTGATCCCACAGATGAATTTTTCCCTGGTGAATTGTAATTATAGTTTTAGCAATTCTGTCTTGAGTGCTGCGGTTAAACCGTATATAGTGATCAAAACAAAGGGATTGAAAGTTGGTGTAACAGGGGTAGGCCCGCAGCTGGATATAGAAGGGGTTTTGTTCGAAAATCCTTATGCTGCAACCAACAGAACTGCGGAATACCTAAAGGAGGAGCTTGGTTGCGATCTGGTGATCTGCTTGTCTCAGCTGGGTTTTGACGAGGATAAGTTTAATAGTAAGGAATTGGCAGAGGCATCTGCTCATATTGATTTTATTGCCAGTGGCAGCAGCAATAAGATTTTGCAGGGAGCAATGATCTTAAAAAACAGAGATAAGCATGATGTTGTATTAAGTCAGGCTGGAGAAAATGGGATGATCATAGGAAAAACCAGGTTTGGCTTTGATGAAAATAAACAAAGAACTGATTTCCATCATAAATATCTTATTGCGGGTTTAGCGCATAAAGATCAGTTTGCTCAGGCGCATGTGGTGCTAAGGAATCTCTCTGCTGCTCAGAAAACCAACAGTTAACTGCAGGCATTGATCAGGGTTTAGTATACTGGTGTCTAAGGTTAAATCTGCCAGCTGTGGCGTCTCAAAAGTATCGTTGAGGCCAGTAAGATTGTATATTTTCTCCGGATGACCATTTGGAAGCATTGCCTTTTTATATAGCCCTTTGGGATCTCTCTGAATCAGTGTTTCCAAATCACACTTGAGCCAGATTAATGAGGCTTCATATTTTAGTTTTAGCTGGAGCCTTCCCTCTTCATACGGATTAATAGCCGCTATGCATATGAAATCATAGTCTGTTAAAAGACTTGAAGCATAATTGCCCAGGCGGGAGATGTTCTCTAGACGGTCTGCTTTGCTAAAACCCAGATCCTTGCAGAGGGTTTGACGATAAACGTCTCCGTCTATGAGTTTAATTCTTAGGCCCGATTGCCTTCCCCATTCAAGAAGGGCATTTGATAAAGTTGTTTTCCCGCTCCCGGATAATCCTGTAAACTGAACAATATGACCCATTATAATTTTGAGAAACTGAGGTATTGAACAAACCGTGGTAAATGGGAATGGTTGGCGCTTGCGGCATGAGGAAGCGTATTGAGCCAAACAATTATATCTCCTTTTTTTCCGGGTACAGGTATGCCTTGTACCTGGCTTCGCATCACATGGTGTGCGTCTTCAAGGGTTTTGAATGGTTTTATCCATTCGTTAAATTGATGGTGTACTCCTGGAACCAAGGTTAATGGTCCCCGGTCTGCAGGAACATCGTCCAGGTAGATGAGTCCCTGTATGGTATATTCTATCGGCTTGTCCAGATCTATATCCCAATGAAGATTACCACTTTTAAAAGGCCAGTATGGAGTTTCCGGCGGGTTAAAACTCAGTTTTTCTGTATTGGCAATGATTTGCCGGCCAGCGTAAAGTTCTGAAAACAGCTGATGTACGTTTGGATGTTTCCTGATCGCTTCCTGCCTGGTATCCTGATAAACTTGCACCATAAGTCCTTGCCAGTCTGGGTGTGGTGTATACCAGCTATGTGGATTTGATAAATTGATGCCCAGGTGTGTGCAGATCAATTCTTTTACATCATCACAAAGTTGTGGCGCTATGAGATCACTTATTTTGAGGTAGCCATATTGTTCCCAAAACTGCAATTGCTCCTCACTGAGTAACTGTTTTTGTACACGGACCGGATCGGAGTTTGGTTGTTGTGTTAGCCAGGTATTGAACTGAATTGCCGCTTTTTCCAGGAATTCGTGGCCTTTAAGCTGGTTTAACCATTGATTGAAATGATTAAAATGTCTGCATTCTGCATACATAAAATAATAGGTTTCGTACTTTCCCAGACCATAAATACTTAGCCATATGTTTTCAAGACGATCAAAATTGGGATACTCGGGCGTATGGTCTCTTTGTTTTTTACTTTGATGAACTTCATAAAAAACACGAAGGAAAGTGCACTCTGTCATTTTTAACGATGTATTCTAAGGTGGTGTATTCGGTTTAAATTTGAATTGCAATCTACAACATTAAACTTTGCGGAAAAAGAAAAGCTGAGTTGGTTGTGCTTAGCTATTGATGGCTCTTAAATGTTCGTAACTGTAGTGGCAATCCTCATAGTAGAATCTGGGATCGGGACTGGCTTCGGGTCTGAATAATTCATTTGAAGCTTTGCTGTGGTAATTTAGCCGTTCGAACAGATTCTGATGTACTGGTATTCCAGTAAAGGAACTGAAAGCGGATACCATTTCTTTTACGCCCGTTGCATAGTCGAAAAATAGGTTTTCCGAACGTTTCAGTTGATGTATCCCGGTCATTTTTTGATAGTACTGTTGTAAGACTTCTGCGGTATAGCGGTTAAAGTCACTGCCATAATGGTCCGGTCTTTCGGTCTTAAGCAGCGTATTGCTGATCATTCCGGGAATACTGTGGAGCCCTCTTCGCTTATCATGAGACGCAATTACTTCTTCTGGTTTGCGGTAAAGGAAGAAAAAAGGGGTAGTTGGAAACCATTGACGTAAGGTTTCATAAAAGTGAATATGCCAGCTGTCTAGTTTGATGAGATAATTATTTTCCTTGAAATTTCGACGCTGGCCCATTAAATTGAGCGCAGATCTGAACCAGGTTTCCAGAACAGGTAGTTGGATTTCAGGTTGTTTTCCCCCAGCTCTTAAAATCTCGTCGAGCAGGGGTGCTTCTGCAATGACGATATTTTCGTCTGACTGCGAAAAAGCTTGTGAAAGTAAAGTCGAGCCACATCTGGATACATGAAAGATGAAAGCTGAGGGCGCTAGAAAATGTAATTCTTTGCAGGCCGCTGTCATAAAGTCTGGGCTGGAAAGGCTTTGTAAAGCAGATCGTTCTCTTTGTTTGGAACGGCAGATTTGTATGGTCTCGTCAAAAAAAGGCTCGTCTATGATTTTTTTTCCGAGGTCAAGCCATGTGAGCATCCAGCCGCTTTCACTGGTATAGCTCATCTGATAGGGGATCCAATTGGCTATTGGAGTGTTCTGCATTATATTTCTGTTCTTAATTGAGCAATTAAACGTCTTGCAGTTTCTGTATTCATTTGTTCCAGCTCCTGGATCATGCCATTTCTTGTCGCCTCATCGTAGGTCACTCCTGCTGATTTTTCACTGAGTTTATAGCCGTGTTGGGCAAAGTACTGGTCTGTCCAGTTGTTGCGTATCCCGTCAATGATGAGGTGTACTCTTGCTGTACTGCCGGCGTTAACAATGCTATGAGTAGCGCCGAAATTCATATACCAGCATTCTCCCGGAGCCAAATGGAGTTTTTCATCATCAAGGGTAAAATATACATCCGGATTGGTTACAATAGGGATATGGATTCTGAATTGTCCATCTGCGTAACTGCATCCGGGGTCTTTATGAGGTTTGATGAAACTCCCCGGTGCCAGTGACAGCAGGCGTACGGCTTCTTTGTCGCATTTCCAGGAATCAAGGATCTCTTTTACATAGGGCATCAGACCAAGTGCCGGCGTGTCTTGATAGATAACATCTGGATGGGCATAGATGTCTTTACTTTGTCCACTGGCGGAACGAAGGGAAATACTCCTCCAATCGCCATTGAAATCCTTTGCATTAAAATGTAAGGGCCATTCTTCTTTTAGAACCTCCGTTAATTCTGACTGGAGTTTTCCGGTATGGTAAGAGGTGGAGAACTTTATATAATTCATGAGTTGGAAAAAGAAAGACTAAGATAGTTTTAATGCTTAATGAATGCATAGGCCAGAAATAAATTAATTTGAAATAACAAATGTGTTACAATTTGTATAATGGCTTTTATCCTGATATCTTAACTTTGATTTATCTAACCAAATTATCTATGTTTTTACGCAGAGGCAGACTCCTGTTGATCCTCAGTCTTATCTTATCAGGATGTTCCGTTATAAAGAACCAGGCAAATTCTTCACAAGTATATCAGACCGCTGAATTTGTACTTAAGGAACAAACATTACGGGAAGCCGATGCTGCTCTGAAGGCCGATCCGATCACTGTAACTGCGGCCTCTTCTCCAAGAAGTGCAGGGGGGAAGCATGATTTCTTTTCTGAGGGTGATTACTGGTGGCCGGACCCCAAAAATCCAAACGGGCCATACATTCAAAGGGATGGTATGACCAATCCGGAGAACTTTACTGCGCACAGATTAGCCATGATCCGGTTCAGCAGGATTATTGGTGCATTGGCTTCTGCCTACAAAATTACAGGGAATGCGAAGTATGTTCACGCTGCGGAGAAACATTTAAGGGCCTGGTTTATCGATGAAGAAACCCGGATGAACCCTAATCTGTTGTATGCACAGGCCATAAAGGGATTATATACGGGAAGGGGTATCGGAATCATTGATACCATTCATTTGCTGGATGTGGTGATGGGCATTCATGTGATGCACAGCGCAATGAACGGTGAGAACCTGCAGAAAATTAAACAATGGTTTGCTGATTATACCACCTGGCTTATGGAACATCCAAATGGCAAGGCAGAAATGAACGCGAAAAATAATCATGGGACGTGTTTTGTGTTGCAGATTGCTGCTTTTTCCAGGCTGACCAACAATATGGCATTGCAGAAATTCTGTGTTGACCGGTATAAAAATGTGCTTCTGCCAGACCAAATGGCAGCAGATGGAAGCTTTCCGCTTGAGCTGGCCAGAACCAAACCCTATGGATATTCACTTTTTAACCTGGATGTAATGACCACCTTATGCCGGGTGTTGTCTACGCCCGAGAACAACCTGTGGAATTATTCTACACCAGACGGGCGATCCATTAAAAAGGGAATTCAATATATGTTCCCTTATATTGCTGATAAATCCTTATGGAAGTTGAAGCCGGATGTGATGCACTGGGAGGAATGGCCTGTTGCACAGCCGTCTTTGGTGCTGGGTGCAGCTGCTTATCGGAACGAAGAGTGGCTGGCTACCTGGGTAAAGCTGGATCACGATCCGAAAGTGGAAGAAATCATCAGGAATCTTCCGGTAAAATATCCGCTAATTTGGCTGGATTAACACGGATCTCAGAGCTTGGCATCATTTTTCCTGTAATAAATGCATATGATGCGTGTTTCTAAGGAAGGTTTTATTCATGCCATAAGAGGTAAAGTGATTTTGGCACTTGTACTGGCTTGCTTTGCCCTTTTTATGGCCTGGCTGGTGAGTAAGGTAGCTTTTAGGGAAATGATGAATACGGTGGAGAACATCTCTTCGCCAAATGAGAAGCTTCGTGTGGTTAACGAATTGTCCCGGAGAATCTCTGCACTGGACCAGGTACAGAAAAAACAGGCCCTGAATGATCCGGGTAATTACAATAAGTTCTTTAAAGATTCAAAGCAATTGAGAACCTTGCTGGATACACTTGCGGGTTTATATGCGGGCGATTCTGTTCAGCTCCGGAGAATTGCCTCCATTGATGGCCTTTTGACGGTTAGAGATAAGCAATTTGTAAATTATTTAAAAGTCCGCGAAAAACTGATCAACAACAAGTCTTTCTCTACTCAGGTGCAGAAGTTCAATGATCTGGTCAATAAAAATTCGGCAGAAGCAGACAGCACGGTGGTGACATCTGAAAAAAGGACTTCTACCACCACCGTAATACCTTCAGAAGAGAAACCGAGAAGTTTTTTCAGTAAAATTTTTGGAAAGAAAAAGACGGAAGGCGAAGAAGATAAAACCTTTAAGATTGTCAATGAAGAAAAGGTAAAAAGAGATACCATCGCTTTATCTAACGAAAGAAAAATTGTGAAGGGAATGGAAGAATCCCTCCGGGCCATAGAAAAAGAGCAAAAAATTAAGAGCCAACGCTTTTTGAACAGAGAGGCGGTGCTGGCCAATGCCAATAGTTTGCTCATCAGCCAGATGCTTGGCATCCTTAAAAAGGTAGAAAGTGAAGCTGTGGCACAGATAGAGCAGAATGGTATCCAGGCAAAAAAAGTGGTCAATACGGGTATTAACCGGATCAGCATTATCATGGTGGTTTTCTTTCTCCTTATGGTGCTGTTGCTTTACCTGATTCTGACCGATATTACCCGGAGCAATAAATACCGGAAGGAAATGGAGGCCGCTACAGAAGAAGCTGAATATCATGGAAAAGCAAAGCAACGTTTCCTGTCTAATATGAGTCATGAGATCCGCACGCCCCTTCAATCTATTATTGGTTATGCGGAGCTGATCAAACAGCAGGAAAATCCTGGCAGGAAATATATTGATGCCATTTACCATTCTTCAGAGCACCTGTTGCAGATCGTGAATGAAATCTTAGACTATAACCGTTTGATTTCAGGCAAATTTACATTTACGGATAAAGTTTTTAACGTCAGGGAACTGCTCGATGAGGTTGTGCTTATTGTGAAACAACAGGCCGATCGGAAAGCTTTAAGTCTGGCTGTTAATTTTGAGCTTAACGGCATAGAATACATACAGGGGGATCCCTTCCGTCTGAAGCAGATCCTGTTTAACTTACTGAGCAATGCCATCAAATTTACTGTGGAGGGTGAGGTGCTTTTCTCCGTGTTTTATAAGAGACAGGGAGATTTGCTTCATTTTACTTTCCTGGTAAAGGATACAGGAATTGGTTTGTCTGAGGAGGAAACCCAATATATTTTTAATGAATTCGAGCAGGCCGAAGCTCCGGAGAAATCTATTTTGAATCAAACCGGGGCTGGCCTTGGATTAACCATTGTTAAATCTCTGGTAGAGAATCAGGGTGGAAGGATCTATGTGAAAAGTAAAAAGGGGCTGGGGAGTAGTTTTACGGTTTATTTGCAGTTTGCAGTGGCAGAAGCGCCAGAAGTAGATGCTGTAAAAGAACGGCTGACCTTTCCATCCGGGGGAAATAAAGTATGGGTGATCGACGATGACCAGCTGATCCTGGACCTTTGTAGTTTGATCTTTAAAAATCATCAGGTCAATTATACCTGTTTTAATAAACCAGGCGATATGTTGAATGCGGAATGGGATCCTGAAGTACAATTTATTTTTATGGACATCCGGATGCCGGAAATTCAGGGAACTGAACTCTGCCGCCTCATGAGAGAGAAGATTGGAAAAGAGGTGAAGATTTATGCCATGACTGCCCAGGTCATGCCAGAGGAGCGTGCCGGACTTCTGGCTGGTGGTTTTGATGGGCTGATTATGAAACCTTTTAAAGAGTTAGATTTATTATCTGTGCTGAGAAATGAATTGCCTGTCCCTTTAGATACGGAGCCGGATATCGTTTTTGATCCTTCCTATATAGAAAAAATGACCTTTGGTGACCAGGAACAGTTCGATAAGATCTTGAACCGTTTTGTGCAGGACTGCATTCAGGACGAAGGAGAAATAGAAAATGCTGTATCTGATGAAGACGTGGAGCATGTTTCTTTGGTCACTCACCGTCTAGCGGGCCGTATTGCCCAGATGGGAAGCAGGGAACTTGCGGCTGCTTTTAGAAAAATGGAAATTGAACTGAATGGATCAAAAAAAATAGCCCCCGCTCAGGTTAGACAAGTAAGAATGCTGCTGGGAAGATTGAGAAAATTAATCTATGAGATTGAGCATTACTCGATCTCATAGCGTTCCATTTTACTATACAGCGTTTTCCTGTCTATGTTAAGAAGTCTTGCAGCCTGGGACTTATTGTATTTTACTTTGATCAGGGTTTCAATAATCAGCGACTTTTCATTCACCTCATTAATGGCTTTCAGGTCTGATGTATTGGTGGGTTTAGGGCTTTGGTTGACCGAAATGATCATTTCATCCGGGAGGGAAGCGGCCTCTGCAGTTTCTCCGGCGGTTAGCAAGACCATTCTTTTGATGACGTTTTTTAGTTCTCTAAGGTTTCCCGGCCAGTCGTATTTGTATAACAGCTCTTTTGCTGCATCTGAGATGTATTTTACATTACGGCCCAGTTCTGCATTAGAAATTTCGATAAAGTGGTTGATGAACAAGTCAATGTCTTTCCCCCGGTCGCGCAAGGCAGGGAGCTGGATCTTGAATTCATTTAAACGGTGGTAAAGGTCTTCCCTGAAAGTCCCTTTGCTTACGCTGTTGTTGAGGTCATCGTTGGTTGCAGCAATAATCCTTACGTCTACCGCAATGGTCTTGGTACTGCCTATAGGCTGTATTACTCTTTCCTGTAAGGCCCGGAGTAGTTTCACCTGTACTTCATAACTCAGGTTTCCTACTTCATCCAGGAATAATGTGCCGCCATCCGCCGCTTCAAATTGCCCTTTTTTGTCATTCAACGCACCGGTAAAGGCCCCTTTTACATGTCCAAACAATTCACTTGCTGCAAGGTCTTTGGACAGGGCACCACAATCTATGGCTACAAAGGGTTTATTGCTGCGTTTGCTTTGTAAGTGAAGAGTTCTGGCCGCATATTCCTTTCCGGTACCACTTTCGCCCTGGATCACCACAGACATATCGGTAGGGGCTACCAGACTAATGTGCTCATATAGTTTATCTGAGGTGGAACTTTTTCCTTTGATGGTGTCTGCATGCTGTTCCTGGTTTACAGGTTCAGCCAGATCATTTTTGTCCAGCGCACTTTTTACGATCATCAGCAGTTCATCGGGGTTTACAGGCTTGGTGATGTAGTCAAAAGCCCCCAGACGGATAGACTTTACCGCTGTTCTGACATCGTTAAAGCTGGTCATGATCACCACTGGAACAGTGGATCCTTTTTCCCGTAAATGAGACAATACGTCAAGACCAGTTCCATCGGGTAAGCGGTAGTCTACCAGGAACAGATCGAAATCCTGTTGATTTATCATCTTCAGACTTGCTTTCACATCGTGGACTGCTAGTGGCTCATATTGATGCTTTTTAAGAAAGCCTTCTAACAACTGAGAGAACGTAAGATCATCTTCAATAATCAGTATTTTTGCCATAGGGTAGTTTTTCATGATATAGCAAAAATACAAAAGCCGGAACGATATCCGGCTTTTGTAAGTGTTATTTGTTTAATTTGTGGTTTATTCTACAACTTTACCATCTTTTCCAACTTTTAAAGAAGCAGTTTGTTCTCCTTTTTTAACGTCGATCTGATACCATGAAGTTTTATCTGCTGCGGTAATCAGGAAGGCAGTTTGAGGTACCCATTCTTTATATTTATCTGATTGCAATGTTGCTTTAACAGCATCAGGCAATTCTTCCAATTTAACAGGAACTTTGGTAGTACTGTCTTGTGGTACGGTAATAGCTACAGGAGTTTTAATGTCGTTTGCCTGAACTGATGCTACTCCTGCGAATGCTAAAAATGCTGCTGATAAAATGAACTTTTTCATAACTATTTATTTTAAATTTAATTATTCTTGTTAATATGATTAGTTAGGTTACATAATGATGCCACAAACTAATTTGTTTTTAACAAGCTGATAAATAGCTATTTATATTTTTGTATTCAGCGAAGTGCTGTAGAGAAACTCCACAGCTTGATGCGCTTTTCCTTTAAGATGCAATAGTTTCTGTGGTTCTTCTAACCGCCATTGTTTTAACCGTTCTGATGATGGCTGCTGTATCATAGCCGCATAAAGCCCACAATTCAGGCTGTTCACCATGTTCCACCAGTTCATCCGGCATTCCAAGACGTACAACCTTTGAGTTATAGTCATGATCTGCCATGAATTCCAGCACTGCCGACCCCATTCCACCTTGTAAACAGCCGTCTTCTACGGTTATCACGTTCTTGTAGCGGCTGAAAACATCATGAAGCAAAGCCTCGTCCAAAGGTTTTACGAAACGGAGATCATAGTGAGCAGGATGAATACCTTCACTGTTTAGCTCTTTACAGGCTTCAACAGCAAAATTTCCTACGTGTCCTATGGTCAGTATGGCTACATCTTCTCCATCACATATTTTTCTTCCTTTACCTATTTCAAGTTCTTTTAGTGGTCGCTTCCAATCTGGCATCACACCATTTCCTCTTGGGTAACGAATAGAAAATGGTCCTTTGTTTTCCTTTTGAGCGGTATACATCAGGTTACGGAGTTCCTCTTCATTCATAGGAGCTGCAACAGTCATATTTGGAATGCACCTCATATACGCAAGATCATAGGCGCCATGATGTGTAGCACCATCTGCACCTGCCACACCAGCGCGGTCCAGGCAGAATACGACATTCAGGTTTTGAATGGCAACATCGTGGATCACCTGGTCATAAGCCCTTTGCATAAAGCTGGAGTAGATATTGCAAAATGGTATTAATCCCTGGGTGGCCAGACCTGCTGAAAAAGTTACCGCATGTTGTTCTGCTATCCCAACATCAAATGCCCGGTCTGGCATGGCTTTCATCATGATGTTCATGGAAGATCCTGATGGCATTGCCGGTGTGATCCCAACAATATTCTTATTGGCTTCTGCAAGTTCTACCAGTGTATGCCCAAATACATCCTGGTATTTTGGAGGCTGAGGTTTGTCGCTTACACTTTTTTTAATTTCTCCTGTAATCTTATCAAAAAGACCTGGCGCATGCCATTTGGTTTGATCTTTTTCTGCCAGAGCAAAACCCTTTCCTTTTAAGGTTACGCAATGCAGCAGTTTTGGACCAGGAATATCTTTCAGGTCGCGTATGACTGCGGCGAGTTTTTTTACATCATGTCCGTCTACAGGGCCAAAATACCTGAAATTTAAGGCTTCAAATAAATTGCTTTGCTTCAGCAGTGTACCTTTGATGCTTTTTTCTATTTTCTTAACAAACTTGTGTGCATTTGGCCCAAGTTCAGAAAGTTTGATGAGCATATTGGAGATGTCATCTCTGAAACGGTTGTATGATTTTGATGTGGTGATACTGGTTAAATATTCTTTTAAGGCGCCTACATTGGGGTCAATGGACATGCAGTTGTCGTTCAGGATCACCAAAAGATTCGAGTTCTCTATTCCAGCGTGGTTGAGGCCTTCAAAAGCAAGTCCAGCGGTCATCGCACCGTCTCCGATTACAGCGGCATGCTGCCTGTCCGTTTCACCTTTGTAGTGGGAAGCGACTGCCTTCCCCAAAGCAGCAGCAAAGGCAGTGGATGAATAGCCAACGCCAAAAGCAACG
>Ga0105237_10004938_pt1 | contig 15240 bp, 15 predicted proteins | sample KBSC24metaG_FD_81520 | JGI IMG/M metagenome (GOLD analysis project Ga0105237, IMG submission 81520) | Corn rhizosphere microbial communities from Kellogg Biological Station, Michigan, USA - KBS C2-4 metaG | ecosystem: Host-associated > Plants > Roots > Rhizosphere > Soil | place: Michigan, USA... | reverse complement strand
GTTGGCCAGCGTGTTGGCCAAGCCCTCCGGCACGACCTGTTCGCAGGTGTCGGTGGTGACCGAGACCTCGGTGCCGGTGCGGTCGAAGACCTTGTCGATCGGGTTGGGTGGGCACCACTTCCCGCCCGACGCCAGCGTTGCCGCGACGTTGGACAGCTCGAGTGGGTTGACTTCGATCGGTCCCAGCGTGAACGAGCCCAGATTCTGGCGCTTCACGAAGTCAGCCAGGCTTTCGTTGCTGTCCGGATCGTAGTCGCGGGCGGTGCCGGGCAGGGCGTAGGACCGCAGCCCCAGCTTGACGGCCATGTCGACGGTGCGCTGCACGCCGACCTGCGAGATGAGCTTGGCGAACGCCGTGTTGGGTGACGTCGCAAGCGCATCGGTCACGCTCAGCGCGCCACGGTAGTTCCCGTCGTTGAGAACGCACCAGGTGGCCTGCGGGCAGCCCTTGGCGCCACCACTGCCGAGGCCCTTGGCCTCGAAGCGCGCAGGTGCATCCAACTGTGCGTTGATGCCCATGCCCATGTCGAGGGCCGCTGCGGTGGTGAAGATCTTGAAGATCGACCCTGCGCCGTCGCCGACGAGGGAGAACGGTTGCGGCTGCATGGTTTCGCCAGCGTCCAGGTTCAGCCCGTAGGTGCGGTTGCTGGCCATGGCGACGACGGGATGGGAGTCCTTGCCGGGCTTGATCACGCTCATCACGCTGGCGACGCCGTCGAGGTCCGGTGCGGCGATGCCGTCGATGGACGACTTCACCGTGCCCTGGATGTCGGGGTCGAGGGTGGTGCGAATCAGATAGCCGCCCTTGGCGACCTGTTCCTTGCTGATGCCGGCCTTGGCCAGGTATTCGAGGACGTAGTCGCAGAAGAAGGCGCGATCGGCCGCGGCGATGCAGCCGCGGGGCAGTTCGTTGGGCTGCGGCAGCACGCCAAGCGGCTGCTTCTTGGCGTCGCGCAGCACGTCGGCCTGCTGCGGGATGTTCTCGATCATGGTGTCCAGCACGATGTTCCGACGCTCCAACGCCCCCTCGGGGTTGGTGTAGGGGTTCAGCGCGCTGGTGGACTGCACCATGCCTGCCAACAGGGCTGCCTGCTGCCAGTTCAGCTCGGAGGCGTTGATGCCGAAGTAGGTCTGTGCGGCGTCCTGGATGCCGAAGGCGCCGTTGCCGAAGGACACCAGGTTGAGATAGCGGGTGAGGATCTCCTGCTTGGTGAACGTCTTGTCCAGCGTCAGCGCCATCCGGATCTCGCGGAGCTTGCGCGCGGGAGTGGTCTCGATGGCCGCGCGCTTCTCGGCGTCGGTCTGCGCGATCACCAGCAGCTGATAGTTCTTGACGTACTGCTGCTCGAGGGTTGAGCCACCGCGGGTGTCCAGGTCGCCAGACGCGTAGCCGGCCAGACCGGTGAGGGTGCCCTGCCAGTCGACGCCGTTGTGCTCGGCGAACCGTTTGTCCTCGATGGAGACGATGGCCAACTTCATCGTGTCGGCGATCTGATCGCCGGGAACCTCGAACCGTCGCTGGTTGTACAACCAGGCGATCGGGTTGCCCTTGGCGTCGACCATCGTCGACACCGCGGGCACCTCACCCTCGACGAGCTGCGCCGAGCCGTTGGCAACTACATCGGATGCCCGGTTGGACATCAGGCCGAAACCGCCAACGACGGGGAACATGATCGCCGCGGCCACAACACTCGCCAGCAAGCAACACCATGCCAACTTGATGACCGTCACCGCGATCGGTGGTCGGCTCGGCGGCTCGGACATGGATACAGACTAGCGACGTCGAACTCGGACAACCCGCCAGCCATTGACCCCGAGAACCAGGGCTGAACGAAGGCTGCGAACCCTCTGGACATGCGCCAAGATGGATGACGGCACGGTCGTGCCAAAAAAAGGCGATTTGACTGTTGCGCAAAACCCCCCTGACCACCTAGCTTGGACACACAGTGCGATCTAGGTAACACTACTGGTCGCGATGTGGCGTAGATCGCACCAGCGTTCTACACCTGAAATGGACCGCCCCAACGGGCGGCTCGACGGAGGGATCGCTGGTGTCAGGAACACGGCCCGCGGCGCGCAGGACAATCGCAACTTCTCCTGTCAATGGTGTAGTCCAAGGTAAGGAAGCCGAAGCCCGCATAGCGTGGGTCTCCCAGGCACGCTGCAGACAAGCCGATCCCGACGAGCTATTCGTCCGCGGCGCCGCCCAGCGCAAAGCCGCGGTCATCTGCCGGCACTGCCCCGTCATCTCCGAATGCGGTGCCGACGCACTCGACAATCGCGTCGAATTCGGCGTATGGGGCGGCATGACGGAGCGTCAGCGCCGCGCCCTCCTCAAACAGCATCCCGAAGTGGTGTCCTGGTCGGAATTCTTCGCCGCCCAGCGGAAGCACCGCAACGCCGTCTAGTTAGCTCGGCTAGGTCAGGCTTACGCCGCCGCTTCGCCCGTGATCTGATCGGCGATGGCGCGCAGCGCCTCCAGATCGGACACGTCGAACGGCAACGACGGCACGCCGACGATCGCCACCGCAGGGTTGGCGCCGGTGAACCGCGACAGCAGTCGCACCTCCCGCTTGGCGGTCAACGCGCGATCGGCGTGAATCCGCAGCAGCGCAGCCGTCAGCGCGTCGCTGCCGGTGTCGCCCTCGGAGGCCTCCAACGTCTCGGCCGCCTCGTTGGCCTTCTCGGCGTTCAGCTCGCACAGCGTCGGATGGGTGCGGTTCAGGATCAGGCCGGCAAGCGGCATGTTCTCCTTGGACAGCCGGTCGACGAAGAACGACGCCTCCCGCAGTGCGTCCGGCTCGGCCGCCGACACCACCACGAACTGCGTGCCGCGCCGCTTGAGTAGCTCGTAGGTCTTGTCGGCCTTCTGCCGGAACCCGTCGAACGTGGCATCCAGTGCCTGCACGAATCCTGCTGCGTCGGAAAGCATTTGGGATCCAAGCACGGTCGAGAGCGCCTTCATCGCCAGGCCGACGACACCCGTGACGAGCTTGCCGATGCCCCGCCCGGGGGCGAGCAGCAGCCGCCAGAGCCTGCTGTCCATGAAGCTGCCGAGCCGTTTCGGCGCGTCGAGGAAGTCCAGCGCGTTCCGCGACGGAGGCGTGTCGACGACGATCAGGTCCCACTTGTCCTCGGCAAGCAGTTGGCCGAGCTTCTCCATGGCCATGTACTCCTGCGTGCCCGCCAGCGACGTCGCGACGGTTTGGTAGAACTGGTTCTCCAGAATGGCCTCGGCGCGCTCGGCGTCGGAGGAGTACTGGAGCACCATCTCGTCGAACGTGCGGCGCATGTCGAGCATCATCGCGTGCAGCTCGCCACTGACCTCGGGGGCCAGCGGCACGCGCTGCGGCGTATTGCCGAGACTCTCGATGCCGAGCGCCTGCGCAAGTCGCTTCGCCGGGTCGATGGTCAGCACGACCACCGTCCTGCCGTACTCGGCGGCCCGCAGCGCCATGGCGGCCGCGGTGGTGGTCTTGCCGACTCCGCCTGCGCCGCAACACACTACGACGCGGTTGGCGGTGTCGGACAGAATCGTGTGCAGATCGAGCGCGCGGGGTGCGGTGCTCATCGGTCCCCTCTGTTCTTCGCGCAGGCGCTCATCACCTAACCCCCTGGGCGGCAAGCGCTTCGGCGAGTTCGTACAGGCTGCCAAGGTCGACACCGTCGCGAATCGCGGGCAACTCGAGCCGCGAGACGTCGAGATCGTCGAGCTGCTCGGCGCTTTCGGCGCGAGCAGTGATGCGGGTGGCGTGCTGGATGCCCTCGGTGAGCAGGCCCGCGAAGTCACCGTCGGCCAAGTCGATGCCTACCTTGGCAAGACCCGCCCGCACCGCGTCGGCGTCGACGTCGCCCTCGGCGGCCTTGGCGAGATCCTCGGCAGCGAGATAGGCGGGGATGTTGCGGTTGACGATGACGCTGCCGATCGCCAACCCGAGTTCGGTGAGTTCGTCGATGGCTTCGACCGTCTCCTGAATGGGCAGCGCCTCCAGCAGGGTCACCAGGTGAATGGCGGTCTTGTCCGAGTGCAGCAGCTTGACCACACCGTCGGCCTGCGAGTGCACGGGCCCGCCCTTGGCCAGTTCGGACACGGCCTGCGTGACGTCGAGGAAGCGGGCGATCCGCCCGGTCGGCGGCGAATCCACCACCACGGCGTCGTAGCCGTGCTGTTTGCCCTTGTCGGCCCGCGTCACGATTTCCTTGATCTTGCCGGTCAGCAGCACGTCGCGCAGACCGGGCGCGATGGTCGTCGCGAACTCGATCGCGCCGATCCGCCGCATCGCGCGCCCGGCGATGCCGAGGTTGTAGAACATGTCCAGGTACTCCAGGAACGCGGCCTCGGTGTCGATGGCCAGCGCGTTGACCTGCCCGCCTCCGTCGGCGGTGGCGATCTTGACCTCCGCATACGGCAGCGGCGGCACGTCGAACAGCTGCGCAATGCCTTGGCGACCCTCGACCTCGACCAGCAGCACCTTGCGGCCACCTGCCGCCAGCGCCAGGGCCAGCGCGGCCGCGACCGTCGATTTGCCCGTACCGCCCTTGCCCGTCACGAAGTGCAGCTGCACCTTGGACAGTCGAGAAGGCCAGCCGACAGATCTTCGGCCGTCGGACGTGGGGGACTGGGTCGTCACTCCAGCAGCCTAACCAAGGCGACCTCCGCGACCGATAGGCTCAGCGACATGAGCGAACCGACCCGTTGGGAATACGCCACCGTGCCCCTTTTGACACACGCGACCAAGCAGATTCTCGACCAGTGGGGCGAGGACGGCTGGGAGTTGGTGTCGGTGCTTCCCGGCCCGACCGGTGAACAGCACGTCGCGTACCTGAAGAGGGCGAAATGAGCTGGTCGGCGAAGCTCGCGGAGCTGGGCATCACGCTGCCTGACGTCGTGAAACCCCTCGCGGCCTACGTACCCGCGGTACGCACCGGGAACCTGGTCTACACCTCGGGTCAGGTGCCGATTCAGGATGGCGCACTGGCCGCCACCGGCAAGGTCGGCGCTGAGATCAGTCCAGAGGACGGTAAGGCGCTGGCGCGCATCTGCGCGCTCAACGCCCTGGCGGCCGTGCACTCGCTGGTCGGCATCGACTCCGTCGTCCGCGTCGTCAAGGTGGTCGGGTTCGTCGCATCGGCGCCCGGCTTCAACGGCCAGCCCGGCGTGATCAACGGTGCCTCCGAACTGTTCGGCGAGGTCTTCGGCGACGCAGGCGCGCATGCGCGGTCGGCGGTCGGGGTTTCCGAGTTGCCGGTGAACGCGCCGGTGGAGGTAGAGCTAATCGTAGAGGTGGCGTGACGCTCGGCGGGCAGGAGCGCAGCGACCCGGGGTCTGGGCTGAGTCATCCGGCCTACGGGCAGTTGCGCCGTGTCACCGACACGGCGTCGGTGTTGCTGTGCGACAACCCGGGTCTGATGACGCTGGACGGCACCAACACCTGGGTGCTGCAGGGACCGGGCAGCGACGAGATGGTGATCGTCGATCCCGGGCCCGACGACGACGAGCACATCGGCCGGATCGCGAGCCTCGGCAAGATTCCGCTGGTGCTGATCAGCCACAAGCACGAGGACCACACGGGTGCCATCGACAAGATCGTCGACCGCACCGGTGCTGTGGTGCGCGCGGTGGGAAGCGGGTTCCTGCGCGGTCTGGGTGGTCCGCTGTCCGACGGCGAGGTGATCGACGCGGCAGGTCTGCGCATCACGGTGATGGCGACGCCGGGGCACACGGCGGACTCGTTGTCGTTCCTCGTCGATGTCTGGGGCGAGCGCAGCGACGGGAGAGGTGGAGCCGTGTTGACCGCGGACACCGTGCTCGGCCGAGGCACCACCGTCATCGACACCGAGGATGGCAGCCTGCGGGACTACCTCGAGTCATTGCGGCGGCTGCATGGCCTCGGCCAGCGTGTCGTGCTGCCTGGTCATGGGCCGGAACTCGGGGACCTGGAGGCCGTCGCCGCGATGTACCTGGCGCACCGGGAGGAGCGCCTGGGCCAGGTGCGCGACGCGTTGCGGGTGCTTGGTGAGGACGCCACGGCGCGGCAAGTCGTCGAGCACGTCTACACCGACGTCGACGAGAAGCTGTGGGATGCGGCCGAGAAGTCGACCGAGGCGCAGCTGACCTACCTGCGCTCCTGACTAACCACCGCGAGTTCTGCACCAGGGCTGCTCCCGGGCGGGGATCGCAACCCTGACGCAGAACTCGTCGTACGGGGCTAGCGGGCCCGGCGAGCCAATCGCTCGGAGTCCGAGATCAACACGCTCTTGCCCTCGAGCCGGATCCAGCCACGGTGGGCGAAGTCGGCGAGCGCCTTGTTGACCGTCTCGCGGGACGCCCCGACGAGCTGGGCGATCTCCTCCTGCGTCAGGTCGTGCGTGACCCGCAGCGCGCCACCCTCCTGGGTGCCGAACCGCTGAGCCAGCTGCAACAGCTGCTTGGCGACCCGGCCGGGCACGTCGGTGAAGATCAGGTCGGCGAGGTTGTTGTTGGTGCGACGAAGCCGGCGGGCCAACACGCGCAGCAGCTGCTCGGCGATCTCGGGGCGATCCTTGATCCACGCCTTGAGGGCGTCACGGTCCATCGACACGGCGCGCACCTCGGTGATGGTGGTGGCGCTCGACGTCCGCGGGCCGGGGTCGAAGATCGACAACTCGCCGAACATGTCGGACGGGCCCATGATGGTCAGCAGGTTCTCCCGGCCGTCCGGTGACCGGCGGCCGATCTTCACCTTGCCCGAAATGATGATGTAGAGCCGATCGCCGGGCTCACCTTCGGCGAACACCGTGTGCCCACGCGGAAAGTCCACGGGGTGCAACTGCTTGGTCAGCGCGGATACCGCGGTCGGTTCGACTCCCTGGAAGATTCCGGCCCTGGCCAGGATCTCGTCCACGTTGCCCCTCTTAAGCTGTTGGAAAATATGACACGCGCAGACCATCCCTTGCTGGATGGCTCGGCCAGTCTAATTGCAGGCCGCTTCGCGACGAGCCAACGCTACACACGATCGGCCTGTCGAGTCGCCCGAAATTCCGGATTACTTCCATGGTGGATGTAGATCCGGGTCGGCAAGACCCGCTCCGACGCGGGCAATGCGCGGTGCTCGAGCCAGGTCTCGTAGGTGTCGTAGGCGTCGTCGACGATGTGATCGTCGGGCCGCGCCGGAGGGCGCGCGCAGTCTGCCTTGGCCTGCTCCAGAACCGCTTGAACGTCCTCGGGTGACACCGTGTCGCCTTCGAGACTGGCCTCCAGTCGATCCAGCCCGAAGGTTGCCAGCATGAGCAACCCGGGGACGAATACCACTAGCAACCACGACACAGGCAGTAGTAAACACGGCGAAGATCTCAGCGGGATCACGAAATGCCACCGGTCCAATCCGATTGATGTCGGCCTCGTCAGTAGGCTTGTTGACGTGGCAGTCAAGGCGTCGGCAAGCAAGTGGGATAGCGAGACCCACACTGGTCTGGTGAGGCGCGCCAGGCGGATGAATCGGTCTCTCGCACAAGCGTTTCCGCATGTGTACTGCGAGTTGGACTTCACCAACCCGCTCGAGCTGACGGTGGCGACGATTCTGTCGGCGCAATGCACCGACAAGCGGGTGAACTTGACCACCCCCGCGCTGTTCCTCAAGTACCGCACCGCGGTGGACTATGCGCAGGCCGATCGCGAGGAGCTGGAGACCCTCATCCAGCCAACCGGTTTTTACCGGAACAAGGCAAACTCGTTGATGCGGCTAGGTCAAGATCTCGTCGAGCGGTTCGACGGTCAGGTGCCCAACACCCTCGATGAGTTGGTCACGCTGCCAGGCATTGGCCGCAAGACCGCGAACGTCGTCCTCGGCAATGCCTTCGACATCCCCGGCATCACCGTCGACACCCACTTCGGCAGGCTGGTCCGCCGGTGGCGCTGGACGGAGCTGGAGGACCCGGTGAAGGTCGAGTTCGCCGTCGGCGAACTCATCGAGCGCAAGGAGTGGACGTTGCTCAGCCACCGGGTGATCTTTCACGGTCGCCGGGTGTGTCATGCCAAGAAGCCCGCGTGCGGCGTATGCGTGCTGGCCAAGGACTGCCCGTCGTACGGCACGGGGCCGACGGACCCGCTGACGGCTGCCCCGCTGGTGAAGGGGCCGGAGACCGAGCATCTGCTGGCCTTGGCCGGTCTCTGATCTCGGCGTGAGCACTCCATGAGCAGGGCGGCGCGCTGGACCGTCGCCGTGCTGGTCGTCGTCGTCGCGATCGGGGTGGCGTTCTGGCGTGAGCTGGGCGATCGGGCAGACGACGCGTCACCGACGTCGTCCACTAGCCCGGGCACGGCCCGCGATCACCGCGATGCCGACACCCCGCAGGCATTGGCCGGGCCGCGGGCTCGTGCCGATCTGCCCGCCTGTCCCTCCCCAGGAGCGGGCCCTGGCCCGGAGGCGCTGCGCGGCATCACCCTCGAGTGCGCGGGCGACGGTTCGACGGTCGACGTCGCGCGGGCGGTGGCTGGGCGCACGGTCGTCCTGAATCTGTGGGCCTACTGGTGTGGGCCGTGCGCCGACGAGCTTCCCGCGATGGCCGAATACCAGAGGCGGAAGGGCCCTGCGGTGACGGTGCTGACCGTGCACCAGGACGAGAACGAGACCGCCGCGTTGATTCGGCTGGCCGAGCTTGGCGTGCACCTGCCAACGCTGCAGGACGGGCGCCGTCTCGTCGCCGCCGCACTCAAGGTTCCCAACGTCATGCCCGCGACGGTCGTACTGCGATCGGACGGTAGCGTGGCCGAAGTCCTGCCCCGCTCGTTCGCCACCGCCGACGAGATCGCGGCGGCGGTAGATCCGAAGATCGGCCAGAACACAGGAGAGCCGGGTTGAGCGCTGGAATCAACTCCGAGGCCGCTCCGGCGTGGATGAAGAACCTGGTCGACAACGTGGGCGCCGTGCCGAGCGCATATCGGCGCCGGCTGCCCGCGGACGCGCTGGCCGCGATCACCGCAGCCAACGCCGCCGCGACCTTGACCCGCACCAAGCGCGACGCTGCGGTCCTGGTGTTGTTCTCCGGACCGTGGGACTCGCCGTCGGGGGGCCTGCCCGACGATGCGGACCTGTTGGTCACCGTGCGCGCGTCGACGCTGCGCGAGCATGCGGGCCAGGCGGCGTTCCCCGGTGGGGCGTCCGATCCCGACGACGACGGCCCCGTCTTCACCGCGCTGCGTGAGGCGCGCGAGGAGACCGGCATCGACACCAGCAGGCTGCAGCCGCTGGTCACGCTCGAGCGGATGTTCATCCCGCCGTCGGGGTTCCACGTGGTCCCCGTGCTGGCGTACTCGTCCGATCCCGGCCCGGTCGGCGTCGTCGACCCCGCCGAGACGGCCATCGTCGCGCGCGTCCCGGTGCGTGCCTTCATCAACCCGAAGAACAGGCTGATGGTGTACCGCGAGCAGAACACTCGCCGCTTCGCGGGGCCCGCGTTCCTGCTCAACCAGATGCTGGTCTGGGGTTTCACCGGCCACGTGATCGCGGCGCTGCTGGACGTCGCCGGGTGGGCCGAGCCGTGGAACAGCGACGACGTCCGCGAACTCGACGCGGCAATGGCGCTCGTCGGCGGTTCCAGCGACTACGGTGATGCCCAACAATGACATCGTCGCAATTTCTCGACCTGGGCATCCTCGCCATCGGCTTCGTCGCGGCCGTTTCCGGTTGGCGTTCCGGGGCGGTTGGCTCGCTGCTGGCACTGATCGGTGTGGTGCTCGGCCTCGTCGCGGGCGTGCTGCTCGCGCCGCACGTCGTCACCCACATCAGCGGTCCCCGCACCCAGCTGTTCGCGACGTTGTTCCTCATCCTCGGACTGGTGATGATCGGCGAGATCGCCGGTGTCGTGCTGGGTCGCGCGGTGCGCGGGGCCATCCGCAACGTGACGGTGCGCGCGTTCGATTCGATCATCGGCGTCGGGCTGCAGCTCGTAGCCGTGCTGGTGGCGGTGTGGATGGTGGGAACCCTGCTCGCGTCGTCGGATCAGCCGAACATCGCGGCGGCCGTGCGCGGTTCGCGTGTGCTGACCCAGGTCGACCAGTTGGCACCTGGCTGGCTGAAGCCGCTGCCGCAACGGATGAAGGCGCTGCTGAACACCTCCGGGCTGCCCGAGGTGCTTCCGCAGTTCGGCAGGACGCCGATCGTCAACGTCGACATCCCCGACGCCGCGCTGGCAGCCGATCCAGTGGTCGCGGCAACCCGGCCCAGCGTGCTCAAGATCCGCGGTGTTGCGCCGAGTTGCCAAAAGGTGCTCGAGGGCAGCGGTTTCGTCGTCGCGCCGAACCGGGTGATGTCCAACGCACACGTGGTCGCCGGTTCGGAGAGCGTCACCGTCGAGGTCGACGGCCAGACATACGACGCCGGTGTGGTGTCCTACGACCCCAGCGCCGACATCTCCATCCTCGACGTGCCCAACTTGCCTGCGCCGCCGTTGCAGTTCGACATGCAGGAAGCCAAGTCGGGCACCGATGCCGTGGTGATGGGCTACCCGGGCGGCGGCGACTTCACCGCCACCCCGGCGCGGATCCGGGAGGTCATCCGGCTCAACGGGCCCGACATCTACCACACCACCACCGTCACCCGTGAGGTCTACACCATCAGAGGCACGGTCCGGCAAGGCAATTCGGGCGGTCCGTTGATCGACAAGGGCGGGGCGGTGCTCGGCGTCGTGTTCGGCGCAGCGGTGGACGATGCGGACACCGGGTTCGTGCTGACCGCCGACGAGGTGGCCAGGCAGATGGCCAAGGTGGGCAGCACCCAGCGGGTGCAAACCGGGGCCTGCATCTCCTGAGTTAGGTGCGGTGCACCTGCGCGAGGAACCGCGTCAGCTGTTCGTTGACTTCGTCTGGCGCCTCTTCGTGCGCGAAATGCCCTGCGCCCGCGATGGATACGTATCGGCCGTGGGGAGCGTAGTGCTGCGTCTTGTACACCGGGTCGGCCAGCACGTACGGATCGGCGTCGCCGCGCATGTGCAGCACGGGCACGTTCAGCGGGCGCTTCATCGACTTCATGAACCGCCGGCCCTCGGCGCGGAGTTGGCTGCGTACCGCCCAGCGTTGGTACTCCAGTGCCGAATGTGCGGCCGACGGGATTCGCACGGCCCTGCGCATGTAGCCGATGGTCTCCGAGAAGTCTTCTGACGCTTGCCATTTGGCGCTCGATCGGCTGCGGACGAGGGCTTCGAGTTCGGCCGCGTCGTGGCGGGTTAGCTTGCGCTCCGGCCAGAACGGCACCTGGTAGCGCAGCATCCCCGGAAGAAGGGCGAGGCCCTGGTCGCGTCGGGTCAGCGCGGAGGCGCGCAACGCCACCGGGTGCGGCGAACTGACCACCGCGATCGCACGCACCGACCGTGGGTGCAGCACCGACGTCGCCCAGCAGACCAGCCCACCGTCGGCGTGGCCGACCAGCGTCGCGGTGCTGTGGCCGAGCGCGCGCACCAGGCCCGCGGTGTCACCGGCCAGCGTCCAGCCGTCGTAGCCGCGCGGGGGTTTGTCGCTGCCGCCGTAGCCCCGTAGATCCACCGCCACTACGCGCGCACCCGTCAGCCCGCGCAGCTGGTGCCGCCACGACCACCAGAACGAGCCGAACCCGTGTAGCAGTATCACCAGCGGCCGCTCGGCCGACTCCGCTGGCTGGTTCTCGGTGGGCAGCGCTTCGACGACGTGAAAGCGAATCCCGTTGGCGTGCACGTCGAGATGACGCCATGGACCGTCGATGCGTGTCATCGACGGGTCGGGAGGAGGGGCCACTTACCAGCCTGATGGATCGGCGGTCGACGCGGGACGCGCGCCGTCGAACGACGTGATCGCCTTGCCCGGCTTGTCGCCGCCGGGGGTCAGGGCTGCCCGCGTCTCCCTGACCGATTCGATGGTCTGCTGCGGCCCGCGGATCCGCCGCACCTTCAGGTACCCCAAGACGGCGAACGCCGCCGCGGTCAACACCATGACGCCGAACACGATCAGGAACGCGACCCACCGCCACAGCCAGGTGTCGAGGAGTTCGGCGGCGAAGAAGAAGAAGAAGAACGTCGAGTAGAACAACACGACGAGCGCCAGGATGAAGTAGACGCTGCCGGTGAGGCCCTTCTTCACGTCGCGCGTGATCTCGGCCTTGGCTAGCTCGACCTCGGCGCGTACCAGGGTCGAGACCTGCGTGGTGGCCTCCTTGACCAGATCGCCGATCGACGGATCGGGCACTGGCGCGTGCGGATCCACCAGCGGAATCGAAGTGACAGTGGTCGGCACGCCGTTCTTACGGTCGCCTGTGCTCACGAACGAGCCCTCCCCGCGTCGAGACCAAATTGGGATGTGCAGTGCGTTCATGTTGCCATGTCGCGCCCGGCTCGACCTCCCCGGCCGACGATAGACTCACGGGGTTTGGCGAGAACTCGGACGGGGCAGTTGGTGGAGGTGGTGTTGACACATCGCTGGCACGACACTGCGCTCGCAGTCGTCGTCACGGCAGCCCTGACCATCGCCTTGTCGGTCGTCACCGCGCCGCTTTCCCGCGCCGTCGAGCCCGTCGCGCTCGGCGGTGGCTCCGGCATCGTGATCGACGGTGACACGTACTGCACGCTCACCGCGATCGGCAACGACGACAAGGGCAATCTCATCGGGTTCACGTCCGCACACTGCGGCGGACCCGGCGCCAAGGTCGCAGCCGAAGGCGCCGAGGACCACGGCGTGCTCGGCACCATGGTGGCGGGCAACGAAGGCCTGGACTACGCGGTAATCCAGTTCGACCCGGCGCTGGTGCGGCCGGTCGCAGTGGTGAACGGCTTCCGCATCGACGGCATCGGCCCCGACCCGGTGTTCGGCCAAGTGGCGTGCAAGCTGGGCCGCACGACGGGCTATTCGTGCGGTGTCACGTGGGGGCCCGGCGACAAGCCAGGCACCATCGTCAACCAGGTGTGCGGGCAGCCGGGCGACTCGGGGGCTCCGGTCACCGTGGACGACCATCTCGTCGGCATGATCCACGGCGCGTTCAGCGAGGACCTACCCACGTGCGTGGTGAAGTTCGTGCCGCTGCACACGCCCGCGGTGACGGTGTCGATCAACGCCGTGCTCGCCGACATCACGGCGAAGGGCCGACCGGGCACGGGGTTCGTGCCGGTCGCCTCAGCAGCCTGACGGGCCGCCTACTTCGTCGCCCTGATCGCCTCGAACACGCTCGGGTCGACCAGCGTTGAGGTGTCGCCGAGTTCACGACCCTCCGCGACGTCGCGCAGCAGACGCCGCATGATCTTGCCGCTGCGCGTCTTCGGCAGTTCGGGAACGACGTGGATCTCGCGTGGCTTGGCGATCGGGGAGATCTCCCTGGCCACCTCGGCGCGCAGCTCCTCGACCATCTGGTCGTGCGGCGTGTCGGCGTGATGGGCCTTGAGGATGACGAACGCGCAGATGGCCTGACCGGTCTGCTCGTCGGTGGCCCCGACGACGGCGGCCTCCGCCACCCCGGAATGCCCGACGAGCGCGGACTCCACCTCGGCCGTCGAGATCCGGTGTCCCGAAATGTTCATCACGTCGTCGATGCGGCCGAGCACCCAGATCTCGCCGTCCTTGCCGTACCGGGCACCGTCGCCAGCGAAGTACCAACCCTGCTCGGCGAACCGCGACCAGTAGGTCTCCTTGAAGCGTTCCGGGTCACCCCAGATGCCGCGCAGCATCGCCGGCCACGGCTTATCGAGCACCAGATAGCCACTGGCCTGTTCGCCATGATCGGTGCCGGGCGCCAACTCGTTGCCGTCGTCGTCGACGATCTTGGCCGAGATCCCGGGCAGTGGTCGCATCGCCGATCCCGGCTTGCACTCGGTGACGCCGGGCAGCGGTGAGATCATCGCGGCACCCGTCTCCGTCTGCCACCAGGTGTCGACGATCGGGACCTTCTCGGCTCCGAACGCCATGCGGTACCACCGCCACGCCTCGGGGTTGATCGGCTCGCCCACCGAACCCAGCAGCCGCAGGCTGGACAGATCGTGCTCGGCGGGCAGCTGACGGCCCCACTTCATGAACGTGCGGACCAGGGTTGGGGCGGTGTAATAGATTGTGACGCCGTACTTTTCAATCACCTGAAAGTGCCGGTGCTCGTCTGGGGAGGCGGGCGTGCCCTCGTAGACCACCTGTGTCACGCCGTTGGACAGCGGTCCGTACACGATGTAGGTGTGCCCGGTGACCCAACCGACGTCGGCGGTGCACCAGAAGACGTCGGTCTCGGGCTTGACGTCGAACACGTTGTAGTGGGTGTAGGAGGCCTGGGTCAGGTAGCCGCCCGAAGTGTGCATGATGCCCTTGGGCTTGCCCGTCGTGCCCGACGTGTACAGCAGGAACAGCGGATGCTCGGAATCGAACGCCTCGGGCTCGTGCTCAGTCGACGCCGACCCAACGGTCGCGTCCCACCACAGGTCGCGGCCTTCGGTCCACGGCACCTCGATGCCGGTGCGCCGCACCACCAACACGTTGGTCACCGATGGCTGGCCCGTGACGGCTTCGTCGACCGCCTCCTTCAGCGAAACCGCCTTGCCCCGGCGGAACTGGCCGTCGGTGGTGATGACGAGCTTGGCCTCGGCGTCCTCGATGCGGGCCTTGAGGGCAGATGCCGAGAACCCGGCGAACACCACCGAGTGCATGACGCCCAGTCGGGCGCAGGCCAGCATCGCCACGATCGCCTCGGGCACCATCGGCATGTAGATCGCCACCCGGTCGCCGGCTACCAGGCCGAGGTCGGTCAGCGCGTTGGCGGCCTTGCACACCTCGTCCTTCAACTCGGCGTAGGTGATGGCGCGGGCGTCGCCGACCGGCTCGCCCTCCCAGTGGATGGCCACGCGGTCACCGTTGCCTGCCTCGACGTGGCGGTCGACGCAGTTGTAGGCGACGTTGAGCTTGCCGCCGACGAACCACTTCGCGAACGGTGCGCCGGACCAGTCGAGCACCTCCGTGAACGGGGTCTCCCACGCCAGCCGTTCGGCCTGTGTGCCCCAGAACGCCAAGCGGTCCTGCTCGGCCTGGTCGTACAGGTCGGCGGTCGCGTTCGCGTTGGCGGCGAAGTCAGCGGGTGGTGGGTAGGCAGACTGAGTTTCCGTGTGCGTCTCCGACATGGCTGTGAGCGTAGTCACCCGACGTTGCGTGAACGTTGGCAAGTCACTGCGATGCCTGCGGGCGGCCCGTCTGCTGCGACGAACGTCACGGAAGCCGGGTCCAACGGTCGGCTAGCGTGTTCTGCCGTGACTGATCCGCTGGCCCCGCTG
>Ga0105237_10004936_pt1 | contig 15246 bp, 16 predicted proteins | sample KBSC24metaG_FD_81520 | JGI IMG/M metagenome (GOLD analysis project Ga0105237, IMG submission 81520) | Corn rhizosphere microbial communities from Kellogg Biological Station, Michigan, USA - KBS C2-4 metaG | ecosystem: Host-associated > Plants > Roots > Rhizosphere > Soil | place: Michigan, USA... | reverse complement strand
TAGACTCCACATGTCATGGTTTAAAAAATTGCAAGAGCGAAATTATTCAAACTACTATTGCTGAAGCAAAGAAGGCCAATAAAACTCTATGTGAAATTGAGCGTTAGTCGATTAAGACTATTGACATTCATCTCCCTAAATCCAGTCAGCATTTATAATAGAAAAACCTACTAAATAGTGTCAAGAATACGGTTTCCCGTATGTAAGGGGCTTTAGGGATCTATACTTTTGATCATTGAGAATTAAAGACTTGGATATACCCAACTATGAATATAAAATAATGAGACATACCTTTCTTAAAACACTGTTTTCGGCAATTATTATATTGACATTTTCTTGTTCACAATCAGGGAAACCTAAGAACGCCACAAAGGTTGAAGATAGATTGCTTTCTGGAACTATTGCAACCAACTTGAAGAACCAGACTTTTGTTGCGAAAGTAATCCGAATTATAGATGGAGATACCATGGAGATTCTCTATCAAAATACACCGACAAAAATACGTTTAGCCCATATTGACTGTCCGGAGAAAAGAGGTTCCCAGCCTTTTGGAAATAATGCAAAAGAAGCCTTATCTGATTTATGTTTCGGACAGGAGGTTACTGTTTACGGGGAGAAATACGACCGCTACAGGAGGTTGATTGCAGTCATTGTTAACGATAAGGAGCAGGTTGTCAATCAAGAAATGATAAAGCAAGGTATGGCCTGGCATTTCAAAAAGTATTCTTCGGACCCTGTATATGCTCAGTTAGAAATTGAGGCTAGAGAGAATAAGGTAGGGCTTTGGCAAGACCCAAACCCTACTCCACCCTGGGAGTGGAGGAATCGTAAAAAGATCAAGTTACAAGTATCTAATTCTATATCAATAACACATAATTAAAGCCTCATTATGGGATTCTATTTTCGAAAATCATTTACATCCGGAATTTTCCGTCTCAATCTGTCTAAATCAGGATTCAGTTACTCAATTGGCGTTAAAGGGGCTAGAATTAATACGGGTCCACGAGGTACATATGTGAATATTGGATCAAATGGTATTTATTACCGGCAAAAAATTAGCGGTACTGATACTCGGCCTCGGGTAAATGAAGTCCAGCCTATTGTTCCCGATTACAATCATCCACATACCATAACCTCATCCAATATTGATAACCTAACAGATGTTGATTCTAAGGATTTTATTAATGAACTAACGGAAAAGGCGAATAAGATATCTTATGTCAACTGGTTTGGAATCTTACCTCTTATTATTTTTATCCTCTTCCTTTTTGGAAGCTCGTTTGAAAATCATACAACGATTGTAAAGCCTGAGGGTAATCGTGTTGTTGCGATCATAAACTCTGATGTTGGCTCCAATATCAGAGAATTTCCAAATGCAAAGTCCAAAGTTGTTAAGGTCGCAACCGATAGAGAGGAATTTGCCTTATTGGATTCAGCGAAAGGGAAATGGCTAAAAATACAATTCGGGGATACAATTGGGTATGTGAATAAAAAGCTCGCTATTATCAATCATATAAAAGATGCTCAGCAGAGTAATGACGAGCTGAATTTGATTAACCCCTATTTTTATGTTGAACTTATTCTTGGTTCCGTCTTCTTTGTTTGCTTATTGTTTTGGCTGCATAAAAAGGATAAAAAGAGATTTGCGATGGAGATTTACTATGAAATGGATAAGGATATGTCTGTTGTCTATCAACAATTTGCACAGCATTTCTTGAATTTTAATACATGTGCACGCAAATGGCAATACCTTCATTCTACAGCGAATAACGATTGGAAGAGAAATGCTGGCGCTGGCCAATTGATTAGTAGAATTCCCATATTTGGAATATCCACACATCAAACCCCAAATAAATTTCTGAAGACAAATGTGCAGATCCCCTATATCCATCTTAGAAATACAGAGTTATTTTTCCTTCCTGAGCGTCTGCTGATTAAACGGGGGAACAAATTCGCCGCTGTTTTCTATAGTCATCTGGAAATCTCAAGTGTAAACTCCAGGTTTATCGAAGATCAAACCGTACCCAGCGATGCTAAAATTGTAGATTATACCTGGAAGTATGTTAATAAAAATGGTGGCCCGGACAGGCGATTTAATGATAACAGAAGAATACCGATCTGTTTGTATTCACAATATACTTTTAGATCTGGCACAGGGATATACGAAATCATAACAACTTCAAAAGTTGATGGCTTCCATGGTTTTACGAATTTTCTTTTACAGATTGGAAGTTTGCAATCTAAAATGAAGCATGATTGCCCACCGGGACAGTTTAGAAATTTAGTGGGATAGGTATAGGCCTTGGAAAGGCTGATGATTGGGAAAGGTAAGGCGAGATGAATAAAACTCGACTTTTAGTGCCTTAAAACCAAATAGAAAAAGAAGTTGCCTCAATATTGAAACAACTTCTTTTTATCAAACTAAATCTAATAAGCATTAATTATCTTGAATAGATTTTATTGCAGTAAACTTTCCAGGTATTCAGGAGTTATTTCCGTAATGTCTACTTTTTCACCTTTGGCTTTTAGCTTTGCAATGGAGGCATTCATTTCCTCCAGATTGTTACTTAGCAAATTAAATAACTGACTCGATATCTTAATCTGATCTGCAGACTTCAAGTCTGAAACATATCTTCCGTTTTCCACACGAACAGTTTTATAGTAACGGTACACCGCAGCTTTCGCTTTTGCCAGTTCTGGTTTTTGGTATTTGTTCTTTAGTTTATTTGCAATCTCCTGATCAAGTTGCTTAAGATCAACATCGATAAACCCATCGTCTTTTACCAATGTTGCAGACAATCCGTTGGTTTTAGTGCTACTAATGGCTCCAAGTTTTTCCTTTGAGATACTATTTTCTGGTTTTGTACATGAAATTGCCAGAAAACTGATCAATAAATAATACAAAGTATATTTTTTCATAATTTTCTTTTTAAAATAATTTGATTTACCAACCAGCCCACGTTGCTGTTATAGCTATATTTGCCGCATCAGAAGAGGTTGATATGTCCCATCCCCAACTTACCGGAACAGATACAAGGCGACAGTAATCTTTACTTTGGGAAGTGAACGGTGGTAAAGTTACATTCCACTGGTTTTCTATTGCCGGTTTTACGGTTACCGAAGCCAATACTCCCAAGAGATTAAGATTCTTAAGCTTCAAATTTGTACATTGATTTCCATCAACTGCAAAATTAACAGAACTATTTGGTGGGTTAACCAATGCAGTTGTTTCAGAATGAGGACCGCCCCCACCTGCGTCGCACATCGCACACCATTCGGCAGTAGTATCCCAGCATAAACCTGGAGGGCAAATTACATCGGCTCTCGCTGGGATCATTGATAAAAGAGTAAAGAATGGGAATACAATAACCCATCGAAGTTTGGTTTTTTTCATAATTTGATATAATAGTAGATTTAGTTTGCAGCGTTTGGGTATTATTAGTATGACCCTTTAATACTCGTGAAGTGGTAGATCTTATCAAATTATTTGATTCTGTTATAAACAGAGACAGTGTGACTATCGATACAACCGTTGCTCAAATATTGATTGTTGTACTCATTTTACTAATCCTACATTGATCAGAACAACACCCCTGTATCAATAATCGTAGTGCCTATTTTTGGCATGTGGTATTCACCAATAGCAGGTTTTGGCTCTTCCCCTTACGGATGGATATGTGGACGGCCCCCAATGGTGGTTTTAGTATTTCAAGTCCTTTTTAAGTCAATCTGGAATGATAACACCAGGATCCAATTCCTTAGCTTTGTTAAAGTGTTGATCTGCCAGTTCAATGTGACCAACTTTTTTATAATAAATACCCAGATGTAAATAAGCGTTAGCCAAATTAGGCTTGAGTTTTATAGCTTGTTCCAATAGCATCTTACCTTCCTCCAGTTCACCTTTCAAAATTTTCAAGTGACCCAAGTTATCATGTGCCTCAGCTAGGTCCGGAGCTATTTCTATGGCTCGTTTTAATAAAGAACCGGCTCTATCATAATTCTCTTTAAGAATGAGCTCATATCCGAGATTATTAAGGGCAATAGGCTGTCTCCTATCTATTGAAACTGCCCTTTCAAAGTATTTAAGTGCCTCTTCCCGCTTTCCTTCGATTGATTCAATGCAGCCCCTATTGATACAGTCGGCAACAGTAAATACGGTATATTTTTCAAGAAATTCTATACATACTCGTGCTTCCTCGAACCGCTTTAACTGTAATAAAGAAACAGACAAAGGGCGGATAATCATTTCTTGATAAGGAAACTTTTCATTAAGTCTAATAAATTGTCCTGCCGCTTGTTCAAAATGTCCTTCACCAAACTGTTCGAGGGCGGTAACATATTCAGCATAACTACTTTTAAGTTTATAAACAAATCTTAGTTGCCTCCCATCATTATACAGGCCACTGGAAAGCGTTCTTGGTACAATGTTTTGAAAGCAGCTCATGAACGAACAGAGGAGAAGAACAAATGCATACAGTTTTATTGCTCCATGGAGTTCAGTATTAAATATGACTGCCCCAATTACCACAGCAAAAAGAAAGGAAATGATTGGTCCGGCTAGCAAGATAATGCTCTGTTTAACATAATTGCCTTCGATCTGAGACGGTCGACACATTCCTCTGATGTTGAAGGTTGGATTTATATTAACGTAAAATTGCAGTTTACCAATTTTGAACCTTGCCGGAGTATTTTGATTTCCGTAAGAACCAATGTAAACATCTACTTGATCCGTTTTTGTAAGTGCAACCATAGTAAGTGCATGTCCCAATTCATGAAAAACTGTAATGACGGGAGCGGTTAGGTACATCCCAAGAGCTAAGGAAATAATAATGGAGAGAAAGATCATGAAAGCTTTATATTGAGATTAGATACCTAAATGTAACAAAACCCAGTAAGAAAGCGAGGTCAATAGTTAATTGAAATTAAAACAACATTAGCGCAATTGTGTATAGTGCATATTGGCGCATTGCGTAGATTTGGACGTTACCTGCAATTGTACAAAAACCAACGTGAAAAAATTATGATACTTAATAGACAAGCAAAAATTGGACTTTTTGAAAAAAATTTACAGAACGAAAAAGGACTTTTTCTTTTTGATTTCAAGACCAAAGAAAAAAAATATTTAGAAGAGTATTTAGATTGGAAACCTGAAAGTATTTCGCCAGACGGTAGAAAAATAGCAATCACAATTAATTCGCAACAAACAAAATTAGAAAAAACTGACTTGGTAGTAATAGAACACGATACTAATACTGTTCTTCTGAATAATTATAAATATTATGTTTATGATATAGCGTTTGACATAACAGGAAGTAAATTATTAGTGGTCGCCAATAATAAAAAACCTTTTTGCCTTGACATAATTAAAAACGAAATAATTGCGGAACTTCCAAAGCTAATCAGACTTTACAAAGGAGATTTAGATTTACAAAATGACACTTTTCTAGCTCCTTGCGAACAAAAAAAAGAAACTTGTTATTTGTTCAATTTTAAAACAGGACAAACAGACGTTCAAAAAATTGGAACAAAGGAAATAATTAGTCGAGTTAAGTATTCTGTTGATTTTACTTCTATATATGTTATTACGGAAACAAACATTTTGTATTGTTTCGACCGAAATTTTAAAACAAAATGGAGTAAAGATTTTAATAGCTTAGGACGAATTAATTCTTCTGAAATTTTTTCAACGGAAGATGGAAATTATGTAGCAGTCTATTCTACATCTACCAAAACAAATAATTGGGGTGCAGAATTTGTGATTAATAGCGAGGATGGAGAACTAATTAATCAAATTGAGGGGTATCAGTTTAGAGGCAGATTCGCTACAAACTATTTTGATAATAAAGTTTTGCTACATACATTTAAGACCACAGATTTATTAACTGGAGAAGTTTCTGAAAACCAAATAATTTAAAAAACAACTGCAGGTAACAAGGGTTTTGCGTCAGGCGGGCTGAAGTGCAAAATTCAACGGCAGTTTTTCAATTAAACATCAGTAATAAAATCGGCTTTTATGCTTCGATTTCCCGCCCGAACGCAAAGCCCCGAAACGTTAGTGGCAATGGCAAGACGACATTCAACTTACAGATAGAAACCCGACCAACTGACACGAAAAAATTACCGCACAAAAGACACTTTCTTCATTTTGGATAAACAGGCTTAGAAGTGATACATTCCACACAGCGGCATTTAAAATCAAGTATCCGGTAAAAATCGGATTGGAACAAGGTCGATATATCTGCATTCATAAAAAGGTAGCGAATCAAATGGTCATGCGATTCTATTTTTTTAGGTTCAAATCATGGTTTCTTATGCAAAGAAAACCGGGAAAATAATCCTAGTAATTCAAATTACTCCTTCTGTGATAGCGGCTTAAATATAAAGAAACTGACCAGTGCCAGGAAAACTACCCCAATTCCGCTGAACAAAGTCAGTAATTGAAATCCGCTGGCAAGTGCATTGTGCGTAATATCTCCGGATGGATCTAGAGTTGCAATCCGGGGAATATTTTTCAGTAGACCAGCAAAATTACCTGCTGCTATTTTTTCGGCTGCTGAATAGAGCTGAAGGTTGTCAAAAATTCCAGCAAATACGCTTTTCAAATGAATATACACACCTTTACTTAACAATACCCCCATTAAAGCGATATTGATCGCCAAGGTGATCAGTCTTGCGCTCATGTCTACCCCTGATGCCATGCCTGCACGGTCTGAACTCACAGCGCCTGTGGTGGTATTTGTAACTGTAGTGTTGGACAGCCCCAGTCCGATACCTGACAACAACATGCCAGGCATCATCGTCCACAGACCAAGGTGTGCAACCCGAATGCCAACCCACATCAGTATAAATCCCAATCCGATAATAAGAAGCCCAAATGGAATAACAATACCCGGGCGGTATTTTAGCAGGAGCCGCTCTGCCACTGGTGGAACCACCAATGTTGGCAGCGTATAGGCCAACAGCACTGTGCCGGCCATAAGACTGTTGTATCCCAAGACGCCCTGAAAATAGATAGGAAAGTAGATCATAAAAGGCCAAAAACAAAAATTCATACCAATTGAGCCGATAATGGCCCCGGAGAAGTTCCGTATCCTGAACACCGTAAAATCAAACATAGGCTGAGCGCTTGTCTTTTCTGCATGTAAAAATAGCAGAAAAGAACCCGCAGATACGCTCAGGATCAATAGGGAGTTTACGCTTGTAAAACCTATTGCGGGTCCCTGCGTGATGTAATAGATGAGCCCAAAAACAGCTATTGAAAGGCTAACCATACCTAAGGTATCCAGCTGCTGTATTTGAGCTGACCGAGATTCTCTTACTCCTGCCCATGCAAGTCCCAACGTAAGTAAGCTGAGCGGAACATGGGCCAGAAAAACCCATTCCCAGCTTAAAAATGTGAGGATCAGGCCACCAATTAAAGGCCCGAAACCCAGCCCTACTCCAAAAACAATACCCCAGGCTGCAAAGGCCAGGCTACGTTCTCGCCCGTCCTGAAACTGATGAGAAAGAATCGCGACCTGGCAAATCAGCATAATCCCCCCGCCAAGCCCCTGCAAAAAACGTCCGGCGATGAGCAGTGGCATTGTCGTGGCCAGTCCGCAAAGCAAAGAGGCGATACCAAAAGCCACAAGGCCTGCTACGAAAACAAGTTTGCGGCCATAACGGTCAGCAAGCGTACCGGAAGCCATCAGTACTGTAGTGCAGGCAATGGTATAGGCATTCATGATCCATTGCACATCACTGAAATTGCCGTGGAGTAATTTTTCGAGCGTTGGCAACAATACCGGCACACTCGAAATTTCGAGCCCAAACATCAACGAGGAAAGGCAAACGGCGGTCAGGGTCAGCGTATTTTTTTTATCTTTAAACATAATCTTTTTATTATTGCGACGGTTTTCAACAAAAATAGACCGGGAAAGACGTATTTATTCGGTTCATTTCTATGATAAAAAGGTATGTTTGTGTTATGGTCAAACAAAATATGCATCAGCAGATAGAGCTGGAATATCTCAAAACCAATTACTGCCCATTGGGCGACCGGCAGTATAGTTTCTTTGAAATGGTGTACCTCATTTCTGGTAAAGGTACTGTCTGCATTAACGGCAACCGCATGGCTTATCGTGATGGGAATCTGCTGCTGCTCACACCCAACGACCGCCATACTTTCGAGATAGCTGAAGTAACAGAGTTTCTGCTGATACGGTTTAGCGACAGTTACATCCGCAGCTACCCCTGGAAAAGTATCCACCACCTGGAATGTTTGCTCTTCTATGCGACTCATCTCTCTGGTTGTGTTATGCGCTGCAAGGACGACAGCCGCCTGGTAGAAATGATAGTCGAATCACTTCTCTTTGGAATGAAGCTTGGAGGTGTTTACCAGCAAGATCTTGACATGAACCTGGTGAACGCGCTGATTGTTATTGCAGCAAGGAACATTTCAAAGGTGAGGCCTGAAAACGTCCGCACCAATACCGATAAGCGCATCCTCCAGATCATCAACCATATCGAACGCCATATTTTTGTACCAGATCAACTGACTGCGACTACAATAAGCCAGGCTTTTCAGATTTCACAGGCTTATCTAGGCGTCTACTTCAAAAAGCAGTGTGGAGAAACCCTCCAACAATTCATTTCCAGCTACCGAATCCGGCTAATAGAATGGCGGTTAAAGTTCAGCGATCTACGAATCAATGAGCTGGCTGATGAATTCGGCTTTGCCGATGGCAGTCACCTGAACAAGTTCTTTAAGAAACAGAAAGGCATGAGTTTGACTCGATACCGGCAGGGTTTACAAAAGAGTTCAAGCGTTTAAAGGGCATCGGATGCCGATGTTCCTCACCGAGACTGATTTCATCTTACTGTTTTAAAGTTACGAATTTTCGCCTTTTATACAGTCCGATATTATGGCAAGGGTTACAGTTGAGGATTACTATAATGCGGGTGACAGGGAGGCCTGACTATCGGAGGATAAATCTTATCTTTAGGTCAATGAGCTACAATGTTTTCTTCCAAAAATTTAATTCAATGACATGAAGCTGGAGCTGATTAACAAAATAAACATTGATGCGAATGCTGATGTGCAATATCATCGCTTGATGCTGCTGAAGGGCGGGACTGTAGTGGCATTTTATTCGGATGACAATGAAGGATGTTATTACCTGGACTGGTATAGTAGTTCCGGTGTCGAACATATACGGATAGCAGATTTTACTTACGATGTATTTGATCCTCCGGCACTGTTTCAGTTTCCCGGCTATCTGGGGATATACGGTACTTCCGGGAATATGCTGTATTTGTTTACGGCAGAGGAGAAAACTGAACCCGTTAAGATTTCCATTTCGAATGCGCTTCCGGCCATTCAATATCCGGGATTTAAAAAGCAACTGACGAATTATGTCTATGCGGGCAGTACGGATTCTGATATCGTGCCGATCCCGTTCAAAGATTATGGCTTGTTGCCTGTGTATTTCGCGGAACTCAAGGTTGATGTTGTTGGTCGTTCTGCGAGGTGGATTACATTGAGCCGCTGGAATCACAAATATGAGCTGAATGATAGCACAGAGGTAATCCAGAAACCTTCAGAAAAGACTTTTACTCTATTGCATGCGATGAGGAAAAATGAGCAGAACTATATTTTCAGTATTGGTGACCGGGATGGAGGATACCTGAAATACGGAATGGATTATAGCGATTTGTGTGTGCTGGATGAGGAAGGTAAGGTGAAAGAGAAGCAGTTCTCCTTGGGTGCTTTGAATAAGGGAACAAAGAAAGGCGGAAAAGAATGTTTGTTTACTTCTTCCGGAACCTATGCGGTTCTAACGCCTGCCTTTAATTCGGATGACTGGAAAGGGCGGCAAAAATTATTGGATATAGAGGAACAGTTGTTGATAGATGTTGAGTTACCGAAAGGTTTGTCTGATCATAAAATCATAGACCACCATAATGGATATTTTCTGCTCATTGACGGATTGAGGAACCAGATCATTACCGATACAACTAGTTTTGTCATATGTAGGGCGAAAACGGGTTAACAAGCGTAAGCATCCCCTGAAATCTGAAGCTATGGACAAATGGATAAATCTTATCTTTAACCTAATGAGCTACGATGTTTTCTTCCAAAAAATAAAAACTTACACGGAACTCTCGCCTGAGGCTGAAGCCGCCTGGACTGCTTTGCTCCGTGAAAACACTTATAACAAGGGCGATTATTTTGTTACCGAAGGCCAAACACCTAAAAAGGTAGCCTTTATTGTCAATGGCTTAATGTATCAATACTACGCCGCCGAAAACGGCGACATGGTGGTTAAATATTTCTTCCCGGAGAACCGGATTGCAGGTTCCATGACCGCAACGCTCACGCAATCGCCGAGTAATTTTACCATAAAAGCCCTGGAGGATACCCAGGTGCTCGAATATAATTTCCTGGAATTTAAAAAATTGGTGAGCATTTATCCGGATATCTCCGCTTTTTATACCCGCTATATCGAGCTGCATTGGATCATCGAAAAGGAACCTTATGAAGTATCGCTCCGGTATGAATCAGCGAAAACCAATTATGATAAATTTCTGCGAAATTATCCTGGTTTGGTGAAAAGGTTAAAGAAACAGCATATTGCTGCCTATCTGGGCATTACCCCTACGCAGCTCAGCCGGATCTTTTTTGCGAATAAGTGAAGATTTTTTGGTTTTCTCAACATATGTAAATTTTTTCTGAAAACGGTTGCTGCAACTTTGTGTATCAATAAACATAAAAAAATTAAATCATGGCAACTAAAATCTTCATCAACCTGCCTGTTAAAGATCTGGAAAGATCAAAGGCATTTTTCAACGGACTTGGCTACAGCTTTAATCCGCAATTTACAGACGACAATGCGGCTTGCATGGTCATCAGCGAGCATATTTATGTGATGATGCTGGTAGAAAGCTATTTTAAAACCTTCACCAAAAAAGAGATCAGTGATGCACACCAGGCCACTGAAGTATTGCTGGCGCTTGATGCGGAATCGCGTGAGGAAGTGCAGCAAACCATAGCGAAAGCAACGGAGCTTGGGGGTTCCATTTATGCTGAGCCGCAAGACCATGGCTGGATGTACCAGCACAGCTTTGCAGACCCTGACGGACACCAATGGGAAATCGTGTATATGGACGCAGCGAATATGCCGAATTGCGGTTAAGGCTGAATCTGGTTGGAATAATAGCAAAGGCTACTCTGCTGAGGGTGGCCTTTGTATAAATAAAATGCTTTACAAACTTACTTGTCTAGTTACTCTGGATTTCATTCCCTAAATCAAAAAATACGATTTACCCTCTCCAAACATAGAGTGAGTAAAAATGGCTACTTATAGCTATTTTCTTCAGTTTAAGATAAAAGTATATTTATCTGTATTTCAGATAAATGAAATCTTACAATCTAAGTCCTCTCTCTATGAAAACTCACAAAATGAATATTAAAAGACCATCCAATTTTAGTATTCCATGTCTACTAAGCTTCTTTCTGTTCATATGCCTGTTTGGCTGCAAGACGAAAAAAGAAATTCAGGTAAATAATCCACCTGCTCCACAACTCAATACGACCGGAGATATCAATTATGCAGCATTAAAAAATACAGTCATCTTTGATTTGTCTAATACACCTCATATTGATTATGGAGATCTTAAGAACGGATATATTTCTGAAAATAAAGATTTCTGGTTATTGGTTCAAAATTATAACCCTACCAGGTATAAAATAAGTGCGACAAATACCGTGACGACTAATTTTTTAAATCAAAATAGTCCAGTTACAGCCTACATTACCATGAATGCACCAGCTGCTCCATCAAATGCCACTGCTGGAACTTCGAAAGATCAGGAACCAGGGCAGAAAGCGTTAACTGAAGATAAAGAAAAATCAAGAAAAAAATTGGCTGCTGTTGTTCTTGAAATAAAGAATAATACAACAACACTCAATAAGGATATAAAAACAGTTTCAGATTTCTACAATGTCCTAACTACTTTCCAAGCCGAGTTAGAGCGCTGGAAATCAATAACAAATCTTAGCAAAAGTGAAGTAGACTCGTTTAGACAAGAGTCGTACAACCTCCTAGGAAGATTAATCAGCACCTTCTATTCTGAGCATCCGAACCTAACTAATCCGTATTCTTTAACAATGGTCAGCCAGGCAACTATAAAATAAACAATCTCATTATTTTGGGCTTTCCTGGTAAAGCAGTAGATGAAATTAAATCAGAGATTATAAAATATAAAGAATCCATCGATCGTCTGAATCAATTTGAAAAGGAGAATAAGTCGGATATGGATAAATTAGCAAAGGGACTCTCTATCCCGGATTATCAAGATTATCATAAAGATCTGGTAACCGGCTCTGATATCTTTCAAAAATTTGTAACAGACTATGACCAGACTTATGGAAAAAACCTGGTCGGATTGGCCGCTACAGTATCGCAGGTTCAATCGTTGGAATTCTATAAGTATTATGGTCCCTTTTCTATGAGAGGCGAAGATGAATTGCTCATTAAAGTTGCAAAGCTAGATATTCAAAATAGTAATGATGATGATCTTAAGTCTTTTCCAGGCATACTAATTAAGAGACGAGGGGGAGTTAAGATTGATTTTTCTGCCGGAATTTTTGGTTCAAACTTAAGTGACCGTTCATATGTATCATCTCAGTCTACAAGAATAACCCAGGATACTACAATTGTTGATGGAGCCATCCAGGTTGGACCCCATCAAACAACTTTTAGCAAGGTCTTAAGACGTGGCGGATCGAGTTTTAGTTATGGCCCAATGGCATTCGTTCACTTTCACAGCATGAATAGTTCTTTGGTTAACTATGGTGTATATATAGGCACTGGCTTAATGTTTAAAGACAGTGCTAAACCTGTTCTATCTGTAGGTGGCAATCTTATGCTCGTGAGTTTTCAACGCTTAATTTTTGGCTTTGGTGCAGCATTTGCCAATGAGACCCGGCTAAGCTCTAAATATATAGAGGGCAATTCTTATGCTGAAACCATAACAGACGTTCCAACTGAAAACCACCTCAGTGTAAAAGCATTATTTTCTTTGTCGTGGAACATATCTAAATAGCATACATATGAAATTTTTAATCACAGTTTCACTAAGTTATATTTTTATTTCAACTATGGCTCAAATAAGGGAGATGCCCATTACCGGATTGGCAAAACCCACAGCAGAAGAGTTACGAATGCTACCCCATAGTGCAGCTGCTATGGTAAGTTCAAATGTTGTTCTCCCTGATAGTGTTGACCTTTCTTCAAATATGCCTCCTTGTGGAAATCAGGGTAAGCAAGGAAGCTGCGCTACTTTTTCTGCGGTATATGCATGTTTGAGTTATTTGGAAAACCTAAAGTATCAGAAAGATTTTCTAAAAAACGGGAAGTTAGATTCTACAAGCGTATATAGTCCAAAATTTATTTATAACTTAATTATTAACGAACGTTTGCCAAAGGATATTGATTGCAAACAAGGTCTCAAATTCACTACAGTTTTAAATAAGCTTAGGGAGCAGGGAGCTCCAACATTACGTGATCTGCCTTATCAATATTCGGATCCCAATGACTGCCTTAAGCCGCTTCCAGAAGAATCTGTGTTTTTTAACGCCTCGAAACATCGTATAGTAGATTATGAGGCTTTGTATTTAAATGATGCTCAAGAAATACAATCTAGAATTGCTAGAAAACTCCCTGTCATGTTTGCCATGAATATCGATTCAAGTCTTGTTTTGGACGGATACGAGGCCGCAAATCAACATAAAGATTTTATTTATAAATATAAACCTGAGAAAAGCTACGCTTACCACGCCATGGTGTGTACGGGGTATAACAAAGTAACTGGACTTTTTAAAGTACTTAATTGTTGGGGCAAGGATTGGGGCAATAATGGTTATTTCTACATCCCATTTGATGAATTTGTAAAAAATGTAGCAGAAAAATATGTTGCTTATGCAGGTACAACAACAGCAATTCCTTTCGATAACCTAACAAAGTCAAATGACCGAAGATTGCAATTTGACAAGAATGGCTCATTTTCAGGATGGTTTAGACTAGGTTATTTTAAACTCATTGACCATCTATCTGTCGGCGTCAATTATGTCAATAAAAACAAAGAAGAAGTTATTGTTTCTATTTTAGATGGTGATGATACCAAACCCATGGCTACGATGATATTGTTTAAGAACCAGACAAAGTACTTCTATTATGAAGGAAAAAAAATAAATATAACGTTTAATAAAATTGATCTGGATGGAAAAAGCAGTTTTGTAAATGATGTATCTCTTTATCTAAAGCTGAGTGACCACCAGCATGATCCGATTGTTACGCAATTACTTAATAGGTTGGATTAGAATGAGACAGTAACTGATTGTCAGTCTATTGATTTTACTTTTTTTCAGTAGTATATATATATTTTGATATATTTATCATATGGACAGAAAGAAAATAGAAAGGGTCACTTTAATATTTGCTATCCCACTATTTATTTCTTTTTTTCTTTATAACTTTTTTAAAATTTATGAAAGCCGTAAAGAATCAAGGGCTGCCAACTTCTCTGGGTTAATTGAAAAAATTGTCTATGAAGAGCCTAAACATCTGCCAACAATCACTGTTAAGGGCAATGAATATGATGTTTTCGATTACTATTGGGGCCCGGATACCCTTGCAGTTGGCGACAGTGTAATCAAGAAAAAAGGTTCACTAGATCTGGCTCTATTTAAAAGAATTAAATATTAAATTACCGCGCATTCGAACTGGAGGATCACTAAATCTTTCTAACATTTTAAATTAGTAAGACCTAAAATACAAAAAGCATGTATTTTATAACTCCTATAACTAATTTGCCGTTCTCATTTTCTCTAACTCTTTCTCGGCATCACTATCAGGATAAGGACTAAGTTGTAAATATTTCTCCAGGGATTTTATAGCTAAGTCTATTTGCCCGGACTTATAAAGCAAAGAACTGTATGCTTTTAAAAATATTGGTGTTTTATTAATATCTACCTTTGAAAGAATGAGTTCACACCATCTGATTGCAGCTTTGATATATTGAGTATCGCTATTTGACATAAGAATTACTCTTGCATAATTGTCTAACTGATTTAGATTCAGATTGTAACCCTTCCATAATATCGGACTGAAAAAAAGGCGAAAATTCGTAACTTTAAAACAGTAAGATGAAAAAGTCAAAAATCAGTGAATCGCAGATCATAGCAGCGATCAAAGAACATGAAGC
>Ga0105237_10004935_pt1 | contig 15250 bp, 6 predicted proteins | sample KBSC24metaG_FD_81520 | JGI IMG/M metagenome (GOLD analysis project Ga0105237, IMG submission 81520) | Corn rhizosphere microbial communities from Kellogg Biological Station, Michigan, USA - KBS C2-4 metaG | ecosystem: Host-associated > Plants > Roots > Rhizosphere > Soil | place: Michigan, USA... | reverse complement strand
TGGCATCAAGTTCGCCCAGGTTTATGCCGCCAGTACCATCGGCGGTAAAGCTGCCCACGGTCGCGGTCTGGTAAGCGAGCACACCGGCCAGAACGTCATCGTATCCCTGGAAGAGGAATGCGTACGGTCCGGTGAGTTCACCATCATACGGTGTGGACGGATACTGCACGAGCAGTATGAGCGGAAGTGATGCAGTAGCCGACACGCTGTCGGTCACTGTTGCTGTAAAGCTGGTGGCACCTGGCTGGGTTGGCGTCCCGGAAATCAAACCATCCGATTGCAGAGTGATTCCCGGAGGCAGAGATCCAGCCGTGAGGGAATAGGTGTAAGGCGGGTTTCCACCCGTCGCCTGCAGCGCGTACGAATAGGGAACGCCAAGGGTGGCAATCGGTAGCGTTCCCGTCAGGCTCAACGTTCCTGATGGATGAATGGTGATGCTTTCCGGCCCTGAAACTGTCTTGGTCGGATTGCTGGCATCAGTTACGGTTACGGTCAAATTAGAGGTGCCGACCGTGGTCGGAGTACCGCCTATGACGCAGCCGGTGAGCGTGAGGCCAGCAGGCAGAGTCCCCGTACTTATCGAGCAGCTGTATGGCGTAGTGCCGCCGCTCGCGCCAATGGTCGCGCTGTACACCACGCCAACTGTCCCATCGGGCAGCTTGCTGTTTAGTGTAAGTGCGGCCGGATTAATCACGATCGTCTCCGGACCGGAGGTGTTTTGCGAAGGAGACTCAGAGTCTGTGACCTTCACGGTTACTGTCGAGCTCCCAGCAGTGGTGGGTGTTCCGCTGACTGCGCATCCAGTGAGAGATAGTCCCGCGGGCAGAGTTCCAGATGTGATCACACAACTGTATGGAGACGAGCCACCGATGACGCCGATGGTCGCGCTGTAAGGACGCCCACCGTACCGTCCGGCAGAGTTGAGGTAGTCAAACTAAGAGGCGCCGGATTGATGGTGATGGTCTCGCTCTTGCTCGCAGTCTGTGTCGGGCTCCCCGAGTCAGTCACAGTTACCGTGACCGTGGTTGAGCCAGCAGAGGTTGGTGTCCCGCTCACGGTGCAGCCGCTCAGAATCAATCCTGCCGGAAGGGTGCCCGTGACAGAGCAGGTATACGATGAAGTTCCGCCCGAGGCAGTAATAGTTCCGGTGTAGGTTGAACCGACCGTGCCATTGGGGAGAGAGCCTGTAATGGTCAATGCAGCCGGGTTGATAACAATTGTTTCGTTCGAGCTCGCATTCTGTGCTGGGCTTCCGGAATCTGTCACCTTGACGACGATAGGCGAAGATCCTGCCGTGGTTGGCGTACCACTTACCGTGCAACCAGTGAGTGTGAGTCCTGCCGGAAGAGTGCCCGTGATCGAACATGTATACGGCGTTGTCCCGCCGGTTGCCGTAATCGTTCCGGAGTAAACAGAGCCAACTGTTCCGTTGGGCAGTGTCCCCGTGATCGCAAGCGTTGCCGGCGCGATGACGATCGTCTCGTTCTGGCTTGCGTTCTGCGCGGGGCTCCCGGAGTCCGTGACCTTCACGGTGATTGGCGAAGAACCTGCTGCAGTTGGTGTTCCGCTGACTGTGCAACCAGCGAGTGCAAGACCTGCAGGCAGTGTGCCCGTGATGGAGCAGGAGTACGCAGGCGTGCCGTCAACTGCCGTGATTGACGCGCTATAAGGAGTCCCAACTGTCCCGTCAGGAAGGGTACTCGTGATTGTCAAGGCAGCCGGTGCAATAACGATTGTCTCTGCCTGGCTTGCGTTCTGTGCGGGACTTCCGGAGTCTGTAACATTCACCGTAATGGGAGACGAACCCGCAGTCGTTGGCGTTCCGCTTACCGTGCAACCGGCCAGGGCTAAGCCAGCCGGCAAGGTTCCAGTAATTGAACAACTGTACGGCGATGCGCCACCCGTCGCGCCGATCGGTGCGCTGTACGGCACACCTACCGTGCCATTCGGAAGTGTATTCGTGAGGGTGAGAGCTGATGGCGCAATGACGATGGTTTCGTTCTGACTGGCATTTTGCGCCGGGCTTCCTGCGTCCGTCACCTTTACCAGCACAGTCGAACTGCCGGAGGCCGTGGGCGTCCCACTCACTGTGCAACCGGCCAGCGTCAAGCCTGCCGGCAAGGTTCCGGTGATCGTGCAGCTGTACGGAGTTGTGCCCCCACTCGCAGTAATGCTTGCGCTGTAGGCTACACCGACTGTTCCGTTGGGAAGGGTATTTGTAAGTGCAAGAACAGGTGGCGAGATAACGATCGTCTCAACCTGGCTCGCATTTTGCGCAGGAGTTCCGGCATCTGTGACCTTCACAGTGACGGTCGCGCTCCCTGCAGTTGTCGGAATGCCGCTTACAACGCATGCGCTCAGGGAAAGGCCGGCGGGCAGGGTGCCTGTAATGGAGCATGTATAGGGCGATGTTCCCCCGCTTGCCGTGATCGTCGAGCTGTATGCGACGCCTACGGTGCCATTGGGCAGCGTGCTGGTAAGCGAGAGCGGCGTGGGCGCGATGGTGATTGTTTCATTAGCACTTACGCTCTGTGCAGGCGTACTGGAGTCTGTGACCTTTACGGTGACCGTCGAAGTCTCAGCAGTGGTGGGCGTACCACTGACAGAGCAGCCCGATAATGCCAGTCCTGCAGGCAGAGTTCCCGCAGTTATGGAACACGCATACGGCGTTGTTCCTCCGGAAGCTGAAATCGTCGCGGCGTAGGACACGCCTACAGTTCCATTGGGCAGAGTGTTTGTAATTGCCAGTGGAGAATTGACCTTGATGGAGACGGCGGCAGTCGCCGTTGCGCCCAGAGTATCTTTCACCTGCACGGTGAAGGTTGAGATTGCCTGTTGTGTTGGCACGCCGGAGACAACGCCGGTGCTGGAAGAGATGGCCAGACCGGGAGGAAGCGATCCTGCAACGACGCTCCATGCGTAAGGCGTCACGCCACCAGCTGCAACGAATGATGTTGTGTATGCGACGCCGACGGTGCCTTCAGGCTGAGGACCGCCAGCGAGGGTGAGCGGTGAAACGACTGTAATCGAAGCAGCCGCTGTAGCAACCGCGGCTGTGCTGTCCTGCACCTGTACAACAAAATTTGAAGTACCCGGTGCTGTTGGTGTTCCCGAAATAACGCCGGTAGTTGGAGAGATGTTCAGGCCGGCCGGAAGGGAGCCCGAAGCGATGCTCCAACTGTATGGCGTCACACCGCCTGCAGCGATCAGCGCAGTCGTATATGCAACACCAACTTCTCCTTGCGGCTGGGGACCACCGATCAACGTAAGCGGCGGGACCGGATTCGAAATGAGAATTGATTTATTTGCTGTCACAGTGAAAGGAACAGAGCTGCTGTCGGTCAGCTGCAGAGTGAACATCGAAGTTCCGGCGGTCGTTGGCGTTCCCGAGATAACTCCAGTTGCGGCGTTGAACGTAAGGCCGGCGGGCAGGGTGCCACTTAGAATCTTGGTCGTAAGAGGTGCAGTTCCCGGAGCAGAAACGATTGTGGTGCTGTAGGCTTGTCCCACAATCCCCGCGGGCGGCGTACCTGTCAGCGTCGGATCCGGATTGACTGTGATGCTTACAGTCTCCTGGCTATTGGTTTTTGGAATAGCCGCGAGCAGTGTCAATTGCATCGGAGCAGTGATGCCGGATGGCGCTGTATACGTGATTGTTGAACCACTCCTCGAGGAGAGAGAGCCACATGCGCTTCCGCTGCATGAGCTGCCAGAGAAGGACCACGCAACCTGATAGCTCCCGGTCAGATTAGCGGTGATGTTCACCGACTGCCCAGCATCGAGCACAAATGAAGTGGCCGAGAGGCTTGAGATACCACCGCCAGCATACCCACCACCTCCGCAACCGCTGACCACCAGGCAAAGCAGCAGGAACAGGATGCTCAAGCGCGAAGCCATCGACGTGGAATCGCACAGCGTCAGGAGCGCCTTGCGGCATACGTCAATCTGATTGTCTGCGCCGACGAGAAAGCTCTTGGGGTTCACCATGGGGATCTGGCCTCCAAACCTTGAAAGCATCAGGCCGCATACCGGACCTTCGCGATGCCGACTTCGGATAGGGAATTACCTCGAAGTCTGTGCGAGTTTTGCCCGTGCCTCTTTGGCGGGTCCATACAACGAACGAACTAATACCCTGCGTAACAGTCCATGACTCGTCTTCATTGCTCCAATGGGCTGTAGTTGTATTGCGATCTAAGTCAGTTGCGCCGAAACCGATGGTTGTACGCAGGCGAGGCAGCTGAGGGTATCGGGGAAACCATTATCTAGAGTGTGTTGATAGGGTTGTTTCATAGCTTTGAGGCTAGATCGATTTTCAGGGCCTCGGAAACACGTCCATCGAGATTGAACATTGTTTTTCAATTGCTTTGAGAATGGCGACGAGTTATATGTTTTTGGCGATATCGCATGCGATATCATCCCTATCGTGTCAATTAGCTAATGGATTACCCTATGTGAGAAACTCAAGTTAGGAGTGCGATAGGTCCTTGCGTCTAGCAACTTAGGTAAGCAGGTCCTATGTTTTACAAGGTTCATTAGTGCGCGAGATGGCAGCGGATGGAGTGACTCGGATCGAGGCAAACTTTGGATTTAAATCGATCCCTCATCCCGAGACACTTGCCAGGGAAAATCGGCCTCTTGATAGAAGCACAATCAAGGATTGCCAAATAGTGGGATTCGAAAGGACGTCGGCTTCGTACTTGGGGAGTGCCGCTCGGACCGATCTGTAAACATCACTGCACTTGGGGAATGCGCCATCAGTGATCACTTGCATCGTGAATTGCAGTGTGGCGGCACGGCGAAAGAGTAGGAAATTGGCGAGTTCAATTCACGCTGACTAAGGCAGTATTCTTTTGTTCTTGACACCTCTCAAAGTGTCTGCCTAAAATTCTTCGCGTTGGGATGTAAGCGTTTTCTTGGAAAGTAAACGCTTACAATGTTAAGCCCAAACCATGCTCAAAGCTGGATATTGAAGTTCTTCCCTAACCGGATTTACGAACACTGCAAAGAGAGGGCACAGGCACGGAATCTGTGCTCAGTTATCGTGATTGGGCCCCGTCTCTAACGGTTTCCGATGGAAGCCAATCGCATTTAAGTCCCCGTGATTGCAAACGTCCGCATAAGAAGTTCGGTGCTGACTAGCAACGCAAAAGAGGAATGTTGAAGCAACTGTGTTCAAGGAGGTCAATATGTTCGGTACGTTCAGGTTGTGCCCAAACAACTTGCTAATCACAGCAAGAAATTTATTCTGTGGGTTAGCGATTCTCTTGTTTATGGTCCCGTTTGCTCACGGTCAGGCTGACCAGGGAGCCATCACTGGTACAGTCACGGACTCGTCGGGGGCCGTCGTTCCCAACGCGAAAGTCACGCTCACTTCTACAGAGACAGGTCTGACGCTCACGAATGCAAGCGACGGTGCAGGCGTGTTCATTTTCGCACCTATCAAGATAGGTAATTATTCGCTCACCGCAGAAGCAAATGGATTTGAGAAGACAACACAGCAGAATCTCCATCTCAACGTGCAGCAACGCTTGTCGGTCCCCATTGTTCTCAAGCCTGGCGCCGAGTCGCAGACCATCACTGTCACCGATGCCCCGCCATTGATTCAGACGGAAGAAGGCTCGACCGGCCAGGTCATAGAGACCCAGCAAATCAACGAGACACCGCTCAACGGCCGCAACTGGGTATTCATCGCGCAACTCACCGCAGGTGTTGCGCCGCCGACCGGTTCGCGTGGTGCTGGCAATGGCGACTTCAATGCAAATGGACAGCGCGCCGAGCAGAATAACTTCATTCTCGACGGCGTCGACAACAACAATAACGTGGTCGACTTCCTGAATGGAGCAAGCTTCATCGTTCGGCCTCCGCCGGATGCGCTCGCAGAGTTCAAAATTCAGACGGGTGCATACAGCGCAGAGTTCGGTCACTCCGCAGGTGCGGTGGTGAACGCCTCTATCAAGGCCGGAACAAACAAGGTTCACGGCAATCTCTGGGAATACGTCCGCAACGATGCCTTCGACATTCATCAGGCATTCGATCCTCCCAATACCGTGCCCAAATATCGTCAGAACCAGTTTGGCGCCACCCTGGGCTTGCCCATTTTTCGGAACAAGCTGTTCTTCTTTGGCGATACCGAGGCCAACCGCGTGGTGTTTGCCGAGTCCCACACTGCGCTCACGGTTCCAACGGCCCTGATGCGCACCGGTGACTTCAGCGAATTGCTTAATCCGGCGCTGGTCCAGAATGGCATTACCGTTCAGCTGTATCAGCCCAGCACCACGGCCAACGGCACGACGATTATGCCCAACAACACGCTGACAAGCAGTCAGATCGATCCGCTGGCGCAGTCGTTGTTGAATCTTTATCCCCTTCCGAGTCCAGGACTCGAACACCAGACCTACAATAACTACAATGTCCAGTCGAATGTCACTGACAACACTTTCCAGTGGGACACTCGCATGGACTATAACCTCAGTTCGAAGGATCAGATGTTCGCGCGGTTCAGCTATTCGCACGAACAGGCATTTCACGCACCTCCGCTGGGCAATGTCCTCGATGGCGGCAACTTTGGCGACTCCGGTAATGTTTTAGCGCTGGGCGAAAACTTCGCATTCAGCGAAACGCACATCTTCACGCCTACCCTGACCAACGAGTTTCGGTTTGGCTACAGCTACGGCCACTTTGGATTTCACCAAGTGAACGCCAATACAGATATTTCGTCAACGCTTGGCCTTGGCGGCATCCCCTTTGGGCCCTTGAATGGAGGTCTGCCGTACGTTTCAATCAGTGGATACTCTCACTTTGGCGCGCCTCAGTTCTACGTATCTGACGAACACAACAACGTGTTCCAAATATTGGACAACGTAATGAAGGCCGTAGGAAATCATGCTCTTAAAGCAGGTGTGAGTTTCCAGAAGATTCGCTTTGCGACTGAGCAGCCAACCAACCCGCGCGGGAATTACAACTACACCGGCGTGTACACATCGAAAGTAGGCGTTTCCAACACCGGTTTCGGCGGCGCAGATTTTCTTGCGGGGTTCATGAACAATTCCGGTATCTCCAACCTGTTCACGACCGACGATGCCCGGTGGGATCGCGCAGTCTATGTTCAGGATGACTGGAAGCTTAACCAGAAGCTGACATTGAATCTCGGTCTGCGCTATGAATATTCGCAGCCTTACTACGACCGCCACGGCAATCAGGCGCTGTTTTACCCAACAAGCGTCGCGCCCAACGCGGGCACGGGCTTCTACCTTATTCCCAAACAGAACAGCAATGTGGCGCTTTCACCTATCTTCACCAACCTTCTGGCGCAAGACAATATCGCGATCAAATACAGTAGCAACCCGTCGCTGGTTGAAGGCCAGAAGACTAATTTCGCCCCGAGGTTCGGCTTCGCCTATCGGGCTATGAATAATCTCGTGGTTCACGGTGGCTTCGGAATCTTCTTCGGCGGACTTGAAAGCACGGGTTACTATCCAAATCTTGGCGAGAACTATCCCTTCGAGTTCGACTCGAGTTTCCCCTCTCCAACCAGCTGCGTGGCTGGCGGTTCGTGCCCAACGAACGGATTCACGCTGGCGGATGGATTTTCCGCAGCGATTGCGGCGGGTCTGCAGAATGCCATCAACGTTCCGAACCTGCGCGGCAGTGAGCCGAAAGCCCGCACGCCGTACAGTGAGCAATACAACCTGACAACGGAATACTCGCTGTCAAGCAACATGACGTTCGGTTTGGGTTATGTTGGATCGGTATCCCGTCACTTGCAGATTTTCCCCGGCCCGAACGGTCAACAGGCTCTCACTCCAGATGGCTACGGTCCGCAATTCAACCCGTACACCGCATTTCCGGGCATCGGCATCACCTACACTGCTTACGACGGTATCAGCAGTTACAACTCCATGCAGGCCCGATTCGAGCGCCGCTTCACCCACGGACTTAGCTTTCTGAGCACCTATACGTGGTCTCATTCACTTGACGATGCACCCACACCACTGGGCAGCACGGGCGATCCCGGCTATCGCAACACTGCCCTGGTTCCCATTCGTGAGGACTACAGCAACTCGCCCTTCGATGTGCGTCATCGTCTGACTTTCAATGGCAACTACCAGCTTCCGTTTGGAAAGGGTCGGCGCTTCGCCAACAATAGCGGGATGGCTGACGTACTAGTCGGCGGATGGTCAACAAGCCTCGTCTTTCGCGCGCAAACCGGGGAGGCCTTCACGGTCTATCCCACTGGCATTACCAGCCCTTCCGGAGCGGGAAAACGCGCCATCCGAATCGCTGATCCGTACAAGGGCGGCGGCACGCCCGATCCTTTTGTCGGCTCGATCACGTGTCCGACCAAGGTGAGGACGATCAGCAACTGGTATAACCCTTGCGCGTTCCGCAACCCCAAGCCCGACGATCTTGGTTATCAGACCGATGGCACTCCGAACACTGTCTCCGGCGCTGCTGCTCTCGCATACCTGGGTGGCCCGCGCAATCAGCTTCACGGACCCGGTTACAATCGAATTGACTCATCGCTGTTCAAGTCGTTCCGAACGTTCCGTGAACAGAACTTGGAATTTCGTGTGGATGTATTCAATCTCTTTAACACTCCGGCATACGGTCAACCCAACAATACCGGCATCGGGCAACAAGGAGGGCAGATCACCGGGCTGCGCTTCTTCCAGAACAACACGCCGGATTCGCGGTTCTTCCAATTTGCGTTGAAATACAACTACTAGCCACTAAACTGAAGACGGCGGGCGCGGCTGGCAACAGCCTCGCTCGCCGGAGGTTTTTCGGCGTGTCTTTCTGTTTCAGCAGGGTATCCGCAGTCGTTGCTTCCTGGCTGCTCCTGTTTTTTACTCTTCCGTGTATTTCCCCTGCACAAGTCAAACCATCCGCGTCTCACGATGCGCTTTCTTCGGCTGAACAGAAGCAACTGCAATCCGCTCTTGATGCGCAGGAGGCCGGGCATCTTCAAGATGCAGAGTCGGTCCTTCACACCCTATCCGTACATCATCCACACAACTTTGAAATTCTTGAATCATTCGGCCTGCTTTACGTTGCGCAAAGTGATTTCACGAAGGCTATCCCTTACCTTCAACGCGCCTCTGCTGTTTCGCCACGCTCTGCAATCGCATCTGCTAATCTAGGCGCGGCCTACCTGAAGGCAGGTCGTCAGAAGGAGGCGATCGCGGCCCTCGAAAAATCATCTGCCCTTGATCCTGGTAACGCGGATACACAAGCCAACCTTGGAATTGCGTTGATGCAGGACGGACAGGCCTCGCGCGCCGCCAAGGCATTTGCTATCGCTGCAAACTCCCGGCCTCACGATGCCGATCTGCTGTACAACTGGGCGGTAGCTCTACTCGCAGCCAACCAGGCCGAAAAAGCGGCAGATGTAGGCGGGCGCATACCCGGTGCCGAGACCTCGGGGCAGGTCCAGAGCCTTCTAGCCGATGCTGCGGAACACAGCGGTAAATTCAAAGAAGCCGTTGAGCACTATGAAGCCGCCGCTAAGCTTGACCCCAGCGAAGCCAACCTCTACGCCCTCGGCATGGAGTTCGTACGTCATTGGACTTTTGAGCCGGCAACCAAGGTTTTTGAATATGGTCTGACTCGCTACCCGGGCAGCGCTCGTCTTTTATCAGGGCAGGGAATTGCTCTCTACGCAAACAATGACTACGCTGGGGCGGCGAAGATATTCTCGGGACTTCTCGAAAAGTTCCCAGATAACTCAACGTATGCCGAAATCCTGGGACACAGCTGCAATCTAATGCCCGACGCAAGCGAGGGATGTGAGACGCTGGTAGATTTTGCCGTAAAGCATCCGGGGAATGCGTCAGCGGAAACCTATGGGGCTGCCATCGTTCTTCACCGTACAGCCGAAGCAAAGAATCTTGAACTCGCGCGAACTCTTCTCGAGCACGCCATTGCGGCGAATCCCAAACTGCCGGAAGCGTATTTTCAGCTTGGCGTGCTCCAACAGCAGCAGGGAAAATGGGAAGAGAGCAAGGCGGCGCTGGAGCAGTGTCTAACCCTCAGTCCTCATTTATCGAGAGCGCACTACCGTCTCGGTCTCGCCTACTCCCGCCTCGGTGACAAAGCCAAGGCGAGAGCTGAATTTGACCTTCAGCGCAAATACTCTCAGGAAGAGAAAGACCAGGTGAATGCGCGTCTCGAAGAGGTCACTACGTTTCTCGTATCCGGTAAGTGAAATTGTCTTGGCCCAGATTCACACGCTAGAACTCACCCAGCTTCACACGCACCCAGGTCTTTTCGCCGTGAGGGAAGCTCAACCCGCGATCCGTCTCGTCGCCATTCCAAAGTCGCACTCTCTTCCAGATCCCATTTTCGAAGTATCCTTCCTCCGCGGAGAGAATCTGCATACGCTGACCTGGCAATTGACCAGGCCTGTGGAAGGAGATGCTGGCATCAATTCCCGTAACAATGAACTCATCCGGGCCGAGCTTAGCGGCTAGCGCCACGCCATGCATATCTTTGGTTCCCGGTGGCGGTATACCGTCTCGTTGTGGAAACCCAAAGGCGGTCGTCGCCTGCCACTTGCCGAAATTCATTTCCTGCTGAGCGTCCCCCGCTTCTTCCACACTGGTCATCAGATTGCCATCAAAGTTCCATTGGGCAAGTTCGCGCTGCATCGGGCCAAGGAGGGCAAAGTTGTAGGCATGTGCAGCAGGAGTTTCATTTCCGAGAATGTTCCAGCCCTTCTGATCAACTCCGAATGGAGAAAAGCCGATCGCACCATCGCCGAGCGCGTAGAACAAAAACTTGGCGAAGCTGTCATTGCGGCCCGTCTCGGGAATCATCAGGGCATTGTCCGGCCGATGATAAGCGTTGAGCACTTGTTGATAGAAAGCACTGTTATCTGAATAGATGTCGGGCCCGATCAAGTCAACCGCAGGTGCCAGCGCGCGCCAGAGACCGACCAGACTCTGCACAGCTCCTCCGCTGGGATATTGAATGCCGGGCATCGGCATTCGCCGCTCCGGCAGCTCCGCGGGCGGATAGCTAAGCCATACGTTGATGTAAAGAGGAATTGAGAAGGCTGCCTTGCCCGCAGAAGCAATTTCGTTGATGTAATGGGCTTGGTAGTAGGCCTGAAAAATCTCGCTCGCGTCATGCCCAAAGACCTGGGTCCAAGTCCCTGGCGCCTTGCGAACGATCCCCAACAGGTCTGCAGGAACCGATCCTGCGAAAAGCGCGTTAGCCTGCGGGCCATTGTCGCGAATTGCGCCGACGTTACCCGATTCGTTTTCTACCTGTACCGCGATCACGGTGTGCGCATCCGAATCAACCTGCTTAAGGTGCATCATGAGGGCCACAAAAGCTGCTTTATCCGCTTCGAGGTTGGCTCGCGAGTTGGCCGACAGCACGTCAATCGGCACACCGTCTTCTCGAATGACACGTGGAAATCGGGAAGTATCGGTCTTTATCCATGTGGGAACATAATGCATCTGACCGTTCTTCCAGGTGCCAAACCAAAGCAGGATCACGCGTAGATGGTGTTCTCGGGCAGCGTTCAGCAGGCTGTCAACGTTGGTGAAGTCAAACCTACCCTGCTCGGGCTCCATCTGTTCCCAGTAGACGGGCGCTTCAATGGTGTTGGCATGCAGGGATTCCAGCGACTGCATCACTTGCGGCATCTCGGCGGGCCATGCGCTCGAATTATGAATTTGTCCGCCCAGCATCAAAAACGGTTTTCCGTCTACCAACAGTGCGTAGCGTCCATCCTTCTGAACGAGCCTCGGGGCTTCTTCTGCGAAAAGTGATGTGTTCATGGAGGCAAACAGCGCTGCCGAGGCAAAATAGCAAAGGATTCTGGATGTAGGTTTCATCATGAGTCTGGGTCCTCCAAAAGTGTAAAGGTATACATTTGTCGACGGCATTTGTCGTGAGCGTTTACGTCATCAGGTTATGACTTTTTAGGACAGTAGAGATAGCAGCTTGTTCCCTTGCATGGGATCCGACATCGTGGCGCCCTTCGCGAATCCGGGACCGATCGCGACCGCCTGATGCCGACTCTCTGAGAGTGCAACAAAGCGTGATTGCTCGGAACCGCTCAATCGCTGCATGTTGATCCATGTGTAGTAGGCGCCCATGTCAGCGTCGATGAAGGATCCTGCCGCGTCAGGCGAAGCCATTGGGACGGATCGCGAAAGCATGTCGTTCATGGGCTGCAGCTGTTGGCGTACTCCATAATGTAAAACCAGCGTTGCAGGCTGGGCCCGACGCAGCAACTCGCGCGCGGCCCATTGCACAAACGTGGTGCTGAAGATTTGGGTTCCTGAGCCTTCGGTCAACACACTGACAACAAAGTGATCCATCACCGCGTTCTTGCCGGTTCGCTTCAATCCAAGGTCAGCAGGTGACAAGCTGGCCAGTTGCGTGCGGGCCATCTCGGGCCCAGCGCCGGGCGTGGTGATCATGTGCTGAAGCCTTCGCAAAAGATCTTCGCGTAGAGGGGCTGCCTCGGCCCACGAGATCGATTCAAAGCCGTTATAATTCTGTCCCCGCGCGTCGCTTCCATCCAGATAAAAGTGGGTCAGAGGTTCGGGCGCTTTTTCGGCTCGCCTCCTCATCCATTCTGATGTTGAGCCGGCATCGAGGGTGACATTCTCGAAGAAGACGCCCTGCGGTCGCAACTTTTGGAAGACCGGATAACCCTTCTTCTCAAGTAATTCCCCCAGCAAGACGATCGTGGTTCGCGGTACTCCATCGACTTTTGGTGGCGGATCAGTACGCACCATCGAAGCGTACTTCGCGGCTGCCGAATGGAATTGATCGATTTGGTGGCTTGCCCAAAGGTATGCGGTCAACGATTCAAGAAACCGCCTCGACCCGTTGACCCAGTCCATATCTGAAAGCTGCTTAGGAACGGACAATGCCGCAAAATCCGCTACCGCTTCCTGCCGCTTCTCAGCTGACAGGAGTTTGAGGTGATTTAATTGCCCTGTGATCAGCTTCTGCTCAGCAGGAAAGAGCCAGTCATACACTGAGATTTCGCGCAGCATCGATACTGCGAGCACCAGGGGAAGCGCAGAGATCACTGACAGGTACTCAACTGCAACCGCTCGCGCCCCATCCGGATAGACGCGGAAATCGTTGGCCGTCAACTCACTTGGAAGCATCAGAGCACCTCGGCGATGGCGCTGCCCTTGGCGAGACTCGTATCAAATCCCAACTTGCGACCCACGGTCGGAACAAGATCAAGCGAATCTACGGGACGTTGAACAAACGCCCCCTCACGAATTCCCGGCCCAAGGGCCATCATCCAAGTCGTGCGCGAAAGAGCGTCACCGGTGCGATGATGCTGGAATCCGTTGCCGCCGGGGTTGGTGTCAGAATCCCGGCCAAAGTCCGGAAGGATAAACATCGTGGTGTTCGACCGGTACTCGGGGAGCGACTCGATTGTCTGCCAGATATCGAGGCACAGCCGGTCGGTGCGCTGAATGCCGTCAATATAGAGGGAATATGCGCCCGAATGGGCAACATCTATGTCGTGAAGCGTTATCCAGATTAAGGTCGGCGACAGTTGCTCCATCACGCGTCGCGCAACGAACACTGATAACTCATCGGCACTGCTCAATGACATCGCATGGTGTCTGAAGTCACTAACGGAAAGTTTGAGCAATTCCTCGATTTGTTGCAGGTGCCTTTCATCGCGTGAAAGTTGTGGCGCTACAAACGGCTCTTCATAATTGTCTCGAAGCAAGTGAAGAATGTCGTCTGAGGCATTCGCCCCGCTAGCCGCGCCCAGCAATTGCTTAGGCAATATAACCCCAGCCGCATAGCTTGGCCCGTAACCCTTCGCGACGCTCCCACCCATGTGCGCAAAGCCGCGACTGGGCGAAATGACCCAAGCATCTTCCGCCGGCCGTCGCAGGCCTTTGCGAAAGTATTCAAAGAGCGTGGGATTGGCGGGCGCGTCGCCGGTGAAGTTATTGAATGTCTCGTATACGCCGGTTGCAAGGCTCGTAGTCGCAACGTAATGGCCAAGTATTCCGTGGTTGACGACCTGCGCAAAGAAAGTGCTTCGCGGGAGGAGGGATGTCATGAGGCAGGGAATATTCCGCTGCCCTTCCGGAGCGAAGGTCTCCTCGTCTCGGGCCCCGCCGCCGAACGTAACAATTACTACCTTTCGCCTCGCCGGTGAGCTGGCTGCTCTTGCAATTCCTGCGCCCGAGAGGATCGCCGCCGCTGCGCCCTTAGAAGCAAGGCTGATGAAGTCACGACGGTTCAGCGCAATTTGCCCCGAGGTGGAAGCAACGAGTTCGTGGGGTGAGCGAATCAGCATGGGGAAAGTCTGTTGCGGGCGCTGCTTAATGGAACGATAAAGGCAGAAGAGAGAGCGGTTCGAGTAAACGATTTCAGCCTAACTTAGAGTCCGGAACTATCGACTGTCAAGTAGCCTGCCTTTCGCTAGATCTCGAGCCTGTATAGACGGCTTTCTCACGCTGAGACGCGGGTATTATCTCCTGATTGTGTCCGTGGACGCCAGACGAATTCCCTTGCCCTCTTCAACCGTCAAGATCCGATCGACGTTGGCAACTGTCAGTTTCTCCACTATTCCGCTCGGCCAATGGATCTCAAGCAGATCCACTTTTGTCGAATCACCTAATCCGAAATGCACCCGCATGTCGTTTGAGGAAAGATAACTTCCGCCGCTCAAAACGTCACCTCGCTGCCGAATGCCACCTGAGGTCAGGTAAACAGTTGCGCCTACCGCATCCCGCGGACTCCGAGCACCCCCAATTAGGTTGACTTCGATCCAGTGATGATGGTCAGAATTCACGTTGCACAGCAGTGTTGGGGGACCGTCGAGGTTGTTCATCACAACATCGATCTTGCCATCGTTGAAGAGATCTCCGAATGCGGCTCCGCGACCAACCGAGACCTCTGCCAGACCGGTGTTCTCGACCGCCGGCACTACTTCAAATTTACCGTTCCGCAGATTATGGAAAAGCAGCGGACGCTGTGCATAGCTCATTCCCCACTCGGCGTGGTCGTCCACCCCAGGATAAACATGACCATTCACAAACAGCAGGTCCTTCCAACCGTCGTTGTCGTAATCAAGAAATCCGTCGCCGAATCCGACGAAGGGAACCGTGGGCTCGGCAACGCCGATGCGATAGCTCACATCCTCAAAGTTGCCCGTCCCGTCGTTGCGAAACACCACGTTGTAGTCATCGGAAAACACAGTGTTCACCAAATCGAGATGGCCATTGTTTTCATAGTCGCCAAC
>Ga0105237_10004934_pt1 | contig 15253 bp, 9 predicted proteins | sample KBSC24metaG_FD_81520 | JGI IMG/M metagenome (GOLD analysis project Ga0105237, IMG submission 81520) | Corn rhizosphere microbial communities from Kellogg Biological Station, Michigan, USA - KBS C2-4 metaG | ecosystem: Host-associated > Plants > Roots > Rhizosphere > Soil | place: Michigan, USA... | reverse complement strand
TACGTCGGCTACACCTCGGGCGTGGGCGATGGCGTAGTGGGCGTGCTCGTGGACGGCGGCGCGACGATTGCCGCCAGTGGGACCGGTTCAGTCACTCTTAACGGTGATACGAGCGGTTCGGTGTCGGATGCCTCCGGCTCGACGATCGCCGCGCACGACAATAGCGGCGTTCACGTCACCGGTTCAGGCACGACGATTTCCGCTGCGAGTGGTGGCGTTCATCTCACCGGGGTGAGCGGTTCGGTCAGCAACAATACCGGCCCCGGGGCTTCCAAGGCGCTCGATGTTTCCGTGGGCCCATTCCAGAGCGGCGGTATTCCCACTCTGAACGCGGGGACAGGTACGCTGACAATCGATCCCATCGTGAGCAGTCATGGCATCAACGTGGTGGCGAACATCTCGGCGGCGATCACGTCGGTGAGCGACTCGGGCCAGGAGGTCGATCTGTTCAACAACGCGAGCACCGATTTCGGCATCCTCAACCTGACGGCGGACATGGCAACCGTCTACCAGTCCTCACCGATCCGGCTCGGCGCGGTTATGGTCAACAATCTGACGCTGATGACGCACGGGGATATCACTCAGGTGAACCCGATCACGGTGTCGCTTCTTTCCGCCGCAGCGGGCGGATCCATCACACTGATCGATCCCAGCAACAACATCACCCAGCTCGGGCAGATCAACCATGGCGGTACGGCTGACATCTCGAGCGGAGGCACGCCCCTCACGTCTTCCAGCGATAATCCCTCGCAGAGCTTCCCCTTCACCGTCAACGGCATTTCCTACACGCTCGACCTGACCCAGCCGACCAATATTCCGGCGCTGGGCATCACTATTGCGGCCATCGGCAATTCAACGGGCGGTGCGAGCAATATTGGCGGCGGCACGATGGAGGGCCAGCAGGTGGCGACGGTGTTGCCGGTCAACAATCAGGTCGCGCCCAACTCTCCCGACTCCGATACGACCATCCTCCCGCCCGACAGCTCCACGCAGGGTGATGGCATGAGCTACAATTCCGGCGAGTCGGACAGCCCCATCTTCCAGAACGTCGCCCTGCTCAGCGGCGCCTCGAGCGGTGATTCCGATGTAGGCCCGGGCGACGTAGTCAGCGTGGAGGGTGGCACGGTCAACAGCACAAAGGCTCCCCCTGCGGTGGCGCAGGCGCTGAATGACGCCTTGGACAATCAGGTAAAGCAGGATCTCACCAACGCCATGCAGGGTCACTAACGGGAAGCAAGGGGCATGAAAACGCGTTTCAATCTGATCCGGTCTGTTCTTTGCCTTGGTGCGGCAACCTTGCTGGGATGCTCGGCGGTTCGGGCGCAGAACTTCGATCAGGTCGCGCCCAAGCAGCCCGAGCAACCGGCTCCTGGCACGGTCAAGGACGAGGAGGCTGCTGTCGCCGCGGGCCACGGTCACACCGAAATTCTGGTCAAGCGACTGAAGGGATTGATCCTTCTTCCCGACATGCGCCAGTTGAAGAAGGATGGCGTGAAGGGCTCACGTCCGCTCGATCCGGGTACGGTGACATTGGCGCAGCGATCTGATTTCCTCCCTGTCGTGGAGCCGTTCATCGGACAGCCGGTGACGCTGAAATCACTGGGCGAACTTTCCCGCGCGATCGTCGCCTTTTACCGGCGGCATGATCGCCCGGTCGTGAACGTTTTCGTGCCGGAACAGAACATCACCAACGGCTACACCCAGGTCGTGGTGGCGGAGAGCCGGGTCGGAAAGGTCGAGGCCTCGGGGGCGAAATATTTTTCCAATTCCGACCTGCGCGATGAGATTGATCTACAGCCGAACGATCCGATCAGCGGCGACAAAGTTCGTGGCGACCTGAACTGGATTAACCGCAATCCGTTCCGCCAGTCGGACATTCTCTTCTCGCCCGGCCAGACGCCCGGCTCCACCGACGTGATGCTCCGTACGCATGATCGGTTCCCGGTGCGTTTTTTCGCCGGGTACGAGGACAGCGGCAATCAGCTCACGGGCGATGCGCGCTATCTCGCCGGTTTCAACTACGGCGATCTCTTCGGCGTTGGGCAGCAGCTTTCCTATCAATACACGGTTGGCAGCGATGAGAATGAGTTCTATGCCCACTCGGGCACGTATGTCATTCCGCTCCCGTGGCATCATGAGCTGACCTTCTTCGGCCTTTATTCGGAGGCGAATGCCACCGTGGAGGCACCCCTGACTACCGGCGGTGTCAGCTGGCAGACCAGTGCGCGCTACGAAATCCCGTTGCCGGGAACGCGGACGTTCCAGCACTCGGTCCTGGGCGGATTTGATTTCAAGCAGAGTAACAACGATCTCGAATTCGGCGGCACGACCGTTTCCAACGTTTACACGGACGTGGCGCAGTTTGTTCTTGGTTATCAGGCCAGTTACGCCGACGACTACGGCACCACCTTCGCCACCATCACCGGCTTCTGGAGCCCCGGTGACTTGACCGGCACACCCGCCAATACCGATGCTTCCTACATGGCGACGCGGGCGGGAGCCACGGCATCTTACACCTACGGTCAGTTCTCCCTGCAGCGGCTGACGCGACTGCCGTGGGATTTCACCTGGTCGATGCGGGCTCTTTATCAACTCGCCGATTCCAACCTGCTGCCAAGCGAGGAACTCGGGCTGGGCGGCTATCAGACCGTTCGCGGTTACGACGAGCGGGAAGCGAACGGCGACGAAGGCTTTCTCTTTTCAAATGAGCTGGCGACGCCACCGGTCAGCGTGGGTCAGTTCTTCGGACTTAAAGAAGCGACCGATCAACTCCAGTTCCTCGCATTCGTCGATTACGGCGGCACCAGCCTGCATAACGCGACGCCCGCCGACGTTAATCCAAACACCAACCTGCTCGGGATTGGGCCTGGCGTGCGTTACAATATCTCGCCCTATCTGGCGGTCCGTTTTGACTACGGTTTCCAGCTGATCGATACCGGCTTTGACACGCGCCACAATTCACGCGGACATGTAGGAGTGGTTCTAAGCTACTAAATCGGACGAGTCTCCCGGGCCGTTCGCAATGTTTCCGCCACGAGGTAATCGGCGAGGGCCTCGTGGGTGTGATGTTGACGGACGAGTATTTCTCCTTCCGCCGCCATCTTACGAAGCCGTTCCTTGTCCTGCAGGGCATGACGGACGGCACGCTTGATATCATCTCCTTCCACGCCGTAGTAGTAGGCGTGCACGCCATGCAGCAGGGGTTCATGGCGGCGGGTATCGGGATGGTTCAAAAGCGGGACGGATCCCATGAGCGGCGCCCAGTAATGACGCATGCAGTCCCAGCCTGCGCCCTCGGGCGACCAGACCAGCCACGCTTGTGCACAACGGCGGAGAAATTCATCCTGCGGCAGCGATGTGCCGGTGGAGGTGCTATGCAGATCAATATTGAATCCCTCGTCGCGCAATTCTTCGAGAAGTCGAAATCCTTCCCTACGCGCCCAGGAATAATGGGCGGCTCCAGCGAAAAAGACGTCAGTCTTTTTTTCGATGCCGTGGAGGTCTCCCCAGTTTTTCGGAATGGTGATGCCGACGCTGTAGGGCCGTAGTTTTTTGGCCAACTCGGTATAGCCAGGCTGGCGGACGATGTTGAACAGGCAATCATTGCGTCGGTCCTGAAAGAGGAAGGCCTTGTAGGGATTGCGCGGTGACTGTGTTTTGAAATAGCAGGTGGCGCGCTTGAGCAGGCCCCAGTTTTTCCGCGCAATGATGGTGTTGTCTTCCCAGTCGAAGATCGCGAGAGGCACCGACGAGCCGGAAAGCATCCACGGTACGAGATAGGTTCCGAGGGAAGAGTAATGCCGGGTTATTTTTTTGGCATACTTGATGAAATTGGTCAGCCAGTTGCGGTCCTGGCGCCAAATGGGATCAGCCACGGAGCAGCTGATGACGAAATCATACTGGTTGTCGTAGAGAGCCCGACGGATTTCCCGGGCCGCTTGCCGGGTGAAGAGCTTCATCCCTTCCGGGACAGCCTGGTTTTTTCCGGAGGGACAAAAATAGGCGTCGGAACGGCGGATGAATTCCGCCATCATGCCTGCGATGTCGCAGGAGCGCGCGATGAAGAGAATGCGCGGCGTTGCCGAAGGTTGTCCGGTGGCCAAAGGGGAAGACATAAAGGTGACTATCGACGTAGCCGCCAGGGACAGAGGAGTACAGTCTATTTTACAACCGTCTCCACCGGGGATTTGTCTTGGAAATTTCCCAAATTTCGCTTTCTATAAACCTCCCCACCTCCTCGGTGGAAAGTCGGTCCCGCCGCTTTAGCTCAGTGGTAGAGCAGCTCATTCGTAATGAGCGGGTCAACGGTTCAAATCCGTTAAGCGGCTCCCCCTTTTTTAAAGGGTATTACCTCTTAAAACTGACCTACTTAGGTGTCTTGGTGGACACCACGGAAGGGAGCTTCAAAACGCACAAAGGAGCGTTTGGAAGCGGAAAATATGGCAACCGTTGCCACGTCCGGTTTCTCCTGGTTGGAGTAACTTATGGCACGTTATCGCCTGTCGGTAAGGCAACATCATTCAGCTACACGTCCGAATGCGAAGTGGGTTTTGGATATTCGGTATCCAAATGGGAAGCGAGAGCGCCGATACTTCGCAACCAAGGAAGAGGCAGTCGCCGAGCAGTCCGTCAAGCAAGTCGAAGTTGAGAACCTGGGCCTTCGTGCCTTGGAAATCTCTGACCGCCTGAGGATGGAAGCCTTGGACGCCCAGGAAAGACTGGCCGGCTACGGAGTCACCCTCATCCAGGTGGTCGACGATTACATCCGTCGTCGTGGATCGCCAAAGACAACCGTTCGCGAAGTAGCGGACATTTACCTGAAATCGCGGATCCAGCATGGGCGTAGCAAAAAGCACCTCGATTCGCTTCGCCGCTTGTTCGAGCGGTTTTGTGTTTCCCATGGCACGGATCGGATCAATGACATGACCGGTAACCAGGTAGAAGAATGGCTGCACGATCTTGGCGTGGGTCCAGTCACGATCAATACCTACCGCGCCCTGCTTCATTCGCTGTTCGAATTTGGCGTGCGCAAAAAACTGTGCCCCGAAAATCCAGTCAAAGCTGTCGAGCGAATGACCGTGAAGGCCGATGAGGTTGGGATATTGACTCCTGACCAATTGGCAAAGCTGCTCGACGTTGCCCAAGGAGATGTGCGGGCAACGATTGTTCTGGGTGCAATTTGCCGGCATACGGCCTGAAGAAATCGTCCGACTGACGTGGGAGGAAGTCAGTCTCGACAAGGGTCATATCACGATCACAGCGGCGAAGTCCAAAACCGCGCAACATCGCTACGTCAAAATCCTGCCGTGCTTGGAGGCGTGGCTGCGGCCGTTAATCGGTTCAGGATCTATCCAGGGCGATAATTTTCGTCGCAGGTACGACGAGACACGCCGACTTGCCGGATTTGCGCTCAGAGGCAACAAGCGACGCCGGCGGCATGATGAGGACAAGGGTCTTGTGCCCTGGCCTCATGACGCGTTACGGCATTCCTTCGCGAGTTACCACCTGGCCAAGTACCAGAATGCACCAGCATTGGCTCTGGAATTGGGTCATCAGTCCAATGCGCTGATCTTCTCCAACTATCGGCGACGTGTGACAGAATCGGAAGCAAATGAATACTTCAACCTGATGCTGAAATGATCGCGTTGAAATTCGATTGCCTTTGATCGCTGATTGTTTCGTGAACTAACCACTGCCGCCCGCACCGATGACGAGTGATCGTCATCACAACGGACCGGCAGCACGGGAGACAACCACGAACTACAACGAAGAAGCGTTTTGAAGCCCAACCGCCCCTTAAAAGCAAAGCTCGGGGGCGGTTGGGAAGCAAAACGCGCACGCACGACGCATATCTAGCAACGGTGACTGGCGCGACAAGGAATGCCGCCGCGGCCCGTCACTATTGCCATTTTGCACCATCAGGGCCGGAAGCGGTGCCGCAGGCACGGCGACCGGACCTCACCTCTACGGAGATGGATTGGTAACAATGAGCGATAATGACAACAATGACGAACGATCCTGTCAGGACGATCCGCCCTGAAACGGTTTTGCCGAAACTACGTTCGGGGTGGCGTGTCGTTTTTTTTCATACCCTGATTTGTGCCATTTTGGCATGCCCGGAACATTCCATGAACCAAATCAGGGAATAGGACCTAGAACACGCCACCCCGATGGGCTTCGGTCAAGTCCGTGATGACCATGATCATCATCGTTCGTCGTGATTCATCATTATCCACCTGCTGACGCTCGATGCCTCATTGTCACGGGATGGTGATTAATCGGTTATTCTCCTTTAGATACGCGTTTTGATTTCCAATCGCTCCCAAGCTTTGCTTTTAAGGGGGGCTGTTGGGTTTCAAAACGCTTCTCCCTTGTGATTGTTTCGTGTCGTTGTCTGGTGGTGCAGTTGCTCGCCACGGTATCGTCGCCTACATTTCCAGATTCGCCATAAGCTGTTCCATTCCGAAATTCAACAAGAATTCCGAGTAGTGAGCAGCAAAAACATCCTTAAGAAAGTCATCGAGACCAACATCTTTGTCATCTTGGCGAACTGAGAAATGCTTCTTCTTGGCTATCGTGTACAAAAACAGCGTATGGAAGTACACGGACGTTATGTACTTCTTCTCGGAGGCTTCGATTTGGCCTTCGGTGATATTTCTGAGCTTGGCCTTGTTCTCTTTAAGGACATGACTGTCCATGTTGATATAAATGGACTCGAGCTTATCTCCTGCCACCAAAGGATGCATAACGACGTCATAATCCATCGTTACTCCGACAGCGCTTGAAAATTCGTCCCAGGTTTGGAGGCCTTCATGCGGCTCCTTATAAAGGAGAAAGTAGGGAGGAAGCCCTATACTGTCCTGTTTGCTTTCAACCTCCTTTTTGGGTTTGGGCATGGGCTGCTCCTTTGCAAGCACCTTTACCCAGAAGCACTGTTCAAGCTCAACTCCAGGGCCGTCTAGGACCGCTTTAATTTCCACTAAATCGTCCACTTTTAAATCCTTAGTGGGATTGAAGCTCACCCTTATCTCGCCTGAATCTGGGCTTGAACTAGTCACATTGAAGAGATCGCTTAGCTCTTTCGGTTCCCCTGAACGGTCTCCCCCATTGGCTTCGTTGGGTTTAAAGCTAAGCAATGATAGCTTTAGTTCGCCGGGGTCTTCAGTACGGTCAAAGTACTGGTCCTCGGCATCGGTATAAAATCTAATCGCCCGTTTTGCTCCCAAGGGGATTTGAGCGGCAGGATGACTTTCCGTCCCTTCCGATTTAATCTTAAAGAAAGAAGGGAATCTCTTTCCCACGAAAATTGGCTTAGGTGGTTTTGGCTCGTCAGCGGCATCATCCGGGGAGTCCTTTTCTTCCCCTGACGCATCGTTTTTGCCATTCTTACCTTTGGAGCTTGATCCTGGAGTCGGCTTATTCTGCTCTAACTTGAAGGTTTCCTTGATGAGATTGAGTAAGTCACTATTGATCGGTAGAGTTTTACTCAATGATTTTAGCAAATCGCCTGTATCGCCTGCGCCGATGGTAATGGAGTCCTTTCGCCTCTTGTAAATCTCCTTTAGTTTGCTCCTTTCAAGCATCGCTCCAACGAGCGATCTCAGTTGGCGGCTCTTTTCCCCCTCTTTCAGGCGATCTCGCGAAGCCATAAACAACTCGTTCCTAAAATCCAAATTCATGTGGGTGCAATCCACATGAATTAGAAGATGATTCTTTAGGAGAGGCATTTTGAGCGTTCGCGTGATAAATTCGCTCGTGTAGTGTCCATGGACTTGACCGTTTAATGCGAAAAGAACTACCATGTCGTTCTTAAAAAACTCTCGCTCAATACTTGCTCGTGTTTCTTTGACATCTTTTCCTTCAATTTTGTTTCGGAACACGTAACAAGTGACTTTGGTTTTACCAATGTCTTGGTGAGTATCTTCCTCGGAAAAATGTTGCTCTACGTATTTGGATTCATCTTGTTCTAGACGACGTTTAAGTCCGAAAAGTTCTCGAGCTAGATTTTTATCGTCAGGGTAACGTTCGGGACGATCAATCGTGTAAACAGGAAGAGCGGGTTCAAACAGAAACTCATTTATGCTTTGATTTAGGTCGCGTGAAATAACCGAGCGGGAGCCGCTTGGCAAATCATAGCTATAAAGTTTGATTATTGTTCCTGTGGTAAAAGCGCGGCCTTTTAGCTTTAAATCTAGGGTGTCTGCTTGAAAACTGGGAATAACACCATCTATTTTAAGATACTCGTACCACGTATTCTTTTTGGTATGACTCTCGGGAGCTGAAAGTGGATGCTTTCTTATCAAGGTAAAGCCAAATTCGCCCGTCTTATCATACCTACGAGAACCAATAAGCTGGTAGCGCCTTTCGCCACAAAAAACGAGTGCCCCCGTGCCTCCCATGTTGTATTTACCTTGGACAAAGTGAATTTCATTCTTATTGCCTCGCAGCAAGGATAAAAAGGTTCGCTCAAAATCTCCAGGATGTTGACCTTCGCCATTATCATAAATGGTCAAAGAGGTATTGAGCTTAGGTCCATCTGCAAGAATTTGAATCTCTTCGGCCTGTTTTTGCCGAAACTCGCCGAGGTGCCATGAATGTTGTTCCGTCTTGAAAAAAAGCTTTATCGCCTCCTCCATTGAGTGGGGAGCCGCATCTGACTTGGGGTCTATGCCAGTTTCCAAGCATTTACGCAAAAGAATAGCATCAATAGAGTTTGTGATTTTCTCAATAAGAGCAGCAATTGGAGAAGATTGCTGATTTTCAATAACCCCAAAATTATTTTCAGATCCTCCGAGCGGGTGCCATTCAAGATGTAAAGCAGAAGAGCCAATTATTCGGGAAAGCTCTACCTCCGTGTTAGCGGAGAAGAGCTCCTTAAAAAGCTTTTCAGAGCTTGTCATTTTGTCGCTAAAGCATTTTTCAAATCAGACAGAAACAAAAGTGTGTCACCTTCTCTATCGGTAGGTTTAATAGGAATAATATGGATTCTAAAATCGTCGTAATAAACCTTATCTTCTGCGTTCAAGCGTTCGTTCTCGGGCATTAGTGCATAATGTATCGGCGTGTCACCATGAAACGCACTATGCAAAAAGGAAAGTAATAAATGTAAGTCAGGGTCGGTTAGAGAAAAGCCAATGAATAGAAAAGAATTAGTAGTGAAAATAGCTTGTAATATAGTTTGATAGCCTATTTCGCGATGCACTAAATGTCGATAATCGGTTTCCGTTAGAACTATCGATTCAGGTGCCTCGCGAGCATCTCCGTGAGCTTTTAAAATGAACTTTGATCCACGTCGATAATTAGAAGCAATCTTTGGAGCGCTAGAAAAAGTGAATACGGGAATATCGCCTTCGTCTCCGAATTTCTTTGCAAAGGCGCGTTCTATGAGCCGGTCGTAATTAGTAGTAACTATTACCTTCCAATCTAATTCGACAAATGCTTCATGTACCTTGTTGGGCTTTATTTTATTGTCGGTAAAACGTTCCGTTATGTAGTCAGTATATACTTGACCTAATTCGCGTTTTAATAGCTGCGCTAAAGTTAACCACTTGCTTTTATCTTCAAGTAAAAGTTTGGCATCACTAATTATACCTGGCTCAAGACCTGGCTGACCATCGAGACGGTCGATCAGTTCGCCTAGGAGCATTTTCCATGATGGAAGACCGCTAATGGATGATATTCCAGAACCAACAAAGAGCCCGGCCCTGCTGACTTTCAGAGCCTCAGCTAATTCAGAGATAGCTCTTTCTCTGGCATTTTGAACGCTCATAGAGCAATGACCTTATTAAGGTACTTTTCTCGTATTTCAATATTTTCGCGCATCGCTCCCCCTGCCTTGAATGCAGCGATATAATCGTACAGAAGCTTTTTATGCGAAACCGCACAGGTGGCCTTTAGAAGTTCCTCTGGTCCTTTATAGTATTTCTTCCTGAAAGATTCGATCTGCAGAAAGCGATTGCCTAGCAGATTGACATTGAGAGTATTCAACCTGGTGTGATTGCGGTTGCAGTACATAAAAGCGTCTACAAAAGACCACTTATTTCTAAAAGGCTTTGTCTGCGTTGTGTTAAGCGCTATTTGTTCCATAAAAGTGAGAATGATATCCACTCTCTCTAAGTGTGCGGCGCTTATACCTTTGGCCTTTGCGAGAACAAACTGCTTGAGCTTTAAAGCTTTTATGTCTTTCCATCCTTCAATCCCATCAAGATCTAACAGTGCGAAAACGTGCGTAAGATAATCGTCTCTCTGATATCTTGAGTCTTTGATTCCAGCGTAACCGAAAAAAGTATGCGTTTGTGCTATGCTACGGAATTGTCTTGGGGCAGAACTGGCCAAAGCATTTCGTAGTTCTGCTGAATTAAGGTGTTCTCCTAATTGAAGGCGCGTAAATAGTGCACGCTTAAATGAGGGAGTTGCATCTTCAACTATGGAAATAGTAAGTTTGTAGTCATCAAATGTTTTTCGTTCAATAGCGGATAAATCATTTATAGAAAGTTTATGATTCCCTACGCCGCGCCCTAAACTCTCGGGATTCAAGAGTTTTTCGCCCTGATGAAAAATGTGAAGGGTTTTTATGCGTTGCTGGCCGTCAATTACCTCATAAAGATGTCCCGATTTCTTGCGAGCTATATATATTTTAGGGAGATCATAACCGTTAAAGATGGAGTCCAGAAGAAGAGCTTGTCTTTCGGGCTTCCATGCCGGGCCCCGTTGATACGCAGGCGCTAGATCGATTTGGTCGTAAACCTGGAGAAGTTTGTGGATGGTCCAAGTCTCTACTTTAAATTCCATAACATTATAATTGGCAGATAAGACAGGCTTTAGGCTCATCTTCGTCATCCTCAAGTCCAGCTAAAACCTCAACTAGCTTCTTGTTGGGTCTTTTCTGTCGATATCGCTCTTCCATCTCTAAATGTTTGGCTTTAATTTTCGCCACATTTTCTGGTTTACGAAGTTCGCTTAGCGGCATTCCCTGACTCCAGGTGAAAGTTTTTCCCTTATCATCGCTAATTTTCTCGTAAGCCTGCGCCTGGTCAAACTGGTCGGGATGAGTTTCTAAAAGTCGAACCCATTCGATAGGTCGTTGAAAAAAGCAAAAATAGCATCCCGAATGCAGGCGTCCCCACTTAAGATAAGGAGGCAAGCCGATACCACTCTCGTCGAGGATTTTCATGACGCCAGCATAATCGATCCCATGTTCTTTGAAGGGGAATACCGGTTTTATATTTGGCTTCGTACTGATGTAGCCGATTCGATCTTCATCAGCGCGAATGCCGACGTAGCTAATGACCTCATTGTTGCCAACGTATTCTTCAAACGGCTTCAGTTTCAGCATCTTCGTGCACCACCGCATATTTGGAGCCGGTAGATAACCTCCAAATACCTCCAGCCAATGGTCAAAACCCGCCTTAGCATTTAGGCGAACTATCTTCTTCCCGAGATAGGCCTCTACCCGATTGAGATAATCGTAAGTTTCGGTGAGTTCTTTATCGGTGTCGCAAAAAACGTACTCCATCTCAGGAACTTTATCCCGCATGAAGAGAGCCAGAGCGGTGCTGTCTTTGCCCCCGGAAAGGCCGAGAATGTGCCTTGTTTTATTCACGAGTTCATTTCGGTCTTTTTTAACTGGTGCCAAATTGCTCGAGAAGCTGCCGCGACTCCCAATCTATTATCTCTTTTTATAATTTCATCAATCTCATTTTGAAGGCGAGTCAGCTTTTCTTCTTCGTCCGCATTAAAATGGAGAACCTGTTGGTGCTCCTGCCCATTAGCCTGGGTAACGGCAACGCGTAAGCCATTTGATTTCTTTCGATCCTTTGCACTGAAAGCGATGCTCTCTGTGCGCTTAAACAGACCAGTGCATGCTAGAATCTCTTGATTGAAAAGCTCTTCTTCCTCGTCTTTCCATCGCGTGGGAGGTTTTAAAGCAAGAAAGCTACCCATAGATTCAATCCACAGGTTTTCTGCCAACTCTGAATCAAATAGTCTGAGACAGAAGGCTTTCAATTTCATCTCCGTAACATGGAGTAAAAGAGCTTCCGCTCTGTCCGCAAGTCTTCTGCGGGCATCGGTAAAATTCCCTGCTGTTTGGTCGTCAAAACCCTTAAGAATAGCCCCCTGGAGTCGAACCTGTAGCGCTGGGAAAGCTAAACGAAGCTCATCCAAGGCATTTTTGAGAGAGCCAATAAAGCGCTGAGCATCTTTTGTGGAAATAGCCGCTCCAATTTCAAATTTCGCAAATCCACAAGCGATCGGAAGATCGTGAAAGACCATCTTTACTGGTTCGCGGGCATCCAAAATCACGTCACGTACGGACAGAGCATCCTTGCTCAACTTTTTGGTATTACGAACGTAATCCGGCAACTGCGCAACAAATTGACATAAATTTCGGACAACATCCAAAAGCTCCACTTTCTCCCGTGTCTTGTCCTTAAGTTCTAAAATGGATATCAACTTTTGGAATAGTTCGGAGCGTACACCTTCGATTTTGCAGTATTGAATGTCGAAGTTCTGTGGATTTTTCGTCATCCGCAAAAAAGCACCTTCGCCAACTTCACGCAAAAAAGTTCCATTTTCGTAAAGAGCAACTTCTTGTTCGTCTGCAATTGCAATTACAGCAAGAAGCACCGGAATCAATCCATCCCTTAAGCCATAGGGCGGCTTTCGTAGTTCCGTATAGATGTTCTCAATGCTTATCCTAGTATCGGGTTTTTCATGAATCAGTTGTCTGATTCTTTTTAAGGCAGGGGCAACTCGACAGGGATCTTTGTCCGTCGGATTAGTAATTTTCCATCCAGCTACATCACGGTGTAATTCAGATGCCTCAAGAACAGAAAGGTACATCGACTTTTCGGGTGGCTTGCGGTCAAGGGGAAGTCCCAAGTCCGGTTTATCCGCCGCAGAAAACATCAATTCGAGCAACCTCATGCGGGCTGCTGCTGCCGCTGAACTAAGGCCATTTCGGTTGAGTAATTCATTCCTTATGAAAGGAGCCTGGCTGTAAACCTTGTCGCAAAGCTCGGACAATTTTGTGAGTAGTTGACGCCCTCGCTTAATGGGAAGTTCATTCCCACGATAAAACCAAGTGAGCGACGTATGTCCTGCTACACGATTCAGGCCGATGTATTCTTGGATTCGATTTTGAAGCGTATTTTGAGCTTGAATCAAATAGCGAGAAACCTCTTCCCGTGCGTACTTATCATGATTTAGCTCAGGGGTATTGCCCATCACCCATTCCCAACGCAACGATTCGAGCACGCATCCAGAAAGCTTGTCTAATGGTTTGGGGACAGCCACAAGCTGAATTCTATCTCGTAGTCCTTTGGTCTCTACCGCCATTTTTAAAGTTTCTTTATGCTCTTGCTCGTTTTCACACAAAGGCACCACGACAATACCATCCGCATCGTGAACCGGCATCTGGATGCTTTGCTTAAGTAAACCCGTTTGGCAGTAGACAACCTTAAAGTACCTAAGATTGCCTGATTCAATGTAATGCCGGCGCGCAACCAAGGGGCGAGTATCTAACTTTTTCTGGATGCTATCCGCTACATTGGGGAGGGTTGGTAAATTGCGCTTTGCTTCCTCGTAGCGAGCCTCGATATCAACGCTGGTATGAGGCCAAAGACAATAACCCAAAGCTTCTCCGCGAAAGTAAATTACACCTCTTTTGCGAAGATTTTTTAAAGATGCAGCTACTTGGCTATGACCGTTTTTATCGTCTCCCGCAACTCCCCAGGCAATGGCGTTACCAGTCGGAAGAAGGTCATCGACGTTCAAAAGATTCAAAATACCGATTGTCTTAAGTACGATTAAATCGAGTGGTTCCGGTGAGTTGAAACTTTCAATCATTGATTCGATAACACTCCACCTGCTCCGATAACTGGCTACAGCCAATCGATGACCAAAGTTCGTCCTCACGTAATCATAAAAGTTATGAAGTCGATAAGGACGAGCAGAGCTTATTTCTTGATTTGAACAGAAAGCTCGAAGTCCGAATGGCTCAAACGAAAACAGAAAACTAAAGAGAGACCGCTCATTCTGTCCGAACCGTTGAAAAGTCCTCACCATGATTGGTAGTGCCAACGGATCAATGGGGAAAATGCCAACAGCATGGTCTCGCAATGATTTCTTACTGGCTGCTGCTCCAAACCACCCCAATTCTGCCGCCTTTTCCATGCAAGCGGATGACTGTTTTTTGAATCTAGGCTCAAATTTATCTAATTTTACATTGAGAGCCGTACCAACAATGAAAACAACCTGATCCAAAGTTTGTTGAAATCGGATTTCCTCAAGACGCCCGGCGATTTTTTCCCATTCGCGCTGAGATGTAAGCGTCAGTTGATCTGCATAAGCATTGAAGCCCTGGTGCAATAGGCAGATTACAAGTATGGGTGTTTCACCACTTCTAGAGGCTGTCTCAGCGAGTTTTTGAAGTAGAAAGACATCTTGTTGATCAGGGTTTTGAGCAGCGTATTCAAGAAATTTACCAACTTCATCCAGAATAAAAACCAGCCCTCTGGCTTTTCCAGAAGAGACAACGTGCGAAGCTGCCTTTTCAACAAGTTCGATAACTTTCTGATCTTTTATAGACCGGCCTTGATGCGCTAAGGCCGTTATTTCATTTTCAAGAGCTGATTTTCTGCCCACGCCAGATAGTTCAGCTAACGCATTACCTAGAGATCGGACTATGGCTAATCCCATAGACTCGCGAGTTCCGACAACGAGGACTGGCAAGTAGTGATTATTCCGTAATACCGGCAACACTTGTAATACTTGATCGGAAATAGCTTTTGGAAGACGAGCTGTTGCGCCTCGCAAGCTTCCAGCCAGTAACAATCCAAAAGATGATTTTCCGCTACCATAGTCGCCGGTAAGTCTCCAAGATCGGCGGCTAGAATTACGTAGTAGCCCTTCGCCAATTCTGGCGAGGCATTCGCGAGTAAAATCTGTAATGCAATACCCCTGTAGTGCCCAGGGATCGCGATAGTCTCGGACGAGTTCCGCAGAGCGTAAAAACCTATCCGCAGGACGAAGTAATGATTGAAGATCATTAGGAGGCATAAATGCTCTCCTGCTGATAGATTTCGGAAAGTTCAATTACAGCTTTGTCGCTATTGCGTACGATAGTAGCTACGGATGACGATTCTTTGAATTCAAACCTTCCGTCCGTATCTTGCTGCAATGCATCAATTCGGCGGCGTAAATCGTCCTCTGGAAGTTTGAAGACCTGGCCAGGGCTCCCTAATCCAGATGC
>Ga0105237_10004933_pt1 | contig 15255 bp, 8 predicted proteins | sample KBSC24metaG_FD_81520 | JGI IMG/M metagenome (GOLD analysis project Ga0105237, IMG submission 81520) | Corn rhizosphere microbial communities from Kellogg Biological Station, Michigan, USA - KBS C2-4 metaG | ecosystem: Host-associated > Plants > Roots > Rhizosphere > Soil | place: Michigan, USA... | reverse complement strand
GTGGCTTTGACCTGCGCGTTGGGGACGCCTGCGCCGCTGGCATCTGAGACGTCGCCGTGTATCGTTGCGTTGGAGACTGCCTGAGCGTGAGCTGCGATCGCACAGGCCATCATCAGAAGGGTTGCGATGAAATACTTCATTGGTAGCCTCTGAAAAACACGTCAAAACCTTTGAGCAAGTACCGCTCCCTTGGGGTCGCGGCTCGGTAACTCGCGCCCTCTACGCCTTGCCCCAAATCTCTCGCAGGGTTTCCCCCGCCGCAGATAGGTTGGCATTCCACATTTCCACGTACTCCCTGGACAGGACGACGCCATCCGCTCCAGCGCCCAAGGCGGCGCGTACGGCCTTCCTTACGTCATCCGGCGTGGTGCGCTTATCGGTGCGTCTGGTCGGCACATCGATGTCGATGCCCGGATAGATCTTGACCTTTCCCTCGACGCCGGCAAGCGCGCGTTTGGTCTCGCGCGCTACGTAGTCCGCTGACAGTCCCGAAGTCGGGAGCTGGTCGTAGGGCCCTTCCTGGTAGTTCATGATTTTGTAGAAGAAGGGCAGGAAGTCTTTGGGCGTAGCATCGCGGAAAATCGTCGAGCTGAGGCGGTCCAGGTACGACGCCATGCGCGGTCCGGCGGCGTTGTTGTATGTGGCCAGTTTGAGATAGTCGGTGTAGTCTTTGGTGCGCGAGTAGTCTTCTTCGGCCTGGTAGAACGGGCTGAAGGTCATGTTCTGCATGATGTGAAAGCCGAACGGTTTTTCGGGGGCGATGGCTTTCCCCGTGCCATACAACTCCGACCGGACTTCGTGATAACTATCGGTCCAGAGCTTCTCCCAACTGAGGATTTCGGGATATTCCATCAGGAGACGCCAGAAGGTGACAAAGTAGCCGTCAATTGGCCGTTGCTCTTTTCCGGTGGCTCGCCACAGTTCGTCGAGCTTGCGATTGCCGGCCTGAGCGCGATCCACCGAGACTCCCCGATCGCGAGCTTTGGCGCGGCAGTGCTCGCAGAAGCAGGAGATCCCCTGCGTGCTCCACGTGCCACCAATCATGTTTTGGAAAGGGCCCATGCGCTCGCAACCCCACGCGATTCCGTCTACCAGTCCGGCATAGCCGTTTAAGAGGCTTTCGATCTTGCCGGTGAGGTGGGCGCGGTAGTCGGGATGATTGAAGCAAGGGCTGGTGGTGCGGCGGCCATAGACATCGATCTCCGTGACCTTGGCGAAATTCGGGATGACGCGGTTCATCATGGGCACCGCGTTGTTGTAGTCCCAGGCGATGAAGTCCATGCCTCGTGCCTTCACCTTTGGCGCCACGTCTGTAATGACGTTGAACTTGCCGTAGTCAGGCGCGCGGAATTCCGTGAGGATGGTATTGCGGAAATACTTGGGGTCGTAATCGTAAAAGGCGCCGCCGGTAAACGTGGGTGGGCCCTCCACACCGTGATCCGGCAGCGGAATCGTCCCGTTGCGTGTCATACGCGCTTCGGAATAGTCGTAGGTGTATGCCCAGACGGTGTTGACTGCGCCCTTCTGCTGGATGTTGTCAAGCAATTTGTCTATGCCCTCGTCTACCCACGCATAGGGCTTGATCTGAATCGCAACGTAGTTTTTGCGATTCTTCACAGCGGTTCGAGTGGACTGCGGGGCGGCTCGACTGGTGGCTGGGCTGAGGAAGGCCGCGCAGGCACTGCACAGCTTCATGAAGGCACGACGTTCGGAATTCATGATTGTGATCTCCGCTTAGGGGGGCGGGAAGGCAGGCAGTGCGAGTCAGTCCAGCAGCTACTGATGTTGCTCACGTCGTACTTCCCCTTTCGACATGGAATCAGGACCGGGGTTTGTTATGTGATACTCCTTACCGGCTCCTGATGTCAAGTACAAATGTAAGCGTGGACAATATTTCGAGGCCTTAAATTATGGCGTTCGGAAGAATTTCGCTAGTGGAAATGCGAGAGCGCTTGCGTGTTTACGCGAAGAACCGACGCGTCCAACCCCTGGCAAGTACCACTCCCTTGCGGTCGCGGCTCGGTAACACAGCGAATGTGGCGAGAGGGTTAGGAATGGCGGCTGAATTTCGCGGCGGTCTCCGCGTCGGCGGGCCGGTAAAACATTACGCGAATCTGATGATCGGGGGGATGCTCCAAGGTGATCGGATCGAATTGCAGCCGGCCTAGCTCGGGATGATCGATCACTTTGCGCCAATCCGGGGGACGTAACACGCCGTACTCGCGCCAAATCGATCGGAATTCGTCGCTTCGCCGCTCCAGCGCTTCAACCAAGCCGGTCCAACCGCGATCGGACAATCGCTGATTGAAGGCTACCCGGAAATGCGAGGTAACACAGCGGACCATCCGGTCGGGCTCGGCGAAGAGCGCGCGGAACGATGGACTCGTAAACAAGAGCCAGAGGAAGTTGCGCTCACCGGCAGGAACGGCGGCGAAGTTGCCAAACAGCCGCACCGCACCGTGATTCCATGCCATCACGTCCCAGCGCGTACAGAGTGCGATGGCGGGCCAAGGGTCGAATTGATTGAGAAGCTCACGGATTCCCTCGGGCGTGGGCTTGTCGGACTGGGCGAGCCGCGGCGGCGAGAGTTGGGAGAGTACGAAGAGTTGCTCCCGTTCATCCTGATGTAGCTGGAGCGCGTCGGCGAGTCGTTCGAGGGTCTCCGCCGAAACGCGGATCTCTCGCCCCTGCTCGAGCCAGGTGTACCAACTGGCGCTGATTCCTGCGAGTTCGGCGACTTCCTCGCGGCGCAGTCCTTCCACGCGACGGCGCTGTCGCAAAGGCAGGCCGAGAGTGGCCGGGGACAGGCGCTCGCGCCGAGCGCGGAGAAAGTTCGCCAGTTCGCGCCGCTGGCGAAGTTCCGATACCCGCTGCACGGGGGGCGCCAGGGTGGTGCTCATTGTCATAGGATGACCGAACCCTAGTCCAGGGATTCAACTGGATCCAAGCTACAGCTATGAACTCTACACAAACCACCAAAGCCGCCCACATCACTCCGGGAGGCGGTATCGAATCCCTGGCATGGGGGCAACGCCGAGTGTCCGATCCCGGCGAGCACGAGGTGCGGATTCGCGTCCGTGCGGTCTCCTTGAACTATCGCGATCTCGTTATCGCGAGCGGCCACTATCCCTTGACCCACGCCCACGCTGTGGTTCCGGTTTCGGACGGTGCCGGCACGGTGGAAGCCGTCGGCGCTGGGGTCATGCGCGTACGACCAGGCGATCGCGTATCTGCGAATTTCGTGCGCGATTGGGTTTCCGGACCCTTCGGTCCCGCACAGCAAGCCTCATCCCTGGGTGGCGAAGTAGATGGAATGCTCGCCGAAGCTGTAGTGTTGCCGGAACACGCGCTGGTACCGATTCCGGAATCATTGAGTTTCGCTGAGGCGGCGGCACTGCCTTGCGCCGGTGTGACCGCTTGGAACGCCCTCATTTTTCATGGCCGCGTTCATGCCGGTCATACCGTTGTGGTCCAGGGCACGGGCGGGGTTTCCCTTTTCGCTTTGCAGATCGCCAAGCATTCGGGTGCTCGTGTATTCGCTACCACGAGTGACGATGGCAAGGCTGCGAAATTGCGGGCACTGGGCGCCGACCATGTGATTAACTACCGCACGACCCCAAATTGGGGCTCCGTCGTTCGCGAGCAAACGAACGGGTTCGGTGCGGACCACATTGTCGAGGTAGGCGGCGCAGGCACGTTCGAGGAGTCGTTGCGCGCGGTGCGACTCGGCGGCGAGATCAGCGTGATCGGGTTCCTGGCGGGCACGGAGGCGAACTTGAATCTGGTGCCGGTCATTCTGAATCACGTCAGGCTGAACGGGATCTTCGTCGGCTCCCGCGAGATGTTTGAGGAGTTGCTGCGGACCCCAATTCGTCCGGTGATCGACCGGACGTTTGCGTTCTCCGAGGCATCGGAGGCATACCGCTACCTGCAGTCCGGGAGACATACCGGCAAAGTGATCCTCGAAAACTAAGCATGGGCTGCCGGGACGCGCCCGCGTTTGGAGGTGACGACGCGCGGCTCGGAAACGGAATGGTTGCCGAGCCGCGCGATCTGCTTAGAACTTCAAACGAAAGGCGACCTGCAATCGACGGGCATTCGTTCCATCCGGTTGCGAGCCATCGTTATTGGGGATTCCGAAGTTGTTCTGGCGGGTGAGCAACACAGGAGCGCTTAAAGCTGTGGTCGCAGTGGTAGCCACGCTGGCGTATAACGTGCTGCTATAGCCGTTGTAGTTGGCGTGGTTGGTAATGTTAAAGGCTTCTCCGAGGAGCTCGAGGCGAAGCCGGTCACCGACGCGAATCACACGGGAGATCCGCAGATCGATCTTGTAGTTATTGTCGCCGTAGATCGAGTCGCGGCCCAATGTCGGAACGAAATTGCCGGTGCCGCCCAAGCCAAGCAAGCCGCCGTAGCCGTTATACACGGCGCCATCGGTATTGAGGAACTGGACGCTGTTCACGCTGATGTTGGGCGAGTAGGGCCGGCCCGTCTCCGCAGTGAAGATGCTACTCATGCGCCAATCGCGAACCAGGCTGCGGAGCGGGCTGACGCCACCCTTACCGAAGGGCAGTTCCCAAACGCCGTAGACCACTGCACGGTGACGTTGGTCAAGCGGCGAGGGTGCGCGATTCTTGGCCGGGTCGAACTGGTTCTGAAAGCTGGCGCCGCCGAATGGGCTCTCCGGTCCGGAGCCGCCCCCATCGCCATTCCCGCTGGTGTTGTCAGCCTTCGCAAGGGTATAGGAAATGCCGCCGGTAAAGCCGTTTGAGAAGCGCTGCTTCAGCTCTACGAACATCGCTTTGTACCAGGATTGCCCGATGGAGGTGTTCACGCTCAAAGCACCGAAGTTGCGATTGGGCCGCGAGAGATTCAAGTTCTGCGTCACGCCGGCCGCCGTCTTAATCACGCCCGCCGAAAAGGGAACGGTGAAGCTCGAGCCGTCCGGCAGTTGGTAAGTTCGCGTGAACGTGGGCACCGGGAGATTGGAATCGATGATCGCGGGCAGGCGGTCGCCGTAGGTGTAGACGTAGCTGACGCTCAAGGTCAGGCTCGGCTTGAGTTGGCGCGTGACCCCGACGTTCACTTCCTGCGACCGGGGATTCTGGAAATTGGAAGCCAGGCGGAAGGCCGATACCGATCCGGCGGCGGCTGCCGGAAGCGCCGGATAGATGTTCGGAAAATTCGGAGCGAAGGAATCGGTGGGCTGAGTGGTGAGCGTAATAGTGCTGTGGGCGGGATCGGTCAGGCCGTTCTGCGTGAGTGCGTTGAATATGACCCCGTTTGTGATTCGCCCATACACCATTCCGTAGCCCCCGCGGACCACTGTTTTCCCGTCCTTGAGGATGTCCCAGGCGGCGCCCACGCGAGGACCGAAGTTGGCCTTGTTCTGATGGATGTGGGTGGTCTCAGGAATGGCTGGATTCGGAAAAGAAGGCTGAGGGGTCTGCTCATAGTCCCATCTCAGGCCATAGTTCAGAGTCAAGCCGCGGCGGATCTTCCACTGGTCTTGCGCATACCAGGACCAATCGATCGTCGAAAAGTCGAGGCCCGGAAGGCCGAACGCCTGGACGTAGTTGGAATAAGAGTGGCCGGCGGGGTTGAGAAGATCCTGCCCGAGCGTCAGCGCGTTGCTATAGGTGTAGGCGCCAGCGAAGTTGGCTGGGTTGTTGAGGATGTCGCGCGCGCGATTGACCTCGCCACCGAACTTCGCGGAATGACTGCCGCGGATAATCGAGAAGTTGTCGGTGAACTGTAATCGGCGCTCATCCGGATAAGCAGGCCGCTGGAGAAATGTCGCCGTGCCATAGCTGAAGCCGCCAACGGTCACCTGAGGGCCGGTCTGATCGGAGAACTCGTACTCGAAGTCGCGACCGGTTTGAAAACGCGCCTCGTTCACGATCGACGAGGTGAGCGTGGTGGTCAGCCGCAGGTTCAAGCTGTAGATCCGGACGCCATCAAAACCATTGCGTCCGACGTTCCCAAGCACGGCCGGCGTCTGGATTGCATCCGGGTTGTACCAGCGCATGAAATTGAATGTCGCGGCGGCTGAGTTTTTGGAATTCACCAGCCAATCGAGTTTCGCAAGCGGCGTCTGTTGATTATTGGTACGGGGGACCGTGTTATTCGGCGCGCCATCTGGAAACTTGGCGCGAAGGAACGCCACGCCGGTATTGAATGCCGTGACCTGCTGCGTGGTGGGATTGGCGGGGAGTCCAGCGGTCAGTACATTACTGGTATCCGAGGTCAGCAGGGGGAAGGGGCGAATCTGCTGATCGTAGTTCACGAAGAAGAAGAGCTTATTTGACAATATCGGACCGCTCACCGAGCCGCCCAACTGCTGACGCTGCTCATACGTCTGAGTGGCGCCGCTTGCCTTGGCCACCGGATCGAGCGCACCCATCGCCCAATTTCGAAAATAATAGAACGCATCGAAATGGAAAGTGTTGCCACCGGAGCGCACGACCGAATTGACGCCGCCGCCGACCGTCCGGCCGTATTCCGGCATGAAGTTGGTAGTGGGCACCTGGAACTCCTCGATCGCATTGGCACTGATGCTCGAGGCGATGCGGGTGCGTCCGCGCGCTTCGGAAAATAACGCCTGGTTGTCATCGTTGCCTTCGATTGTGAAGTTGTTGTAGATCCCGGACGTCCCGTGATAGCTCAGCAATCCGAAACGGGCATCGCGTGTAACGCCGGGCGCAAGCAGGGCAAACTGGTCGTAGCGACGGCCGTTGATGGGCAGATCGTCGATCTGCTTGCGGTCGATCAGGCTCACTTCGCTGGTGCGCGTGGTATCGATGGTTGGAGGTGTCGCGTTCACTTCCACCTGAGTCGATACAACACCGACGGTCAAGGTAAGCGACAGGGTTACCGTGCTACCCACGGAAACTTCAATTCCTTTCTGCTCCGAGCGATTGAAGCCCACCCGTTCGACGCTCAGATTGTAGCGGCCAGTGGGTAGCACGGGAATCGAAAAACTGCCGGTGTTGGAGGACAGCACTTTCCGAACTAATCCGTTGTCGTCGTTGACCACTTGAATTGCCGCGTCTGCGACGGTATGGCCTGCGGGGTCGAGTATCGACCCGGAAATGGATCCAGTGCCTAGCTGAGACTGGCCGAACATCAGGAAGGGCGCCAAGATCAAAAGCATCGATGCGCGTTGCGTCATTAGTACTCCGGAGATGAGTTGGGATTTACGTCATACAGAATAAGAGCGAGCGGGTCACAACTCGATGAGAGACGTGTCAGAATTCCGTGAACGCGAGCGATCGCTCCCTTGAAAAGGCCTGTGCCCAGGGTGAAAATCCGCTCCCCTTGCGCGGGCAACGGTCGCGCATGACAATACACTTACCTACACAGGGTCCATAGTGTGAACACGAGATGATAAGCTTTCGTGGCAAAGAAATATGATCGTGTCAAAAGCACTTGAGTTCTGCCGCCCGCTTTGGCACTCCACGGCGTAGCTTCCGATATCTCGTCATAACAGCCCCTAGGTTGAAGGTTCGAGCCTGATATTTCAATGGGGACTCAGCATTCGCACCAGGGTTTCTGCCGGTTCCGCATCTTCCTGCACGGGTCAGGCAGTTTCGGCGCCGCCCCTAAAGGCCTTCGGCTTGCTAAGGACAAATCATGCCCGGCATTCTCCGGCCAGGTCGCAACTGCTGGCGTGTAGTTAAGGCAAACCACTTGGCGCTGCTGATCGACGCATCCAACTACTATGGGGCGTTGCTCAAGGCCATGAAGCGAGCCTCCCGGTCATTCGCGCTTATCGGTTGGGACTTGGATACGCGGATGGAATTGTTCGACACCGATCCCGACGAGGGAACGGGGCCGCTCGGGGAATTCATGCGTCAGTTGGCCGCCGATCGTCCCAATCTGCACAGTTTCATACTTCCGTGGAGTTTTCCTATTTTGTTCGCGAACGTTCGCGATCCAAAGCTGGTATTCGGGAGAGACCCGTTCCAGCACCCGCGCATCCATTTCAAGATGGACGGTGTGCATCCTCCGGGTGGCAGCCATCACCAGAAGATCGCCATCGTCGACGGAACGCTCGCCTTCGCTGGGGGGATCGACCTCGCCGGAGGGCGTTGGGACACTCCGGAGCATCTCGCCAAGGACCTACGCCGCGGAAAGGGCCCAGGCGCGCATCCCCCCACGCATGACGTGCAGGCTATGCTGGATGGCGATGCGGCGACGGCACTCGCCGAGATCGTCAATGAACGTTGGCGCCGCGCGACGGGTGGGGTTATCCCGCAAACGGATTCCGGCTCCGATCCGTGGCCTGCCGAAACCGCCGCGGATCTCACCGATGTAGATGTGGCAATTTCGCGCACCGATCCCCTGATATCGTGCCGCGAAGTCGAACAACTGCATCTCGATCTGATCGCAGACGCCCGTGAGTTCCTCTATATAGAGAATCAATACTTGACCAGCACGCTAATTGTGGACGCTCTGATCCGGCGTTTGCAGCAAGTCGATGGTCCGGAAATAGTAATGGTGCTCCCGCTGAATAATCACGGATGGCTGGAAGATCACACGGTGGAGGCGTTGCGTTTTCACCAGGTACGGCGGCTGCGGAGAGCCGATCGTGATAGACGGCTGAGAATATGCTATCCGACCGTGCGCGGCTTGCGGCCCGATGATGAGGATCAATCGATCGTCGTGCATTCTAAGATCCTCGTGTCGGACGACCGCTTTTTCCGCGTTGGGTCATCTAACCTCAGCGATCGCTCCATGCGGCTCGATACCGAGTGCGACCTCACAATCGAGGCTGCGAATCCGGAGCAGCAAGCCGCGATTGCAAGGCTTCGCAACAGGCTGGTCGGTGAACACCTGGGGCTTTCCGAGGAAACCGTCCGGGATAGATTGGCGCGGGATCATTCTTTAATCCGCCTCATCGATTCATGCTCCGAACAGTCGAGGTGCCTGCAAAAATTGCCGTCGGACGGAGGCGCAACGCAAATCCTCAGCACTGCCATTATCGATCCGCCCGAGCCGCTCACACCCGGGTTCGTCATCCGGACCTTGGCGGCCAGCGCCGCCCGCAGCAGGTGGTGCTGGCTGCTCGCCGGCGTCGTCGTAGGAGCAGTGTTGGGAAAGCTTACGGCCACGAGACTTCGACGGTAGCCAGCAGGGGCAAATGGTCCGAGGCGACGCAAGCCAGATGGTCCTTTCGCACCGAGCAATCAAGAACCCTAATTCCGCGGCTGACGTAGATATAGTCAAGCCGGATGGGAATCACACCGGCGCGGAATGTTGGGCCCCATCGCTTGCCCGTGGCACGAAATGCATCTTGAAAGTGCCGGCGCAGGCGGGCGTGAATGACCGAGACTGGATTATCATTGAAGTCGCCCATCAGGATTACTGGCTGATCCAAGTCCTGGCTCAACAGAATCGCGTCGCTGAGCAGGCGGTCGCGCTGGAACCGCCGCTCCCGCATGGTCAGGCCGAGGTGGCAGTTGAACACGTGCAATACCGCGCCTGGCTCCACTTCGAGATCAGTCCGTAAGCAGTATCGCGGCTCGCGTGCGCTCCCGTAACTCAGGTCGTAGCGTTCCAAACGGAGGACACGTAAAGGGCTAAGTGTGGCCAAACCGAATGTCCCCTCTCCGCTTGCCCGGGTTGGGCAAAATGAAGCTGTAGCTGCCACCCCCCTCACCAGTGCGTCCACTTGATCGGCTATTGGCGTTCGCTCGATCTCTTGAAGGGCAGCGATGGCGCCGTTCTCCTCGTCGAGAATGCGTTGAATGCGGCTGAGATCGCATCGGCCATCACGGCCGATGCCCGAATGGATGTTGTACGTCACTAGCTTCAGTCGTTTTACGATTCGAGGGTTCTCCATGGTACGCAAGCTTCAGTGTAAGGTGAGGAAAGGGGTTGTTGGTGGTAATCTAAGCCAGCCAATGTTGTGAAAGGGGACTTCCAGCCACCGACGATGAGTTGGGGCGGAAAAGGCAAGACAAGATCGGAAGTTGGCGATCACAAGTCATTTTCGGATGTGATAGTCTTATAAGCATGGCGGAACCCCAGGTCGCTATTCGGGTTCTTAATAGCGATCCCGCCTGCTATTGCGGAAGAGGTGCTCTCGATCCGTGATTGAAGATTGTGCGGTTACACCTTTCCCACCCTTTTTCCCTCTCCCCACCAGTCGTCAACTGAGTTCAGCTCCCGCCAGGAATGCCGGATGTCAAAGGGAGTATGTTGATGCTGTTGATCAAACGGACCAAACCGCCGCAGCCTTGCCGGGACATTTGATGATCTCTGGCGCCTCCTTCACCGCGGATCACCGCTGGCGGGACCCCTTACGGAAGGCAATTTTCGGGTCGTGACCATGTTCCGGGAGGGCGATCGGCCAGATGTTGTCTGTGCCTATGTGGGTTATATTCAGATATTTGGATGATGAAATAGATTTGAGGGAAAAATATGTTCGGGTCGATTGCAAACCAGGTGAGAGACGTTACTCTGGCCCCAGACAGGTTTCGCTTCAGCGGTGGACGCACACCGGGAAAGATCTGTTTTAGGGAGTCATGTGTGAAGCATAGCTCGACAGTTCTAAATTCGGCTTTGCTGGTGCTGCTCGGTGCAGCGCTGGCGATGGCCCAAAATGATCGGGGCTCTGTTACGGGAACCGTAATCGACCCTACTGGCGCAAGCGTCCCGGCGGCCAAGTTGGCGCTACGGAACACCGCGACAGGCGCATCGATGGAAGCGCAGGCGACGGAGACCGGCAACTACACGTTTGCCTCAGTTCCGGTGGGCACCTACGACCTGACGGTCGAGGCGCAGGGTTTCAAGACGGCAGTTCAGAAGGCACTGGTCGTTCAAATCGACCAGTCGGTCCGCCTCGACGTTCGTCTAGCGATCGGCTTGACCTCCGAATCGATCACCGTAGAAGCCAACGCCGAAATTCTCAAGACCGAAAATGCCGAGCAGAGTATGAACGTAAGCGGTGAGAAGTTGAACGAATTGCCGATCAACTTCGGCGGCACCAACGCCAGCGGCGGCATTCGAAACTGGCTGACGTTCACCTACCTCGCCCCCGGTGTCGCGGGAACCAGCGCCAATTCTCAAGTAAACGGGCTTCCCGCCGGACTTTTCAAGGTCTACCTGGAGGGTCAGGATTCCACCAGCCCGGTGGACATCACCTGGACCGCCACCTCGCAGGCAGCATCCGTGGAAGCGATCACGGAATTCGCCGTACAGTCCTCGAATTATTCGGCAGAATATGGCCAGGTATTGGGCGGCGTCTACAACTTCACTACCAAAAGCGGTACCAACCAACCTCACGGGTCGGTCTACGAAGAAATGGCGAATGAAGCCCTGAATGCCGCGCAACCTTGGAATCACGTCCTGAACCGCGACCGTCAGCACGATTACGGATTCTCCGTGGGCGGTCCGATTTGGGTCCCCAAAGTCTACAACGGTAGAAATAAGTCTTTCTTCTTCCTGAACCTTGAAAGATTCGCCACCAATTTGACCAGCACCACGCCTCAGAGTGTCCCGACCGCAGCTTACCGGACAGGCGATTTCGGCTGCGCTCTCTATGTAACGTCCAGCAATTGCACCGGCTCAACGGTGACTCTTACGGATGCCAACACCGGATACCAATACCTTCAGAATCAGATCTTCGACCCGGCCACCACCGTCACGGACGCGAAAGGGCGCATCGTTCGCACTGCGTTTCCGAACAACATGATTCCCCAATCGCGCATGGACCCGGTGGCTCTCAAGATTCAGGCGCTGATTCCGGCGCCGATTAACGCGCAGACCACGTCGAATTGGCTTCCGACGATCACCACGCAAACCAAGCAGCAGATCCTTAGTCTCAAGTTCGACCAGAATCTGGGCTTGACGAAGATGAGCTTCTTCTGGAATAGACAGAGCACCAATGCGACGGCATATGCAGACGGACTACCGGAACCCCTGACGGTGGTCCGGAAAGCCGATACTGTTGTTGGCGGGAATCAATTTCGTCTGAATGTCGATCGGCCCATCACACCCAACCTCCTCGCGCATCTGGGAGTCGGCTTTTGGAGGTTCCTGAATCCGGACAGCGCGCCGGCTTCCATGCTGGATTACGATGTCATGAAGAATCTGGGTCTAACGGGCAGCACCACCGGCTACGGCTTTCCAAATATATCGGGCTTGGGCTACAACAACCAAGGCGGCTTGTCCACTTCTCAAGGCAGCAGTATCGGTGTGCAAAACTCGGTCTTTCAACAGACCAATATCGCATCGGCCGTTGGCAGTGTGACCTGGGTGCACGGCATCCATTCCTATAAAGCCGGATTTGAAGTCAAGGATTTGTCGTATAGCGACCAAAGCAACAATGGCGCTTTCGGACAGTACAGCTTCAGCGGAGCTCAAACGGCAATTCCCTATCTGGGCACATCCACCCTCGGTTCCGGTTCCCTGGGCAGCGGATACGCCAGCTTCCTGCTGGGACAAGTCTCCAGCTATCAGGTTTCCCCGCAGACGGCTGCGCAGCAACGCACCGTCGAAACCGGCGTGTACGCCATGGACAACTTGAAGCTTACGAAGAAATTGACCCTGGAGATCGGATTGCGGTACGACCGCACGCCTCCGGGCCACGAGCAATGGGACAGGCAGTCGCAGATCGGCTTCAACACGCCGAATCCGAACGCCGGCGGTCTGATGGGCGGCACCATATTTGCAGGCTACGGTCCGGGCCGCTGCAATTGCGAATTCATGAAAACGTATAATTACGGTTTCGGACCGCGCCTCAGTGCGGCGTATCAAATCAACGACAAGACTGTGATTCGCGCCGGGTGGGGTATCAGCTATGCCGCCCCGGACCGGTGGTATTACATCAGCAACAACTACCTCACGAACGGCATGGGCTATACGACCCTCAATTCAGGCACCACATCACAATGGGGCCTGGCGTCTTCGCAGTTCCAGAACGGCATCGTGTACAACCCTGCGGCATTGCATGTGGTGAACCTCGATCCGGGCATCAATAGCCCCGTGGGTGCTCTGGGGAGTCCCAGCGCCAGCGCCCTCGCTTACGACGCGACCGGCGGGCGGCCTGCACGGGTCAACCAGTGGAACATCTCTCTGCAGCGCAAGCTTTCGGCAAACATGTCACTGGAAGCCGCATACGTGGGGAATCGCGGAGTCTGGGAGGCGCAGAATGGCCTGGTGAAGCCCAATGCGATTACACCGGCAATCCTCAAGGCCCACAATATCAATCTGACCGATGCCGCCACCAGGACACTGATGACGTCGCAGATTTGTTCCTCTGCCGCGGTGGCTGCGGGCTTTAAGCTGCCGTACTCGACCTTCCCCTGCACCGCAACCGTGGCGCAAAGCCTGCGGCCGTTTCCCGAGTACAACAGCGACCTTCAGCCGCAGTTCGTGAACCAGGGCAACAGCTTCTACGATTCGCTCCAGGTGAAATTCAACAAACGCGTTTCGCACGGTCTGGACGTCACCGCCAACTACACTTTCTCCAAGACGGAGAACATCGGCGGCTACATCAACGCCGATCCCAGCAACCGCACCATCCAGAAGGGTCTGGATTCCAGCTACTATCCGCATATGTTTGTCACGGCCATTTCCTACGTCACGCCTAAGGTCACCTCTAATAGGTTCATCCGTGCCGCGCTGGGCAATTGGACCTGGTCGGCGACTCTACGATATGCGAGCGGAGGACTGATTTCAGCACCCCAGTCCGTGGCCAGCAGATGGAGCACCTATACCTTTGCGGCCGGAACCCCCATGGTCCGGGTTCCCGGCGTTCCGCTCTACCTGACAGACATCAACTGCCGCTGCATCGATCCCAAGAACCCCAACCAGCGGATCCTCAACCCGGCTGCGTGGCAGGATGTCGGCGCGGGCACGATCAGTCCTGGCTCCGGCTACTACAACGATTACCGCGGACCGCATCAGGTCAGCGAAAACATGAACTTTGGACGTACGTTCCAGATTCGGGAAAAAATGTCGCTGAACGTGCGCGCTGAGTTCTTCAACATCTTTAACCGCAATTTCCTCGGCACACCCAACTCCAGCAATCCGCTGGCAACTACGTCGATCAACAACGCGACCGGCGCGATCTCCGGTTTCGGTTACTATTCGCTCGGTAATACGAGTGGTTCCGGAACTCCGCGTGTCGGGTTGTTGGTGGCGCGCTTCCGGTTCTAATCCCGGAACGCTCGGGCAATACTCAAGGGGTCCGGAAGCCGCTGGACCCCTTGGAACCACAAGTCAGGTTGACCTTAATGATCAGAACTAATTCCAATAGACGATGCACGCGTTTCTCGCGGATGCTGCCCGTCCTCGCCGCGGTAATGGGCATTGCGGTGCCGGTCATGGCGGCGGATAAGCCGGCCGACGCGCCAACCCAGGATCCCGGCATTTATCTTCACCGCTTCCAGTACGATCCGCCGGAGGGCACTCAGCCGCGGATGGTTGCGGTCGGCGGGGAGTTCAACAACTGGTCGCAGACCGAGTTTCCCATGAAGTCCGATGGCGCCGGTCACTTTGTGACCGACGTGAAGCTCGCCGAAGGGCCTCACTCATATCGCTTCTTTGTCGATGGGGCATGGGTGAACGACAGCGTCCAGCGCAGCGAGGCCGATCTCGAGGAATCGAACGGCATCCGCGGACACAATTCCGCGGTGGTCGTCGGACCGGACGGACGTGATCTGCCCAAGGCCCAGTCCGGCCGGATTACCGTCGAAGGCCTGCACTACGCGCCGAATAACATTCGCTATTTTGACCCCATTTCAACCAGCGAGTTGCGAATAGCGTTCGCTGCCCAGGCGGGGAATCTTACAGGCACCGCAGTGTATTCTCTGGCTGGACAGACCTGGCGGCACGATGAACTGTATCTTACCGACACCCGGGCGGGCATGGACTTTTTCACGGGAGTGGTGGTGAGCCGCACGCCTGCTCTAAGCTATTTCTTCGAATTGAAGAGCGGCGCCACAGTCGGATATTTCGCCGGAGGGAAGTACTACGCCCAGATAGCCGACGCGCGCCGTAACGCTTGGAAAGGCCGCCTGCAGCCCGCGTTCAACACGCCGGACTGGGCCAAGCGCGCAGTCTGGTACCAAATATTCCCCGAGCGATTCCGCAATGGAGACAAGGCCAACGACCAGGCGAATACCGCGGTCTGGACGTCAAAATGGATTCCTTCCGGATACGGCCCCGGTGGCGGAAATCAGGCCGGCGGCGCCGTGGCGGCCACTCCGGGCGTGGCGCCCGTCGTCACACCTGGCGCGACACCCG
>Ga0105237_10004931_pt1 | contig 15259 bp, 11 predicted proteins | sample KBSC24metaG_FD_81520 | JGI IMG/M metagenome (GOLD analysis project Ga0105237, IMG submission 81520) | Corn rhizosphere microbial communities from Kellogg Biological Station, Michigan, USA - KBS C2-4 metaG | ecosystem: Host-associated > Plants > Roots > Rhizosphere > Soil | place: Michigan, USA... | reverse complement strand
TGAGGAAGAGCCTTTTAAAAAGCTGATTAACCAGGGGATGATACAGGGGCGCAGTAATTTTGTGTACCGGTTAAGCGATGACGAAGGCAAGCCAATCAATACATTCGTTTCACATGGGTTGATAAAAGATTATAAAACCACTCCATTGCATGTTGATGTAAACATTGTAGAGAACGAAGTGCTGAACACCAATAAGTTTAAGCAATGGCGTCCTCAGTATGCTGATGCTGAATTTATTTTAGAAAACGGCAAATATATCTGCGGCGTTGAGGTTGAAAAGATGTCGAAATCGAAATACAACGTTGTTAACCCGGATGACCTAATTGAACGTGTTGGCGCTGACACCCTCCGCATGTACGAAATGTTCCTTGGCCCATTGGAACAAAGCAAGCCGTGGAATACCAACGGTATTGAAGGCGTATTTAAATTCCTGCGCAAATTCTGGAGGTTATTTCATGATGCAGACTGGAATTTCAAGGTATCGGATGCTGAACCAACCAAAGCTGAATTAAAATCGCTGCATAAAATCATCCGCAAGGTTGAAGAAGATGTCGAGCGCTTTTCGTTCAATACTTCGGTGTCCAGCTTTATGATCGCGGTTAATGAACTGACCGACCTGAAATCGAACAACAAGGCTATTTTGAGCGATATGGTTATTATCCTTTCGCCTTATGCGCCGCATATTTGCGAGGAATTGTGGGTATTGCTTGGCAATAAGGCAGGGACTTTATCTTATACGCCTTTCCCCAAATTTAACCCGGCCTATTTGGTAGAGGATGAATTTGCTTACCCGATATCGATTAATGGTAAAACCAAACTTAACCTTAATATATCACTTAGCCTTGAAGGCGCCGATATTGAAGCGGTTGTTTTAAGCAGCGCCGACGTACAAAAATACCTTGAAGGCAAAGCGCCTAGAAAGGTGATTGTGGTTAAGGGCAGGATTGTGAATATTGTGATATAAACATAATTAGGCATATCCCGTAGAGACGCGATGCTTCGCGTCTCTACGATTTAAATTAAACACCCCATAAAAAATATTTCATCATTCCTGTCACGTTTTGTGTGTTTGAATTGTTATGATGTTGGAAATTAATAACAACATGATATCAATTCATTATCAAAACCCCTCTTCGCACGCTCATTATTGTACATCACACACTAACCTTTTGCAACTAATCTATTACAGTTCCATTGGTTGTGAAATAATCGTTAACCGCCTGTAACATTTCGGGTATTTTCGCCTCCAATTACCAAAATCATTAAAAAATGAAACGTTTTTACATAATTATAGCAATATTATGCTCTTTTATTACCGCCCAGGCGCAGATTGGCGTAGGCGGCGGGGGGCCGACAATTCTCGGAAAAATCTCCGGCACGCTGATTGACTCGCTGACAAAAAAGCCGGTTGATTACGCATCAGTTAGTCTGTACCGCAGCGGTGGCAAAGCGCCTATTACCGGTGTTATTACCGATGAAAAAGGCAACTTTAAGCTTGACAACATTAAGCCAGGCTCGTACAAAATAACTTTTACCTTTATCGGCTATCCCGACAAAGTTATCGACCCGGTAACTACGACAGCTGCAAAGCCAGACAATAACATGGGCACGGTGCACTTCGCTCCAAGCGCAAAAGTGCTGAAAGAAGTACAGATAACCGGCCAGGCCGCACTTATCGAAAACAAGATAGATAAGATTGTTTATAATGCAGAAAAAGATGTTGCTTCCGCAGGCGGCAACGCTACCGATTTACTAGGTAAAGTTCCGCTGGTAACCGTCGATATTAACGGCAACGTATCAGTACGCGGCGACGCAAATGTTCGCGTATTGATAAACGGCAAGCCATCAGGCGCTACATCAACCAGTCTTTCGGATGTGTTGAAAGCCATTCCTGCTTCGCAAATCAAAAGCATCGAGGTTATCACTTCGCCGTCTGCAAAGTATGATGCGGAAGGTTCTGCAGGTATTATCAATATCATCACCAAATCGAAAAATGTTTCGGGTATAAGCGGACAGGTTAGTGCGGCTGTAGGTACCAAACAAAATAATGGCAACTTCAATCTTAATTACAACAAAAACCGCTTTAATTTTTCGGCCAACCTTGGCGGCAACTTAACATGGCCACAAACTTCTATCACCAGTTTTGACCAGCAGATTGACCTTGATACCGTTCACACGCGTACAAGCAGCAATGGTACCAGCAGGGTAACCAGGCACGCTACAAACAGCTCGGTAAGCGCCGGTTATGAGTTTAATGCCTTTAACAGCATTACGTCTTCGTTTAAACTGTTGGATTTCAATTTCAATACAAACGGTAATACCACGGTACAATCTGCAACTCCTTATAGTAATCATTTAGCTCAGCAAAACGAGTTTAGCAACTTCGACTGGAACCTGGATTACACCCATAAATATAAATTGGAAGGAGAAGAACTCGACTTGTCGACCCAGTGGAGCCATGGCAGTGGTACAACCGACTTCACCAACACATATAGCGGCGTTTTTAATGATTTGAAAAATAACCTGAACGGTAAGAATAACGAGTATACCTTTCAGTTGGATTACACCCTGCCTATAAGCAAAACGCTTAAATTGGAAGCAGGCGGTAAGACTATTTTCAGAAGGATAAACAGTACTTCGGATTATTTTGATGACACCAACAATTCCGGCGTTTTTGCTTTTGACCCAATACTATCCAACGTTTACAAATACAACCAAAATGTATATGCAGGCTACACGGTCTTTACAATAACACTTCCAAACAAATGGTCGGTACTGGCTGGCGCAAGAGACGAGAATACGGATATTAAAGGCGAACCCATTAATGCATCGCAGAATTTAGCGCCATTTAGCCAAACCTACAATACATTTGTGCCGAGCTTAACTATCCAAAGACAGCTTAATGCCAAGCAAACAATAAAGCTTGCTTACAGCAAACGCATAACACGGCCAAGCTTACAGTTCCTGAACCCGTTTGTAAACCAGGTTAATATCCAAAGCCAAACCCAGGGTAACCCAACATTGAACCCTGAGGTTTCACAGACTATTGAATTGGACTATAATGCCTTCCTCGGAACTTCTATTTTGAACCTTTCAGGGTATTATAAGCACACCAACAACCTGATTGAAAATATTGCCAGGCCTATATCTGTAATTGTTGATGGCATAGCCCAGGGCGGTACATTAACAACTTTCCAGAACATCGGTGCTAATAATTCATTTGGTGGTAACGTTTTCGGCACCATCAACCCTATAAAAGCGCTGACTATTATAATGAGTGTTAACGCTTATACTTACAAACCGGACCCTTCTGGTGTATTCCACCTTGACCAAACCCAAAACGGCACATATATCCAATATGGCGGTTTTGCAAGGGCAACCTTAACTTTACCAAAAGATTATGTAGCAGAGGCGTTTATGTTTGGCAACTCACCCCGCCATACCATACAGGGAACAACACCAACATTCAGCATTTTCGGTGTAGGCGCTAAAAAGCAATTTATGCAAAAAAGGCTTGCTATCGGTGTAAATGCTATACAGCCTTTCACCGAGTATAAAAGCTTTAATTCAAAATTGGAAAGTCCTGGTTTTAAACAAAGCAGCAGCTTCCAAATGCCTTTCCGTTCATACGGCGTAACGTTTAGCTACAGTTTTGGTAAGCTAACCTTCAGCAACCCTAACGAGAAAAAGAAAGGCGTTAACAACGACGACTTAAAACAAGGCGACCAGGGCGGTGGCGGCATGGGCGGCGGCGGAAGATAATTCTTTAGAAAGAGTCAAGAACCAAGATTCAAAAGCCATGATAAAAAGCAAGGGCCGGGGAAGTTTCTCCGGCCCTTGCTTTTTGAATTAAGATTCGTAGGATTAGAAGATTATAGGATATGGTACTTCCATCCAGTTGTTGGTGACAACACCACAGCTGTTCGGAAGATTATCTCCCTGTCATTATGAGCGCGAGCGAAGAATCTTAAAAGAGCGATATTTGCGGCGGACAAGTGTGCGTACTACCTGTCAATCCATCACCTGCTGCTTTGTAAAGATTCTTCACTACGTTCAGAATGACAAAAAAGGCGCTTTTTTATCTTCCGAACACTCATGATGACAACACCAACAACGGTCGGGATTAGAGGATTGCAGGATTGTCTGCTTTATCATCCGCACATCATTCCCCTACCTCAATCCCAATCTGCTTAAGCAAAAGCGAAGCGTTAAAAGTTTTGCATTCGCCATGTTTAATTTTATAATCAAAAATCATCTCTCCTGCTATTACTTGTATATCGAAATAGAAATTGCGTACATAATCCGGGTGGTCTTTTTCCAGTTCGGCAATTTGTAAATCATGGGTGGCAACCATTCCTACGCCTTTTTTACGTATCAGTTGCTCTATAACCGCTTTTGAGCCACGATATTTATCTACAGAGTTGGTGCCGCGCAGCATTTCATCTATCAAAAAGAAAACTTTAGGCTCCGTTTCAACAGCCTTTAACAGCATTTGCAGCCTGTCAAGCTCTGCTTTAAATGTCGACGTGCTTTCATTAAGCGAATCCTTAATACGCATGTAAGTAATGATGGTAATCACCGACACTTGCATCTTGTCGGCACACACCGGTGCACCGCATAAGGCTAATACAGTATTTATCCCAATGGTGCGAAGGAAGGTACTTTTGCCGGCCATATTGGAGCCGGTGATAATATCTATTTTAAAGGTATCGTTCAGATCATAATCGTTAGGTATGCGTTTGTCAGCGCTGATAAGCGGATGTGCAAGATTTTTAGCAGACAGCGTATAGCTTTCACCATCGATAATTTCCGGGAAGCTCCAATCGGGGTAGTTTACTTTCAGACTTGCCAGGCTCATCACGGCTTCAAACTCTGCTACCACATCAAAGGCGACTTCTATGTGCAACAGGTTATTCCGCTTCCAGTTTTCAATGGCTATCAGTTGCCGGATATCCCAGATAAATAACGCGTTTAGTATAAACATCATCACCATATTGAGGCGGTAATTCAGTTTATTTATCAACTGCGCCAACTCCTCAATTTTACCGGATATACTTTCGCCGTTTTCGTTTTTTATTTGTTGCGATAGATTTTTTAGATAGGGCGATTGCCAGTCCTCGTTTTCAATGCTTTTAAAGGCCAGTACAAAGTGGTGAAGCGTAGTACCAATCTTGCCGGCAATAAGGTCGGCTTTTTGAACCACTTTGGCTTTTGCCATAACCAGGCGAATATTAGCCAATACTACAATGGGCGTAACATAGCGCAATGGCAGATAAAATATACTGCCGACAATTAACGCCAGTACCAGGTAAGGCGAAATTTTGCTATAGATAGCCAGGAGTTTTTCGCCATTGATTTCTATAGGCACTTTTAAATATTCAACCAGTCTCTTTATCTGCTCACGATTTTGCTTTAGCGAGAATAGCAGGTGCGCCTGGATATCAAGCTTCCAATCGTTTTTACCGGCAATTTCTGCTACGGCCTGCTGACGCTCCAATATCACCGGTTTTGCAGCGGGCTTAACCAGCCACCCGGCCAGCTTAACCATGCCCGGGAAAGTTGCAGCGCGATTTGTTAGCTGATACAAGGAACTGTTGCCGAAAATATCCAGGTCGGCCGTGTAAAAGTGTTTATCATCACCAAAAGCGGCCCCGTTGTCATAGATATTCTTATAATTTTCTATCGAGGCTATTTCATTTTGGATGACGGTATGTAAGTCCAGGAAATAGTTCTTAAGCTTTTCGTATTTATTTTGCTTATTGATGAGCAGGTTAAAGGCAGCGATAAGGATAACCACCGCAACAGCTATCGGGGATGTTTCATCTATGCTGATGGCCACGCACACAACAAAAATAAACAGCCCGAAAACCAACAGCCGGTAAAGGGAATAAGTATTCGCCAGGTCTTTATATTTATCTGCCTCTTGTTGCGCAAAATCAGCCCGTTGGCGGTAATCGGTAGGTATATCCATGGTAGTTGTAATAGTTGTAGACGTTGTAAAAGTTATAAGCGTTACAAGTTGGCGGCAATAATACAATTTTTCAGCCTGTAGCCCGATATAAACTAATTACCTTTCAGCTAAATCGCCTTTAAATCCATTTCATATCTTCGTTTTCTTCCAAAGGCAAAAAGACGGGCAATTTGGGATGATCACCAATATAGCCTGGGTTTATAAACCCATCGTTATGAAAAATGCCGCTAAAAAGTTTAAAAGCGATTTCCCTGAACTACCTTTGCCAAACATTACCATCGCCGTCCATACAACTATAACTATTACAACACTTACAACTACTAAAACTAATAATGAAAATCACTTTCCTTACCGTCGGCAAAACAGAGGACGCTTATTTAAAAGACGGCATTGAGAAGTATGTAAAACGGCTAAAGCACTATACAAAACTGTCGATTATTGACCTGGATGAGCTTAAAAACACCAAAGCCTTAACCCAGGAGCAGCAAAAGAGTAAAGAAGCCGAGCTTATCCTTAAAAAAATAACACCGCAGGATTATGTAATCCTGCTTGATGAGAAGGGAATGGAGCTTACTTCGGAAAAATTTGCAGCTTATGTCGACAAAAAAGCTATTGCGTCAGTCCCTAATATGGTGTTTGTAGTTGGCGGTCCCTATGGGTTCGATAGCACCGTGTATGCACGCGCTAACGATAAGCTTTCGCTATCGGCAATGACGTTTTCACACCAAATGGTGCGGTTATTTTTTATCGAGCAGCTCTACCGGGCATTCACCATTATAAAGGGCGAGCCCTACCATCATTCCTGAATAATATCGGTTATTTAACAGACCTGGTTCTTCATTGCTCCGTTAGGAGCAAAATATTGGTAGAAAACAATTAAGCGAAGCCAGCGCTCCGTAGGTGCGTAACGCGGCATGTCGGGTTACGCACCTACGGAGCGAAAAACGTTTGTTTGGGTTTGCTACCGATATTTGCCCCTTACGGGGGCGGGGCATGATTGAATGTATTATCGCCTGACTTATCTTCAAAAAGAGTCAATCAACTGTAAAAATGTGGGAATTTAGCGTAATTTTGCACTTAGTGTAACATAGCCCCCTAACTTTGCAAGATGTCGTTACAGATACACAACATACTCCTTGAGCTGATATCCTTTAAGTTCATCCTTTTTTACATATTAATCATATCTACCATAATCGTCCATTATCGTGGTAAGGTGAGGTTTAAATTTTTCAGGCAACTGACCGACCACTCCACTTTTATGGCGCCGATAAATATGCCGATGTACGCCTTCTCGGGTGTGGAGAATAAGCCTTATATCAATGCCGACAATTTCCCGCAGCTGAATTTGCTGAAAGAAAACTGGCAAACCATTCGTGATGAGGCATTGCAGCTGGAGCGCGAAGAGCTGATAAAAGGCTCGGATAAATATAACGACATGGGTTTCAACTCCTTTTTCCGTAGGGGCTGGAAACGTTTCTATTTAAAATGGTACGATGACTTTCACTCTTCAGCTAAAAAATACTGCCCGCAAACAATCGAACTGATAAAAGGAATACCTGAGATTAAAGCCGCCATGTTTGCCGTTTTACCCGCCGGAAGTGAGCTACTGATGCACCGCGACCCCTATGCCGGTTCATTACGGTATCACTTAGGTTTAATTACGCCGAACTCCGAACAATGCCACATTGTTGTGGATGGGCAAAGCTATGCCTGGCAGGATGGCGAGCACGTGTTGTTTGATGAAACCTATATCCATTACGCCGAAAATAAAACCGATATCGATCGTATCATTCTTTTCTGCGATGTACAGCGCCCGGTAAAAACCTGGTTTGCACGTGGCTGGAATGCATTTTTCGGCTGGTTTATTATGGCTGCAGCCGTATCTCCCAATATGGGCGAAGATAAAACCGGGAACATCAACAAGGCTTTCCGTTACGTATATTCCATCCGGTTATTAGGCAAACGCATAAAGGCATACAATCGTAATTTGTATTATGCGGTTAAGTATTTGCTGATGTTGGGGATTTTGTATTTGATATTCTTTTAGAGATTCATCCCTGGCGTGCGGTAGACGCGAAGCATCGCGTCTCTACGATCTTGCATTTATTTTCTTTCGGACTCCCGGACTTTACTGACTTTCCGGACTTTTGATTAAATTTGCTGCATGTCAGCAGGTCACGATCATTCAAGTCACCATCATCATCATGATCACGCCCCGAAGCTTGATCACCTTGACGCCGCCTTTATTTGGGGCATCATATTAAATTCAGCATTTGTCATCATCGAAGTAGTTGCGGGGTTGTTTACTCATTCGCTATCGCTGCTTACCGATGCGGGCCATAATTTGAGCGATGTCGCCAGTCTTGCGCTGGCATTGCTGGCGTTTAAGCTATCGAAAGTTAGCTCAAATAGCCAATACACATACGGGTACAAGCGTTCAACCATCATCGTATCGTTCTTTAACGCGGTGATTCTATTTGTCGCTGTGGGCTTTATCATCTACGAGGCTATCATGCGTTTCATCAGCCCCGAAGTAGTAGAGGGCGGAACGATGGCCTGGGTAGCGTTTATCGGCATAGCTATTAACGCCTTCACCGCTTATCTTTTTGTAAAGGATAAGGATACCGACCTGAATGTTAAGGGCGCGTACCTGCACATGGCTATCGATGCTATTGTTTCGTTCGGAGTGGTTGTATCAGGTGTCATCATTTATTTTACCAGGCTTTATTGGATTGACAGCGTTGTATCGCTGATTATAGCCATCGTAATTCTGCGGGGAACCTGGAGTCTGCTTAAAGACAGCCTGCGCCTTGAAATGGATGGCGTGCCCAAGGAAATGGACCTGGAAAAAATCAAGCTGGAGCTGATGAAATGCCAGGGCGTTACAGATGTGCACCACATGCACGTTTGGGCCTTAAGTACTACTGAAAACGCTCTTACCGCCCATTTGGTTATCAAAGCAGAATTATTGCCAACCTTCAACACCATGAAGAAGGATTTGCGCCACAGGCTGCAGCACATGAGCATTAACCATGCAACCTTTGAACCGGAGGTTGAAGAAGAAGAGTGTAAGCAGGTTAATTGTGATTAAGATTCGTAGGATTAGATGATTTCAAGATGTATGAGTTTTAAAGCTTGGTCACAATCCTGTTAACCCAATATCTGTTTAAACCCCGGTAAAGAAAAAAGCCGGAGATTATCCCCCGGCTTCGTTCAGAGACACAAAGTATTGTGTCTCTACAAATAAATCCTTACGCTTTTTTTGCAGCGGCCTTTTTAGCTTTTGGTTTTGCGGGTGCAGCTTCTTCGGCTACCGCAGCTTCTTCAACTGGCTTTGCCTCTTCTGCTGGTGCAGTTTCGGTAGCCGCTTCAGCAGGGTCCGGTTCGTTAAACAGTGGGTATTCCTTTAAAACGTTAAACCAGCTGATGATTTTCTTCATATCCGAAGCATAAACCTTTTCTTCATCATGATCGGGTGCTACTTCTCTGAAGAAAGTACGGAGAGCTTTGCCGTCAGCTTTTGCGTCCGGGATGGCAGCGGCGCCTTTCATCCGCTCGAAAACGTCTTTTAGCTTAATATCGTCATCCAAACCAAATATGGTTATCTCATGCAATGCCGCCAGCTTAGCGGTGGATAAGTTGGCAACCAGCTTGTTTTTTTGCGCGTCTAAACTCTCTAAAATATAACCTGTTTTATTTTGAGCCAACGCTCTCCATAATCCCGGCTTGCCTGATACGGCTACAATTCCCTGTAAATTCATTTTTTAGTTGTAAATATGTTGTAGTAGTTGTAAAGGTTGTAGTAGTTGTAAAAGGCATGCAGTTAAACAACTACAACTTCTACAACAAATACAACCACTTCAACTAGTCCTCGATAACGTCGATACCTAAAATTTTATCGCCCTGGCGAATGGCGTCAACCACGTCAACGTTTTCAACTACTTTACCAAATACGGTGTGGTTGCGGTCTAAGTGTGCCGTATTATCGCGGCTGTGGCATATAAAAAACTGCGAGCTGCCGGTATTGCGGCCTGCATGAGCCATCGATAAAACGCCGCGGTCGTGGTATTGATTATCACCTGTAAGCTCACAGTCTATACGTTTGCCCGAGCCGCCTGCACCTGTACCGGTCGGGTCGCCGCCCTGTATTACGAAATTAGGGATAACCCTATGAAACGTTACGTTGTCATAAAAGCCCGACTTTGCCAGTCCAAGGAAGTTTGCCACTGTATTCGGTGCATCCTTATCGTAGAACTCAACGGTCATGTCGCCTTTTTCGGTTTTGATTATTGCTTTGCTCATTTTATTTTGAAATAGATGGCAAAGGTAATAATTTGGGCGAAAGGTGGAAAGGTAAAAGGTTTTTTGAATTGAGATACTAAGAATGAATTCCAAATCAATCGAATCACAATTCCAGGTTATCAAAAAGCGTTAGCAAATATTCTGCATTCTCAACTATTTTCCTCTCCATACTGCCGTCTAAAATTGCCTTCCACGCTTCAAATTTACCCCAATTCGAATATGGTTCTTCCATTTGTCGATACCAAGCCCACCATGGATTTAACTTAGGTGTATTATTAGCCATTAATGCTATTTTGTTTCTTATTTCTGCAGGAATCGTGAAACTGCCAGGATTTTTTTTGGCAACGATTCCGTAACGTAATTCGTTATCGAAACTTTGAAATTGAAAACCGATGTTAAAATATTTCCATTCAGGCTTCCATATCCAAATACCATTATACCGATCTTTAAAAGATATGCCATACTTACATTTCAAATTCATGCTTTCAAATTTAGCTTCGATTTTTTTTCCAAAATCATCTGAAATCTTATCGCAAGCTCTATCTAAATTATCATAAATAGCAAATGACGCTTCTAAATTAGATTTTAACAAATCACTTAATTCGTCTTGCATGTTTTTATTCAATGTTTGGTTTGTCAAATATTTGATTAAGTTTATATAATGAGTTATCCCTTCTCTAACGATAGGATAAATGGCCGCTTCTTTCCGGCATAATTCTAACCAATTTAAAATATCACGCTCATAGGAATAACATTTAAAATGAATCTTTTCCTTTAATACCCCTTTACTGTGTTCTCCTGGTTGCTTACCAAATAAGGTTAGGTAAATGAGATCTGCATTTTGGGAATGTTTGTTATAACGTTCAAGTTGGCGGCTTTGATCGTCAGCGTAAATCTTATTCTCAATAATAATTTTGTTAAAGTTTTTGTCGGTGATTGTTATATCTATCCTCCCCCCTTCTGTTTTATCTTCACTTATCATGCCTATGAACTCTTCAACTTTTACCTTGCATGAACGAGTGTCAATTAAATTTCCTTTAAAACAAAAAACTTCCACAAACAACTTTAAAAATGTGTCCTTTTGCCCGTGACTTCCATATGGCTTCAATAACTCGGAGATAAAAGCCGAATGCGTTTTAACTTCAGAAGATTCAACCTTAAGTATGCGAAAAATATTGAAGTTCTCCCCCGTCAACTCGACAACTTTTTTATACCTATCGGTTATAGCATTAACTTGGTAAAGTAAATTTTGAAATTGATGTATTTCCATATGATTGATAAGGTTTGACAATCTACAGTTATTATTAATTAAACAAGAATAAATGAATTGGTTAATTCAAAACAACATAGTAATACATTTTAGCTTTATTCGTTACATTTGATAATCAATACAGAAAAGTGTTTAATAAGATGCGTAAACAGACAGGACCTTTTACCTTCAGCCTTTCAGCTTTCACCTTTTGCTTTTCTACCTTTAGCCGTTCACCAAAATTCCTGCTTTTAGCTTTGTGCTTTGTGCTTTCGCCTATCCTCACCAGGGCTGCTTCCATATTAATTCCTATGGATGAAGAGCAAAAGGATCACCTGAAATCATACGGCATTGCTTTCTGGACACTAAAGAACGGCGAGGAGATCGACTGGCTGCTCAACTATCGCGGCGGCAGCTTTTTGCTGAAATATGATAAAAAGGTAGAGGATGAGTGTAAGATTCGCGGCGTAAGCTACGAGGTTGTTGCCGACGCAAAAGTTAACCAAATACTTGCCGAGGTAAGCGACCCGTCGGTCAATATGGACGTAGTAAAGCTGGAGAAGGCGCCAAAAATGGCAGTATATTCTCCCAAAAACAAGCTACCCTGGGACGATGCCGTTACCCTGGTTTTAAAATACGCGGAAATACCTTATGATGTGGTATATGACGAAGAAGTAATTCGTGGAGACCTGCCTAAATACGATTGGCTGCACCTGCATCACGAAGATTTTACAGGCCAGTACAGCAAATTTTACGGCGCTTTCCGCTACGAGCAATGGTATAACGACGACATACGCATACAGGAAGCGACAGCTCATAAGCTTGGCTTTAAAAAGGTATCAAAGATGAAGCTGGCCGTAGCCGAACATATCCGCGATTTTTGCGCCGGTGGCGGCTTTCTTTTCGCCATGTGCTCCGGCACGGATACATTCGACATAGCGCTGGCGTCGGCCAATACTGATATATGTGAGCAGATGTTTGATGGTGATGGCGCCGACCCTGCCGCGCAATCCAAGCTGGATTTCAGCCAGACATTTGCCTTTCAGAATTTTTCGCTGGATATGAACCCTATGTCGCACCAGTTCAGCAATGTAGATGTAACGGCCACGCGCCAGGTAGAACGCACCCGCGACTTTTTTACTTTGTTTGATTTTTCGGCTAAATGGGATGTGGTTCCCAGCATGCTTACTCAAAATCATGACAAGGTTATTAAAGGGTTTATGGGTCTTACAACCGCCTTTAATAAGTCGCTGCTTAAGCCCAACGTAACTATTATGGGCGAAATGAAAAGCAATAATGAGGCACGCTACATACACGGCGAATACGGCAAGGGCCAATGGACCTTCTATGGCGGCCACGACCCCGAAGATTACCAGCACATAGTAGGCGACCCGCCAACCGATTTAAAGCTGCATCCTAATTCACCCGGGTACAGGCTTATCCTAAATAACGTGCTTTTCCCGGCCGCTAAGAAGAAGAAACAGAAGACCTAAGCGCGGCCCCCTAACCCCCTAAAGGGGGAACGAATGTCCTGACTAAAAGGACGAACCTGCCATTTTGCTCCCCCTTTAGGGGGCTGGGGGGCGGCTGCTAATTATAAAACGTCCACGATACCCCAATTTTTATCATGGCATCCTGCTGCGGGTAGCGGTTTACAGTGTAATAGCCTTTGCTGAATAACCCCTGGTTCGCGTAATCATACATCACAAAGAAATTCGTACGCTGCAACGTGGCTTTCAGGAATAGCGTTGCCACGGGATACGAAGAAAACGTTACGTTGGCGCCATTATAGAACTGCCCCAGTCCGGGTGCATACGACGGCGCTGTATATGAAGTATTGTACCTCACGTCGATACCAATATTTGAGTATAACACATTGAACATTAATGCCTTGTAATAAAGACTGGCGTAGTTATAAAACTGCGGCGTGCGCAGCGTGTTCTGGAAATCTGTTTTCTGGAAAACTAAATAATCGTCAAAATGCCAGCGGCGCCAGGCTATACTTTTGCCTACACTTATCTTTATCAGGTTTATCGGGCTGTTAAGCTGCGCCGGGTGCGCATCGATACCATTTTCCTGCGCGGTAAAATACAGGTAGTCGGATATTAAAAAGTATTCGGCTTTTAAATCAAACTTTAACGGCGCGTTTATATAGTTAAATGATATACTATTGGTTTTCTGTTTACTAAACTCGTTACGGAAAATAAAGTGATTAGTATTCCAACTGGTATATATGAGCGGTGGCGTGGCACTTTGCGAATAGCCCTCCAAAATTATTTTACCCGTTTTGTTATTACCTGCCAGCGTTAGTTTGGCGTCATATAAAAAATCGCCGAAATCGCGGCCCTGTACTATTTGCTGTACGTCGCCCTCCAGCAATGCGTATTTGCTCAGCTTATAGCTCAACTTGCCTTTTACCGTTAAATCCTGGAACAGGTTACCCTGCACTTTTACAGGGCGTACTATCTTGCTGCCATAAACATCCAGCACCGTATCGCTTACAAACTGGCCGTAGCTGTAAACATCCTGCGTAAGCCCTACGTCCAGCTTTAATTCATTCTTTACCGCCTTTTCCGACTTGCTGCGAAGATAAAAGCTGTAGGAAAAATCAGTCTGCAAATGCCTGAACATTAATGAATCGTGTGAGCGGTTATAGCTGTAATAGTAATCCGGGAATATGTTATAGGTATCAATTCCGTTTTGCCTGAATTCATACTTGGTAGCATCATATTTTAATGTAACTGCAACACGCTGTGTGGGTAATATGGTTGCTTTGCTTTTCCCGTTGCTGGTACTATCTATATGGCCGATGTAATAAAACTGCTTCAGGTAAAACGTGCCGCCTTTCCAGCCATCATAGGCAGAAGGCATGCGGACCGGCTCGCCGGCTTTGCCGACAGAGCCCGTAGAAAATACCGAATCATTTAATATAGAGCCTGTTATTGGCGCTTTTATATTGTTATAAATAAAATTGGTGAGCAGGTTATAGCGCTTGCTTTTTGATTCATACCAGCTATAAACAGCGGCATTCACATCGCTTACATTTTGTGCCAGCACACCGTTATACGCATAATATCCCCGCGAGCCGATAAAATTAAGGTTAAAGCCTACATTTAGCCGTGGGTTAACGTTTTGCGTATGCGTTATCTTGAATAATTGCTCTTTAACACCAGTATAACCAACAAGATAAAGATTAGTCATAGCCACACGGGCGCGGTAATAATTTATATTTTCAGGCCTGAGCATATAAGGGTCAAGCTCATGCAGACCAGTTTCAAAACCAATGGTTCGGGTCGGTTCAAACAGCAGGGGCCGTGCCGGCAGACCGGTATTGCCCAGGCTTATTTTAGGTGTCCGCGGTTGTAAAAGCGGGCTATAATTTTCATAATTATACAGCCCGGTATCCAACGGAAATAATACAGTACTGTCCCTTAAAAACCGCTCGCTGGTTACCCGGATAAATTTGGCGTTAAATACAACGCTGTCCTTCTTCCTGTCTTGCCTTTTTCGGAGCGAATCGAGCTGCTGATCGTTGGTAAGATTCTTGGTGGTTGTGCCGGTGTCGCGCAGGTTGATACGCTGCTGCGAGCCCGGATAGTTATTATTACCGCGCTGAATCTGCGCAAAAGTTGCCTGCGCACCGGCACAGATAAACAACAGCAGTATGTATTTAAAAACTTTATAAGGCATTAACAACCGGCTATCAGTTCTTTAAGTATCAATGTCATTTTCGGCTC
>Ga0105237_10004927_pt1 | contig 15265 bp, 15 predicted proteins | sample KBSC24metaG_FD_81520 | JGI IMG/M metagenome (GOLD analysis project Ga0105237, IMG submission 81520) | Corn rhizosphere microbial communities from Kellogg Biological Station, Michigan, USA - KBS C2-4 metaG | ecosystem: Host-associated > Plants > Roots > Rhizosphere > Soil | place: Michigan, USA... | reverse complement strand
GAATTCTTCGAGACCAGCGACGTGCTCTCGCTGCACCTGCGGCTGCATGACAGCACGCGCGGCATCGTCAAGCTCGACGCGCTGTCGCGCATGAAGCCGACCGCGCTGCTCGTCAATACCTCGCGCGCCGAGCTGATCGAGGAAGGCGCGCTGGTCTCGGCGCTGAATCGCGGCCGCCCCGGTCTCGCCGCCGTCGACGTGTTCGAGAGCGAGCCGATCCTGCAGGGCCACCCCCTGCTGCGCCTGGAGAACGCCGTCTGCACGCCGCACATCGGGTACGTCGAGCAGGACAGCTACGAGCTCTACTTCGGGGCTGCATTCGAGAACGTCGTCAACTTCATCAACGGCGCGCCGACCCACATCGTCAATCCGGAAGCGTTGCGGGTGCTGCGGTGAACGCGCTCGGGGCCTCGGCCAGCGAGCCTGTCAGCCGTGATGTTCGAGCCGGCGTTCGCTGGTCGCTGATGTTCGGCAACTTCGTGATCGGCTGCGGCGTGATGTGCGTCGCCGGCACCTTGAACGACATGGCCGAGTCCTTGCGCGTTTCGGTCGCACTGGCCGGCCAGTTGATCGCGATCGCCGCGGCGACCATGTGCTTCGGCGCGCCGCTGCTCGCAGGCTGGGTCGCGGGCTTCGACCGCCGCCGCCTGCTCGCGCTCTCGCTGCTCTGGTATGCGGCCGGCCACGCGATCAGCGCATTGATGCCGAGCTACGCCGCGCTCTGGCCGGTGCGCGCCGTGACGATGCTGGCAGCCGCCGTCTTCACGCCGCAGGCCGCGGCGGCGATCGGATTCATGACGCCGCCCGAGCATCGCGGCCGGGCGATCACGTTCATCTTCCTTGGCTGGTCGGTCGCGTCCGTGCTCGGCCTGCCGCTCTCGCAATGGATCGGCGAAACCTTCGGCTGGCGCAGCGCGTTCTTCGCGATCGCCGCGCTCGGCACGCTTGCCGCGTTGTGGGTCTTTGCAGTGCTGCCCGATGGCGTGCGCCCGGCCGCCCTCTCGCTGCGCGCCTGGAAGCAGGTGCTGACGCATCCGGTCCTGATGGCGATGGTGATGGTGACGGCCTTGTTCGGCGCCGGGCAGTTCACGCTGTTTTCGTACTTCGCGCCGTACTACCGGCTGACGCTGAACGCGAGCACCGAACAGATCACCGCGCTGCTCGCATGTTTCGGCGTGTTCGGCCTGATCGGCAACATCGCGCTGTCGCGCATGATCGATCGCGTCGGGCCGAGCGCCGCCGTCACGTTCACGACCGGCCTGATCGCCGTCTCGATGCTGCTGTGGCCGCTCGGCACGAGCGTGCTGAGCGTCGGCGTGATCCTGATCCCGTGGGCGCTCGGCTGCTTCTCGTCGAACTCGGGCCAGCAGGCCCGGCTGAGCGTCGCTGCGCCGGCGCTCGCCCCCGCGCTGATGGCGCTGAACACGTCGGCGATCTACCTCGGGCAGGCCGCGGGCGCAGCGAGCGGTGGCTGGCTGATCGCGCACGGCGGCTATGCGCCGCTGAACTGGGTCGGCCTCGCGTGGGTGATCGCGGCGATCGCACTGAGCCTGTGGGTCGGGCGCCAGAGGATCGTCATCCCGGCATGAGCGTGCCCGCCTCCTCCGAATCGACCCCGCTGGCCGCGCCAGCCACCCTGCGCGAACTGTTCTTCGCGTTCAACCGGCTCTCGCTGCAAGGCTTCGGCGGCGTGCTGCCGGTCGCGCAGCGCGAACTCGTCGAGCGCAGGCGCTGGCTCGACAAGCAGCAGTTCGTCGAGATGCTCGCCGTCAGCCAGGTCCTGCCGGGGCCGAACGTCGTGAACCTCGCGCTGATGTTCGGCGACCGCTGCTTCGGCCTGCGCGGCGCGATCACCGCGCTCGCCGGCATGATGCTCGCGCCGCTCGTCGTCGTGCTGATGCTGACCGCCCTTTACGGGCAGTACTCCCACCATCCGCTGGTCAGCGGTGCGCTGCGCGGCATGGGCGCGGTGGCCGCCGGGCTCGTGGTCTCGACTGCGCTGAAGCTGCTCGCCACCGTTCGCCACAACCCGATGGGGCGCTGGCTCGCGCTTGGTTTTGCCGCGCTGACGTTTGTCTCGGTCGCACTGTTGCGGTTGCCGCTCGTCTGGGTCGTGGTCGGGCTCGGCTCGCTCGCGATGGCGGTCGCATGGTATTGCCTCGGCCGCACCGAGGAGCCGTCGCAGTGACCGGTGCCGAACTGCTCGGCCTGTTCGGCCATTTCCTGCTGCTGAGCCTGCTCGCGGTGGGCGGCGCGATCACCACCGCGCCGGACATGCATCGCTACATGGTGACCGAGCAGCACTGGCTGACCGACGCCCAGTTCACCTCGTCGATCGCGATCGCGCAGGCGGCGCCTGGGCCGAACCTGCTGTTCGTCGCGGTGCTGGGCTGGAACGCGGCCGGCCCGGTCGGCGCGTTCGCCACGACGGCCGGCATCCTGCTGCCGTCGACCGTGTTGTCGCTGTGGGCCACACGCTGGGGATCGCAGCGGCGCGAGACGCGCTTCGTCCGTTCCTTCACGAACGGTCTGACCCCGCTGACGCTCGGGCTGCTGCTCGCGACCGGCTGGATCCTCGCCGAGCCCTACGTGCGCGTTCCTCAGTACCGCTGGGGTGCGCTCGGACTGATCGCGATCACCGTCCTGGTGATGCTGCGCACCAAGGCGAGCCCGATGTGGCTGGTCGCGCTCGGTGCGCTGGCCGGCGTGCTCGGAATAGTCTGAGTCCGCTCAGGAAACCGCGCGGTCGATCAGTTCAGGCAGCAGCGCCAGGTCGGCGACGACACGTTCCGGCACGTCGTGCCACTGATCCGGGACCGCTTCGGCGAGCATGGTCAGCCACACGTCGGCACCGCCGTCGGCGCTTTCGCGCACCTGCAGGCTGAACGGAATCGCGACCCGCGCATTGCTCTCGTCCATCACCACGAGGGTGCCGCCGACCGACGACTCGAACACGATCACCGGGTTGGGCGTCGCCGCGAGCCGGGCCAGCACCGACAGCCCCTGCGAAAGCGCCGCCGCCTCGATGCGCTGAACGGTTTCGGTGACGCCATAGCGGCTGTGACGCAGCACGCGATGGGTTTCGTTCTGCTCGGTTTCGGCCGAGGCTCGCGCGGGCAGCAGCGCCGCCATCACGACCGCGATGCTGCCGGTCATCCACAGTCGGAATTGGCGGCGAACCTGCGGCTTGGACAGCCGGCGCCGATCGGGGCGCGGCGGCTTCTGAGAGGTGGAAAGCTTGGACGTGACCATGACGCCTAGGGTAGAAATTCGATGTGTCTGTCGCAAGTCGGGACGGGTAAACGCGTGTAAAACCGATCGATCGCCGGCGATGAGCGAACGTCGATACGCATGAACCGTGCCGCCGTCGATTCCGAGTGCCGGTGCTATCGTCGACTCGATGCGACGCTACCTTTATGGGCTCAGCGGCCGAGGCGGTTCCTGGCGCGCTTCGTTGCGCCCTGCAACCGATGATTGCCGAGCCGTCGACGCAGCCGACGCCGACAGCCTGGGCACGCTGCTCTGGGAAGCCTATCGCGGCACGATCGACTATTGCGACGAAACCCCAGCCGAGATGAAGGCCGAGGCGCACGGGTTCTTCGATGCGAAGTACGGCGCGCCGCTGCTCGACGCGTGCCTGGTGCGCGAGGTCGACGGCCGGCCGATCGCGGCGGCGCTGCTGTGCGACTGGAACGAGCGGGGCGCGGTCGCCAGCGGCCCGCTGGTCGCCTACGCGCTCGTGCATCCGGACTTTCGCGGCCAGGGCCACGGCATCGCCGTCGTCAACGCGGCGCTCTTGCGGCTCGCGGCCGCAACCTGGGGCCGTGTCTATGCCGCCATCACCGAAGGCAATGTGCCGTCGGAGCAGCTGTTCGCGCGCCTGGGCTTCGTACGCCTGCCCTTCTGAGCAGACCGCGCCACCCGCAGTGCGCGGGCTTCACTTCGTGCCGAAGATCTTGTCGCCGGCATCGCCAAGCCCAGGGATGATGTAGCCGACCTCGTTCAGGTGGCTGTCGATCGCGGCAGCCCAGCAGCGCACGTCCGGGTGTGCAGCATGCAGCGCCTTCACGCCCTCCGGCGCCGCGACCAGCACGAGCGCGCGGATGTCCTTGCAGCCGCGCTGCTTGAGCAGCGTCACGGTCGCGATCATCGAGCCGGCGGTCGCGAGCATCGGGTCGATGATCAGAGCGGTGCGTTCGTCGAGCTTGCCGACGAACTTCTCGAAGTAGTTCTCCGGCTGCAGCGTCTCATGGTTGCGGCTCAGGCCGACGACGCTGACCTTCGCGCTCGGGATCATGTCGAGCACGCCGTCGAGCATTCCGAGGCCGGCGCGCAGGATCGGCACGATCGTCACCTTCTTGCCGCTGATCTGCTCGGTCTCGGCCGGCCCGCTCCAGCTCTGCACGATCGTCTTCTCGAGAGGGAAATCGGCGGTCGCTTCGTACGCGAGCAGCCGCGCGAGCTCGTTGGTCAGCTCGCGGAACTTCTTGGTCGAGATTTCGTGGTCGCGCAGCAACCCGATCTTGTGCTTGACCAGCGGATGTTTGACGTCGATCACCGGCATGTCGAACCTCTCTTTCCTGTTTCTCAGCTCGTTGTCTTCATGCGCTGGCGCAGCGCCTCGTACAGGCACACGCCGCTCGCGACCGAAACGTTCAGGCTCTCCACCGCTCCGAGCATCGGCAACCGCACCAGCTCGTCGCAGGTCTTGCCGGTCAGCTGGCGCATGCCGGTGCCTTCGGCGCCGAGCACGATCGCGACCGGCCCGCGCAGGTCGAGGTCGTAGAGCGAGCGTTCGGCCGTATCCGAGGTGCCGATCACGCGGATGTCGCGTTCCTTCAGTTCGTTCAGGGTTCGCGCCAGGTTGGTCACCATGAAGTACGGCACCGTCTCCGCCGCACCGCTCGCCACTTTCGCGACCGTCGCGTTGACGCCCACCGCGTGGTCCTTGGGTGCGATCACCGCGTGCGCGCCGGCGCCGTCGGCCACGCGCAGGCAGGCGCCGAGGTTGTGCGGGTCGGTGATGCCGTCGAGCACGAGCAGCAGCGGCACGCCCTCGACCGCGTCGAGCGTGTCGTCCAGCGAATGACTGTGCGCGACCACCTCGACCCGCGCCGCAACGCCCTGGTGCCGATGCGTGCCGGTGAGCTTGCCGAGCCGGTCGTCGTCGCTGTCGACCAGCCGCACGCCCGCTTCCTTCGCGCGCTCGACGAACTGGCGCATGCGCTGGTCGCGCCGCGTCGCGTCGACATGAACTTCGATCACCGAACGCGGGGCCGCTTTCAGCCGCACGGTGACGGCGTGAAAGCCGAACAGAATCTGGGTCGCCATCGCCCGATGTTATCGGCACTGCCGCGGGTCCGGCCCGCGCGGGCCGAACTCAGTGGCGCGTCAACGCCACCCACGCCATCAGCAACCCGATCAGCACCGGCTGGTGCAGCATGTAGAAGCTCAGGCTCCAGCGACCGAGCGTCGCCAGGGGCTGCAGCGGGCCGGCAAGCGCGCCGGTCGCCCAGGAACGGCGCTGCGCCAGCACCCATTGCCCGGCCGCGAGGCCCCACCACATGATGCCGATCCACGGCAGCAGCGGCACCCAGTCTTCGGTGACCGGCTTGCGCGTGACGAGGCCGATCCAGTTGGTCGCACGGGCGTCGAACCACGGGTTGTGCACGAGCTGGGGCACGGCGAACGCGAGCAGGCCCAGCAGCCACAGCCAGCCGCGCAGCCCGGCTGTCAGCCGCATCACGATCAGCGCGATCGCGATGCAATGCAGCACGCCGAAGCTGATGTAGCTGCGCGGGAACATCCACAGCGAACCGAGCGTGACCAGGACCGCGCAGCCGGCCACCTGGGCCCAGCGGCGCCAGAACGCCGGCGTGAATCGGGATCCGTCGCGGCTCTGGTCGAGCGCGATCGCCTGGCCGAATCCGGCGCAGAACAGGAACATCGAGACGATGCAGGTCCGCTGCACGGTCCAGAACGGATCGAGGTAGAAGTTCTGCTTGATGAAGCCGAAGTGGTTCAGGTCGAAGCAGAAGTGGAACAGCGCCATCCAGACGATCGCCACCCCGCGCAGCGCATCGAGGCGGGGGAAGCGTTCACGGGAGCGTTCACGGGACGGCGCTGCGGCATTCACGCAGCAACGATAGCGTACGAGCGGCGCAGCCCGATGTATTCGAGCTCGGCGAAAACCAGCACGGTAACGATGTTCGCGCCGACGAACAGTTCGCCGAGCAGCGTCGGCGCGTACCGGCCGCCGAACAGCACGAACAGGCAGTCGGCTGCCCAGACGACGTTCAGCACGATCGGAATCCAGACTGCCGCGCGCGGCACCGCGCGGCGCCTCGCAAGCCAGACCAGATAGGCCGCGTAGGGGAACAACGCGAGGCCGGCCGGCACCAGCAGCGTGGCGCCGATCCCGAGCAACGGCTCGAGCAGTGCGGCGCCGAACGCCATGAGTGCACCGCACACGGTGCTGACGGCGGCGTCGGCCAACAGCACGCGACGCAGGAAGACGGAAACTTGCAGGGAAGACGAGGTGGCGATGGCGGACATGCGGATCTCCTTCGTGTTGAGCGCGCCGACTCCCGGCGCGTTGGAAGGAATGGTCGGCGCGCGAGGTGGCCGCGTCGATGACCTCCGAGGTCATGGAGCCGGCGTCGACGCTGCGCTATCGTGCCGGCCCATGAACCCATCCGCTTCGTTGCCCGTCGGCATGCTGCTGCGCGAATGGCGCCAGCGCCGCCACCTGAGCCAGCTCGACCTCGCCGGCGACGCCGAGGTCTCGACCCGCCACCTCAGCTACGTCGAGACCGGCCGCGCCTTGCCGAGCCGCGAGATGGTGCTGCGCCTGGCCGACCGCCTGGAGGTTCCCCTGCGCGAACGCAACCGACTGCTCACCGCCGCCGGCTACGCGCCGATGTTCGCCGAGCGCGGGCTCGACGACCCGGCGCTGCAGTCGGCGCGCCAGGCCATCGAACTGGTGCTCAAGGGGCATGAGCCATTCCCTGCGCTGGTCGTCGACCGACACTGGACCCTGGTCTCATACAACCGGGCGATGCTGCCCCTGCTGTCCGGCGACATTGCCCCGGAGTTGCTGCAGCCGCCGCTCAACGTGCTTCGCCTGAGCCTGCACCCACGCGGACTGGCGCCGCGCATCGTGAACTTCGGCCAATGGCGTGCGCATCTGCTGCACCGTCTGCACCACCAGGTCGTCGTCAGTGCCGACCCGGTGCTGGCCGCGCTGCACGACGAACTGCGGGCGCTGCCCGCGCCACCGTCCGGTCACGACAGTCCGGCCGAAACCAGCGTCATCGTGCCGCTCGTGCTGACGACGCAGGCCGGCACGCTGTCGTTCATCAGCACGATCACGGTGTTCGGCACGCCGGTCGAGATCACGCTGTCGGAACTCGCGCTCGAGACCTTCTTCCCGGCCGATGCGAAGACGGGGGAAATCCTGCGCTCGATGGCGTTGGCTTCGAGCGACGCGAGCTGAGCGAACCCTTCATCGACCGGCGCGGCGGTCGGTCTACACCGGCCGGAACGCCGTGCCGTCGTTCTCGGCAAGCCAGCGTTCGGCGAGCTCGCCGCCCTGCTGCTGCGGGTGAAAACTCGGCTTGAAGTAGTCGCGCCACGGGGCAAACGTGTGGCGAACCAGCCCGTGCTCGCCGAAGAAGAAGCTCGCCGCGCTCTTCAGGGTGCGCCAGCGCAGCAGTTCCCCGTCGTGCCACAGATTGCGCACGGTCTGCCGCAGTACGTCGGTCGTGAAGTGCAGGGTCACGAGGCGCATCCAGCGGCGCCGCCACTGCTCGCTGCCGCCCAGCGCGCGATACACGTCGAACGCCACGCTGCGGTGCTCGGCTTCCTCGCAGGCGTGCCACAGCCACATCGTATGCAGGCGCGGCTCGGCCCCTTCGAGCGATTGCGGATGGCTCAGCAGGTGTTCGGCAAGGATCGCGGTGAAGTGCTCGGTCGCCGCCGTCGCGGCGACCGCATGGCGCGGGTCCTTGATCGCGTTCAGGCGGGCGATGCGCTCGCGGGCGCGCGGCTCCCAGGTGTTCGTGTAGCCCTGGCGCGCGAGCTGGTCGTTGAACAGCGAATGGATGCGGCGATGCGTCGCTTCCTGGCCGATGAAGCCTTGCACCTCGGTCTCGAAACTCGCGCGCTGCGCCTCGGGCATCGTCTTCACGCCGCTCTTCAGCGAGTCGATGAAGAACTGCTCGCCGATCGGAAAGCTCATCGACAGCGCGTTGAAGAACGCGGTCCGGAAGGCGTCGCCGCCGTTCCAGCGACGCTCGAACGGGGCCTCGAGATCGATCAGCAGGCGACGGACGACGAGCGAGCTCATGGTGGATCCTTGGTTCGATGCAAGCACGACCTGGTACGAACCAGTACCAGCTTCGCAGAATGTGCCAACGGGCTGTGGTACTGTCAAGTACCATCAAGTACCAATTTGACCGCCAATTCCCACGTCATGCCCCTTGAACACCGCCGCCGTCTGCTCGACGCGATGTCGCACACCGTAGCGATCAAGGGTTACGCCGACACGACGATTGCCGACCTGGCCGCCGAGGCGCGGGTCTCCCGGCGCACCTTCTACGAGCACTTCGACGACAAGGCGCAGTGCCTGATCGCGTTGTACGAGGCCGCGAGCGCGCAGGCGCTCGAGGTGCTGCGCGGCGCGATCGACCCGAAGCGCGACTGGCACGACCAGGTCGAGGCCGCGCTCGGCGCCTACTTCGCAACACTCGCCTGCAACCCGAAGCTGCTGCGCACACTGTTCATCGAGATCCTCGGCCTGGGCGCGGCCGGGCTCGCAGCACGGCGGCGGGCAAATCGGCAGATCGCGCAGTTCATCGTCGATGTCGTCGACGGCCCCGGCGCAAAGCCGCCGCGGACCCAGCCGCTCGGCGAACCGCTGGCGCTCGGGATCGTCGGGGCGATCAACGAGCTGATCCTGCAGGCGATCGAGGAGGACAGCGTCGAGCGGCTGGCCGAGCTGACACCGACCGCCGCGCGCCTTGCGCGATCGGTGATCGACGGCGTCGCCTAGCGGGTCGAGGGACGGATGGAACTCAGACATCTTCGGTATCTTGTTGCTCTTGCCGAGTCGTTGAACTTCACGCGGGCCGCCGAACGCGTGCATGTGACGCAGTCGACGCTGTCGCACCAGATACGCCAGCTCGAAGACGAGATCGGCTATGTGCTGTTCGATCGCGCGACCAATCATGTCGCGCTGACGGATGCAGGCGAGGTGTTCCTCGCGTTCGCGATCAAGGCCTTGCAGGAAGTGGACCTTGGCCTGGGCGCCCTGAAGCACGGATCGGCGGAAATGGCCGGCGCGCTGCGCATCGGAGCGACCAACACGTTCAATCTGGGCTTCATCCCGAAATGCGTGGCGACGTTTCTGGCGCGCCACCCCGGCGTCAGGGTCTGCGTCGAAGAGCTGTCGGCGGACGACATTCGCGCCAAGCTGAACCGGGGCGATCTGGACATCGGGATCGCGTACCGACCCGCCGAACCGAGCGATCTCGTCTTCGAGCCGCTGCACAACGAGGAGATGGTGCTTGCCGTCTCGTCTGAGCACCCGTTCGCGGCTCGCAAGCGGGTGCGCATGGTCGAACTCGACCGCCAGATGCTGGTTCTCCTGCCGCGCGAATTCGCCACGCGCGTGATGCTCGACGAGTGCTTCCGTGCGGCGGGAGCGGAGCCGATCGTCTGCGCCGAGATGAACACGATCGCGCCGATGCTCGAACTGGTGTCCCAGACCCTGATTGCCGCGATCGTGGCGGCCAACGTGGTGCGTGCGCCGATGGGCCTGTGCGTGGTGCCGCTCGCGAGCCCCACGCCGATGCGCATTCCCGGCATCCTGTGGAAGCGCGAAGCCAAGCTCACCGCGCAGATGCGCGCGTTCTCATCCATCGTGCGCAAGCTCGCGGTCAAACGAGGTGCGGCGAAGGGCCGTGCGGGCAGCCGCTAGCGCATTGCGCAACGCGGACTATCGGGCCCGCGGCGTTTTCAGACAACGCTAGCGGAACAGGTTCTGCTCGATGTGCGCGGCGCTGAAGAGGTAGTCGCGCGAGTCCTCGAGCTGGTTGCGCAGGCGAGGCAGATTGACGTCGAGCAGCCGCCCCTTCCACTTGCGAACCTTGCCCGCGACGATCACCGTTTCGACATTCGAGCGCTCCATCAGCGACACCACGGCGCCGGGCACGTGATTGAGCGGCGCGACGTTGATGGCCGACGCATCGAGAATGATGATGTCGGCTTCCTTGCCCGGCGTGAGCGTCCCGATCTTGCTGTCCAGCCGCAGGCCCTTCGCGCCGTTGATGGTCGCGTAGCGCAGCACGTCGCGTGAGGTCAGCGGGTCCGGCAGCCCCGCGGGCTGCGGCGGCCACCAGGTGTTGGTCGGAAATCCCGGGTCGAGGATCGCCTGGTTCACCAGCGCACGCTGGATGTTCATGCACGAGCGCATCTGCGTGAAGAAGTCGGCCGTCAGCGTGCACTCGACGTCCACGCTCAGCGACGGCTCCAGCCCCAAGCTCTGCATCTTCAGGATCGGCGGCATGCCGTGCCGCATGTTCATCTCAATCGGCACGGCGAGCGAAACCTGCGCGCCGGCGTCCTTGACCTTCTGCCAGCCCAGGTCGGACATGCCGGTCATGTGGACGAACAGGTTGTCGGGGCCGAGCGCCAAGGTGCCGCTGTCACCGCCCTTGCCCTGGGCGAGCAGATCGAGCGTGGGCCGAATGCCGAACGGCGACAGGATGTGGGCCGCGATCTGCAGGCCGAGCTGGCGGCCGATCTGCCACGCCTTCTCGTAGCCCGGCAGGTAGACCTCGCCACCCATGATCATCGTGACGAGCTGGTCGCTGGACGAAAACCACTGCTTCTTGATGCGGATCGCGTCGCTCGGATACTGGTTGCCGGCCACGCCGCCCGCGCTCTCGAAATATCCGAACGCGGCACGCCGCCCCGAATCGATGATGCCGTGGATCGCCGCATCGGAATGCGCCGGCGAATGGTGGATCTGCGAGATGTCGTGCACCGTCGTGACGCCGGCGTCGAGCTGGCTCAGCGAGCCGAACAGCTCGTTGATGTAGACATCCTGCGGCCGATAGACCGGCGCGAACTTCAAGAGGATGTACTGGTAGTAGTTGATGTCGCCGCCCGGCGTGCCGGGCAGCAGCATGCCGTCGGCAAGAAAGCTGCGCAGCGCCGTCTCGAACTGGTGGTGATGCGTGTCGACGAAGCCGGGCATCACGATGCGGCCGCGCGCGTCGATCACCGCGGCGCCGCCCGCATGCAGGTTGGGGCCGACGGCGACGATCTTCTTGCCCTCGACCAGCACGTCGGCCTGCGCGAAGTCGCCGACCTTGGGGTCCATCGACATCACGGCGCCGCCGCGGATCAGGTAGCGCCGGCCGCGCTGGCCGCTGTCCTCGGGTTCGCGATCGTCGCCGCGCTCGTTCGCGCTCGCCGCGCCGGCCGCGAGCAGATCGAACGCCGTCGCCGCGAGCCCGGCGCCGGCCGCCGAGCGGAAGAAATTGCGCCGCGGACGGCTATGGTCCTGAGGCACGCCCTCGTCGCAGAGTCTGCACATCTGGTTGTCTCCGACGCCGATCTTGCGCCGGCGCGTCGGGCCAGAATATGGAGTTCGTTCGCGGGCAGGAAATGGCGAGTGTGCATGGCCGTCATCGACGCGGTCGATGACGTTCTAGGGCCTGTTCGCACGACGCGCCGAGCTCAGCGGCCGACGTCTTTCATCAGCGCATCCCAGGCCGAGGGGTCGTCGCGCTTGAGCGCCTTCAGCTCGTCGAGCAGCTGGGCGCTGCGACGCTGCTTCGCGCGCTCTTTCATCGCATCGATCTCGCGGACCATCTCGACCAGCGGCTGGATCTTCGGGTCGCTGTCGAGCCCGCTGGCCTGCGCCAGCGCAACGACCGCATCGCCGAGCCGACCGAGCTGGCGCCCGTAGCTGTAGCGGCCGACGATCTCCCGCTCGGCCTCGGGCGACGCCGAGTTCGCCTGCGTGACGTAGACGTTGCCGAAGGTCCACCCGTTGTTGAAGCGCTCGTCGACCGACGCCGGCAACCACGGAAACCAGTTCGTGAATGACAGGTCGCTCATCGAGCCTCCTTGAAGACGTCGGTCAGCCGATGAAGCGGCGGGCGTTGCGGTACATGCGCATCCACGGGCTCAGCTCGCTGCGCTCGCCGGGGCTCCAGCTCATGAGCACGTTGCGGAACACACGCTCGGGATGCGGCATCAACGCGGTGAAGCGGCCGTCCGGTGTCGTCACCGCGGTCAGGCCTTCGGGGCTGCCGTTCGGGTTGAACGGGTAGGCATCGGTCGGCTGGCCGGCGTGGTCGACAAAGCGCATCGCGCGGTGCACGGCTTTCGCATCGCCGCGCTGCGAGAAGTCGGCGTAACCCTCACCGTGCGCGACGGCCACCGGAATGCGGCTGCCGGCCATGCCGCCGAAGAAGATCGACGGACTGTCGAGCACCTCGACCAGCGAGAGCCGCGCCTCGAACTGCTCGCTGCGGTTGCGCGTGAACTTGGGCCAGGCCTGCGCGCCGGGGATGATGGGCGACAGCGCCGCCATCATCTGGCAGCCGTTGCAGACGCCGAGCGCGAAGGTGTCCTTGCGCTGGAAGAACGCGGCGAACTGGTCGGCGAGCGCGGGGTTGAACATCACCGAGCGCGCCCAGCCTTCGCCGGCGCCTAGCGTGTCGCCGTAGCTGAAGCCGCCGCAGGCGATGAAGCCCTGGAACTGGTCCAGGCGTGCGCGGCCGGTCTGCAGGTCGCTCATGTGCACGTCGAAGGTGTCGAAGCCCGCCTGATGCAGCGCGTAGCTGGTCTCGACGTGGCTGTTGACGCCCTGCTCGCGCAGGATCGCCAGCTTCGGGCGCGCCGAATGCACGAACGGCGCCGCAACGTCGTCGGCCGGGTCGAACGTCAGGTGAACGTGCAGGCCCGGGTCGTCCGCAAGGCCCGCCGCGGTGTGCTCGGCCTCGGCGCAGGCCGGGTTGTCGCGCAGGGTCGCGATGCGCCAGCTGACCTCGTCCCACGTCTGATGCAGATCTCGCAGCGGTGCGCTGAAGATCGCCTTCGCATCGCGCCACACCTCGACGACACCGCGATCGTTGGTCTTGCCGATGAAGTGGCTGTGCTTGCTCAGGCCGAACTCGCGCAACATCTGCATCACTTCGTTGCGCACGCGGGTCGGCACCTGGATCACAGCGCCGAGCTCTTCGTTGAACAGCGCACGCAGCGACAGCTCGCTGCGCCGCGTGCTGACCTGCGCGGCCCAGTTCTTCGAGTCGCCGTATTCGGCGCGGCTGTCGCTGATGCCGTCGCCTTCCGTGACGAGCAGGTCGATGTTCAGGCTGACGCCGAGGTGCCCTGCGAACGCCATCTCGCAGACGGTGGCCCACAGGCCGCCGTCGCTGCGATCGTGGTACGCGAGCAGATGTCCGCCGGCTCGCAACTGGTTGATCGCGTTGACGAGCGCCTTCAGCTGCGCCGGGTCGTCGAGGTCGGGCGTCGAGTCGCCGAATTGATTCAGCACCTGGGCGAGCATCGAGCCGGCCATGCGGTTCTTGCCCTGGCCGAGGTCGATCAGGATCAGCGTCGTGTCGCCGGCCTGCAGTTGCGGCGTCAACGTCGTGCGCACATCGGCGAGCGACGCGAACGCGCTGACGATCAGGCTGACCGGTGCCGTGACCTGCTTGGTGACCTGGGAACCCGCGGAGCCATCGGCCCAGCGCGTGCGCATCGACAGCGAATCCTTGCCGACCGGCACGCTGATGCCCAGCGCCGGGCACAGCTCCATGCCGACCGCGGTGACCGTGTCGTACAGAGCCGCGTCTTCGCCAGGCTCGCCGCACGCTGCCATCCAGTTGCAGCTGAGCTTCACCCGCTCGAGCTCGATCGGTGCCGCGAGCAGGTTTGTGATCGCCTCGCCGACCGCCATCCGGCCCGATGCCGGCGCATCGAGCGCGGCGAGCGGCGTGCGCTCGCCCATGCTCATCGCCTCGCCGGCGAAGCCGCTGTAGTCGGCCAGCGTGACTGCGCAGTCGGCAACCGGCACCTGCCACGGCCCGACCATCGGGTCGCGGTGGTTCAGGCCGCCGACCGTGCGGTCGCCGATCGTGATCAGGAATCGCTTGCTCGCGACCGTCGGGTGGCGCAGCACGTCGAACGCGACCTTGTCGAGCGAGACGTCGGCGAGATCAAGTGCCGGCAGCGTGCGCACGATGCGCTTGACGTCGCGCAGCATCTTCGGCGGCTTGCCGAGCAGCACGTCCATCGGCATGTCGATCACGGCATCCGTTCGCGCAGCCGCGGGACCCGCTCGCCCCGAGCCTGTCGAAGGGCCCACAGCGCCATCCTCCACCACCAGCTGCTTCTCGGCCGTCGTCACCCCGACCACTGCAAACGGGCAGCGCTCGCGCTCGCACATGGCGCGAAAGATCGGCAGCGCCTCGGGCGACACCGCCATCACGTACCGCTCCTGGCTCTCGTTGCACCAGATCTCCTTCGGTGCAAGGCCGGTCTCTTCGAGCGGCACCTTGCCGAGGTCGAAGCGCGCGCCCAGGCCCGCCCCGTCGACGAGCTCGGGGAACGCGTTCGAGATGCCGCCGGCGCCGACGTCGTGGATCGCGAGAATGGGATTGCTCTCGCCGAGCGCCCAGCAGTGATTGATGACCTCCTGCGCGCGCCGTTCGATCTCAGGGTTGCCGCGCTGCACCGAATCGAAGTCGAGCTCGGCTGCGTTGGCGCCCGCCGCCATCGAGCTGGCCGCACCGCCGCCCATGCCGATGCGCATGCCGGGCCCGCCGAGCTGGATCAGCAAGGTGCCGGGCGGGAATGCGACCTTGTGGGTCTGCGAGGCCGAGATCGAACCCAGTCCGCCGGCGATCATGATCGGCTTGTGATAGCCGCGCCGAACCGCATCGGCGCCCTCGCCGAGCGTCTGTTCGCCCGTGCCGCCGGGCACGGTTTGTTCATATACGCGGAAGTAGCCGAGCAGGTTGGGCCGGCCGAACTCGTTGTTGAACGCGGCGCCGCCGAGCGGGCCGTCGATCATGATCTGCAGCGGGCTCGCGATGTGCTCGGGCTTGCCGTAGGGCTGCTGTTCCCACGGTTCGTTGGTTCCCGGCAGGTGCAGGTTCGAGACGCTGAATCCCGTCAGGCCCGCCTTCGGACGCGAGCCACGGCCGGTGGCGCCCTCGTCGCGGATCTCGCCGCCGGCACCGGT
>Ga0105237_10004926_pt1 | contig 15267 bp, 12 predicted proteins | sample KBSC24metaG_FD_81520 | JGI IMG/M metagenome (GOLD analysis project Ga0105237, IMG submission 81520) | Corn rhizosphere microbial communities from Kellogg Biological Station, Michigan, USA - KBS C2-4 metaG | ecosystem: Host-associated > Plants > Roots > Rhizosphere > Soil | place: Michigan, USA... | reverse complement strand
GCTGCTCCTTAGGGTTTGGAAGACAAAGTTTACAGCCGTGAGCTGCGAGCTATGAGCTGCGAGCAAGCAAAACCTGGTTGCTGGAAGCTAGGAGCTAGAAGCAAGTGGCTGAAAGTGATTCAACGCCTCAATGATTCAATGACTCAATTGCTTTGGCTGGAACCAGAATCTTACGGGATACTGGCAGGCGTTGACAATCTGGATTATGTTCCTTAGCATCAAGCACTTGAAGCTGTTCCAACTTTTCCACGCGGCGAGGCGGACGTGATCAAGCTCGACATCATCAACGAAGTCGTCAACCGGACGGGTATCACCAAGACCAAGGCAGAAATGGCGGTTGAAACCGTCTTCGAAAGCATGAAGCGCTCGCTGGCAAAGGGCGACCGCATCGAGTTGCGCGGCTTCGGAGTGTTCAACGTGCGCCCGCGCAAGACCGGCATCGGACGCAACCCTCGCACCGGCGCCGAAGTGTCCATTCCTCCCGGCAAGGCCGTGCGGTTCAAACCTGGCAAAGAGCTCCAGTCGATCGAGTAGTGACTCCCGCCGACCAGACCGCGTTCGACCTGACAAACAAGCTCGTGGCTGGTGAAGACGGTGAGGTGTCATCGCACCTCGCCATGTTGCTGGAGAAGTCCTCCCCGTTAGCTGACAGCGAGGAGCACTATCGCTGCATTTTGCCCCCAGAACTCGCTGGTCTCACCTTTTCCGCGGAGACTAGAGACCAGATTATCGCGATTCTTTGCGCGGAGATCTTACGTAATCCCAAAGAGTCCCTGATCGCAGCGATTTCGTTCACAGGAGCGGATTCGGCAATCAAGACCGCCGTGAAAATTCTAATCACGCCGCCGCGTATGCTTACCCTCGGCGAAATCTGGGGAGCATTGTCTCTCGTGACGAAGTTCCTTCCGTATCGTCTGAGTGACGACGTAGAATTCCTGTCAAAAACTGAGTTGGAAAGGCTGATTCAAAGAGTAAGGGAACTTAAGAGTATCGAAGAAGGTGGAGCAGGAGAGGAGAGATCCGCGCGAGTCGGCATCAAAGTGCATGCTGCCGAGTTCCTGAGAAGCCTTAGCTTATATGGAATAGTCGTAGTCTAAAGATCGCAGCTCGTGGCTCACCGCTCATCGCTCACCGCTCATCGCTCACTGCTCACTGCTCACTGCTCACTGCTCCCACCGTTCTTCGATAGAATGTACTGAGTCCCCATGCCTGACCAGCCTTCCCCAGAAATCCTCACGCCCAGCGAAGTGTATTCGCCGCATTCTGAGGAAGTGGTGTATTACACGCGGCCGCAGCATAGGTACTGGCTCAACCTGTTGCTGCTGTTCGCGACCTTCTGTACAACCTTGGTGGTCGGGGCGCGGTTGCAGTGGAATTTCGATCACGCCTTACCGGCGTTTCCACTTGATAAGAGCCTGTTTCCGCCATTTCTCTGGGCGATCAAGGGGCACTACTTACTCCTTGGCCTACCATTTTCGCTGACACTAATGGCGATCCTGCTCGCACATGAACTGGGTCACTACCTGTATTGCGTGAAATATCGAGTCGACGCCACACTGCCATTCTTTATTCCATTTCCCAGTCTGATTGGTACGCTCGGCGCGTTCATTCGCATTCGTTCTCCATTGCGCTCCCGAAGAATTCTTTTTGACATCGGCATTGCTGGGCCCATTGCGGGGTTCGCAGTAGCTCTCCCCGTTTTGATTTTTTCGCTCGGCAGGTCGCACGTTGCGCCACTAGGCCAATCAATTCCGCGGATTGATCTCGGCTTGCCGCTTATCTTTTCTATCGTGCGCAAGCTTCTGCTGGTGTTCGGCAATGCGGGAGCGCTTGCCAATATCCCCGCGAGCAGAATTCTTCTGCATCCGGTCGCAGTGGCCGCTTGGGTGGGAATGTTTGCAACGTCGTTGAATCTTCTTCCGGGCGGTCAGCTCGATGGCGGCCACATCGTGTTCGCGGTTTCTCCGCGCTGGCACAAAACCGTGTCACGGGTGACGATTTTGGCTCTTATCCCCCTCGCGTTGTTCTGTTGGACGGGTTGGATCGTTTGGGCCATCTTGTTGCGCATCACCGGCATGCGGCATCCATCTGTGGCTGAGTGGCCCGGGATTGGAACAGGACGGCGGGTGCTTGCGGTTCTCGCTCTACTGATGCTTGTGCTCACGTTCTGGTATTCGCCCATCACTTCAACCGATGGACCACAGTCATTGCTAGGCACGATTCAGTCGTTTATGCCCGCCCATCACTGAAGCAAATTCCTGGCCGCTTGGCCACGAACAGCAGCTGCGGAACGTCCTTTCTTCATCCACTCACGCTTCGCAATCGCGAATCCTCCTCCGAATTCCAGAATCCGGAAACTCTGTGCTGAGTTGATCGGCCTGTAAACCCCTTGCTGTAAGCACGCACCAGCAACACAGCAGTGGCCCAGAGTTTGCACTCTTTGCAGTAGAAATCCAGCTTTTTCGAGGACGAATTATGCAAGTGAGTCGCACCATCTACTCTGTTCTGATTCTTTTGCTAGCGGGAGTACTCAGCATTCCCGCCGTAGGACAATCACTTGTTTCCGGCGACATAGCCGGAACCATCACAGATCCCTCCGGCGCTGTGGTCCCCAATGCGACAGTGACATTGAAGAATAACGGCACGGGACAAACGCAGACCTCCACAACGAATTCCTCCGGCGCGTATCGTTTCTCGCTACTGCCTCCAGCTCAATACACCGTTTCGGCAACTGCGTCCGGATTCCAGAATGTGGAAAAACCAGTCACCGTGGCTGTCGGGCAAGCAACGCAATTGAATTTGCAACTCGCCGTCGGTGGAAGCAGCCAAACCGTCGAGGTGACTGCCGAAGGCGCGGTTGTCCAGACGGAGAACGGAAATATTTCGACGACCTTCACCCCGGAACAGGTCGAACTGGTTCCGAACCCCGGCAATGATTTGAGCTATATCGTGCAAGCTGCTCCCGGCGCGGTAATGAACACGCAAGCGGGTTATGGGAACAGCGCGATGTTTGGCTTGCCGGCGACTTCGAATCTGTTCACCGTCAACGGCATGAACGAGAATGATCCCTTCCTCAACCTGAACAACTCCGGTGCGACGAACCTGCTGTTAGGGCAGAACGATGTTCAGGAAGTCAGCGTAGTGAATAACGGATACTCGGCCCAGTACGGTGGTCTCGCGGGTGCGAACGTCAATTACGTGACAAAATCCGGCACCAACAACTGGCACGGCAGCGTCAATTATTTCTGGAACGGGCGGGCGATGAATGCCAACAGTTGGTTCGACAAGCAGGCGCAGATTTCAAGTGGCCTGCCCAACCGCGCACCGTTCGACAACGCCAACCAGTGGTCGGCTTCTGTCGGCGGCCCCATTATCAAGAACAAGACCTTCTTTTTCGTTGATTATGAAGGGTTGCGCGTTCTTCTTCCCACGAGCACGCTGGTACAGATCCCCAGCCCGCAGTATCAGGCTGCAACGCTGGCCAACATCGGGGCGACCGCTCCTGGGCAACTGCCGTTCTACCAGAACATGTTTAATCTCTGGACCTCCGCTCCCGGCGCTGCAAACGCCGGCCCGATTCCCGGAGGAAGTGACGGTTGCGATGGAACCATCAGCTTGGGCGCCGGCGTCCCGTGCGCGGTCGCGTTCAGGTCCACCGCGGGGAACTTTACTCACGAGTCGTTGCTGACGGCGCGCGTCGATCAGAACATAAGCGACAGCGATCATATCTACGGACACTTCCGCAGCGACCACGGCCTACAGGCCACCTACACAGACCCGATCAACTCCGTATTTAATGCGCAGAGTGACCAGCCGCAATACGAAGGGCAGTTGAACGAAACTCACATCTTCAGCAGCAACGCAACCAACCAATTCATCCTCGCAGGATCCTGGTACAGCGCGATCTTCAAGCCCGCGAATATGTCAGCGGCAACCGCGCTCATGCCCTACCGGCTACGCTTCTCCGGCGGCACGTTCTATGACCTCGGTCGCGATCTCAACGACTGGCCTCAGGGGCGCAATGTCACGCAGTACCAGATCATTGACGACTTCTCGAAAGTGATTGGCAAGCACAACATCAAAGTTGGGATGAATTTCCGTCGCAACGATATCACTGACTATTCGCCGGGCTTGTTCACGACGGGTGAAGTGATCGGTGAAGATCAAGCAAGCTTTTTCTCCGGAACTGCTGGCCTTTTCACGCAAGCATTTAATACCCGCTCCACGCAGCCGATCGCGCTGTATGGTCTGGGCCTCTACGCTCAAGACGAATGGACAGTGAAACCGACTCTGAGAGTTACGCTGGGTCTTCGAGCGGAACATGATTCAAATCCGGTCTGCCAGACCAATTGCTTCGCCAGGTTGACAACGGATTTCATGGCGGCGTCGCACGATCCGAGTCAGCCCTACAATCAGGCAATTCGCACTGGAATTCACCAGGCGCTGCCGTCCTACACCGGTATCGGATGGGAGCCGCGCCTGGGATTTGCTTGGACACCACGAGGTGCCGGCACCAATACCGTCCTCCGCGGCGGAATCGGAATCTTCCATGATTTCTTCCCCGCAACCGTGGCAGACAGCTTCCTGAATAATCCGCCACTCTACAACCAATTCTTCGTTGGACCGGGCAACGTTGCACCAGGTGCTGGAAGCGTTCAAAGCATCGCCGCTGCCGCAAACTCCGCGTTTGTCAGCGGATTTGCGAGCGGTGGAACACTTGCAAGCATAAGCGGCTCGAATCCCTTCTTCGTGCCTCCCTCGCTCTTTAACTCGGCACGGTCAATCCATGCTCCGCAGTACCAGGAGTGGAACCTGGAACTGCAGCAAGGATTCGGTCAGAAGACCTCGCTGAGCGTCAACTACGTCGGCAATCACCAGATTTATGGGCCGCTGCAAAACGGCGGTCTGAACGCGTTTTGCGACGTAACTTGCCTCGGCGAACTTGGTGCAACAACGACTCAGTTCTCAGACTTGCCTGGGGCCGCGCCGGATCCACGCTTCGGTACTATTACCCAGATCTCCAGCAGCAACGTTGGCAACTACAATGGAGTCACACTCTCGTTGCAGCGGCGTTTCTCCGCGTTGCAATTCCAGGCGAACTACACCTATAGCCACGCGCTCGACATCGTTTCCAACGCTGGCATTCTGCCGTACAACTTCAACACCAACGAAAGCACTTTGAATCCGCAGGATCCCTTCAATTACAAGCGCTACAACTACGGCAACGCTGACTACGACGTCCGCCACACCGCCAGCTTGAACTACGTGTGGACGACGCCGAAGCTCAAGGGTTGGGTAGGGGCAATTGCCAGTTGGACAGTTTCGGGAACAGCCTTCTGGCGGACCGGTCTGCCAGTCACGGCCTATGACGACAACGCAAGCAGCATTCTGAATGGGTTCAACTACGGAATCAGCGCAGGTGATCCGGTATTCGCGAATCAGTTGAATTCCGGACCGGTGGTCTGCACCAGTGCTGCGGTTATCAGTTCGTGCCTGAACTCGACAACGCAGTTTTCGCCGGCCATTAACGGATGGGGAAATCAGCGCCGCAATCAGGTGTGGGGCCCGCACTACTTCGACACCGACCTGAGCGTGACGAAGAACTTCCATCTTCCGATCAGCGAGGCCAGCAATCTCGGTATCGGGCTTCAATTCTTCAACATCCTGAACCATCCGAACTTCGATCAGCCGGATGCCAATATTTCCAGTTCGACGTTCGGCCAGATCATCAGCACGGTCAGCGTACCTACCAGCATTTTGGGATCATTCCTCGGTGGGGATGCTTCGCCGCGGTTGATTCAGGTGAAAGCAACTTTGAGCTTCTAGCTGAGGGTGAGAAATAGCAAGCCCCGGCTTTGTCCGGGGCTTTTCTTTTCCCTCTTGAGCCTTACTCGTCGTCGACCACGCGCGCCGTCATCTCTTGTGCCGGTTCTCCGCCGACCATGCCTTGCGCGACAATGAGCCGGCGAGCTTCGACGCGCAGTTTCGGCAGGCGGACACCGAAGATCGCCGCACCGCCGACCGCGGCGATCGCGCCGATGCTAACTGTGATGGGCGCTGATAAGCGCTCTGCCAATGCACCCCCGAACAGCGCACCGAATGGCGCCATGCCCATAAACATCATGGAGTAGACCGACATCACACGTCCGCGAAGGTGGTCCGGCACCATCGACTGGATCAGCGTGTTCGAAGACGACATCTGCAACATCATGCAGAAGCCCACCGGAACCAGAAGCGCGGTGGAAAGCCAGAAATATCTGGACAATCCAAAAGCCACCAGGCTGATGCCAAACCCCGCGCACGAATAGGTGATCCAGCGTCCCAAGCCGTAAACGCCGGTGCGAGTCGCCAAGGTGAGGGCGCCCAACAGAGCCCCTACTCCGGTAGCTCCCATCAGAATGCCAAGGGCACGCGCGCCACCGTGCAATACCTTGTCCGCAAATACGGGCATCAGCACGGTGTATGGCATTGCCACAAGGCTCACTAGCCCGAGTAGCAACAGAATGGCACGGATCGGGGCGGTGTTCCGCACGAAACGGAAGCCTTCAATGATGTGCGCGAGCGGAGGTCCGGACGATTGCGGTCGCCTCGGAGTCAATCTCATCAACAGCAGCCCGGTGATCACCGCAATGTAGCTGATCGAATTAGCCGCGAAGCACCATCCCTCCCCGATCTTGGCCACCAGAATGCCGGCGACCGCAGGGCCGACGATGCGCGCCCCGTTGAACATCGACGAATTGAGGGCGATGGCGTTGATGAGGTCATCTTTGCCAACCATTTCGACCAGGAACGCCTGTCTCCCGGGGATGTCGAATGCGTTCACCACGCCCAGCAGCGCTGCCAGAACAAAGATTTCCTTGATGGTTATGCGGTTCGTGAGAGTCAGCGCCCCGTAAATTCCCGCCAGGACCATCGAGCACGCCTGGGTTGTGATAATGACTTTGTGCCGGTTGTAGCGGTCGGCAACGATGCCTCCCAGGGGCGCTGCCAGGAAAACAGGAATCTGGCTCGCGAACCCCACCGAGCCCAACAAAAGTGACGATCCAGTCAGGCGGTACACAAGCCATGCTTCTGCAATGCTTTGCATCCATGTGCCAATGAGCGAGATCAATTGTCCGCTGAAAAAAAGCTGGAAATTACGATGACGGAGAGCGCGGAAGGTCGTGGTCAGGCGCCGTCGGTCCTGCTGGGGTTCGACATTTGGGTCTGGAGAATTCGAAGAGGGCACGTTCGTTCTTATGATGCTGGCGCTAGTGCATGTTATGCAACTGGGCAGGCCCGGATAGTCACTTTCTGGGGACTTCCCAAGAAGCTGCAGGGCAAGGTAGATTGTTTCTCCTACCGTGAGCGCCACCGAGCCAACGCGCATCGAACGCCGCAGTGGGCACCGTTTCGAGCAGTATCAGGTGCCGGTTCAACTACAAACCAGCGATGGGCAGTCTGGAAACGGGTTCACGCTAAATCTCAGCTCGCGCGGCGCGCTCATCCGTACGGATTTTGTCCTGAGCCAAGGACAGACAATCGAGATCACGCTCGCGATGCCGGCCGAAATCACAATGGGTGAAAATCCTGGCGTGCGATGCCGTGCGCGAGTGTTGCGGGTCGAGGCTGCAGCCGACCACAGTCAGCCCACGATTGCCCTCAGGATCGAGCACTACGAATTTCTTGCCCGCGAAGTCGCGCCCGTGCACCACGAAGTCTTCCACGCGGTGTAGTTTAGGTAGTTCCTGCTGCTGAGCCCTTCTCTACAGACTTATACACGGCGTCGTTTGTGCAGAGCTCATATAGAAGCGATTCGGTCCATTGCACAAGGTTGAAGTTCCCGGTCTCGACCATGGGAATGCGCGCGCTGCGAACGATGATGCGGCGGAAAACGTCAGCTGCGACCGGCACCAGGCCGGTGTAGTAAGAGTTTTCTTCCGTGCCCCAGAGTTGCGGGAAATTCACTTCGACTGGGGACAATGAAATCTCTTCCTTAAGCCGTAAGAAAGCCGCTTCGCTCATGCGGATGCCGCCCACGTTGTAGCGCATAGGCTCCGTAATTGTGCTCTCGCTGCTGCGGAATTCGTAAGCGTTGAACGGCACGTCCGTCCCGTGCAGGGCCTTTCGCATCCGCTTGTCGCAGGAGGAGAGACGGTCGCTCTCATTCAAGGCGTCGGAAATCATGATGCGGTGTTCGCCATCGAGCAGGTACATGGGAGAGGAGTTCTGGTAAGAGATCCCGATTCCAAGTTCCAGGGCGGGCAATGCTGCACGTTTCAGCAGATGATTGTATCCGCCGACAATCTCCACCATCTCGCGGGCCAGGACGCAAGTGCGTGCCACCGATAGCCCAGGGTCGCCCTCGTGCTCCAGCAGTGCAAGGATCACCGCGTCACCTTCAACGAAGACTTTCGTAGCCCCGTACTTTGGCAGCAGTTTGTTCACGGGATCATAGAAATTCAAGCTGAAATATGATGCCGGGTTCATGTCGCGCTCCAGCAAGGACTTGGTTAGTCGGGAGGAGTCGCGAACGTCCGCCTTGAGTATCACGTGGCGTGCTACCGGCTTTTCCGCCTGTGACTTTTCTTCTGATTCGAGGAAAAAAGCGTATAGCGTGCCATTCAGCTTGGACAGTTCTGAAAGCTTTTCGCTTGAGATCAGGTTGACTTTTTCCTGCGCGGCGTTCAGCACTTCCAGTCGACGCATGTCCCGGTAGTAAAGCAGGAAATCCCGCAAATAACGCGACGCAAGCTTAGCGCGCTGCGTTCCGCTGACTTGAGACATACGACTCAGTGCGGACGTGAACCGGTCGATCGGCAACTTGCTGTATTCCGATGCCAACTTCTCGACGCGTTCCTTGTCTTTCTTGCGCACCAATGCATATTTCAGCTGCTGTGGATCGAGCAGGGGAGCAAAATCCTTGATGAGCGGCAAGACTTCGTATGAGGCGACTGCATAATCGAGCAGTGCGTCACGTTCGAGTAGCGACACCCACATTTCCAGCCGCTGTTTTTGCACACGATCGTCAGGCTCGCCGGTGCCGACAAGTTCGTTCGCATTCTCCGGAGCTGCCAGCCAGCCTTCGAACCAAGAGCTTTCCGCTTCTTCCGCCTGTGACGCAACCGCTTTCAGAAATTCGCAGGCTAAACCACGGATATTGCCGATGGAATCTGGATCGTTTTCGAATCCGCCGACGAGAACATAGTGCTCCGCTTGCAGATACGAGTCGCGCGCGTCCTCCTGGAAGATGAGCTGGGTCAAGAACACGGCGTAGTCGCTCGTGGACTTTTCTCCAAAAAGCGAACGCCGCATACTGGCCAAGTTTTCGCGCTCGATCTCGCGCAAAATGCGGAACAGTTCCTGGGCCGTTTGGCGCAGAACATGTTTCTTTGCGATCTGAAATCCCGCCACTCGTTCCCGATATTCGAGAGCTTTCTGTTGGCGCAGGCCTTCGTAGGACTTCAGCGTGTTGCGGCAACGCTCCAACACATTGGAAAACTGGGTGCTCAGCTCTGTGCGCAAAAACTTCAGAATCGCCGCCCGCCCTAATGCATCAATCGTCAGGTCGCTGCGTGCCTTCGCTTGGTTCAGGATCGACTTATGAAGGTCCAGCAGCAGAAGCTTGAGATCAGGTTTCTTACGCGAGGCAACAGGGACGAACTTAGCGAGGGCGTTCCGGGCCTTGGTCGATGCTCCCGTGTCGGCGGCAAGGATATTCTCCACGCCGCCAAACTTCATGATGAGTGCAGAAATCTGGTTGCGAGCACCCTCGCAGAACGTCGGACTGAGCCACACGTCGTGGCGGACATTGTCGATGCCGAGATGCAAGCCATCGAGGTGGAGTACGGGTGTGTACGACGCAAGCCGCGGTGGCGGAAGTTCGACCGGGGAGCCGAGTTTGAAGATCGGGATGCGAGGCACGGCGCAGATGCTCGAACTGGCCCCAGCTCAGCGCAGGGGATCAGCCATTTCCGCATGAAATCTGACGCTGAGCTGACCAGTAGCTGTCCAGCTACTGCAAGCCTACTACGGGTGTACCTTCGGACAATGTTACCCAAGGTGACTGTCCATTCGGACCCTGTACGAAGGTAAGGGGCAGGAAGTTGTTTTCGCCATTGAGGCGCAGAGGGCACAGGAGCAACGGGAAATCATTGGATCTAGCGAATCGCGAGCTTTTTGGTGGTGCATTCGCTGGCTCAGACTTTGAGGAAAACACCTCGCCGATACAGAATCGCCATCACAACCCAGCACAGAAGGACATAGGCCAGAGAGTATGCCAGGGAGGCATTCGCGGCACTGGCCCAGGGCGCGAACAGACGGGTGTAGAGGTAGTCTTGCAACGACGGGCCGGCACCAACCCTGATCGCGTGCAACGCGGAGGCCAGCACCTCCGAGAACACATAGGCAGCGATGGCGTTTTTCCCAAACACGAGAATTGGAGTAGTCCATCCCCTCCGGAACTGCTTAATGTCCGCAAGCCAGTAGCACAGCGCCAGACAAACCAGAGCGATCCCCGCCGTGAACAGGACAAAGGAACTTGTCCACAACTTCTTGTTGATGGGAAACCATAGGTGCCAGGTTCGTCCGAGGACAATGAGCACTGCTCCCGCGATCGCTATGCCGAATGCCTTCGCAGCGCCTGATCTTGCCGACCTTAGCCACTTGCCCGTCAGGAGTCCGAGGAGGCATCCACCAACCGCGGGAATGGTGCTTAGCAGCCCTTCGGGATCGCGCACGCGCTCGTACAAGTGGCCCATAAGCAGCTTGCGATCGAGCCATGCAACCAGGTTGCGATCTGGATCGAGCAGGGGAATATCTCGACCGGGAATTCCATAGCCAGGCACGGCCACATGCCGCATCAGCACCCAATACCCCGCCAGGCAAGCAATCGCGACCGCGAGTTGGGTTCGCCATTCGGTCCACAGTTCGAGGACGGAGGTGACTACGTAGCAGATAGCGATTCTTTGCAGCACACCGTAGATTCGCAGGTGCGCCGGATCAAAGCGCGTGGGGAATCCGTTGATGAACAGTCCGAGAGCGAATAGGGCTAATCCGCGCCACAGTACGTGGGCGAACAGCTTGCCACGCGAGTCGCCGCGCTGAAGGCGCGAAGTGAACGAAAAGGCCATTGCTACGCCGACAATGAAAACAAATGAAGGGAACACCAGGTCAGTTGGTGTCCACCCGTTCCAAGCGGCATGCTTCAAGGGCCAATACGCAGCGGGACCGTCGCCGGGGTCGTTGACCAAAATCATTAACGCGATGGTCAGGCCGCGAAACAAGTCGAGAGACATCAAGCGGCTTGAGACCGGCGCGGTCCTCTCCTTGCTCGCAGTAACATCCGTCAATGTCGCTACGTTGCTCGACATCTTTATCCGGGCCTACTGCTTCGTGTCCAGAGGATGCTTGGCTTTCTCGAAGAATTCGTTCTGCAATTTCAAGCTCGTTTGATCCGCTTTAACGGCTTTGATGGAATCGACGATAGCTTTGATCCAGTTGTCCATCTTGTATTGCCCGAGCTCATGGGTGGCGGCAGAACCTTCGCCGGAGTAGTGGTTAGGAAATCGCGCATACCACCAGATCCCCGTGTAGAGATTGTCGGGCAGGTGCAGCCTCGCCTGATCTGCGCCAGACTGGCTGTTGGCGCGGTCCATGTGCACGAGGTCGGGACGCGAAATCATCATGGTCGAAGTTTCGGACTCGCCGGCGTGCATATCCATGGTCGTCTTTTTCGGAGGACCTCCGGGAGGGGTTTCCACCAGACCAAGGACGTAGACAACATAGTCATGTGGGGTTTCGAGCTGGCTCTGGGCGAAGTATGGAAGCAGGTACTCATTGCCACCATGCCCGTTGACGATGATCACCTTCTTACAGCCGTTGCGCGCCATCTCGTCGGTGGTCTCCTGCAGGAGTTCTAGTTGCAGGTGACTGCTGTAGGCCACGGTGCCGGGCTGATGTTGCGCCTCGAAGATCTGGCCGAAATAGTACTCCGGAAAAACGACCGCATATTCCTGCTCCGCGGCATGCAACGCGGCGTAGCGCACGTCGAGGAGGTCCGTACCTAACGGGAGGTGTGGCCCGTGCTTCTCGATGATCCCGAACGGCAGAAGGCATGTGCCTCCAGAGCGGGCAATACCCTGCGCAAAATCAGGAGCGGTAAGTTCTTCCCAATGAACAGACAGTTTCTGTTGAGCGGTAGCAGTCAACGGCAGTACGAGGAGAAGAGCAAAGAATGAAAATTTTCCCATGGTGTGCCTCAGCGGCGCATTCTAGCACTTTCGGCCATTGACCGAACGGCCAATGCGCCGACGCGATGCCGATTTGGGCGATGGACCACAAACCGCAGCGCCAGATTACCAACGTCACCTCGGGAATTGCTCGAATGGGGAGACAATAAGCACAAACGAGGGGGGCAGTGTCCATGAAGAAACTGCGCTTTGTCGTGTCCTTGACGACACACGACAACGATTTTCAGATGGAGCAGGCCGCAGCCGCGCAGCAAGCAGCGAATCGCCTGGGTGTAGATATTGAAATCCTCTACGCCGACAACGACGCGATCCAGCAGAGCCAACAGTTGCTTCAGATCATCCAGTCGAAGGGGGCTCTGCCAGATGGAATCCTTTTCGAACCTGCCGGAGGCACTGGCTTCCCGCAAGTGGCCAGAGCAGCAGCGGCGGCGGGGATCGGTTGGGTGGTGATGAATCGTGAAGTCGATTATCTGACCGATTTGCGCCGCGCGTACAAAGTGCCGATCTTTTGCATCAGTTCCGACCACGAAGAGATCGGCCGCATTCAGGGAAAGCAGGTTGCGGCATTGCTGCCGAAGGGTGGTTCGGTGCTTTTGATCCAGGGCCCGGCGGAATCTACCGCTGCCAAGCATCGCATGACCGGCCTTTACGACACCAAACCTGTGGATGTGCAGGTCAAGGTTATGAAGGGCAACTGGACCGAAGCCGGTGCCTACAAGGCTGTTAGTTCGTGGCTGAAGCTTTCGACCTCGCTACAAACCGCATTGGATGTTGTCGTTTCACAGAACGATGCCATGGCGATCGGCGCGCGCAAGGCGTTCCAGGAGATTACTGATCCCAACGTACGCGACCGCTTTGCTCATTTGCCCTACATCGGCATTGATGGCGTCCGTACCACCGGGCAGGAGTGGTTGAGAAAAGGCCTTCTGAACGCAACCGTGGTGGTTCCACCCAATACGGATCTAGCAATTCAGATGCTCGCCCACGCGGTTCAGACGGGAATCATTCCTCCCGAGAGAACCATGACCGTGCCGAAATCGATACCGACTGTCGAGGAACTGGCAAAAAAGCCGGTACAGACAGCAAAGTCGGCGGGAGCGTAGGGTAGCAAAATTGTGAGGAAGAGAGCGGGCCTGATCAGCCCGCTTTTTTTTGGCAGGCGAATCGCCCCAAACCGTGCTGTGAGCTTGTTATAGTTCCGGCATGCCAACTCTCATTGCTCAGCCGACGCGAATCGAAGCCGCCGGAAACAAACCTAAAATCATTGATGAATACATTGGCCGTGTGAACAGCGAAACGTCTGCGGCCAGCGTGGCGCACATGCGCAGTCCGGAAGGCTGGGTCGAGCCGGGACAGACTCCTGAGTTCGTGGAGTTCACCATCGTGCTGAAAGGTCTTCTGCGCGTTCAGCACAAGAGCGGCGTCCTCGATGTGCGTGCCGGGCAAGCGGTCGTAACAAACCCTGGCGAATGGATCCAGTACTCGACTCCGAACGCTGGGGGCGCGGAATACATCGCGGTTTGCGTGCCGGCATTTTCGCCTGAAACCGTCCATCGTGACGCATAGGGCTCCACCCTCTCGGGCCATGTTCCTCCCTGTGCAAAGAAAGCCATAACCGCAAAGAACGCAAGGCGCGCAAAGAAAAACAAAACAATTCTTTATTACCAGGTTTGCTTTGCGTCCTTTGCGATCTTTGCGGTTCCATGTTGGTGAGGAGCAAAGGGGGAAGAAGCTAACCCTTTCCTCGACCCCCCGTCTAACCCACATCAGGAGATTGGTCATGCAGAACAAACGCAATCTTGCTACCTGGCTGGGCGCGGTGCTTGGGATCGTAATGGCGCTGGCGCTGAACGCCACGTTGGCGCACGCCGCGGACAACGACTTCGTTAAAGAGGAATTCCACAAGACCTACCCGCTGTCGGCGAATGGCCGGTTCTCGCTGCAGAACATTAACGGCCCTGCGCACATTTCGGCGTGGGACCGTAACGAGGTAAAGGTCGACGCGGTCAAGCGTGCCGACGACGAAGAAGGCCTCAAGAACATGGAGATTCGCGTTGACGCTCACCCGGACTCGGTTTCTGTCGAGACCAAGTACCTCTCGCAAGAGGATCGCTGGAACAACCATCGGTATAACCACTATTCGAGCGTGGAATACACCATCACGGTACCGCGAAATGCGAAGCTGGACGAGGTTCAGTTGATCAACGGGGAACTCGATATTAACGGCGTGCTCGGCGAAGTTCGCGCACAGTGTATTAATGGAAAGCTGGTGGCGACTGGACTGACGAACCGAGCCAAGCTATCCACCGTGAACGGGATGCTCGACGCCAAGTTCGACCGCGTGCCCGCGGAAAGCTTGGATCTTCAGTCAGTCAATGGACATATCCAGCTGACACTGCCTTCCGACGCCAAGGTGAGCCTCGACGCGAACACCGTCCACGGCGGGATCTCCAATGAGTTTGGATTGCGCAGCACCCATCACATGGTCGGGCATGAAATGCAGGGGACGCTGGGCGGCGGCGGAACTCGCATTCACCTGAGCAATGTGAACGGAGCGATTGAGATTCGGCACGCCAATGATGGTAAGTCGGTGAGCCCCGCAAAGAGCGAAGGCGGGGATGATCAGGACGAGATCTAGTGGCTAGTAAGAACAACACGGGAAGTCGTCCACAAACTCCGGACTGGACCTTTCAGAATGACCTTGGTTTTGGCTTAGGGTGCTTTTGGAGTTTGGGGAATACGCACCCCAACGAGTTCGGGTTTTAACTAGCCACTAATCACTAGCCACTAGCCACTGCTCCTACGGCGCTTCAATCAACTCCATCTTGCCGTCGCGCGTGCGGTGCAGGACCATCACCTTGCCCTTGGGATCGCGAAAAACGAAGACGTCGCGATCGCGAAAGTGGGCGTCCTTAATCGCCTCTGCCAGGGTCATGCGACGCAATGCAACAGCCTGATCGGTGCGCACCAGGTGGACTTCGGTTGACTTCGCCACCGCGGGGAATTTGTTTACGACCATCGAAGCAGTGGGTGCAGG
>Ga0105237_10004925_pt1 | contig 15271 bp, 7 predicted proteins | sample KBSC24metaG_FD_81520 | JGI IMG/M metagenome (GOLD analysis project Ga0105237, IMG submission 81520) | Corn rhizosphere microbial communities from Kellogg Biological Station, Michigan, USA - KBS C2-4 metaG | ecosystem: Host-associated > Plants > Roots > Rhizosphere > Soil | place: Michigan, USA... | reverse complement strand
TTCACCGCCGAAGGGCAATGTGACGTTAATACCAGCTACTTGAAAATCCATTTGAATAGCAAGGGCTTTATTACCAGTATGAAAAACATTACGGTGAAACCCGCCCGGGAGTTTAGCCCCACTGATAAGCCTTCGCCATTGTTATGCCTTTATGATAGCAAGAAGAAAGTTTACTACGAGCCTCAAAATGCCATCTATAATAATGCCGGCAAAACCATAACGCTTAGGTATCCTAATGGATCAGTAGCTAAAGTAAACCTGGTTCCGCATAAAAAGTATTTTAAGTTAACCCTTCAATCTCTCTCTCCGCGCAACGGCGTCGATGATATTCAATGGGGGCCGTATCAAACTAATATCACCAATCTTTTTGGCGAAGTAATTGGAGTAGCAAGAGATACAAGCGATGTTATTAATTACGCAATAGGCATATTGGCCTTAAATGATATCACAACGGGCGGGACTTCAAATTTAGAAGGAGATGCCGCTCCCTTTCAATATGTTATTCATAGCCCCGATAAAAACCGTTTTCCCCTGCCATCCAATTTACATGAAGGGCAAGTGTTTCCGATAGGCGGAGACGGGATAAGCGACGTTGCCTTTTACTCCCATCCTGAAGAATATTATCGGATATTGTATGGAAATGCCGCCTCGGTTGACAGGCAGGGAAGGATTTTACTTACCTATCACTCCAGGGACAGAAGAGCTAAAAGGGATATCTTATTTTCTCTGATCCCTTTACTGGCAACCAATACGCCCAACCATCAGCAAGTACAACCGCTGCCGGGTGTAGATTTGATCGGTTCGTCCATTGCCTTATGGGGAAGCCCGGATAGCACTGCACTTATGAATGTAATTCAAAATGTGGTATTATCAGAAGGCCTTCCTTATCCTACCGTTAATGGTAAATGGGTAAAAGATCCCGCCCGGTATATCCCGGATGTAATTACTTCCGGAAATTTGTCGGACAGTACCATTGCTTACGTCTCGAAATTAGGTTTTAAGGCTATTGAGGCAAACGACTTGCCTTACTTTAGTGTAGACCGGGGAAACAATGGTTTTATTGACGGAAAAAATTTCGAAAAAAAACCTTTCCATTTCACATCCGGAAATAAATCACATAAAGAATTTACTGATATGTCGAATCCCCTGGGAATTTTGTTGGGAAGGCATACAATAACCACTTCACTCCCTCCGGGAACTAAAGACGCCAGCCCAATACCTGGCGATAGTTTATGCTATCAGCAAAAAAGAATCCTGGTAAAAAGTATAGGCGCCGTCGACACTTTAATAGAAGTTAATGATCCGGCATATTTGAATGAGATTGCAAGCTGGGAAGGGCATTGTGTTGATTTGAATATGATAAAGATCGGGAAAGAGCTCATCCACTATCTCGGGGTTTCAAAAACAAAACCATATACACTGCAAAAAGTACAAAGGGGCTATTGGGGAACAAAGGCAATTAGCCACCGTGTTAATGACACCATTTATAAACTTCAAACGACTATCGACTATGGTTATGCCGGCCTTATACCTGATATTTACTTACAAGATAAAATTGCGGCATACTATGCGGACGTTAGCCATGTGAATGGAATTGGGTTTATGGACCTTGATGGCCAGGAATTTTTGTTTAACACCGGGCATGGTTATTACGGAGTAAAGCGATTTTTCAGGAAAATGTTTGAAAGAGCAGCGCAATATAAAATCCCTTACCTGCGTATCACCGGTGCTACGCTTTCAGAAGGTTCCTGGCATTATCAAAGTGTTTGGAATGTAGGAGGAGGTAAAAATATGTATGATCTCGACACAAGGCAATGGGGTAGCAAAACAAGTGAGGGCAAGGATTTGAGAGATGTTGCTTTTGCCAATTATTTCCCGGCAACTTTTGGCGGGAATTTCCCTATAGGCCGCTCTTCAACAGTTGAACAATATGAACATGTAGAAGCCATTTCGGTTGGAGTTGGCGCAACATATGCGATGGAGTTAAACCAAAAATCGATAGAAAGCTGCCCCCTGAAAGACGCGATATTTAAAACGATAAGGACATGGGAAGACGCCCGGGCTGCCAACGCATTTCCAAGGGGCGTAAAAAAACTCCTCGCTGATCCGTCTACAAATTGGGTTCTGGAAAAAGGGGGGAATAATGATAGTTGGAAACTGTATCAAAAAATCAACGGACAAAAAACTGACCCAATAATTCTGACAAGAGCAAAAGGGTATTAATTGATAGGAATTGCTGCAAATCACGGATCAAATCATTAGCCGGTGCTTTGATATCGAAAAAGGCTTACGGTTACTTGCGAATATGAATTATGTTGATATGTTTTTATATAATAAATTAAGAGTTAAATAAGATGAGAGGATTACGAATCTGCATATCAATATTTGTTGTTTTAAGCGCGGTGATATTCTATGTGCCGGCAAAAGGGCAGTCTGTATCTGAAATAAACTCAAAAAAAGAGCCGCTTACCGCGGAGCGTTCCTTTGTTGTCTTTCCCCAATACCGCGAAAAGCCCATAAAATGGTATGACACTTTAACTGAAGAAAAAACAGTAGATCTTCGTCACCTGAAGGCGTTTGTAATGAATGCACAGCCCGGTGAATATTACATCTATCAAGTGGGTGTAAAAGCTCTGAAACAAGGCCTTAACGATGTTCAGGTTAAATTCTCCGACTTAAAGGGGCAAAACGGGAATACTGTTAAATCCTCAAAGATGACCTGCTTTAACGTGGGCGGTGTAAGTTTTAAAGGCGCTCCTTTTTCAAAACGAATAAATATTCCGGCAGGCCGTACACAGGCGTTGTGGAACAGCATTGATTTGAGTGGAGTTAAAAAGGGAGAGTATACCGGTTTTGTGTACATAACAGCCGGCGGAGAGAAACAAATGGTGCCGTTATTGTTAAAAGTAACCGGGGATGGAGTTCCTAATCATGGTTTTAATGAGAGTTCGCGTTTAGCCAGGCTCAATTGGCTAAATTCCACTGTCGGGATTAGTGATGAGGTTACCAAAGGTTACACCCCGGTTAAAGCTACGGGCAATAAAGTGAGCATTCTGGGCCGGACGTTAACCATCGCCGATAATGGCCTTCCGGCTTCCATTGTCAGCTATTTTGGCCTTTCCAATCAATCGCTGACTGACAAGGGCGAGCCAATCGTAAATCAGCCCTTCCGTTTTATTGTCGAAAAAGAGAGTGGTGAAATCGTCAGGTTAACTCCAGGCAAATTAACCTTTATTGCACAAACACCCTCTAAGGTAAGTTGGCAGGTAATTAGCAGCTCCCCGGAGTTTGAACTCACTTGTAATGGGCAAATGGAGTTTGACGGTTTTGTTGATTTTGGCCTGAAGCTTAAGGCAAAGGCGGTCGTGAAAGTAAGGGATATCCGCCTCGAGATTCCTGTTGTTAAAGAAAAATCAGAATATATGATGGGGCTTGGACAAGAGGGCGGAATACGCCCTGCTGAATTGAGCTGGAAATGGGACGCATCAAAAAATCAAGACATGCTTTGGGTAGGTGCTGTAAACGGGGGGCTCCGCGTCAAATGGAAGGCGGAGAATTATGTACGGCCGCTCGTAAATATCTATTATGAGTTTAGTCCGCTGAAAATGCCGCCGTCATGGCAAAATAACGGCAAGGGCGGGATTAATGTTGGGCAACAGAACAGCGATGTTGTTATCAAAGCCTTTTCGGGAAAAAGGGCGGTGACGAATAATGAAGTGCTGAATTTTGATTTTGAACTGCTGATCACGCCATTTAAGCTCATCGATAAAAACATCATGTTTGGCGACCGTTATTACCAGGGCGGCGGCAGAAATTCATCAGTAAAAATTGAGACTGCAAAAAAGGCGGGCGCCAATATGCTCACCATTCACCAGGCAGATGACATTTATCCGTTTATCAATTATCCTTACCTGGATGAAAACAGCGGCGCCATAACGAAAATGGCGACCGATGCACATAACAGTGGAATGCGTTTGAAGCTTTATTACACTACAAGGGAACTTACAAAAAATCTGCCGGAGTTTTGGGCTTTAAACAGTTTGAATGGAGAAGTGATTTTTCCGGGGCCAGGCAACGCCGCACGAACAGAGGCCTTGCATCCAAAGGGACCGGGTAAATGGCTTATCGATAATGTGCGGGAAAAATACATCCCCGCCTGGTATGATACTATAAAATACGGTAGACATAAAGGAGAAGTTGACCTCTCGGTTATTACAACGCCTGATAGCCGCCTGAATAACTTTTACATTGCTGGTTTAGATTGGATGGTTCAAAATATGGGTATTGATGGCGTTTACATCGATGACTCTGCCCTTGACCGTTTTACACTGAGACGCGCCCGTAAGATCATAGACGCTTATCGCCCGGAAGGCAGGATTGACATGCACAGCTGGAACCATTTTAATAAATGGGCCGGATATGCCAGTTGTTTAAATCTTTATATGGACCTGTTGCCCTATATGGACCTGTTGTGGATTGGTGAAGCCCGTAACTATGACCGCTTGCCTGATCATTGGCTGATAGAAGTATCGGGAATTCCGTTCGGTTTGCCGGGACAGATGTTGGAAGGCGGCGGTAACCCATGGCGAGGAATGGTTTATGGTATAACCACTCGCGCCGGATGGACCATAAATCCGCCCACCGAAATATGGAAATTCTGGGACGAATATCATATAAAGGATAAAACCATGATCGGCTATTGGGAAAAGGATTGCCCGGCTTATTGTGAGAATCCGTTGATCAAAGCCACGATTTACAGAGGGAAAGACGAAGTGATTATTGCTGTAGCCAATTGGTCGGCAGATAACCAGGCCGTGTCATTGTCTGTCGACTGGTCAAAACTGGGCATTGATCCCAATCAGTCAAATATATCTATTCCGGAAATAAAAGACTTTCAAGCGGAGCAGAAACAGGTTTCGTTAGACAAAATAACGATTCCGGGCAAAAAAGGCTTCCTCATTTTGGTAAAAAATAAAGACTAAAACTGTCATGTATAAAATCGCAAAATATGCTGTGCTGGGTCTCTTTTTTGGGATAGGTGTGTTATCGTCTGATGCACAAAATCCTAAGAATAAATCAGTATCCCGAGGCACTAAGCCTAGTGCCCGGAAGCAAAATGAACAGAAAGTAACTGCCCTGAAAAACGTAGTAATTGTTTACAAAACGCATTTTGATTTAGGATATACTGCGCGGACTTACCAGGTTGTGCATGAATACCGTAAAAACATGGTAGATGGGGTATTTGAAGCTATCGACGCCAACCGGCACCAGCCAAAGGACAAACAATTTGTCTGGACCGTCTCCGGATGGCCTTTGAAACAGATGCTTCAGCAGTCGCCCGAACGAAAACAAAAATTAGAAAAGGCGATACGTAGCGGAAACGTGGCTTTGCAAGCTTATCCTTTTATAATGCATACAGAAACCTCTGAGCTTGAGGACATGGTGCGCAGCCTGAATATCTCCTCGACCATAGCACGTAAGTATGGCGTGCCATTACCTATTGCCGCAAAAAATACCGATGTGCCGGGTCAATCATGGTTAGTACCAACTTTGTTTACCCATGCGGGTATTAAAATGCTGGCCCTTGGTGGACCTTTGGTAAACAAAACGCTTGGATTGCCGCCGGTTTTTTGGTGGGAAGGACCCGATGGATCGCGATTACTGACGCTGTATTTTAACAATTACAGTACAACGCCAATGCCGCCCGAAAACTGGCCGCTTAAATCATGGATCTATATCAATATGACAGGCGATAACGCGGGCCCCCCATCACCCGATATAGTGGATAAGGATTTGAACTCGTATAAAACTAAGGGTATCAGCGCCAGGATAGGTACGATGGATGATTTTGCCAAATTGCTTTTTAAAGAAGATTTAAGCAAGCTTCCAGTAATCCGCAGCGATATTTCGGATGTGTGGATACATGGTACGATGAGTATGCCGGAAGCGTGCAGTATAGCGCAAAACGTCCGTCCGTCTATTGGTGGATTTGATGCTTTAAACACACTCGAAAAAAGCTGGGGGATATACCGGCCGGATATAAGCAAAACGATAAACGATGCTTATGAAAATAGTTTACTATTCAGTGAGCATACCTGGGGAATGGCAAACCAGCACTACATAAAAACGCCTTACGGAGATCAATGGGATGAGTTATGGGCAAAAGGCCTTCCGTCGCAATACCGTAAAATGGAAGAATCATGGAAGGATAAAGCAGCTTATATTAATAACGTCGACAGGCTGATTTCCATTCCATATAGTGACGCAGTTGAAACCCTTGCGGACAATGTTAGCACAAATGGTTTAAAATATACAGCTTTTGTGCAAAGTGCAAATGGGATTGACAGCGCCGTTGAGATAAAGAACAACCGGATTGTAGTATATAACCCATTGCCATGGAAGAGAGACGGCGAAGTTGTGCTGAACGCATTTCACTTACCGGCAGGCTCGTCGCTGAAGGCTGTTGATGGCGGCCCTTCTATAACATTGCAGGGCGAAGGACCCGCGATTGAAGACCCTTATAGAATTATGAGATTTGTGGCAAAAGATGTGCCGGCTATGGGCTACCGCACCTATATCGTCACCAACGAAAAGATTGAAAAGCCCGGGCTCTCGGTGGATAGCGCATCTGGCGTAATTGAAAGCCCCTATTTTAAAGCCGTGATAGACGCTGCCCATGGCCGGATTTCGAGCCTGGTTGATAAAAGAACAGGTCGCGAAATGGTAGACAGTTCAGCCCCTCAAGGGTTCGGTCAATATTTTTATGAACGGTTCAGTTACAACATGCTCGACGATTGGTTGAGCAAATCACTTTATCCCCAGTACGTCCCCCACCGTTTTGCGTTTGCGGCCTATGATATGCCGAAAAACAGTACTTACAGCTCGGCATTGCCGGCAAATATGAAGTTACATGTAAATAAAACAGCCATTGATGTAACAGCAGTAATGACGGGCACAATACCAGGCCCCGGAAAACCGCAGCAAATCAGCATTACGCTTACCTTGCCAGCCTCAATGCCTGTAGCTGATTTGAATGTAAGCTGGCAAAAACAGCCAGATAGCTGGCCCGAAGCAGCATGGATCTGCCTGCCGTTCAAATGCGATAATTTCAAATTCAGGCTGGGGCGTTTAGGCGCTGACCTGGACCCTGCTAAAGACATCAACGTAGATAATGTAAACTACCATTTCTTCTGGATTAACACAGGCATTGCCGTGTATAACAATAATACAAGCAGCGGATTTGGCCTTAGCTCTAAAGACGCCCCTCTTGTTAGTTTAGGCGAACCGGGCGAATATAAATTTGATCGCCGCTACGAAGCAAAAAAGCCATATGTATACATCAATCTTTACAATAATCAATGGCGTACCAATTTTGCGGCGTGGATAGGAAATGGGCAGCGTATGAGCGCAAGTGTACGCTTATGGTCGTTTGATAAATATAATACGGAATCTTCTTTGTATTCACCATCCATGGAAACCCGCGTGCCTTTAATTGCGGCAAGGTCAACAGCTGAAACCGGAAAATTGCCGCCGGCCCAATCGGGCCTGGTGCTTTCCCGTAAAGGTATCAATGTAACCGCGTTTGGTGCTAACCCGGACGGCAATGGTACGATTCTGAGGCTTTGGGAGCAAACAGGCCAATCAGGCAAATGTGAAGTTATTTTACCATCGGGTATGAAAATCGCTTCTGTTCAGCCTGTTGATTTACGTGGCCGCCCCATCGGAAAGCCAATTTTAACAAAGGATAGAAAATTTTCATTTGACCTAAAGGCATACGCGCCGGCCAGCTTTTTAATTCAGTAAAAAACAATTTGCGGGCAATGTGATATAAGCGATTGTTATCCGCGGGCTCATACGGAGATAGTTATATCTAAAAAACTTTAAGAAATAATTCTTATACCTCGGGGAAAATAGCCTTACCGATAAGGACAAAATAGAACTGGTTCAGCTCAGTGAAATAACGCACTTCGCTGCGGACGGGAGCTACACCAATGTTCATTTGAAGAATGGGCGAAACATTTTCGTATCCAGAAATTTAAAGCATTTTCAGAATATGCCTGAAATTGCTTCACTTTTTGTTCGTGTGCATAAATCTTTTATAGTAAATACCAATTCCGTTAGGGCATTTAACAAAGCAGATAACGGTTATGTTGAACTAGATACCGGTCAATCAATCCCGATAGGGGACTGTATAGAAACCAAATTTTGGAGTTATTTAACAGATAATTCCATGAACCGCAAGACTGTTAAAGTGAAGAGTAGTGTTTTAAGTATAATTATCATTATGACACTCCCTTTCGATAGAAGTACTGATTCTTTCCCTTGTGTTTTTTGATGAAGGTTTCGACAGCCAGATAGTTGCTTTTTTCTGGCAATAAAAAAAATTCTTCAGCGACAACCGGGATATTAAATTTTAGATTATCGATTAATTGCAAGTATTATAATAAATTATTTGGAAAGAAATTTTTTTATCTATATTTAGTCGTTGCCTTAAACCATCTGTTCTTTGATCCTACAACTGAAATTATTATGCGATTTTTAGCCTTTTTTCTGCTGATAGCGGAATTTTAAGGCTTATAATCTGATATTCAGTCGATTGATAAATTTATCATTAATCAGGTTATACTAAAATCGAAATCATATTTGTACTATTTAATTACGATGTGTTATCGATAAGTATACCCAATAACCATATTGCAATTTAAGTTCTTGGATATAAATACGTTTCATGAAATATTCTTTGTTTTTATATAGTTTGATCCTTTTCTCGTGCTGTGCCAACGCGCAAAATATTATCTATCAAAAAGGAAATAAAAAAATCACCGGTCAAGTGGTAGACATCGATGATGATAAGATAAAATATATAACCGGACCCAGCAGGACGAGCAGCCCAAGGACACGCTTAAAAATAAGCGATCTTATTTTAGTGTTTAACAGCTACGGCGATTATCTTGTGTTTAACAACGGGGCTATGTTTTCGAAAAATGAAGGGACTGAGTTTATGAACGAGGCGGGTATTTTACGCTCGAATGATATCATAGTTAATAAAAAAGGCGAAATATTTACGGCTAAAATTCTCAGCGAAAAGGTCGATTCCATTTCGTACGGGCATGGCGGACAGTTGGTGAATGATGCCTCAAGTGCAATTGTCGCCATTATATATAAAAACGGCAACCATAAACTGTTTGTAAAACCTGAAGATGTTATTCTATACTTAACAGAGGATAAAAAGCCCGTGATAGCAAGCCTGTTAAAAAAACCGGAAGAACCTGCTGTAAAAGCCATTGCTTCTGTTGCAAGTGAAGCCAGTCCGGTTACTGCGACTCCAAAACCAACCCTGGCTGTTCCAAATAAATCAACTGTACCTTCCCAGTCAGAAACGACGGCTCCGGTTACGCGGCCTGATTTTAACGCAGAGAGCTTTAAACGGAAATCCCTGGTGAAAATAAGGGATTTTGAAAAAGATCTTCAAATTATTATGAGCCCTGAAACCTCAATCGCAAAGTCTAATTTGACAATAAAGCTGGCCAATGAACTATTCCTTTCCGATGCAAAGATACAGGTTTCGAGCCTTAACAGGCCAACAATGAAACCGGTAGCGATACTAACCTATTTAAACAGCTTACAAACTAACGCCGGTAAATACAGTGAGGTAAAGATTGAGTTTGCCGAAATTAATTACACAACTAATTTTAGTCAAAACGTTGATGGTTCCTGGAGTGCAGTTGTAACCGTTGCGCAGAAATATTCAGCAATAAAAGACGGTGTAGTTATTTATAGTGATGTGACTAATAAAAACATTGTTATAACGGTTAAAAAATATAAAAAGACGGAAGAGAACGGATATACAGAGGGATGGGAAGTTTATTTGGGGAATATATCTGTTTTACAAACCGACAGATTAAAATAAACATTTTGTCCAAAAGCACTAAACTCAAGAACCAGTATGTGGAAATTTTATTTAACTATAGCGCTTTTTTTGTGCGCTTGCAGGCTGCAGGCGCAACCGTACGAAAAAGACTATGTAATATTATTTACCTACCAGGTAAAACAAATAAATGAATTTGTAGAACGGTTTAACGCAGATGATAGCACGCTAATAAAACTTTATTTTAAAGAGAAAAATCCGGATAAGGAGCTTAGTCGAGAACGACTGATAAAAAGCCTTTTTAATGCCGAAAAAAAGAACTGGAATTATCAGCAAATCAATAATTTTATTGACACCGTTAACAATAAGATCAATCCGCTTAAACTTCATTTATTAGGCGATAATTGGTATGTGAAACTAACCTGCCCGGTTACTTACAAAAAAGTACTCAGGAACGTTAGTCTTACCTTAAAGCTTCAGCGGGTAAGAGATGACGTTTTTAAATGGGTTATTACCGGCGCAAGCGCGCCTTTTTTACACGCGCTGAAAACAGGGAAGAGCTACGACGATTTTGCCTTGCCTGCCGCACAAGACAGTACCACGGCGCTCAATTCTATTAGTAATGCTGTTGATTTTATGGATATTGACAAAGTATCTGCAGACACTAAGAATATTGCTAATTACTTTGAAAACAGAAGCCATTATGATGATGATTTGCCGGTGTTGGTTGAACAATGTGTGAAAGGAACTATTAAAATAAACAGCCCTACCAGCATCGGATATTATTTTACCCAGATACCTGGTTGGCTGCTTGAGATAAAAAGATTTAACCGGCGCACAAAAAACTCCGGATGGCTTATCAGTGCACTGGTAAAAATTAGCACCGATACCAAAATGTAATCAAGCTCAAAAACATTATCGCAATTTATATAAAGCAAGCCTTTCAAAAAAATACAATATTGAACTTACTGAATAAAGCAATTACTAAATGAAAAGATTTTTATCAACCTTTTTGTGTTTTTTAGCTACAATGGCGTTTGCATTAGCGCAAGACAGGCTGACATTGGAAGACGTTACGAACATTCGTTTTGCGGCGGCGCAAACATTAGGAGGGTTACCACAACTGCTGAACAACATATCTAATGGCCAATTGGAGGATGGTACAAGGTTGGAGGATATTGTACAGAGTTACAGGGCGGGACACAGGTTTCAAATATTTTTCGATAAAACTATAGTTATCCAAAATGACCTTGATACATCAGCAACAAACGGCGAGGACGTATCTATTGAGCGTTATTTAGAGAGCTTCGATACGGGCTACCCAAAATCGGACGATAACACGATAAAAATAGATGGGGTAACATTGTCTAACGTAAAAAAAAATGACGCTTTCGGGTATTATATATTAATTAAGTATGAATCGAAATTTGACAGGCCAGGCTATAAAGTTAAAACGAGGGAGGCTTTGCTGCGTTTGGACAGAAGCTCATTGAAATGGAAGGCATTAATAGCTAATCTATATTTCTACGATCAGGCAAAGCCGATAACTTCTGACCAAAACGACATTCCTATTTATAGGGATACATCGGCAGCATCTACAACGTTAACACCAGAAGAACTCCGGCAAAGGGTAGATAGTACAGAAACGGTAGCTAATGCTGCTCAAAAGCTTATTGATGACCAGTTTAAGCAATTGTTAACCGCAGGGAATAATGCCCTTACTGACCGGCATTATGACGATGCTATCGATTATTTTGACAGGGCCTTAGATAAGAAGCCCGACGACCTTTCGCTTGAGAATAAAATTCGCGAAGTTAAACGGTTAAAGGAGCGTAATACCTTTATTTATTTAAAAAACAGAGCGGATGAGCTCAAAGCGGAAAGACGTTATGAAGAAGCCCTGGAGTTTTATAAAAGGGCTCAGGAGCAAAAACAGGATGCTAATTTAAATGGGACCGAAATTGCCGCGCTCCGGAGTATTTTATTAGTTGTAAAACCCCCAAAAAGCCTGCTTGAGTCAAAGCAGTACGCGCAGGCCGTTGCCGAATGTGTGAAAGTAAAAAAAGAACACAAAAAGGACCTTGCAAATTACCCGGAATTATATTTTATAACAGCGAAAGCCGACGAAGGCCTGTTTTTAAATAACCCTGAAAACCCGGGTGCAAAAGATGGCGAACCACGTAATAGTAATTTAAGGGATGCTTTGAAAAATTATACCCTGGCAATAACCGCGTTTCCCAATTACATTGATGCCCTTATAGCAAGAGCTAATTTTTATATCAGATATATTGGTGACTATGCCAAGGCCATCAGCGATTACGAATTAGTGTTACAAGACGCGGCGGATGGCAATCCTGAAAAACCAGGCTATTATGCAACGCTGGCAAAGTGGAAAGACGCTTTAGGCAATAGCTCTGATGCGTTGCAATACTACAGTAAAGCTATTGAATTAAATCGACGTACTGATTCGTCATATTTTAAAAAAGCCGAATTGCTATACCGGCTAAAAAGATATGATGAAGCAAAATCAAATTTTGATATCGCGATCAAGCTAAATCCTAAATATGCAGATGCTTATTATTTTCGGGGGTTAAACTTTGTTGGCCAAAATAATTATCACCTGGCCGGAGTTGATTTTACGAAACTTACCACTTTACTTATCAAACCCGCGCAAAAAACTGTTATTGATTCAATAAGTGCGAGTTATTTTGCGAATGGAGAAACTGAATATAAGAAACATAGTTTTAAAACTGCTGAGCAAAGCTATAATAATGCGCTCGAAATAAATAAGTGTAATGCCGATGCGTTGCACGGGATCGCCAACATTTACTTATCCCAGGCAAAAGAACTAACCAATATTGCCGAAGTTAACGCCAGTATAAAAAAGTCCATTCTTTATAATAAAGATGCCATAGCATGTAATCCTAATTTTTCAGATGCGTACTATCGTAAGGGACTGGCCGAGGTGTTAATTAAACAATATGACGATGCTATAGCAAGTTTTAGCGAGGCCATTAAGAGCAACACAGCCAACACCGATGCAATTATTGAACGTGGAAATACTTACCAGGTATTAAGTACACATGCAAAGGCGGTAGATGATTACATAAACGCCATGACACTATTGACTGCAAGTTTAGAATTGGCAAAAAAGAATAATGAAAAAGCACTCGCGGTGGATATAACCAACGAGTTGTCGAAAATAAACCAGTTATGCGGAACCTCGAAGTATATACTTACCGACTACGCCTTTTCAATGCAGTACCTTAATAAAGCGTTGGATTATAATCAGCAAAATGCCGAAGCTTTTTACTACCGCGGACTGGTTAACGAGGCTCAAAATGAACTTTCGAAAAGTATAAAGGACTATAATGAGGCTTTAAAGATAAACCAGGATTATAGATATTTTTATGCTAATGGTAAAGCAAACTTTAAAAAACGCGTGTATGATCAATCTATTGCTAATTTCAGCAATGCAATTATTAAAGATTCTGCCGGTACGGTTAAAGACAGGTATTATTTAAGAGGAATAAGTTATTTTAAAAATAAAGAATACGATAAAGCCGCGTCAGATTATGCGCTATATGAAAAATATGAAGGCTCAAAAAGTGATTCTACTTTTTGGGTAGATTATGGATTTGCCAAACTGTATCTTAAAGACGATACGCAGGCCGCCTCATATTTTACCCAGGCCTTAAGTTTAAATGCTAATAACGCAAAGGCGCTTTATGGCATGGGCTGCACTTATGTAAGAGCCGGGAATTTCGACAAAGGGTTGGAATTAATCAGCAAGTCTTTTTCCAGCACTCAAATAAAGAAAGAAGATATTAAACTGTTTGAAGAAGACCTGTTGGCTATACTTTCACAAAAAGAAAATAAGCCCAATCGTAATAAATATAACCAATTGAAAAAAACGCTGCTTCAGTAAATATTCGGGAACGAAACGGGCAGGCTAGATAACGAAACATTGTTAACAGGAGCCTTGTTAAAAGTATACGATTATTTATTCTGTTAAATTATTTTTTTTTCGAAATATTATTTAATTTGCTAAACAATTGATTCACAATCATAATACTTAAATTTTATCAAAATGGCATTTAAAGCAAAACTCAAAATTGGCAGCAAGGAATCCGATGTAATTACCTGCGACTACTCACTTCACCGCGACGTTGATTCTAAAGGGAGGCCGTCATCTCCGGTTTATGGCGGTACAATTAATATTGTAATCGAATCAACCGAAGATACTTCTATAGTTGAAGCGATGGTTAACAATCAGTTTAAGCCTATTAACGGCAGCATCACTTTCAAGAAAAGCGAAGAAGATGCTAAAATGAAAGAACTAACTTTTGAAAAAGGTTACGTAGTGCAGTATACAGAAGGCCTGGACATTAACGGTTCAAAACCTATGCTGATTCATTTTACCATTTCAGCACAAACTATAAAAATTGGCAACGCTGATCATAAAAACGATTGGCCGGCTTAATCAGCTTTTATTTGTAATTTAACATTGTACCTGCGCGGTTACTGCAAATTAAAATTGCACTGGCTGCGCGGGTATGTGTTTATTGCTGCATGTCAAAATTTAAGCGTGCGGCAATATATTATAGGCGTATTTTGTAAAAAAAGCCAACTCAATTTAGCTGCAACTTGTTCCTGATAATACTTATGTTTAGGCACGTTTGGCCGCAATACCTTAATTATCGCGTCATTTCATTTTTTATTACAAATGGAAAAAAAGCTTAATGTCAGCATAAATATCGAAGGTACAGATATATTGCATTTCTCAAGTTTTACGCTCGAACAGAAGTTTAACGAACATCATAAATTTGAGCTGCGTTTTGATCATGATGTAGTAGAAACACAGGGGATATTCACCCTTCAGAAATCGAAAGATTTTATGGGGAAAAATATAACCGTGGAGTTTGGTTTTGGCGATGGCGCAGAACAGATTTTTGTGGGTAAAGTAACCCGGGTTGAGTTTTCGCAAAGCCATGGTTACCATGGTGCACTAATTGTAAGCGGCTATAGCCCTACAATTTTAATTGACAGAGGCCCCGATTTGGGATCTTATTACGATAAGGACCTGAAGGCCATTATTCAGCAAGCCACCAGCGACGTTTCGGCCAATGACTTAAAGATGAAAGTGCAGCCGGTACATTCAGGAAGTATAGATTACATTATCCAGTATCGCGAAAGCGACTTCGATTTTATAAACCGTCTGTCGGCCGAGTATCACGAATGGTTTTATTACGATGGTGCCACTATGGTGTTTGGCAAACCCAATAACCTTCCCCAGGTTCAACTGGTGTATGGCCGAAATTTGCAGAACCTGCAATATGCGTTACAGGTGGCCCCCCTTAAGTACACTAAATTTGCTTACAGCCCCGTGCAGGACCAGATATT